>Ga0209048_10000007_pt1 | contig 181767 bp, 169 predicted proteins | sample FrelakmetCRP12CR_FD_187146 | JGI IMG/M metagenome (GOLD analysis project Ga0209048, IMG submission 187146) | Freshwater lake sediment microbial communities from the University of Notre Dame, USA, for methane emissions studies - CRP12 CR (SPAdes)... | ecosystem: Environmental > Aquatic >...
CAGAATGCCGTGTATTGGTAGCTGCGCTCGCCGACGGCCTGCCGGTACTCTTCCCAGAGCAGCGTCAGCGTCACGCCTTTCTTCTTCAGTTCCTGATGAACCAGGGCGTAGTCGGGTTCGGCAAAGGTCGGTTCGCGGGCGGCGCCTTGCCGGTAGAGCAGTTTCTCCAGCCCGGCATCATCGAGGGCTTCGGGAATCGGCCAGGTCAGCCCGGCGACGCTGGCCAGCCGCAGGTATTTGGCGACCACGCCTTTGGAAATCTTGAGCGCCCGGGCAATGGCCTCAAGGCTCAGGCCGGCGCTGTGCCGGTATCGCAGTACGTCTCTGATCTTGCGCATGGATAGTCTTTCCTGTGGCATCCCCGTCCGCTTTCAAAAAGCAGTGAGGCTACCTTGAACTATTCATGCAACATCTTCCTCAGCGGTCACGTTCAGCGCGAAATCGCGGTCACGCTTTCGTGAAACACCGGTCACGCTTCGGCGAAATCACCGGTCACGATGCCGCGAAATACGCAGCCAATCAGAATTTCCACCTGCCCGGAGTTTGCAGATGCTGTTTCAGGGCAGTTTAGCTCGAAGGCACGGCCAATGACAAAATTCGGATGATTCCGGTCAAGCTCCTGTTCAATGCGAGTGATCTGAACCTTCGAGCGGAGTACAGCCTGTTCGACCGCACCACGGGCCGGCCGGTTTGTGTCGGGAATGGGGAGACGGCTAAAGGGGTGACGGCCGAGGGGATCAAGGAATTTGCCTGTCCAACCCCTGACGGTTGCGCAGTTGGCAAGAAAGGTGGATGCAACAGATTGGCTACCGTTCAGTTTTTGCGGCTGGCTGCCCGGAATTGACACAATGCTAGCCAAAAATATTTGAAATTTGAAGGAGCCCTTTCAGCCATTGACGATCCGGTTTTTCAATCATGCGAAGCAATAGCAATGTTGGGTACCCGCACCATCCACGCCAAGGCGCTCAATTCGTTAGTGAGCCTGAACTTACAAACCTTCCAGGTGGTTCAGTTGTGACCGCTCAAGGTATATGTCCCCGTTGCATACCATCACGGCCTGAAGGTTCGGGGGGAATTGGAATTTTTGAAACGCACGGGGTTGCGCGATCCTAGTGAATAGTTACCCCGGCGTAACCCGGGTGCTCAAACAAAAACGTCCAACCTTGTTTGGTTGGACGCTAAGTGATTGTTATACCACTAGAATTTATGGTGGGGCGTGACAGATTCGAACTGTCGACCTACGGATTAAGAGTCCGCTGCTCTACCAGCTGAGCTAACGCCCCGGTTCCCGAAACGACTGGTGGGTCGGCCGAGATTCGAACTCGGGACCAACGGATTAAAAGTCCGCTGCTCTACCGACTGAGCTACCGACCCGACCTTGGGAGCGCGGATTATAGGGATGCGGGGAATTGCTGTCAACGAACAGGGCGCCGCGCAGGTGTCCGCATTGTCGCGATAACTTCCTGATATTTGTCCTATTTTCCGGATTTCTTCTAAAATGTCGTTGGCTTGACGATTCCGGCTCAGGATTCGGCGTATTCCCCCAATCAGACGGAGAAAAGTAATGAATAAAGAAGATATTTCGCACTGGCAGGACCTCATCTTGACAACCGCTACCGAGGTCGGCATCAAGGTGCTGGCGGCAGTCGCATTCTGGGTGATCGGCCGCTGGCTGATCGGTGTCGTGGTCAATATGGTTCGCGCGTCGCTGGAGCGCCAGAAGCTCGATCCGACCGTTCTCCGCTACGTCGGCTCGATCGTCACGGTGACCTTGAATGTCTTGCTGGTGATCGGCATTCTTGGCTACTTCGGCATCCAGACCACGACCTTCGCCGCCCTGATCGCGGCGGGCGGTATTGCCATCGGCATGGCGTGGTCGGGCTTGCTGGCCCACTTCGCGGCGGGCGCATTCCTTGTCGTGTTGCGGCCGATGAAGGTCGGCGATTTCGTCACCGTGGGCGGCATCACGGGAACCGTGACCGAACTGGGCTTGTTTGCCACGACCATCAATACGCCGGATAACGTCCAGACGATCATCGGCAACAACAAGGTATTCAGCGACACGATCCAGAATTTCACGCACAACCCGTTCCGCCGCGTCGATCTCAAGTGCCAGCTTTCCGGCGCGGCTGATCATCGGGCGGCCATGGCTTTGTTGCGCGAAAAGATCGCGACGATTCCGAATGTCTTGCCGGAACCGAAAGTGGATGTCGAAATCCTCGATTTCACGCTGGTTGGCCCGGTGCTGGCGGTGCGTCCCTACTGCCACAACGACAATTACTGGCAGGTTTATTTCGACACCAACAAGATGATCCGCGAAGCGCTGGGCGAGGCGGGTTTCCCGGCGCCGATGCCGGCGCAGAACGTGATCGTCACGCAGGCTGCCTGACGACGCCTGACCGGTCGTTCAAGATAAAGCCCGCGAAAAGCGGGCTTTTTTGTTGGTCGACCGCGACAGGCGGCGTTCAGCCGAGCCGCCGGCAGATTTCCGTGGTCAGCGCCGACTGGTTCATGCTGTAAAAGTGTAGCCCGGGGGCGCCGCCCTTGAGCAGGCGTTCGCACAACTCGGTGACGACATCGAGGCCGAAGGCGCGGATCGAGTCGGCATCGTCGCCGTAGCTCTCGAATTTCTTGCGCATCCAGCGCGGAATATCGGCGCCGCAGGCGTCGGAGAAACGGGCCAGCTTGGTGAAGCCGACGATGGGCATGATGCCTGGCACGATGGGTACATCGACGCCCAACGCCTGGGCTTCATCGACGAAATGGAAGTAGGCGTCGGCGTTGTAGAAATACTGCGTGATGGCCGAGTTGGCGCCGGCCCTGACCTTGCGCGCGAAGGCGTCGAGGTCGTCCTTCGGGCTGCGTGCCTGCGGGTGCCATTCCGGGTAGGCGGCGACTTCGATGCTGAACCAGTCGCCGGTTTCGGCGCGGATGAATTCGACCAGTTCGTTGGCGTAGCGAAACTCGCCGGTTTCGGCCATGCCTGAGGGAAGGTCACCGCGCAGGGCGACGATGCGCCGGATGCCCGATGCTTTGTACTCGTTGAGGATTTCGCGAATGCTGTCGCGCGTCGAGCCGATGCAGGAAAGATGCGGCGCGGCATCAAAGCCTTCGGCGGCAATTTCCTTGACGACGTTGAAAGTGCGCTCGCGGGTCGAGCCGCCGGCGCCGAAGGTGACCGAGAAGAATGTTGGTTTCAGATCGGCCAGCCTGGCACGCGTGGCGCGCAGTTTTTCGACGCCTTCCGGCGTTTGCGGCGGGAAAAATTCGATGGAGATTTCAGGTTTCATTTGTTCAACCAGATGAAGAATTCGCGGTTGCCATCTCCGCCGTTAATCGGGCTGGCGAGCCAGGCGCGGACTTCGAGGCCGAGGCTGGCAGCGCATTGGCGCAGCTTACTTTCGACTTCACCATAGAGGGTCGGGTCGCGCACGATACCGCCCTTGCCGATGTTGCCGGGGCCGACTTCAAACTGCGGCTTGACCAGCAGCAACAAGTCGCCGCCGGCGGTCAGCAGTGGCGGGAGTTGCGGCAGGACGAGCGTCAGCGAGATGAAGGACAGATCGCCGACGACCAGGTCGAATCCCTTGTTCGGCAAGGCGTTGCCGAGATCGGCGGCGACCAGCGAACGGCAGTTGATGCCCTCGATCGCGGTGATGCGGGAATCGGCCAGCAGCCGGGGATGAAGCTGGCCGTGTCCGACATCGAGACCGACGACGTGCCGGGCACCCGCCTGCAACAGGCAGTCGGTGAAGCCACCGGTGGACTGCCCGACATCGAGGCAGGTTCGGCCCGCTACGTCGATACCGGAGGCGACCAGCGCGCCGGCCAGTTTCAGACCGCCGCGCGAGACGAAACGGTCTTCCGGATCAGCTGTCACGGTCAACCGTGTTTCAGGGGCCAAATCCAGTGCTGCCTTGGCGACGATGCCGCCTGACCAGTTGACCCGGCCGGCGGCAATCATCCGCTGGGCAGCGGTGCGCGAGGCCGCCAGTCCGGATGCGACGAGCAACTGGTCGGCCCTTGGCATCTAGCTGGACTTTTGCGGGAAAACCAGCGCGTACAGCGCCCACGAGATCACGCTGTAGCCGATCGACCCGAACAGCGACGACCAGAAGCCGCCAACATCGAAGCCGCTGACCAGGTTATCGGCCAACTGAAAGAGGAGGGCGTTGATCACGAAGATGAACAGCCCGAGCGTCAGCAGCGTCACCGGCAGTGTCAGCAGCACCAGCAGCGGCCGCAACAAGGTGTTGATCAGGCCGAGAACCAGCGCCACCAGCAGCGCCGTCCCGAAGCTCGCCACGTGAATCGACGGGAAGACGTAGGGCAGGGCCAGCAATGCCAGGGCATTGATGACCCAGATCACGATGAGTTGCAGCATTTATGCCTCTCAGTAGCGGTAGTGCTCGGCTTTGTACGGGCCGTCGGTGGAGACGCCAATGTAGGCAGCCTGCGCGTCGGTCAGCTTGCTCAGTTGGGCGTTGAGCTTCTTGAGTTGCAGGCGGGCGACCTTCTCGTCGAGATGCTTGGGCAGCGTATAGACGCCGACCGGATAGTCGGCGGTGCGCGTGAACAGCTCGATCTGGGCGATCGTCTGGTTGGCGAACGAAGACGACATGACATAGGACGGATGGCCGGTGCCGCAACCGAGGTTCACCAGACGGCCCTTGGCCAGCATGATGATGCGCTTGCCGTCGGGGAAAATGATGTGATCGACCTGCGGCTTGATTTCTTCCCACTGGTATTTCTCGACCGAAGCAACGTCGATTTCGTTGTCGAAGTGGCCGATGTTGCAGACGATCGCCTGGTCCTTCATCGCCGCCATGTGGTCATGGGTGATGACGTGATAGTTGCCGGTGCAGGTGACGAAGATGTCGGCCTTGTCGGCGGCGTATTCCATGGTCACGACGCGGTAGCCTTCCATTGCCGCCTGCAGGGCGCAGATCGGATCGATCTCGGTGACCCAGACCTGGGCCGACAGCGCGCGCATGGCCTGCGCCGAACCCTTGCCGACATCGCCGTAACCGGCGATCAGGGCGACCTTGCCGGCGATCATCACGTCGGTGGCGCGCTTGACGCTGTCGACCAGCGATTCGCGGCAGCCGTAGAGGTTGTCGAACTTGGACTTGGTTACCGAGTCATTGACATTGATGCCGGGGAACTTGAGATCGCCGCGTTCGTGCATCTGGTACAGGCGATGGACGCCGGTGGTGGTTTCCTCGGTGACGCCCTTGATGGCGGCCAGACGCACGGAATACCAAGTCGGATCGACGGCGAGCTTGGCCTTGATCGCCGCGAAGAGGATGGTTTCTTCTTCGGAGCCCGGCTTGGCCAGCACCGAGATGTCTTGCTCGGCGCGGGCGCCGAGGTGCAGCAGCAGCGTCGCATCACCGCCGTCGTCGAGGATCATGTTCGAGTAGACCGCCGCGCCGTTTTCATTTGGCCACTCGAAGATGCGGTGGGTGTAGTCCCAGTAGTCGACCAGGGTTTCGCCCTTGACCGCGAAGACCGGGATGTTCAGGGCGGCGATGGCGGCGGCGGCATGATCCTGGGTCGAGAAGATATTGCACGAGGCCCAGCGGACTTCGGCACCGAGCGCGGTCAGCGTCTCGATGAGCACGGCGGTCTGGATGGTCATGTGCAGCGAACCGGTGATGCGCGCGCCCTTGAGCGGCTGGGTCTTCGCGAATTCCTCGCGGATGGCCATCAGGCCGGGCATTTCGGTTTCGGCAATACGGATTTCCTTGCGACCCCAGTCGGCAAGGTTGATGTCAGCGATAACGCAGTCTTTGAATTCAGCCACAGTAAGCTCCTGAATAACTGTGGCCGGGAGGGATGCTCACCCGGCATCCCGTGCCCGGCACGGGGTTGATTGGGTGAGCGCGGTTTTAAACCGAGCCTGAGAGAAACTTCCCCTGCAGCGCTCCTCGGTAGGTTGCGGATTATAAACTGTTTTTCCTGTTCCGGCGCAGTGCCGGTTGCGGTCGACCTGTGAAATTCATCGAATTACGCGGGTCGACCGGAGCAGGATCAAAGTCCGGCGTCGGACTTCAGCAAGAGGGCACGGTCGGTCGCTTCCCAAGTGAATTCCGGCTCGTCGCGGCCGAAATGGCCGTAGGCGGCGGTCTTCTGGTAGATCGGACGGAGCAGATCAAGCATGTTGACGATGCCCTTCGGACGCAGGTCGAAATGCTTCTTGACCAGTTCGGTCAGGGTTTCGTTGTTGATCTTGCCGGTGCCGAAGGTATCGATCATGATCGAGGTCGGCTCGGCTACACCGATGGCGTACGAAACCTGAACCAGGCAGCGCGTGGCAAGGCCGGCGGCGACGATGTTCTTGGCGACGTAACGGCCGGCGTAGGCGGCGGAACGGTCGACCTTGGACGGGTCCTTGCCGGAGAATGCGCCGCCACCGTGCGGCGCAGCACCGCCGTAGGTGTCGACGATGATCTTGCGGCCGGTCAGGCCGCAGTCGCCCTGCGGGCCGCCGACGACGAAACGGCCGGTCGGGTTCACCAGAAACTTGATGTCGCCCTTGACCAGTTCCTTGGGCAGTACCGGCTTGATGATCTGCTCGATGGTCGCTTCGCGCAGGTCTTCCAGGCTGATGTCGGGCGAGTGCTGGGTGGACAGCACGATGGTGTCGATCGAGTGCGGCTTGCCGTCAACGTACTTGATGGTGACCTGCGACTTGGCGTCCGGCCGCGCCCACGGCAGACGGCCGTCCTTGCGCAGCATGGCCTGGCGCTCGACGAGGCGGTGCGACAGGTAGATCGGCAAGGGCATCAGCGAGTCGGTTTCGTCGCAGGCGTAGCCGAACATCAGCCCCTGGTCGCCGGCGCCCTGGCCGAGGTCATCGTCGTAGGCCTTGTTGACGCCCTGGGCGATGTCCGGGCTCTGCTTGTCGTAGGCGACGAGCACGGCGCAACCCTTGTAGTCGATGCCGTACTCGGTATTGTCGTAGCCGATGCGCTTGATCGTGTCGCGGGCGACCTGGATGTAATCGACGTTGGCGTTGGTAGTTATTTCACCGGCCAGAATGACGAGGCCGGTATTGCACAGGGTCTCGGCGGCGACGCGGGAATGTTTGTCCTGCGCCAGGATAGCATCGAGGATGGCGTCGGAAATCTGGTCGGCGACCTTGTCGGGGTGGCCTTCGCCAACTGATTCCGAAGTGAAGAGATACTCGCTCATGAATTGCTCCAGTGGTCCTTTGATCCGGCGTTACCTGCTTCGGACCACGAGCGGTGACGCTTTAGCAGTATTTGTAAATCGCCCTGCAAGTTGTCTGTTTAACTCGGCGAAGCCATAATGATAGCCTTTTCACGGCGGGTTTCAACCCCCGGGGCAGTATGGTTTTTCTGTTTCGCCTCCTCGGTCGTTTGCCTTTGGGTCTGCTACACCGCCTCGGAGCGCTTGCCGGCTGGGCGACTTATCTGTTTTCGCCGACCTATCGCCGCCATCTGCGGGAGAATGTCTCGCAGGCCGGGCTGGATGATCACGTTCGCCGGGCGGCAATTGGCGAGGCCGGGAAACAGATCCTCGAACTGGCGCGTATTCTGACAAAAACACAGGCCGAGGCCAGTGCCCTGGTCGTCGAGGCGCGCGGCTGGGAGCATGTCGAGGCGGCGCGGCGAGCCGGCAAGGGTATCGTTTTCCTGACCCCGCACCTCGGTTGCTTCGAGATCACCGCCCAGTATTACTCGGGTTTTGGCGACATCACGGTGCTTTACCGGGCGCCCCGTCAGGCGGCGATCCAGCAGATGATTCTAGACGGCCGCCAGCGCGCGAACCTGCACTTGGCGCCGGCTGACGTTTCAGGCGTGCGCGCACTGATCAAGGCGCTGAGGAAGGGTCAGGCGGTCGGCATGCTGCCGGACCAGGCGCCGAAAGTAGGTGAGGGCGTCTGGCTGAAATTTTTCGGGCGCTGGGCCTATACCATGACGCTCGCCGGGCGCCTGACCGAAACCGGGGCGACGACGCTGATGGCCTGGGGCGAGCGTTTGCCCGGCGGGCGCGGCTATCGCCTGCATATCCGGCCGCCGTTGAGTCCGCTGACCGGTACCTCGGTCGACCGCACCCAGCAGATCAATTTCGAAATCGAGGCCTTGATCCGCGAGTGCCCGGCCCAGTACCTCTGGGGCTACAACCGCTACAAGCGTCCGGGCGGCGCCGAGCCGCCACCTGCGGCGGAGGGCATCGCGTGACCATCGCGGTCTCGTACCTGCTGGTCGCTTTTCTCTGGCTGCTTCACTGGCTGCCGCTGCCGGTCCTGCGCGCACTGGGTTGGGGGCTGGGCCGGCTGCTCTATGTCCTGGCCCGGGCGCGGCGCGAGGTTGCACTGACCAACCTGCACCTGTGTTTTCCGGAAATGTCCGATACCGAGCGTGAAAATCTGGCGCGCGCGCATTTCGTCGCCTTCAGCCGCGCCGTCCTCGACCGTACGCTGGGCTGGTGGGCTTCGCGGGAGCGTCTCGAACGAATCATCCGCATTACCGGTGCCGAGCATCTGAGCGATCCGGGTGGACGGCCGACCATCGTTCTGTCGCCGCATTTTGTCGGACTGGATGCCGGGGGCACCCGGACCTCGATGTTGATTGCAGGCTGCAGCCTTTACTCCAACCAGCGGAATCCGGTATTCAACAAGTTGCTTTACGATGGACGAATGCGTTTCAATGAGGCGCTGCTGCTTTCGCGGCAGGAGGGTATCCGCAGGATCGTCAAGGCTCTGAAGGATGGCTACCCGTTTTATTATCTGCCGGACCAGGATTTCGGCCGCAAGGAGTCCATCTTCGTTCCCTTCTTCGGCATTCAGACCGCGACCATTCCGGCGCTCTCAAGGCTGGTGCGGCTGACCGGCGCCCGCGTGGTGCCGTGCATCACGCGCCAGGTGCCGGACGGCTACGAGGTGGAGGTCATGCCGCCGTGGGAAAATTTCCCCGGCGCAAGTGTCGAAGCCGATACCGAGGCAGTCAACCGTTTCATCGAAAGCCAGGTGCTGCGCATGCCGGAGCAGTATTTCTGGTTGCACAAGCGATTCAAGACCCGGCCACCCGGAGAGCAGAGGTTCTACAAATGACAGACAGCCTGAAAATCGAAATCCGCCCCGTCACTCATCCCGACGTGCCCGCCATCTCGGCGCTGGCCCGGGAAATCTGGCAGGCCACCTACCCGGGCATCATCACCCAGGAGCAGATCGACTTCATGCTCGAACAGCGCTATGGCCACGAGCGGCTGTACGACGATCTGGAAGATGCCGACAAGTGGCTGGACCAGGCTTTCCTGAACGATCGCCGGGTCGGCTTCGCCTTCAGCGAAATCCGCAAGGGCGAGTTCAAGCTCGACAAGCTCTACATCCACCCGGATGTGCAGCGCCGGGGCGTCGGCGGCCAGTTGATCGAGCATGTCGCGGCGCGGGCCAGGAAACTCGGCTATCCGTGCGTGATTCTCGCGGTCAACAAGCGCAACGAAAAGGCCATCGGCTCTTACCAGAAATACGGCTTCGTCGTCCGCGAGTCCATCGTCGACGACATCGGTCACGGTTTCGTCATGGATGACTACGTGATGGAGAAGAAACTTTAAGAATTTGAGACAAGCATCTGTCTCTGTTATTCTTTTCGAATCCTGATGTGGAGGCGGCTGTGAAACTGAAATTCTCGAAGATGCACGGTCTGGGCAACGATTTCGTTGTCCTCGACGGCATTCGCCAACCCGTTTCGCTGACGCCGGATCAATTGCGTTACCTGGCCGACCGCCATTTCGGCGTCGGCTGCGACCAGATTCTGCTGGTCGAGGCGCCGGGGCAACCGGGGGTCGATTTCCGTTACCGTATTTTCAATGCCGATGGTAGCGAGGTTGAGCAATGCGGCAACGGCGCGCGCTGTTTCGTGCGCTTTGTCCATGATTCAGGGCTGACGGAGAAGCGCGAGATTCGCGTCGAAACGCAAAGCGGAATCATCGCCCCGCGCCTCGAAGATGACGGCAATGTCACGGTCAACATGGGAATTCCCCGCTTTTTGCCAGCTGAGATTCCCTTCATTCACGACAGCGATGTCGTCATCCATTCCCTCGATGTCGCGGACGAAACGCTGGAAATCAGCGTGGTTTCGATGGGTAATCCGCATGCCGTGCAGGTCGTCGACAGCGTCGACCGCGCGCCGGTCGGCGAGCATGGCCCGTTGATTGAACTCCACCAGCGTTTCCCGCAGCGGGTCAATGCCGGCTTCATGCAGGTTGTCGATCGTCACGCCATCGGCTTGCGCGTTTATGAGCGCGGATCGGGCGAGACGCTTGCCTGTGGTACCGGCGCCTGTGCCGCGGCGGTCACCGGAATACGCCGCGGATTGCTTGATTCGCCGGTGCGCGTCACGACGCGCGGCGGGGACCTTGCCATTGCCTGGGGTGGCCCGGGTCAGCCGGTCATGATGACCGGCCCGGCCGTCACTGTTTTTACTGGAGAAATCGAACTATGAGTGCCCCCTTCGCGGAAGATGTCGCCGAATACCTGAAGACCAACCCGGCTTTTTTCGAGCAGTATGCCGATCTTCTGGCCCAGATCTACGTTCCGCACCCGCACGGGGGGCGCGCGGTTTCGCTTGCCGAGCGGCAGATGCTGACCCTGCGTGACAAGAACCGGCAAACCGAGAGCAAGCTGGCCGAGTTGATCGCCTTCGGCGAGGAAAACGACCAGATCAGCGAGAAAGTGCATCGTCTTGCGGTGGGTCTGATCGCGGTGGAAACCTTTTCGGCGGTGATCCACCTGCTGAACTTCCATTTGCGTGACGATTTCGCGGTGCCGCATGTCGCCTTGCGCCTGTGGAAGAAGCCGGAAGGCGTTGGCGATCTACCGGAATTTGCGCTGGTGGCCGAGGAGTTGAAAGTCTTTGCAGACACGCTGGCCCATCCGTATTGCGGCTCGACATCGGGTTTCGGCACGACGGCCTGGTTTGGCGAGCAGGCGCCGCACATTCGCTCGCAGGCGCTGATCGCCCTGTGCGATGGCGGCAACACGTTCGGCATGCTGGCGCTGGGTAGCGAAGACGGGCAGCGCTTCTATCCCGATATGGGCAACGTCTATCTCGAACGCATGGGCGAAATGGTTTCCGCGGCGTTGGTCCGCGTCGCCAGGCCCGCGCAGTGACCTCCGCGCCGACAGTCGACGAGTATCTGGCCGAACTGGCCGAACAGCGTCGGCAGTCGCCGCACACCATCAGCAACTACCGGCGTGATCTGACGCGCCTGCAGGCACTGGCCGGCCCGACCCGGCCGGCGGAGTTGCAGGTACACCAGATTCGCCGCTTTGTCGCCCAGCTTCACGCGCAGGGCTTGTCCGGTCGCTCGCTCGGCCGCATGTTGTCGGCTTGGCGCGGCTTCTTCGGCTGGCTCGGACAGCGCAATCTGGTGGCGGCCAACCCCTGCGAGGGCGTGCGTCCGCCGAAGTCGCCCCGGCGCTTGCCGAAGGCTCTTTCGGTCGATGAGGCAGCGGCGCTACTGGCACCGGATGGCGAGGATGATCCCTTGCTGGCAACCCGTGACGCGGCCATCTTCGAACTGTTCTATTCGTCGGGATTGCGCCTGGCGGAACTGGCGGCGCTCGACGTCGAGGTGCTGGAAGGCGTGTTGCTCGAAGGCGAAGTCCGCGTCCTCGGCAAGCGCAGCAAGGCCCGGATCGTGCCGGTCGGCGCCAGGGCGCGCGAGGCGCTGGCGGCGTGGTGGGCGGTACGCGAGCAACTGGCCGCCGAAGGGGAGCGCGCCCTTTTTGTCAGCCGGCGCGGATCGCGCCTGAGTCATCGCTCGATTCAGGTGCGCCTGGGGCGCCAGGCCCTGCTGGCTGGCATGACGCGCCACGTCCATCCGCACATGCTGCGTCATTCCTTCGCCTCGCACGTGCTGCAGTCGTCGGGCGATCTGCGCGCGGTGCAGGAGATGCTCGGCCACGCCAGCATTGCGTCGACCCAGGTTTATACGCACCTCGATTTCCAGCATCTGGCGAAAGTTTACGACGCCGCTCATCCGCGCGCGAAAAGGTAGGTGCTGGTTACACCCCAAGGGTACTTCCTTCGGGGCGCGGTCGACCGCCAAAATAGACCGAAAATCAGGCTTCAATTGACGTTCCAGCCGCCAACCTCTATGATTGGCAGTTTGAAAATTCGCCAGAATCAAGGAGTTAGTCATGGCCATCAATCGTACTCGCCGTTCTTCCCTGGAACGCCGCAGCATTTCCAAGTCCAGCAAGCGCCTTTTCAAGGGCACCGGCAAGACCATGTTCAAGGTCATCTACGCTGCCGAATGTCACGCGCGTAACCGCAAGGCGCTGGGCGCCTAAGCCTGTTCAGGATTGTTGGGCCCCGGTTACCCAAGGTAACCGGGGCTTCTTGCATTTGAGATCGAAAAAAACATGGCACAGCTGATTCTCATGCCGGGTAAGGAACGTTCCGCGTTCAAGCAGCATCACCCATGGCTGTTTGCCGGTTCGGTCGGACGCCTCGAAGGCCGCGCGCGGCCGGGCGATACGGTCGAGGTGCTGGCCGACAACCTGCGTCCGCTGGGGCGCGCGGCATACAGCCCGAAATCGCAGATCCGCGCCCGCTTCTGGACCTTCGATCCGGAAGAGTCCGTCGACGACGCCTTTTTCAAGCGTCGCATCGCCGCCGCTGTGGCGCGCCGCCAGGCTTTGCCCCAGTTGCGCGGCCAGCAGGGGCTGCGCCTGATCCATGCCGAATCCGACGGGCTGCCTGGTGTGATCGCCGACCAGTACGGCGATACTGTGGTTGTGCAATTGACCTCGGCCGGCGCCGACAAATGGCGCAATGCCATCGTTGCCGGGTTGCTCAAGGCGACCGGTTGCGCCCGCATCTACGAGCGTTCCGATTCCGATGTGCGCGGACTGGAAGGCTTGGAACCGACGACTGGCTGGCTGCATGGCGAGGCGCCGGAGGCGTCGCCGGTCATCGAGGAAAATGGCGTCAGGCTGGCGGTCGACGTCGCCGGTGGGCATAAAACCGGTTTCTATCTCGACCAGCGCGACAACCGCGCCTTGCTCGGACAACTGGCGGCCGGCAAGGATGTGCTCAACTGTTTTTGCTACACCGGCGGTTTCTCATTGCAGGCACTGGCCGGTGGAGCGGCGAGCGTTCTCTCTATTGATTCCTCGGGTCCGGCGCTGGCTCAGGCGAAGGCCAATCTGGATCTCAATCCGCACTTGCCGGCCGCACGGGCCGAGTGGCGGGAGGCGGATGTCTTTCAGGCCTTGCGCGATTTCCGCAAGGAAGGCCGACTGTTCGACCTCGTCGTCCTCGATCCGCCCAAGTTCGCCCCATCGGCGGCACATGCAGAGCGCGCGGCGCGCGCCTACAAAGACATCAACCTGCTCGGCTTGCGCCTGCTCAAGCCGGGTGGCCTGCTGATGACCTACTCGTGTTCCGGCGGCATCGGGCTCGAGCTGTTCCAGAAGATTGTTGCCGGCGCGGCGGTGGATGCCGGCCGCGCGGCTCGCATTGTCCGCCGACTTGCAGGCGCCGCCGACCATCCGGTCGCCTTGAACTTTCCCGAAGGTGAATATCTCAAAGGTTTGCTCGTCCAGGTCGATTAGTACCATGGAACCAAAAGCTGACATTAAAATCACGTCGTGAATTCGCTGCGCCAACTCCTTCTCGTTGCCGTACTCCTCTTCGCTCAACTGGCGGCGGGAGTGCATGCGGTCGGGCATGCGGCGGACGATGAGGGCGGGCCGGCGACCAAGCATGTCTGCGAGCTTTGTCTTGCTGCGCACGATCTTGGCGCGGCGTTGCCGTCGCTGGCGGCGTTGCCGCCGGTGCTGGCGCCCCGGTTTGTTCCAGAATTACTGCTCGTCTATAGCCGCGCGGCTTTCCCGCCGCCTGTCGCCCATCAGCGCGGCCCGCCCATTTCCTGAAAATCGCCCCTTTTTTGCAGTCGACCGTAGCCATCGAGCTGGCGGTCGAATTCATTGCGTTTTCAGGAGAATTTCATGTTGTACAAGCCATTTGTCGTGGCTGCCCTGCTTGCCGCTTCGTGCGGCGCGCAGGCGGCCAGCGATGCCGATCTCGCTGCCATCCGCAGTCAGATTGCCGAAATGAAACAATCCTACGAGCAGCGCATTGCCGCGCTCGAACAGAAGTTGTCACAGGCCGAAGCACGCAGTGCCGCCAATCCGCTGGCTGCGACAACAGCTGCCACCGATGCCAGGCCGGTAGCGATAGCGTCGGCGAGCAGCAGCGCCAGCGCCTTCAACCCCGAGGTTTCGCTGGTTCTGCAGGGCCAGTACAACCAGATGAAAAATGTGCCGAACCGCACCATCACCGGCTTCTGGCCGACTGAGGACGGCACCAACCAGCGCGGCTTCTCGGTCAATGAAACCGAGCTGATGTTTGCCGCCAACATCGACCCGTACTGGCGCGGCCAGGCGACCCTCTCCGTGCAGGGCGATTCGGTCGAGGTCGAAGAGGCCTGGGTACGCACGCTGGGTATCGGCGAAGGCATCGGTCTCAAGGCCGGGCGCTTCAAGTCGAGCATTGGCTACCTGAACGAACAGCATGCGCACACCTGGGATTTCTCCAATGCGCCGCTGATGTATAACGTACTGTTCGGCCCTGCCGCCAGCTACGTGGAAGACGGCTTGCAGTTCAAGTGGCTGGCGCCGACGCCGCTCTTCGTCGAATTCGGGGCCGAAGTCGGGCGCGGGGCCAGTTACCCGGGCAGCGACAGCAACAAGAATGGCAGCGGGGCCGGCGCGCTGTATGCGCACGTCGGCGACGACGTCGGCGTCTCCAGCAGCTGGCGGGCCGGTGTTTCCTATCTGAAGACCTCGGCGAACGACCGGCAAGCCGATTTCGTCGATGTCAATGGCCTGCCGGCGCAAGGAATGTTCAATGGCGACACTGACACCTTGATCGCCGATTTCGTCTGGAAATGGGCGCCCAACGGTAATCCGAAGTATCAGAATTTCAAGTTCCAGAGCGAGTACTTCGTGCGCAAGGACAATGGCAACCTGACCTGCATGGACACCGCAGGTGTTGGCAATGCCTGCGCCACGCCGGTGACCGGTGACTACGACACGCGCCAGAGCGGCTGGTATGCGCAGGGCGTCTTCCAGTTCACGCCCGAGTGGCGCGCCGGCCTGCGTTACGACCAGCTCGACAGCGGGCGCCAGAATCTCGGCAGCAACATTGCCAACCTGGCGTTGCCGGATTACAAGCCGCAGCGCGCGACGGCGATGGTCGATTACAGCTGGAGCGAATTCTCGCGCGCCCGCCTGCAATACGCCCAGGACAAGTCGATGCAGGGCGTCACCGACAATCAACTAACCCTTCAGTACATCATGAGCCTGGGCGCTCATGGCGCACACACCTTCTGAGGAAACCGATCATGATCAGACTATTGTTAAGCTTGCTGCTGACGCTCGCCTGCCTTCCGGCAAGCGCGGCACTCCAGGTGTTTGCCACGGCACCTGAATGGGCGGCGCTGGTACGCGAGATCGGCGGCGACAAGGTGAGCATCTACACCGCGACGACTGCCCTGCAGGATATCCACCGCATCACCGCCAAGCCTTCGCTGCTGGCCCAGGCCCGGCGCGCCCAACTGGTCGTGGCGACCGGTGCCGAGCTTGAAATCGGCTGGCTGCCGCTGGTCTTGCGCGATTCCGGCAATGCCGGCATTCAGTCCGGTCAGCCGGGCTACTTTGAGGCGGCGCGCTACGTCAACCTGCTCGACGTGCCGGTGGTGCTCGACCGCGCCCAAGGCGATGTCCATGCCGCCGGCAATCCGCACATCCAGCTCGATCCGCGCAACCTGTTCCGGATCGGCGAAGCGCTCGCCGCCCGCCTCGGCGAACTCGATCCAACCAACGCGCCGGCCTATCAGGCTGGTTACAAAGCCTTCACCGAAAAGTGGCGGACGGCCATTGCCCGCTGGGAAAAAGAGGCGCTACCGCTGCGCGGCGTGCCGGTGCTGGTTCATCACGCCTCCTTCGTGTATCTGGAGAACTGGCTGGGGATGAAGGAAACCGGCGCGCTGGAACCGAAGCCGGGCGTCGAACCGAGCAGCGGCCAGCTTTCCGGTTTGGTCGCGCGCCAGCAGAGCGCGCCGGCAAAAATGGTGCTGCGCACCGCCTACCAGAGCGACGGGCCGAGCCTGTGGATCGCCGGCAAGGCCGGCATTCCGGCGGTGATGCTACCGTTCACCGTCGGCGGAACGCCAGAGGCCGGCGACCTGTTCGGCCTTTTCGACGATACCGTGCAGCGCCTGCTGAAGGGATTGCGTTGAACGAGGTACTAATCCGCGCCACGGCGCTGGTGGCCGGCTGGCAGCGTCCGGCCACGGCGCCGCTCGATTTCGCGCTGGAAACAGGGCGAATTCTCGGGTTGACCGGACCCAACGGGGTCGGCAAGACGACCTTGCTCTCCGCGCTGTCCGGTCGCGCGCGGGTGTTTTCCGGTGTGCTCGAAAAGCGCCCGGGCTTGCGCCTGTCGCTGCAGACTCAGGACATTCCCCCAGTTGAAGGCGTCCCGCTCAGCGGGTGTGAATTGCTGGCGCTGACCGGCGCCACGACCGACGGCTTGCCGCCGTGGCTGCTCGGGCGTCTGGACGACCGGCTCGATCGCCTGTCGGGCGGGCAACGGCATTATCTGACCCTGTGGGCGGTCCTCCAGACGCCGGCCGATCTGGTCCTGCTCGACGAGCCGACCAACAACCTGGATACGGCGGGTGTCAATCATCTGGCCAGCGTATTGCGCCGGCTTGCCGGGTCGGGAACCGGGCTCGTGGTCGTCAGCCACGATCATGAATTCGTGGAGACTGTGTGCGATCAGGTCATCGTCTTGCGGGGGGTCGGCGATGTGGTCTGACCTGTTTCTGTTGCCCTTCCTGACCGGCCTTGGCTTGGCGCTGGTCCTGCCGGTTCTCGGCTGTTTCCTGCGCCTGCGCGACGAGTGGCTGGCCGCGCTCGCCTATGCCCATGTGGCCGCCGCCGGGGCCCTGCTTGCCCTGGTTGGTGGCGTGGCGCCGGCGCTAGGCGGGATGGCTGCTGCCGCGCTGGCTGGCGCCGGGAAGCGCCTATTCGCGAGGCGACTGGCCGGTGGCGCGGCATTCGCCCTGTTGCTGCTGGGCGGCTGGGCGGTAGCCGTCCTGCTCGCTGCCAATCAGCCATTGGCCGAGCGGCTGGGGCACTCGCTGTTCGATGGCCAACTGTATTTCTCGGGCATTGCGCAACTGGCGCTGGTGGCGCCGTGGGCCCTGTTCGCCGGCGCGGCGCTCGCCTTCCTGTCGCGCCACCTGCTGCTGGCGCGGGTCTATCCCGACTATTTCAGGGCGCGTCATCTGCGGGCTTGGCCCGTGGTCCTGGGGTTCGACCTGGTTGCCGCCCTGACGCTTGCCCTGGCGACGATGACCATGGGTGTCATGGGTGGCTTCGCGCTGGTCTTCGTCCCGGCGTGGATCGCGTTCCGGCGTGCCCGCACCTGGCGCAACGGGCTCGTGCTGGCGGCGGTGATCGGCCTTGTCGGCTACGTGGCTGCCTTTCTGCTGGCGCTTGGATTGGATCAGCCGTTCGGGCCGGTCCTTGCATTGCTGCTGATCGCCGTTGGGTTGCTCATTGCATGACGCCGTGCGGCATGCTAAAACAGCGGTTCTGCAATTGAGGTAAGTATGGTCTTTTCGCTGTTCAAGAAAAAAGCTCAAAAAATTCCGGAGCGCGAGATCATGCGCCCGAAGCCCGCCTTTGCCCCAACCTCTGCGGGCTCCCAACTGCCGGGGGCGCAGGAAGAGGTCGCGAAGGCCCCGGAGCCTTTGCCCGATCTCGAGTTCACGACCGGCAACCTGACGGGTTCCGGCGGGAAGCCGGCGACCGGCAAGCCATCGCAGCCGAAAACCAAGGAAGAGATGGCATTCGCGATGTCCGAGTTCGACCGTGAGTACACCGAGTCGAATGTGATGGCAATCGATGTCGACCACAGTGCGGAGTCGATCCAGTCCGACGTCGAACAGGTCGCCGTCCTCTACGCCAATAGTCAGGATGCTGTCGTCCGCCCGCTGCTGGAATCACTGCTTGGCGCCTATCCGGGGACGGAAGGCCTGCGCCTGTGGCAAATGTTGTTCGATTTTCTTCAATTGAGCGGCGATCGGGCGGCTTTCGACAAGCTGGCGGGCGAATTTGTCGAGACCTGCGAAATGTCGCCGCCAAACTGGCGTCAGGTGATGCCAAAGCCGGCATCGGCCAGACCGGGCGTCGCGGTTTGCGAGCTGCAGGGCGTGTTGACCGCCGACGACACCAGCGTGCTTTCCCCATTGGCCGATGCGCTCAAACTGAAACGTCCGCTGAAGGTCAATTGCAGCCGGCTGCTGGGCTGCGACGACGAGATTGCCGGCAGTCTGGCCGAATTGCTGATGAGCGCGCGGCGCCAGGGGACGGTAATCGTTCTCGATCAAATCGAAGGCGTGATCCCGCGCCTGCGTTCCCGGCTGGTGGCTGGCGAGGCGCAGAATGCCCGCTCATGGCTGCTGCTTCTGGAACTTTTGCAGCGCTATGGAACCCAGGAGGAGTTCGAGCAGTGCGCGATCGACTTCGCCGTCACCTTCGAGCGTTCGCCGCCGTCCTGGGAAGTTGTTCCGGCCCCCTCGCTGCCGGCGACCAAGAACGCGGCACCCGTTGACGACGCGCATTACCTGAGCGGCGAGATCAAGAACAGCCGCTTCGACGACCTGATCGCAGTCCTCAACCTGCAGGAAAATGTCGTTCTCGATTTCTCGGGCGTGCGCCGGCTCGATTTTTTCTCGGCCGGGCAGCTGGTCAATCGGCTGTCGCCCCTCAAGGGCAGCGGGCGCGAGGTCACGATCCGCAGCCCGAATCATCTGGTGGCGGAACTGATGGCCGTGGTCGGCATCAACAAGTTCGCCCGCATCATCGTTCCCAAGTCTTAAGATCAGGAAAAACCATGGAGCAATATCACGGCACGACAATCCTGTCCGTGCGGCGGGGCAATTCCGTTGCCATGGGCGGCGACGGTCAGGTAACGCTGGGCAATATCGTCATCAAGGCCACCGCAAAAAAGGTGCGCCGCTTGTATCAGGGGCGCATCCTGGCCGGATTTGCCGGCGGCACCGCCGATGCCTTCACCCTGTTCGAGCGTTTTGAATCCAAGCTGGAAAAGCACCAGGGCAACCTGCTGCGCTCCGCTGTCGAACTGGCCAAGGACTGGCGCTCCGACCGCGCCCTGCGCCGTCTGGAGGCGATGCTTTCCGTGGCTGATCGCGAAGTGTCGCTGATAATCACCGGCAACGGCGATGTGCTGGAGCCGGAGCAGGGCATCGTCGCCATCGGTTCCGGTGGTTCCTACGCCCAGAGCGCGGCGCGCGCCCTGCTGGAAAACACCGAGCTGGCGCCACGCGACATCGTTACAAAATCGCTGGAAATCGCCGGCGACATCTGCATTTATACCAACCGCAATTTCACGATCGAGGTGCTGGAATGAGTGGCGGCGCAGAGATGACTCCGCAGGAAATCGTCCATGAACTGGACAAGCATATCGTCGGCCAGACAAACGCCAAGAAATCGGTGGCCATCGCCTTGCGCAACCGCTGGCGGCGGGCGCAGGTCGCCGAGCCGCTACGCTCGGAAATCACGCCGAAGAACATCCTGATGATCGGCCCGACCGGCGTCGGCAAGACCGAGATCGCGCGCCGTCTGGCCCGCCTGGCCAACGCGCCCTTCATCAAGATCGAGGCGACAAAATTCACCGAAGTGGGCTATGTCGGGCGCGATGTGGAAACGATCATCCGCGACCTGGTCGAGATTGCCATCAAATCGCATCGCGAACGGGCGATGAAGAAGATGCGTGCGCGCGCCGAGGATGCCGCCGAGGAACGTGTCCTCGATGTCCTGTTGCCGCCGGCCCGCGGTTCGGGTTTTTCCGGCGAAATTGCAGAGTCGACCGCAGCCGATGGTGGCACGCGCCAGAAATTCCGCAAGAAGCTGCGCGAGGGCGAACTGGACGACAAGGAAATCGAGATCGACGTCGCCGCGCCCAACATGCAGGCGGAAATTTTTGCGCCGCCCGGCATGGAAGAACTGACCCAGCAGATCCAGGGGATGTTCCAGAACATCGGCGGCGGCAAGAAGAAGTCGCGCAAGCTCAAGATCACCGAAGCCCTGAAGCTGCTCACCGATGAGGAAGCAGCCAAGCTGGTCAATGACGAGGAGGTGAAGCTGGAGGCGGTCAAGGCGGTCGAGCAGAACGGCATCGTCTTCCTCGACGAACTCGACAAGATCGCCAGCCGTTCGGAAATGCAGGGCGCCGATGTCTCGCGCCAGGGCGTGCAGCGCGACCTGCTGCCGCTGGTCGAGGGCACCACCGTGTCGACCAAGTACGGCATGATCAAGACCGATCACATCCTGTTCATCGCTTCCGGTGCATTTCACCTTTCCAAGCCATCCGACCTGATTCCCGAACTGCAGGGCCGTTTCCCGATTCGCGTCGAGCTGGATTCACTGTCAGTGGCCGATTTCGAATGCATCCTGACCCAAACCGATGCCTGCCTGACCCGGCAATATCAGGCACTGCTCGAAACCGAGGGTGTCGAACTCGTATTCGCTGCGGACGGCGTCAGGCGGCTGGCCGAGATCGCCTATCAGGTGAATGAGAAAACCGAAAACATCGGAGCCCGCCGCCTGCATACGGTCATGGAAAAGCTGCTCGAGGAAATTTCCTTCGAGGCCGGCAAGGTCGGCCAGCAAAAGCTGATCATCGATGCCGCCTGCGTCAATCAGCGTCTAGGTGAACTGGCGGCCGACGAGGATCTGTCGCGTTACGTCCTGTGACGCCTGACAGCCTGCCGCTTCGTCTCGTCGCGATTCTCTTTCCGATCTTCGGGATCATTGCGGCTGGCTATTTCTACGCCCGCCACCACAAGCCGGAAATGGCGGTGGCCAACCGGCTCAACATGGATGTTTTTGTCCCGGCGCTGGTTTTTGCGGCGATGGCGGGAAAGTCCTTCGATCTTGCCGCTTTCGGACCGCTGGCGCTGGGCGCCTTTCTGGTTCTCGCGACCTGCGGCTTGCTCGCCTGGCCGCTGGCGAAGCTGATCGGCGTCCAGCCGAAGACGCTGGTGCCGCCGATGATGTTCAACAATTCAGGCAACATCGGCCTGCCGCTCGCCGTGCTGGCGTGGGGCGAGGATGCGCTGCCGGCGGCAGTCATACTGTTTATGGTCGAGAACACATTGCACTTTACCTTTGGCGCCCGCCTGCTCGACCCGACAGCGCGCCTGCTGACACTGTGGCGCGTGCCTGTGGTTTTTGCCGCAATTGCCGGGTTGACCGTGGCAATGCTCAAGATTTCCATCTGGCAGCCGCTGGTCATCGCCATCAAGATGCTCGGCGACGTGTCGGTGCCACTGTTGCTCTTCTCGCTCGGCGTGCGGATGACCGACGTCTCGTTCCGCGAATGGAAGCTGGCGACCGGCAGCGCGCTGCTGCGGCCGCTGGCCGGCATGGTGATCGCCGCCGGCGTCATCCAGTTACTCGGCCTGCAGGGCAGGGAGGCAGCGATGCTGCTGGTCTTCGGCGCCCTGCCGCCGGCGGTGCTGAATTTCCTGTTTGCCGAGCGCTACCGGCAGGAACCGGAACGCGTGGCCTCGATCGTGCTGATCGGCAATCTGGCCGCGCTGATTTTCCTGCCGCTGGCCCTGGCGCTCGTGCTCAGATGATAGGCGCACCCCAAGGTTACTTGCTGCACAGCGCGGTCGACCGGCCGCAACCGCCGATTTTCAACTACCTCAACGCGCCTTGAGGGCGGCCGTGGATTTCGCGATCGCGTCCTCCAGATAGCTTTGGTAAAAATCCGGCAGTCCGGCGCCGACGAGTGGGTCGGCCAGCGCCTTGCCATTCGGGCCATAGAAAGCGACGACCGGCACCAGATTGATTTTTTCCGCGCTGGTGAAGTTGGCCTGGGTGGTTTTCTTGCCACGGAAATCGGTTAGCGCCGCGTCGCTGTCCTGATTGATCTGGCGGATCATTACACCGTGAAAACCGGGGTTTTTTTCCAGCGGTATCAGGTAATCGCGCTTGACCGTTTCGCAATACCGGCATTCAGCGCGACTGAATACCACGATTAGCGGGCCGCCGGCACGTTTGGCCTGGGCGGCCTCGGCGCGCAGATCGACCGCCACCGGCAGGTCGTTGCCGGCGACCGCGGCGAAAGCGGACAGCACCAGCAACGCCGGCAGGAGGCAACGCTGAGCCTGGCGCGGCATGCCGTAAAACCGGCTACCCATGTCAGTTCTTGAAGTGGTAATATTGCTGGTTAAGCCACGCGGCGACCGCGCCTTCTTCTTCCGGGAAAAAGCCCGAGTTGGTCATGGCGTTGCACGACGCAACGCGCTGTTGCAATTCCTGCTTGCTGGAAATCTTGCGTCCGTCACGGGTGTATATCTTGCTGCCGTCGCCACCATATTTGCTGATGTGGCAACTGGTGCATGACTTGTCGTGCAGCGCCTTGGCGGCGGTCAGATCGACTTTGCCCGACGGGTCCGCGGCGTTGGCCGCGACGGGCAGCAGGGCGAGGAGGGCGATGAGGGGCAGGCGCATGATGTCTCCTGATGGTTGATTGTTCTTGAGTGTACCGGGTTGGACAGTATCCGGAATCCGGCGGTTCAGGCTTCCGGGCCGGCCGGCCCGATTTGTTTGCCTGGATTTTAATTCGAAGCCGAATCTTCGCGCCGTTGCCGCGCCGCGTCTACCCCTTTTGCTATTGCTGCCGGGCGCCGCGATGGCGCTCGATTGAAATCGCCGGGCAGGCGAACTACCATGCGTCGATAGAGTGATCCATCGTTTGCGACAAGGGGAAACCAATTGCGTTACATGCATTCCATTCTGACGGTGACTGCCGCCCTGACCGCGCTGTCCGGCATGCCTGCGCTGGCGGATACCAGGGCGGATCAGGCGCGTGCCGATGAAATCGTCGCCGGGCGCTGCTTCATGTGTCATGGCATGGAGGGCGAATCAGCCAGCCCGATTTTCCCGCGCCTTGCCGGCCAGCATGCCGAGTACGTGGCGCGACAGCTGGCCGATTTCAAGAGCGGCAAGCGCAAGAGCGAAACAATGAAGCCGCAGGCGGAAGAGTTGACGCCGGCCGAGATGAAGGCGCTGGGCGAATTTTTCGAGAAAAAGAAGGCGGCCGCGAGGAAGCCGGCGAACACGGAGATTCTCGCGGTCGGACGCTACATCTTCGACAAGGGAAATTCCTTCTCCGGTTTGCCGGGCTGCGCCACCTGTCATGGCGCGAAAGGCCATGGCAACCCGCAACTGCCACGACTGGCCGGACAGCACCCGCGCTACATCGAGGATCAACTGAAACAGTTTGACAAGCGCGAGCGCACCAACGACAACGCGGTGATGCATACCGTGGCTTCCAAGCTGACCGAACTGGAAGCGCATGCTGTCGCCGAGTACATCGCGACACTCGATTGAGCGGGAGACAAGAAGGAAAAAAGGCCGCGTGACGCGGCCTTGCCTGGGCAACAAACGAACTCAGGCCAGCATGTCGGCCCAGATGTTCTTCGCCCAGCCCAGCGCAAACTTGGCTTCGATTTCGTTGCGCGCCGCCGATACGCCGCCCGCGCCCTTGACCGGCTGCATGGTTTTGGTTGCTGGGTCGTATTTATGAACCGAGTTGATATGGGCGGCGCTCCCCGGATCCATGAAGCTGTAGCAGGCGTTCATCACCACCGGCGTTGGGCTCGGCGACTGGCCTGACAACAGATTCAGAATCGCCGCCGCCGCCAGCTTGCCCTGCTGATTCGCCATGTTTCCCGACTTCGGCATGACCGGCGCCGGGAACACCGCATCGCCCAAAACATGAACATTCGGCGTGTTGGTCGATTCCATCGTCAACCAATTCACATCCACCCAGCGATTGTTGATCAGCTTGAGGCCTGATTTCGTCGCAATATCGCCGGCGCGTTGCGGCGGAATCACATTCAGGACATTCGCCTTGAGTTTGTCGAATTCCGTGACGGCGGTATTGGTGCCCGGCTCGACATCCTTCACTTCGTTTTCGGGGCGGTATTCGACGATGTTCTTGTAAAGATCGGCCCACGCCTTGGTGAACAAGTCTTTCTTCGATGCCACCTCCTCGTTGGCATCGAGAATGATCACCTTCGATTTTGGCTTGCACTGCTTGAAGTAACTGGCGACCAGGCAGGCGCGCTCGTATGGCGCCGGCGGGCAGCGGAACGGCGCCTTCGGAATCGAGATCGCGAAGACCCCGCCATCCTTCATGTCCTCCAGTTGTTTGCGCAAGGCAACGGTCTGCGGACCTGCCTTCCAGGCATGGAGAATCGTCGACTGGGCGGCTGTATTGTTCAAGCCGGGAATCTGGTCGAACATGAAATCGACGCCGGGCGACAACACCAGCCGGTCGTACGTCATGCTGCCGCCCTTGGCCAGGGAAATCGAGCGTTTTGCGGCGTCGACCGCGACCACCTCATCCTGGATGACACGGACCTGCCACCTGTTCTTCAGGTTGTCATAGCTGACGGTAATGTCTTCGATGGTCTTGAACCCGCCAATGACCAAGTTGGACATCGGGCACGAGATGAAGGTCGGGTTGCGTTCGATCAGCGTCACCTGGACACCGCCTTCGCTCCACATGCGCAGATACTTGGCCAGCGTGGCGCCACCGTAACCGCCGCCGACCACGACGACATGACCGCTGGCTTTGTTGCCGCCGGCCGCGCAACCATAGAGCGCAGCCATGCTCCCTGCCGCCGCGCCGAGTTTCAGGAAATCTCGCCTTTTCATGAGCATCATGCTTTTTCTCCTTATTTTTGCGCAGCGAAATAGGTGATGATCAGATCGAGTTGCTCGTCGGTGAAACCCTTCGAGATCTGGTGCATGATCGATGCCGGCTTTGTGCCACTCCTGAATTCGCTCAGCTTCTGCAGGGCCTTGGCCTTGTCCAAACCCGCCAATTCCTCCATGCCGGCGCCCTGAACAGCCCTGCCGTTGGTGCCGTGGCAGGTGGCGCAGGTGGCGGCAAGGTTGCGCGCCAGATCCGGATCGGCGGCGTGTGCGGCGTTGGTTGCCGCAATCAGGCCCAGTGCGGTGATGGTGGCGGGTAGCATTTTCATCGAGACATCTCCTCTGTGTGGTGGATGCGCCATCCGGCCGAATTTGTGCCTTGTTCATGTCAGCGCAAGCCGTGTGCCTGCTGGCCGTTCAAGCATGGTAACCGAGCTTCGGTTGCAAAGGGTTTCGCCGGAAGTAAAATTTTGATGCAGTTATGAATCAACCACTTGAGTGACTTTTGCCGACGTTGCATCGAGGTCCACAAAACCGGCGGCTGGTATTAGAATGCGCTAATCTACGAAGGAGGAAATTATCATGCGCAAGCTGCTGCTCGTTTTCTGCGTGTTGTTCGCCGGTCTGACTCAGGGCGTTCGCGCCGATGTGGCGCTACTGGTGCACGGCTATCTGGGTAATGCGGGCTCCTGGGAGTTCAGCGGCGTCATTGCTGTGCTGGCGGCCAATGGCTGGCAACCCGCCGGCGTCATTTTCCCCCGCAACGGCGTCATGCTGTTGCCGCCCCCCGTACCGGCTGGGGTAAAAGTCGCCTACAGCGTCGAATTGCCTTCCACCGCGCCGCTGATGGTGCAGTCGGACATGCTGCTTGCCGCCTTGCGCGCGCTCAAGGCGCGCCATGGCAAGGAGTCGATCACGCTGGTCGGTCACTCCGCCGGTGGCGTGGTGGCGCGCATGGCGCTGGTTCGCGATCAGGCAGCCGGCGTTACCCGTCTGATCACCATCGCCTCGCCGCATCTCGGCACCGAGCGCGCGCTGCAGGCGCTCGACGCCACACACGAGGGCGGCCCGGTCGGCTTCGTCAAGGATATTTTCGGTGGCCGCGACTACTACGCCGTCAAGGATTCGTGGCCGGTGCTGCTCGATTTGTCGCCGGCCGTGCCCGGCAGCGCGCTGTACTGGCTCAATGCGCAACCCCATCCGCGCATCCAGTATGTGTCGCTCGTGCGGGCCGCGCCGTTCGGCCTCGGCGACTTCGTCGTGCCGGGATTCAGTCAGGACCTCAATAACGTTCCGCCGCTGGCAGGCAAGGCGACGGTCTATGTGACGCCTGCCGCGCATGCGCTGGTACCGGCCGATGGCACCATGCTGGCCAGGCTGATGCAGTAGATCCGGCTTTTTGCCGACCGCCCATCGCGCCACACTTGAGTTGCGCGACGGGCGCGGGCGGTCAGAAGTCGCCTTCGGCGGCGGCCTTCATGATGCCGTAAAGCGTGTTGCGTACCTTGAGCGCCTGCTCTTTCATTTCCGGCGGCAGGGGCTTCCCGCCGTAGATCATCAGGTCGAGATTCATCGAATGTAGCCAGACCTGGCCGGATTTGTCCTCGACGATGGCGATCCGGCACGGCATGTACGCGGAGTACTTGTCGTTGTAGTCGATCATCATCATGCCGACCCGGACATCGCAGAAGCTCATGAAGTTCGTGTAGCGATACGGTTTGCCGGTGGCAGCCTCGGCCTGCTTGTGGAAAGGTGCCTCGCCGGCGAAGAACAGGTTGCGCTCATAGGCCAGGCTGTTCAGCGAGCGCTTCACTTCTTCTGGACTGACGCCCTTGGCTACCGGAAACGACCACATCATGGCGTTCGCCCAATCCTTGGATGGCTCGAATTTTTCGTACATTTCCGAGAAGACGCGCCCGGCCTCGGGGTCGAGTTCGCTCATGAACTGCTTGTATTTGACATACCCGACGGCGGCAAGGGCAATTGCCACGGCGCCAATGATCGCCAGTATCGATTTGAGAGCTCGCATTATCTTGTTTCTCCTTGTTGGCTATGAAGTGGGCTGGATGTGTTTGGGTTTTGCTCCAACGCGATGTTACCGGAAGACATCACCGACATTCCAGAAAACAAACCCCGCCGCAGCGGGGTCCGTGTTCGTCGCGTGCCTGGCGATCAGGTCGACATCTCGGTGAGGATGTTCCTCAGCCAGCTTTCGCCGTAGGCGTGCTCCGCCTTGGCCATCGAGAAGTCCACCGGTGAAATGCCGCCTGAGTTGGGCACGGACATGATCTTGCCGCCCTTGACGGTGTAGACGGCGGCGATACTGACCGATTCGTGCTCGCTGATGGCGCTGTAGCACACATTGATGCCTGAGAGCTCGATGGTTTCCTTGCCGTTCATCAGGTTCACGACGTTCATCGCGCAGACCTTGGCCTGGGAGTTGGCCGAGTAACCGGACTTGGGCATCGGGGGGCCGTCGGAAGCAGGTGCGGCGGAGTCGCCGATGACGTGAATGCCCTTGTGCCTGGTGGACTCGAAACTGATGGCGTCGACCGGACACCACTTCTTGTCGTCACCGGCCAGTCCCGAGTTGATGGCAATCATGCCGGCGCGCTGGGCGGGGATCAGGTTGATGACGTCGCCCTTGAAGTCGTCAATGCCTTCGACGCTGACCAGTCCGGCACCCGTATCGACCTTGGTGACCTTCTTGCCATTGAGGTACTGGAAGTTATCCTTGTAGTAGGTGCTCCAGGCCTTGGTGAACAGCGGCTTCTTGGACACAACATCGGGGTTGGCATCGAGCAGGATCAGCTTGGATTTCGGCTTGTGTTTCTTGAGGTAGCTGGCAATCAGGCTGGCGCGCTCGTAGGGTCCGGGCGGGCAGCGGTAAGGGACGAGCGGCATGCTGATGACGACCGTGCCGCCATCCTTCATCGACTGCAACTGGTTGCGCAACAGGGTCGATTGCGCGCCGGCCTTCCAGGCATGTGGGAAGATCTCGGCGGTCCTGGCGTCATAGCCCTCGATTTCCTCGGTGCGGAAGTCGATGCCTGGGGAGACGATCAGGCGGTCATAGGCCAGCGTGCCTTCGGTGGTCACCACTTTCTTGGCGGCCGGGTCGATGGCGGTAACTTCTCCGAAGACCATTTTGATGCCGTGATTGGCCGCCAGCTTGTCATAGCCGATGGTCAGCGTCGACATGTCGTTCATCAGCCCGGCAATATAGAAGTTGCTGAACGGGCAGGAGATGAACTGCCTGTTTTTCTCGATCATCACCACTTCGATCGACTTGTCGAGCATGCGAACATATTTGGCGGCAATTGCACCGCCAAAGCCGCCGCCGACAACGACAACGCGACGTGTGCCGCCCTTGGGCATGATTTCGGTGGTCGACCCGACGGGCCCTTGGGAGGCACAGCCAGCGAGAGCCAGTCCGGAAGCGCTGCCCAATACCTTGATAAAGCTTCTGCGATCCAATGTCATGTTGTCTTCTCCCTTATTTGACGCTGGCGTAGAAATGGAGCAGCGCTTCGATATCTTCCTTGGACAGCGGCTTGACCTTCTCGGCCATCTTTTCCGGCATCTTGCGGGCGCCGGACTGATACAGACCCATCTGCATCTGAAGGTAGGGCAGCCACTGGCTGGCCATCACCGGTGTGTCATCCTTGCCTTCCTTGCCTTCTTCCAGGTGGCAGCGCGAGCAGTTTGCTTCCTGCAGGTCAGCGCCCTTCTTGGCCTTGGCGGCATCGACCACCTGCTGGGTGGCATGGAACTTCTGCTTCGAGAAGAAGTTGGCCATTGCATCGAAATCGGCGTCGGTATAACCCTTCGCCAGGCGACCCATGACGGTGGACGGGCGTTCGCCGCTCTTGAATTTCTTCATGGCGTCGACGATTGCCGTCTTCGACTGGCTGGCCAGGCTGGGCATGGTCAAGCCGGCGCTGCCGCCGTTTGTACCGTGGCATCCGGCACAGGCAAACGAGATCATTTCGGGCGTCGGCGCGGCGGCAAAAGCCGTCGCCGACAGTGACAGGGTGCCTGCCGCCAATGCCCACATGCTCCATCGCTGTTTCATCGTTGTCTCCTCCTGATAGTGATTTGAACTGCCGGATACTGCCTTCACCGCTATTGCTTGGTGACGTTGTAATAGTTCTTCACACCTTCCACGGTCTTGTCGAGGCCGAACTGGTAGCCGAGCGAGACATAGTGGTAGCGTGCTTCGGAGAAGTCTTCGTGAATCGCGAAACCGAAGTTGTAGATCTTGTCGGGCGTGATGGCGTGATCACCCGGGGCGCCACCGGCGAGGTTGCGCTCGAAGGTGACGACCCACTTGTTGCCTTCCTTGGCGCCCTCGGCCTTGACCAGGGCCTTGCCACCTTCCATGACGCGCTTGTCGGCGACGTGACCATCCACCGGCTTCTCGCCCTTGCCGCTGCGATACTGGATCAGGTCCATGAACTTGCCGCTGGCAAGGTCGGCACCCTTGATATACTTGGTCTTCTTGTCGTCCTTGGCATCCTTCATGGTACGCAAATCGCTGTGGCAGGTGCCCCAGCAGCCGTTCAGGTCGGCGCCCTCGATCGTGCCGCCACCATCGAACATCATCGCCAGCTTGACTTCGTTCTTCTTGTCCATCTTGACGTCGCCGTTCTTCGGCGGCACCCATTCAAAGCGGAAGTAGATCTTCTCGCCGTCATGGGCGGCCTTGAAGGTAACCGGAATCCAGCCCAACTTGCCGGCGGGCGGCTTCGGCTCCAGCACGACCTTTGAACTGCCGACCGGCTTGCCGGCGACAATCTTGTCGCCGATTTCGTTGGCATCACCCTCATGGCACTTGGCGCAGGCGCGCTTCTTGTCGACGATGTCGGGCACGGCGGAGTGATCCGCCTTGTTCATCACCCACTCCAGGCTGGACTGGCCGGGGTAGAACAGCTTGACTTTGCGCTCGGGTACCTTGCTCCAGTCGGGTGGTGCGGCACATGCCCCGCCAGCGATAAACATACCCATGACAGCCACCGCGATTTTGTTCATGAATCGACTCCTGTTTAATTTGTATTTTGACGAAGAATTCAACCTTGTCAGCTTTCGGCCTTGGTCGCGCCGGGCTGATTGTGTACCGGCTTGTGCGCGATGCCCTTGTGGCACTCGATACAGGTCTTGCCGTCCTCGATGGCCCCCTCATGCTTGACGACGGAACGGTCCTTCTGTTTCTCGGGATCCATGGTCTCGAACTTGTGGCAGTTGCGGCACTCCTTCGAGTCGCGCTCGATCATCCGATCCCAGACGCGTTGGGCCATCGTCAGACGGTAGGCGTCGAATTTCTCCGGGGTGTCGACCGTGCCCTTGATGTGGCCGATGACATCGCGTGCCGCCATGATCTTCTGGAAGGCCTTGAACATGTAGTCGGTTGGTGTCTTGCTGCTGGCGACGTGGCAATCCGCGCACTGCACGGTGGTGCCGCTACGGTTCTTGTAATGGACGGTTTTCTTGAGTTCCTCGAAGGGAATGGTCATCTCGTGGCAAGACGTACAGAACTCCGAGTGGTTCGTGTACTCCATGCCCATGTTGAGGCCACCCCAGATGATGATGCCGCCGAGGACGCCGATGACGATCATCTGCAGCATCGAGCACTTTGGCGGGTTGAGCAGGCGGCTGATGAAGCCCTGCTTCGGTGGACATTCCTTCCCCTGGGAATCCTCAGACATTCTTCAAGTCCTTTCGCTATGGCCTGTACGGGCGACGGAGAAACGGCAGAACTGGAGGGGTAACACCGGGAAACGACAGCCGACCACGCACTTGGTGACGGAAACGGAAACACAATGCCGTATAGCCAAAATCTCTCCCCCCTGCGCTCTTCTTTTTTTGGTGCCCGGAAAAGTCGACGGACACGTTGTGCGAAAAATACTGCAGGAAAAATATTGAATGGACAAGTTTTTTTGTGAAACCGGGCATTTGCACCTTGACCGCGTTCTCCATGATATGTTAGGAGCCTCTAATGTACGCGAAGGCAATCCTGTTGGATGAGCTAAGTGCTATGCTCCGCGAACACTGCAGTTGACCGCAAATTTCTGCGGTTATACATTGATCCTTGATGTGCATCAAAGCATGATCGATCAGACTGTGTGTCGAAAATCGTCTGGTCTTGAAAATCAGGGAAGGTGATCAGGCGCTTGGGTGGGTGCAGTGCCACCAGGCGGGTAATGGAGGAGGGGTTCTGAAAACGCTGGAAAGTGGATTCTGCCCGGTGTGAAGTCATTGAATTTTTAGAGGAGAAGTTATGAACAATCAACGTCGTAATGTATTGAAATCCGGCTCCGGTGCTGCACTCCTGAGTGTTCTCGCCGCTGCCGGCATCATCACGCCGGGCGTCGCGCTGGCGGACTGGAACAAGGCGGCCTTCGAGGCCAAGAACATGGCGGACACGCTGAAGGCAATGGGCGCCACGACCCCGGCCGACAGCAAGGACGTTCAGTTGACGGCGCCCGATATCGCTGAAAACGGCGCCGTGGTGCCGATCGGCGTCGCCTCGACGCTGCCGAATGTGACGATGGTTGCGATCATGATCGAGAAGAACCCGAGCACGCTGGCTGCCACATTCACGCTACCAGCGGGTACCGAGCCCAACATCCAGACCCGCGTCAAGATGGGCCAGACCTCCAACATTTTTGCGGTCGTCAAGTCGGATGGCAAGTTCTTCATGACGAGCAAGGAAATCAAGGTCACGATGGGCGGCTGCGGCGGCTGATCAGTCAGAACATTTCGAGAATTCAAGGAGATTTTTTATATGGCAACAAATCCGATGAAAATCCGCGCCGCCAACAAAGATGGCGTTACCGAAGTCAAGGTCCTGATCAGCCACGAAATGGAGACTGGTCAGCGTAAGGATTCCGCAGGCGCGGTCATTCCGGCCTGGTTCATTACCGACCTTACCGCCAAGCACAATGATAAGGTCGTCCTGACCAGCGAATTCGGCACCTCCATTTCCAAGAACCCGTTCCTGGCATTCAGGTTCAAAGGCGGCGCCAAGGGCGACAAGATTGTCGTGTCCTGGAAGGACAACAAGGGCGAGACCCGAACCGACGAAGCGGCCATCGCTTAAGTAACGGTTTTGGTAGCCACAAAGAAATCAGGTGCAACACCGAGGTTTCGGTGTTGTCAGCCTGAGTGCAACCCAATGGAGGAATCATGAGACAAAAAAAGCTGTTCGTTCTGCTTGCCGCGCTCGTGGCGGGAGTCGGCGGATTAAGCTCGACTGCTGTCCGGGCTGATGAGAACACCGATGCAATTGCGCGTTACCGCGAGATGATCGCCGACGGCAATCCGGCCGAACTGGTTGCCGCCCAAGGGGAGGAGCTTTGGAAAACCAAGCGTGGCCCGAAGAATGCCAGCCTCGAGAAATGCGATCTCGGCCTGGGCGCCGGCATCGTCAAGGGGGCATCTGCCCAAATGCCGCGCTATTTCAAGGATACCGGCAGGGTTCAGGATCTGGAAACACGCCTGATGACCTGCATGGAAACCTTGCAGGGTATCGATCCAAAATTGGTCGTCGATGCCCAATGGCTGAAGGGCGAGCGGGAGAAGATGGCGGCGCTGGTCGCCTATATTGTCACCGAGTCGAATGGCCAGAAGATCAATATCGACATGAGCCCGCCGCAGATGAAGAAGATGTACGAGTTGGGCAAGATGGCTTTCTACTATCGCTCCGGCCCCATGGATTTTGCCTGCACGACCTGCCACGGTGCGGAGGGAAAACGCATCCGCCTGCAGGATCTGCCTGATTTGCGTACGCAAGCCGGTGCCGCGGCGGGCTGGGGTACCTGGCCGGCCTATCGGGTCTCCAGCGGGGAATTCTGGACTATGCAGCATCGCCTGAATGATTGCTACCGGCAACAACGTACGGCAGAGCCAATCTATGGTTCGGACGTAACGATTGCCTTGTCTGTCTTTCTGGCAGCGACTGCCAAGGGCGGTCCCGTGTTGACCCCGGGTCTGAAGCGTTAAGGAGAGGGACATGAACAAAATCAACATAATTGCGGCCCTTATGGCCGTCTCTTCTGGCGCCTTCGCCGCCAGCGGCGATATTCATGCCGAGTTCGCGGCGATGATGGATCGCTCGTTCAAGACGACCGGTATTGCGGACAAGTACCGCATGCACCAGTTGAGTTTCCAGAAGGAATGTTCCGCGGAGAAAGATCCTCCCAAAAAAGTGATGCAGGCGATCGAGGCCGAGCAGTTGAAGACCATACGCTATCCGGCCGACGGCAAGTATCTCGGCGACTGGAAAGAGGGCGAAAAGATTGCCACTAGCGGCAAGGGTCTGACCTGGACGGACAAGACGCGATTCGACAATGGCGGTGGTTGTTACAACTGTCATCAGTTGAGTCACAAGGAGATCGCCTACGGCACTATCGGGCCGAGCTTGCAGGATTACGGCAAGGTGCGCGGCAACTCGGACGAGATCGTCAAGTACACCTGGGGCAAGATTTATAACGCCAAGGCCTACAACGCTTGCAGCAACATGCCACGCAACGGCGATGCGGAGATTCTGACCGAGCAACAGATGAAGCATTTGATGGCTTTTCTGCTCGACCCCGAGTCACCCGTCAACAAAAAGTAAGCTTGCTTAATTTTCCCGGCTGGGGCGACCTCGCCGGGATTTTTTGGTTTCACCGAAACTTCGTTTTCGAGGATGAACAATGAGCATGAATCGTCGTGAATTTCTCCAGGTGCTGGCCGTTGCGGCGGCGGGTGGCATGTCTCTGCAGAGCGAGTTGGCGCTGGCCGAAAAGGGTGCGGCCAAATTGTATGACTTGCCCAAGTTCGGCAACGTCAATCTGTTGCACATCACCGACTGCCATGCACAGTTACTGCCGATCTATTTCCGCGAACCGAACGTCAATCTTGGCTTCGGCGATCAATTCGGCAAGGTACCGCACTTGGTCGGCGAAGCCTTTCTCAAGCACTTCGGCTTCAAGGCGAACACGATCGATGCCCATGCCTTTACCTATCTGAATTTTGACAAGGCCGCCGAGACCTATGGCAAGGTCGGCGGTTTCGCGCATCTGGCGACCCTGGTCAAGCGCATGAAGGCGACGCGCCCCGGTGCGTTGCTGCTCGACGGCGGCGATACCTGGCAGGGTTCGGGCACCGCGCTGTGGAGCAATGCCCAGGACATGGTCGATGCCTGCAAGGCGCTCGGTGTGGACATCATGACCCTGCACTGGGAAGCCATGTTTGGCGACGCACGGATCAAGGAAATCGAGGAAAAGGATTTCGCAGGCAAGATCGATATCGTCGCCCAGAATATTAAAACCACCGATTTCGGCGATGCCGTTTTCAAGCCGTACGTCATGAAGAACATGAACGGCGTGCAGGTGGCGATCATCGGCCAGGCCTTCCCCTACACGCCGATCGCCAATCCGCGCTGGCAAGTTCCGAACTGGAGTTACGGCATCCAGGAAGAGAACATGCAGAAGACCGTCGACGAGGCGCGCGGCAAGGGCGCCAAGGTCGTGGTCGTGCTGTCGCACAACGGCATGGACGTCGATCTCAAGATGGCCAGCCGCGTGCGCGGCATCGACGCGATCATGGGCGGCCATACCCATGACGGCGTGCCGACCCCTGTGGTGGTCAAGAATGCCGGTGGCCAGACGCTGGTGACCAATGCCGGCTCCAACGGCAAGTACCTCGGCGTGCTCGATTTCGACGTCAAAAACGGCAAGATCGCCGACTTCCGCTACAAGTTGCTGCCGGTATTCGCCAACCTGCTGCCGGCTGACAAGGACATGCAGACGCTGATCGACAAGGCGCGCGCGCCTTACCTGTCCAAGCTCAACGAAAAGCTGGCGGTGACCGAGGGCCTGCTGTACCGGCGCGGCAACTTCAACGGCACTTTCGACCAGGTCATCGTCGATGCGCTGATCAAGGTCAAGGATGCCGAAATTGCCTTCTCGCCCGGCTTCCGCTGGGGCACCTCGTTGCTGCCCGGGCAGCCGATCCTGATGGAGCATGTTCTCGACCAGACCGCGATCACTTATCCGTGGACGACGGTGACCAACATGAGCGGCGAAACAATCAAGGCCATTCTTGAGGACGTTGGCGACAACCTGTTCAATCCCGACCCGTATTATCAGCAGGGCGGTGACATGGTGCGCGTCGGCGGGCTGCAATACACCTGCGAGCCGATGGCGAAAATGGGCCAGCGCATCCAGAACATGATGTTGCACGGCAAGGCGATCGATCCGAACAAGACCTACAAGGTGGCGGGCTGGGCGCCGGTGTCGGAAGAAGCGAAGAACGCTGGCGGCACGCCGATCTGGGATGTGGTGGCCAGCTATCTGCGCGACATCAAGACGGTCAAGCCGGTGAATCTGAATACGCCGACTCTGAAGGGGCAGGGCGTGGAAAACAATCCGGGCATGTCATAACGGATCAATCCCGGACATCGACGAAAAACCCGCCGTGGAAACGCTGGCGGGTTTTTTGTTTCCGGGAAATCGGGACAGGCGGTTGGCTAGGGTTGTGTCAGGCCAATGCCGCTGGAGTTGCCACGTGGCTTCCCGGGCGGTCGATGAGGAAATTGGTCAGGCCGGCGCCCAGCCACATGCCGACCAGCGCAATCCACGCCGTCACGGTAAACACCGCTGCACCGGAGACGCCGGCGCCAACGGCGCAGCCGCCGGCCAGCATGCCGCCAAAGCCCATGCAAATGGCGCCTGCAATATAGCGGCGCATGCTGCTGCCGCCCTTGAATCCCTCGAGCTTCAGTTCTTTACTCCATAGCCCGGCCAGAAACGAACCAAGGACGACGCCGGGAACCAGGCCGATGTTGAAATCCCAGGGTTGTCCCGGTGGAGAAAGGAAGAGCATCAGCACGTCGGCGGATGGCCCGGTGAAACTGAGGCTTTGCACCGGGATGACTTCGAACGATTGCGCGCCGATCCTGAAGGTGAGCAGCCAGGCGACGGCAACCATGACCCCGACGCCGATGGCGCACAGCCATTCGCGCCGGGTGTGTCGGCTGCGTTTGGCAAAATAAATGGCGGCGGCCAGCCAGACCAGGCCGAAAAACAGGCCACCCAGATGACCGACGTGAAAACTGGCGAGCAGGTCGCGTGAGGTGCCTTCGATGGTCCACAGCTCGGAAATCCAATTTCGGGCTGGGGAGAGTAATCCACTCAGCGAAGCCTGCGCGGTGACTGCAAAAATCAGCCCGGTGAGCAGGGCGCGCAGGTTGCCGTTGGCGGCCAGTACCAGCATGCGGGATGAGCAGCCACGGGCCAGAATCATCCCCACGCCAAAGATCAGACCGCCGACCAGCGCCCCGGAAAGGCTGCCGGTGGCAGAAAGCTGGCGTGCCAGACTAACGTCGAGCCAGTCCTGGGTAATGAAAAACTGGGTGGTGATGATGGCTGACGAGAAGGCGAAAAGCCAGGTCGCCAGTTTGGCGGTTCCATGCCGGTTCCAGAACTCGATTACGGCGGAGCGCAGGCAAAACTGTGAGCGCTGGGCGAAGACGCCAAAGAGGACGCCGATGGCCAGGCCGATCAGCGTGATCGTCGTCCGTTCGCCGAGAAATTCCGCGAGGCCGGTCAGGTCGGTCATTTTTGCCCAAAAAACGCGGTCGACCGCGACACTCGCCTGCTCAGTGCGTTTTCGACCAGCGAATAGACGGCCGGAACGACGACCAGCGTCAGCAACGTCGACGAGATCATGCCACCGATGACGGCGATCGACAGCGGCTGGTTGGTTTCGGCGCCGGCGCCAAAGCCGAGCGCCGCCGGCAGCAGTGCGAGGACGACGGTGGCCGAGGTCATCAGCACCGGCCGCATGCGGATCGGACAGGCATCGCTCAGGGCCGCGTCGATGCCCATGCCGCCGGCGCGGCGCTGGTTGGTCAGGTCGACGAGCAGGATCGAGTTCTTGGCGACGAGGCCGATCAGTAGCACGAGGCCGATCATCGAATAGATGTTCAGCGTCTGCCCGCTGGCCCACAGCGCGGCGACGCCGCCGATGATGGCGAGCGGCTGGGCGAGCATGACGATTAAGGGCTGCAGGAAGGAGTCGAACTGGCTGGCCAGCACCATGTAGAGCAGCACCATCGCCAGCACGAAGGCGAAAGTCATGTACTTGGTCGTCTTGGCGAATTCCTCGGCATTGCCGATCAGCTTGATCTGGTAGCCGGGCGGCAGGTCGGTCGCCAGCGCCCTCACTTTCTGGACGGCTTCGCCGAGCGGGATGGTCGGCGTCGCGAAGAAGGTGACCGAGTATTGCAGATCGAAGCGACCGATGACGGCGGGGCCGAGCGTTTCCTTGAAGCTGGCGACCGAATCGAGGCGCACCAGTTTGCCGTCCTTGTTGCGCAGATAGATTTTCGCGAGATCGGCGGGCTGGGTGAATTCGCCCTCGCGGCCTTTCACGCGAATGTCGTAGCGCTGGCCGTCGCCCGGTTCGTCGTTGTATTTGGCGATGTCGATGCCGCCGGTCAGCATGTTGATGGCGGCGGCGACGTCGCCGGTGGTCAGCCCGGACGAGGCGATGCGCAGGCGGTCGGGCTGGAAGACGAGTTGCGGCAGATCGAGCTGGAGGTCGGTATCGATGCGCCCGCCGAGGCCGGGTTCGGCGGCCAGCTTGCCCTGCAGCTCGCGGCCGAGGCGGCCGACTTCGGCCAGATTCTCGCCGGTCAGCACGAATTGCAGCGGCTCGCCGCGCTGGCCCTGGACCATCGGGTAGGGGGCGGCGAAGACGCGGGCGCCGGGAATCTGCGCCAGTTCGTCGCGCAGGATAGGCAGGATTTCCTGCTGGCTGATGTGCCGTGTTTCACGCGGTGCCATGCGGGCGACGACCGTGCCCTGATTGACCTGGCCGGCCGAGCCGAGGCCGATCAGTGCGAATTCGGTGACGATTTCCCGGTGCTGGCGCAGCACTTCCTCGACCATTTTCAGGCGCGAATCGGTGTAGTCGATCGACGAGCCGAGCGGCGCGCGCAGGTAGACGAGGAAGCGACCTTCGTCCTGGTCCGGGGTGAAGGTCTTGCCAACGTTGGCGAAGAAAAAGGCGCTGGAGGCGACGGTCAGCAGCGTCAGTACCACGACTTTCCAGCGATGCGCCAGCGCCTTGGCGAGCAGGCGGCGGTAGAAGGCGTCGAGACGCTGGAAGCCGCGTTCGATAGTGGCGAGGAAGCGGCCGTGCTGGTGGCCTTTTTCGCGCACGGTCAGGAAGCGCGAGCAGAGCATCGGTGTCAGGGTCAGCGAGACGAACAGCGAAACCAGGACGCCGAAGGTGACGACGACGGCGAAGGAGCGGAAGAACTGGCCGATGATGCCGCTCATGAAGATGACCGGGGCGAAAATCGAGACCAGCGCCAGCGTTGCCGCGATGACCGCGAAAACGACCTCGTTTGAGCCGTTGACCGCAGCAGTCACCGGATCGGCGTCGAGTTCCTCGCGATGGCGGAAGATGTTTTCGAGGACGACGATGGCATCATCGACGACGACGCCAATCAGCAACAGCAGGCCGAGCAGGGTCAGCGAATTGAGCGTGTAACCGAAGAAGTAGATGACGGCGATGGCGCCCATCAGCGATACCGGGATCGCCAGCGCAACGATGATCGTCGCCCGCACCGATTGCAGGAAGAGCCAGACGACCAGCGCGGCGAGCAGCGTGCCCTCGACCAGGTGCTCCTTCAGCGCATTGACGATTTCGAGGATGTAGACCGCATCGTTGGAGACGACATGCAGTTGCAGGCCGGGTGGCAGTTGCGGCCGCAGTTCGTTCTCGATCTTCTCCTTGACCTTGTCGACGATGGCGACGGTGTTGGTGTTGGTGACCTTGACGATGCCGAGGCCGACAGTCGTTTCGCCGTTGAAGCGGGCGAGCTGGCGGTTGTCGGTGAGGCCGTCGACGACTTCGGCGACATCGCGCAGATTGATCGGCGCACCGGCTTTCCAGCCAACCACCATTTGCTGCAGGGCGTCGATAGAATGGAATTCGAGATCGAGCTTGACCAGGCTTTCGGTCTTCTCGCCGACCACGAAGCCGCCAGCCATCTGGACATGCTCCTTGGCGAAGGCGTCGTTGATGTCCTGCGCGGTGATGCCGAGCGCCGCCATGCGGGCCGGCAGCAATTCGATGCGGATGGTCCGGTCGCGGCGCCCGCCGAGGCGCACTTCGCCAACGCCGTCGATGGTTTCCAGGCGCTTCTTGAGCACGTTGATGGCGTACTGGTTCAGTTGCTGCTGCGTGCGGTCACCCTGCACGGCCAGCCACATGATCGGCTGGGCGTTGGTCTCGACCTTGGCGACGACCGGCGGATCGACGTCCTTGGGCAGCCGGCGCAAGACCTGATTGACCTTGGCCTGGACCTCGTTGAAGGCGACGTCGATTTTCTTTTCGAGGTTGAAGGTGATGGCGATCACCGAGACTCCGGGCGACGAGGTGGACTGGATGTGCTCGATGCCCGGCGTCGAATTGACCGAGCTTTCGATGATGTTGGTCACCGAGGCGTCGACGATGTCCGGGTTGGCGCCCTTGAGCGTCGTGGTGATCGAGATGACCGGGAATTCTATATACGGATAGCGGTCCATGCCGATCCGGTCGTAGCTGATGATACCGAACAGGACGAGGACCGCGCTCAACATCCACGCCAGCACGTGGCGCTTGATCGACAGCTCGGGCAGGGTCATTGCGGTTTTGGCGCGCCCTGCGGGCCGGCAGCGGTTTTCGGCATTTCCTTGACGTTGACCGCAGCACCGTCACTGAGGAAGCCGGCGCCGTCGAGGGCCACGGTTTCGCCGCCATTCAGGCCCCTGGTGATCTCGATGACGCCGCGCTGCTTGCTGCCGACCTCGACCACCTGCTGCTTCGCCTTGCCGTCGGCGATCAGATAGATGACCTTGCCGGCCGGGCGCAGCACGACCGATTGCTCCGGCACCACCACGGCACGTTCCTTCTGGCCGGTGACGACGGCGGCGTCGACCGAACCGCCCGCTTTCAATGCGCCGGGATTGTCCAGGCGGGCGATGACGTCGATGGCGCGGTTGCCTTCGCCGACCGTCGGGCGAATGTCCTCGACGACGCCGTCGATACCGGCCTCCGGCGCCAGCGGGCTGACGATGCGTACCGGCATGCCGACCTTGAGGCGCGGTGCGGCGGATTCCGGGAACGGCAGGTGGGCGCGCAGGCGGGCGTTGGAGACGAGGCGGAACAGCGGATCGCCGAGCTTGATGTAGTCGCCGACCGATGCCAGTTGTTCCTCGACGATGCCGTCGAAAGGCGCGACGACGCGCGTCTTGCCGACATTGTTGCGCGACAGGCCGGCGCGCGCCTCGGCGCTGGCCAGCTGGCTCTTCAGCGCATCGCGCTGGGCGATGGCTTCATCGAGCGCGTTTTTCGAGATGAAGCTTTTCTGCATCAGTTCCGTCTGGCGAGTGAGCACCCGCTCCTGCTGGGCGAGCAGGGCTTGCAGGCGGGCGATCTCGGCGTTGTCGACATTGGCCTGATGGCCGGCGTCGGTCGGGTCGATCTGCGCCAGCAATTGTCCCTTGCTGACCGCTTCGCCGGCGCGGACGGCAATCTTGACGATCCTGCCGGCGATTTCGGCGCCGATTTTCGGGTCGTTGACCGCTTCCAGCGAGCCGAGGGTGCGCTCACTGATTTCCAGCGCAATGGCCTGGGCCTGAGTAGTGGTGATCAGCGTCGGCGGTGCGCCCTTCTTCTCGGCCGTTTTTTCGCCACAGGCCGCGACGAGCAAGGCGGCCACGAGAAGCAGGGCACCGGGTCTCATGCCGGCAGTACCTGTTCGCCGGCGTAGAGTTCGGCCACCGTTTCACGGCGGCGGATCTGGAAGAGCTTGTCGCCATCGACCATGACCTCGACCGCGCGCGGCCGGGTGTTGTAGTTGGAAGCCATCGCCATGCCGTAGGCGCCTGCCGACATGACGGCCAGCAGATCGCCGGCCTTGATGCACAGCGGGCGGGCCAGGCCGAGGAAGTCACCGGTTTCGCAGACCGGGCCGACCACATCGTAGGCGCGGGTTTCGCCGGCATGCGGCGTCACCGGCAGGATGTCGTGCCAGGCTTCATAGAGCGCCGGGCGCATCAGGTCATTCATCGCGGCGTCGATGATGGCGAAATTCTTGCCTTCGCCGGGCTTCAGGAATTCGACGCGGGTCAGCAGCAGGCCGGCGTTGCCGACCAGTCGGCGCCCGGGTTCGAGTACCACCTGCAGGCCGCGGCCGGCCAGCTTGTCAAGCAGCGGATTCAGGTAGGAAGCGACGGTCGGCTGCACCTGATCGTCCTTGTACTTGATACCGAGGCCGCCACCAAGGTCGAGGTGGTGAATCCGGATGCCTTCCGCGGTCAACTGGTCTACAAGGGCCAAAATGCGGTCGAGCGCCTCGACGAAGGGGGTGGGGTCGAGCAGCTGCGAGCCAATGTGGCAGTCTATGCCGGCCACCTGGATGTTCGGCAGTGCCGCGGCGCGGCGGTAAAGGGCCAGCGCATCGTCATAGGCGACGCCGAACTTGGCTTCCTTGAGGCCGGTCGAGATGTAGGGGTGGGTCTTCGGGTCGACGTTTGGATTGACGCGTAGGCTGACCGGTGCCCGCTTGCCGGAATGGCCGGCGACTTCATTGAGCCGCTCAAGCTCGGCCGGCGATTCGATGTTGAAGCAGAAAATGCCGGCGTCCAGCGCCTGCTGCATTTCGGCCGCAGTCTTGCCGACACCGGAGAAGACGACCTTCCGCGGGTCGGCCCCGGCTGCCAGCACGCGCTGCAATTCACCGCCGGAAACGATGTCGAAACCGGCGCCCATGCGGGCGAACAGGTTGAGGATGGCGAGATTGGAATTGGCCTTGACGGCATAGCAGACGAGGGCGCCGCGACCGGTCGGGTGGGCGGTCAGGACGTCGAGAAATTCCTGCAGTGCATCGTGCAGCGCGGCGCGGGAGTATACATAGGCCGGGGTGCCGAATTGTTCGGCGATGGTGGGCAGGGTGACGGATTCGGCATGCAGGACGCCATGCTTGATGGTGAAGTGGCTCATTGGGGGCTGTTCTTTTGGTCCGTGCTGGTGCCAGCCTTTGGTTCTATGGTGCTAACATCGGCCTCGCCGCCGGGCGGCTGGGCTGGCGTGGTTGGCGCTGGTGGCGATCGCAGGCTGTCGAGCAATGGCGCCGGAGGCGGGCCGGGAGGCAGCACAAGTTGCCCTTTCAGGCCGCAGCCGGCAAGGCAGAATGTCAGGCATACGGCAAGGATTCTGGACATTAATGACGGGCCAGTCAGTAAAGAATAGGATGTTAGCACATGATGGAAGACAAGGAATTCAACGCGTTGGCCGACAGTATTCTGGCCCGGATCGAAGCCGCGCTGGAGGCGAGTGACGCCGACATCGACTTCGAACTGGCTGCTGGAGGGGTTCTGGAAATCGAGTTTGCCGACGGCAGCAAGATCATCGTGAATCGTCACGGCGTGGCCCGCGAAGTCTGGGTGGCGGCGCGCGCCGGTGGCTTCCATTTCCGCTGGGACGGCACATGCTGGCGCGACACCCGCGATGGCGCCGAACTGATGGAAAAACTCTCGACACTCGCCAGCCAGCAGTCAGGCGAAATGCTCAGTTTCCGCTGATCAGTCGGCGGGCGGTTTGCTCAGGTCAGGCTGCGGCAGCGGCGGCGTGTCGCCGGCTTCTTCCGCCGGCGGTTCGGCGGGGACGTTTTCGGCATACATGTAGGAGCGATCGCGGCCGCCGCCAGAGGCAACGACACCTTCAGGCGCTTCCGGCGTCTTGATCGGTACATCCTTGAGTGCGCGGCTCATGTAGCCAATCCAGATCGGCAATGCCGCGGCGCCGCCGGTTTCCTTGTTGCCGAGATTCTTCGGCTGGTCGAAACCGATCCAGGCGCAGGCGGTAGCGGTCATCTGATAGCCGCAGAACCAGGCGTCGACATATTCATTGGTGGTTCCTGTCTTGCCCGCCAGGTCCTTGCGCTTCAGGGCCACGGAAGCCTTGGCGGCAGTACCGTAGATCGTCACATCGCGCAACATGCTGTCCATCAGGAAGGCGTTGCGCGGGTCAATGGCGCGAACCGCTCCTTCGCCAGCCGGCACCGGCGCCGCTTGGGCGAGCACATTGTTTTTCTCGTCGCGGATTTCGCTGACGATGTAGGGATTGATCCGGTAGCCGCCGTTAGCGAACACGGAGTACGCTGTCGCCATCTGCCACGGCGTCACCGAACCGGCGCCAAGCGCCATCGTCAGGTAAGGCGGGTGCTTTTCGGCATCGAACCCGAAACGGCTGGCGTAATCCTGCGCATAACGCGCGCCGATTGATTGCAGGATGCGGATCGACACCATGTTCTTCGACTTGGCCAGTGCGGTCCGCATCTGCATCGGGCCTTCGTACTTGCCGTCGTAGTTGTGTGGCTCCCAGGCCTGCGAGCCAGTCTGGCTTGCAGATATCACGATCGGCTCGTCATTGATGATCGTGCTTGGATTGAAGCCTTTTTCGAGTGCGGCCGAGTAGATGAACGGCTTGAAACTGGACCCGGGCTGTCGCCAGGCTTGGGTTACATGATTGAACTTGTTGCGGTTGAAGTCGAAACCGCCGACCAGGGCGTGAATTGCCCCGGTTTTCGGGTCGACCGCGACAAATGCCGATTCCACTTCGGGCAGCTGGCTGATCTGCCAGTCGCCCTTGTCGTTTTTCTGCAGGCGGATGATGGCCCCGCGCTTGATGCGCTTGTTGGCCGGCGCCTTGTCGTCGAGCATCGTTGCCGCGAACTTCATGGCATCGCCGGAAAGGGTGACGATGTCGCCGCCCTTGCGGTAGGCTTGAATCTGTTTCGGGTCGGCGGCAAGGACCAGAGCGGGAATCAGATCGCCGGCATCGGGGATATCCTGGAGCGCCTCGTCGATTGCCTCGTCCTGGTCGGACTTGATGTCCTTCATGTCGAGATAGGACTCGGCCCCGCGGTAGCCATGGCGCCGGTCATAATCCATGACACCCCGCCGCAGGCTTGAATAGGCAGCTTCCTGATCAGCCTTGATCAGCGTCGTATAGACCTTGAGCCCCCGTGAATAAACATCTTCCTGGAAGCGTTCGGCGGCGATCTGGCGTGCCATTTCAGCAGCGTATTCGGCGTGGACCCCGTATCCCGCAAGTTCGCGCTTGACCACCAGGGGTTCCTTCAACGCGGCCTCATGCTGTACATCGCTGATGTTGCCCAACTCGCGCATCCGGCGCAGTACATATTGCTGCCGGATCCTCGCGCGCTTGGGATTGACAATCGGGTTGTAGGCCGATGGCGCCTTTGGCAAGCCGGCCAGCATGGCAGCCTCGGCAATCGAAATGTCCTTCAACGGTTTGCCGAAATAGATCTGGGCGGCTGCGGCGAACCCGTAGGCGCGCTGACCGAGGAATATCTGGTTGATGTAGAGCTCGAGGATCTGGTCCTTGCTCAGGTTGTTCTCGATCTTGAACGACAGCAACGCCTCATAAAGCTTTCGCGTATATGTCTTTTCGCCCGAGAGAAAGAAGTTGCGGGCGACCTGTTGCGTGATCGTCGATGCCCCCTGGCGTTTCCCGCCGCCCACTAGGTTGGCCGAGGCGGCACGCAGGATGCCGAGGTAGTCGACACCGCTATGCTGATAGAAGCGATCATCCTCGGCCGCGAGAATTGCCTGCTTCATGACAGTTGGAACTTCCTGTATGCTTACCACGGCTCTTCGTTCTTCGCCGTACTCGCCAATCAGATAACTGTCGGCGGTGTAGACGCGGAGCGGGATTTTGGGGCGATAATCCGTCAGGGCTTCGAGAGATGGTAGATTTGGATAGGCGAGCGCGAGAACGATCATCGCGAGCGCGATGCCGATGGCTGCAAGGCCAAGCAGCACGATTACCGGATAGAGGATGATCCGGGCAGCAAAAGGGATGGAGGGCAAGGTCGATTGGTCGATTGTAATGGCGTTGCGCGGATTATACGCTGTCGCCAAACGGGCCGTGAAAACGCTTTACATGCTGGGTGGTTGTTGCTAGCATCTGAAGTGAATTATTGGTTATTTGCCTAACTTCGCATTTCTTAAGGACTTTTTGGGGGTCTGGTGCGCTTCGATATCTCAGCGTTGTTAAATCCCAAGGCGCGTCCCTTGTTGGGGATGGACATCAGTTCCTCGGCTGTCAAGCTGGTCGAACTGACCGCCAATGGGAAAGAGGGTTACCGCGTCGAGCGCTACACCATAGAGGTGTTGCCCAAGGATGCGGTGTCAGATGGCAATATTGCCAACATGGATGGCGTCGTCGATGCCGTCAAGCGGGCCTGGAAACGGCTGGGTACGTCTACGCGGAACGTTGCGATGGCGTTGCCTGGTTCCGCGGTGATCACGAAGAAAATTATCGTGCCCGCTGGTTTGCGCGAAGACCAGCTTGAAATTCAGGTTGAGTCGGAAGCCAATCAGTACATTCCATTCGCGATTGACGAAGTCAATCTGGATTTTCAGGTCATCGGGCCGGCACCGTCGGTGCCCGATGAACTTGAGGTCTTCATTGCCGCCTCCAAGAAGGAGCGGGTGGAGGATCGCGTCGCGGTTGCCGATGCGGCCGGTCTGACCGCGGTGGTGGTTGACGTGGAAACCCAGGCGGCGCTCTCGGCCTTCGAGTTGATCGAAAGGCAATTGCCCGGCGGCGGAAAGAACCAGACGATCGCTCTGGTTGATGCCGGCTCCAGCGTGATGAGTCTGACGGTGTTGCGCAACGGCCAGCAGGTTTACGCTCGCGAACAGGCGTTCGGCGGTGGGCAGCTTACGCAGGATATTGCCCGGCACTACGGGATGACTTACGAAGAAGCCGAGGTTGCCAAGCGGGCGGGCACCCTTCCCGAGGGCTACGAGGGCGAATTGCTGGCTCCGTTCATGGAAAATCTGGCGCTTGAAATTTCTCGCGCCCTGCAATTCTTTTTTACATCGACTCAGTACAATCAGGTCGATAACATTGTTCTGGCCGGAGGTTGCGCCGTGATTCCGGGTGTTGACGAGGTCGTGGCGACGCGCACCCAGGTCAGTACGCTGATCGCCAATCCGTTTGCCAATATGGTGCTGTCAGACCGCGTTCGGGCCAAGAGCCTGCTTGCCGATGCCTCATCGCTGATGGTGGCGTGCGGCCTCGCCTTGCGGAGGTTTGATCCATCATGATTAGAATTAACCTCCTGCCTCACCGCGAAGAGGCGCGCAAGGCAAAACGACAGCAATTCTATGCTCTGGCGGGTGCTGCCGTCGCCTTCGCCGCGCTGGTTGTCTTTCTCGGTTACACGATCATCAATGGCTTAATCAGTAGCCAGTCAGATGCGAATGACTACCTGAAGCGCGAAATCGCCGTTCTGGACAAGCAGATCGCGGAAATCAAGCTGTTGAAGGAAAAGACCCAGGCGTTACTGGCGCGCAAACAGATCATCGAGGATTTGCAGCGTGATCGCGGCGAAACGGTCTATCTTCTGACCGAACTGGTCAAGCAGGTTCCGGAAGGTGTCTACCTCAAGTCCCTCAAGCAGGATGGCGGGAAGGTCAACATTACCGGCTATGCCCAGTCCAATGCGCGCGTGTCGGCACTGATGCGAAATATTGAAGCGTCCCCTTGGCTGGAGAATCCGCAGTTGATCGAAGTGAAATCGGTCGTACTCAATGGGCGGCGTAGCAACGAGTTTGCGATGAACTTCATGCTGACGCGCACCCAGCCGGAAGTCGGGAAGGGTAAGAAATGAGCACCAAACCTACCTCAGTCCCCAAGATTGACTTTCAGGCGATCGCCGACGATTTCCGATTCCTGAATCCTAATGATCCGGCTGCTTGGCCGCCGATTCCAAAAATGACCGTGCTGGCCGGTATTTTTCTGGCCTTGGTGGTCTCTGGCTGGTGGTTCCTCTGGAGTGACCAGTTGGTCGAACTGGAAACCAAGCAAAAGGAAGAAGAAACGCTGAAGCTGCAGTATCTCGACAAAAAAAAGCAGGCGGTCAATCTTGATCTGTACATTGAGCAACTGGCGGAAATTGATCGCTCGTTCGGCGCATTGCTGAAACAGCTTCCGAACAAGTCGGAAATCGAGGCTTTGCTGATCGAAGTCAATCAGGCCGGCTTGGGGCGCGGCCTCCAGTTCGATCTCTTCCGGCCCGGTGCAGAGCAGGTCAAGGATTTTTACGCGGAGTTGCCGATTGCCGTGAAGATCAACGGCGGTTACCACGATTTCGGGGCGTTCGCAGCCGATATCGCGAAATTGCCACGCATCGTGACGCTGAACAATATCGCGATTGTTCCGGGCAAGGATGGTGCCTTGACTCTCGATGCGATAACCAAGACCTTCCGCTATCTGGATGAAGAAGAGGTTGCTAAGCAGAAGAAGGCAGCGCAAGGAGCGAAAAAGTGAAGCGACTAATTCTCGTCGCACTCTGCGGGGCTTTGGGGGCCTGTTCGGGTGGCGACCACGAAGATCTCAAGCGCTGGATGGACGAAAACTCCAAGGACTTGCGTGGCAATATCCCCAAGTTGCCGGAGGTAAGGCCGTATCAGCCGGTTCCCTATGATGTCGAGGGGGTACTTGATCCGTTCAAGGCAAGCAAGATCGAACCGGAGTCCAAGAACAGGCAGAACGCCGGCCAAGGCGGGGCTTTCCAGCCCGATTTCGAGGCGCGGGATTTACGCAACAGTCTGCTTGAAAAATATCCGGTCGAGTCACTCAAGATGATCGGTTACCTGAACGTCAATCGGCGTCCGATTGCCGTGATTCAGGTTGAAGATAAGGTCAAGCAGGTCAAGGTGGGCGAATACGTCGGCCTTGACTTCGGCATGGTGACGCAAATCACGGACAAAGAAGTGGTGTTGCGCGAATTGATTCAGGATTCTGCGGGTGACTGGAGCGAACGCACCAGTTCCTTGTATCTGCAGAGCAAGGAGGGAAGCAAGAAATGAAATTTATCAACTACGCGATGGCTGCCGTTGCGGCGACCTGCCTTGCCATGGCCGGGCCACTCTCGGCGCAAACCGCCACAACCAATTCGATCGAGGCGATCGTTGCTGCCCCGCAGGGCGACAATATTGCCGTCAAGATCGATCTCAGGGAAGCGCTTGCGGCGCCACCCACCGGTTTCAGCGTAGCTAATCCGGCGAAAATCGCCTTTGATTTCCCGTCGACCGCAAATGGCTTGGGAAAGAACAGCCTGACCTTCAAGGAAGGCGATTTGCAGAGCGCCAATGTCGTTCAGGTTGGCGGTCGCACGCGTGTTGTCCTCAACCTAACGCGGAGCCTGAACTACACCACGCGCCTCGAGGGCAAGTCGCTCTACATCGTTCTGGCGCCGATTCCCGCTGTCGGATCATTGCCCGAGCGTGTGACGCGGTTTACCGAGGAGACTTCGATCGGCAAGCGCCATGCGCTGCAGGATGTTGCTTTCCGGCGAGGCAAGGACGGCGAGGCGCGCATCGTCGTTGATCTGAGCGATGCCGGCACCGGTATCGACATCCGTCAGCAGGGCAAGAACCTGATCGTTGATTTCATCAAGACGAGCGTTCCTGAGAATCTCCGCCGCAGGCTCGATGTGACCGATTTCGGAACACCGGTGACTTCGGTCGAGACCAAGCCGCTAGGCGACAACGTGCGGATGACGATTACTCCGCATGGACTCTGGGAGCACAACGCCTATCAGAGCGAAAATCAGTTCGTGGTCGAAGTCAAGCGCATCATCGAAGATCCGAACAAGCTGGTGCAAGGCACCAAGACCGGGTATCAGGGTCCGCGTGTCAGCATAAATTACCAGAATGGCGACGTCCGCGCCCTGCTCCGCCTGATGGCCGAGGAACTTGGCCTGAATGCGGTTATCAGCGAGACGGTCACCGGTACGACGACGCTTGTCCTCAAGGACGTTCCAGCCGACCAGGTGATCGATATCATCTTCCAGCAGAAGGGGCTGGACATGCGCAAGAAGGGCAACATCATGCTGATTGCCCCGCGTGACGAAATCGCAACCCGCGAGAAACTTGATTTCGAATCCAGGCAACAAATCAGCGACCTTGAGCCGATTCAGCACGAGCAGTTCTCCTTGAACTATCAGAAGGCTGTCGATGTCTCCCGACTTCTGTCCGGGGTGGCTGTGGCCGGTGGTGCGCCCTCACAGCGTCTGCTGAGCAAGCGCGGCAACGCCGTGGCTGATCCGCAGTCGAATATTCTGTTCGTAAATGACATCCCGAGCAAACTCGAGGAGATTCGCATATTCATCAAGGCAATCGATACGGGCGCCCGTCAGGTCATGATCGAGGCACGAGTGGTCGAGGCACAGGATACGTTCAATCGCGATCTTGGCGTCAGGCTGAATTTCCTGAGTGCGCAGCGTACTGGATTGGGCGGTAGCGGGATCTTCGGTGGTGGCGGTACGTATTCGCCGTCCGGCCAGGTCACGAACAACGCCGTCGGGGTGAACCTGCCGTCCTTCACCAATGTCGGCGGCACGCTGGCCTTCTCGCTGTTCAATGCCTCGCTGACACGGATTCTCAACCTTGAACTTGCGGCGTTGGAAACGGACGGTCTGGGCAAGATAGTCTCCAGTCCGCGTGTCATCACGGCGAACAACGTCAAGGCGAAGATCCAGGACGGTACTGAAATCCCGTATGTGACGACCGCGACGGGTGGCGGTGTGGCGACCCAGAACGTTTCCTTCAAGACCGCAGCGCTCTCTCTGGAGGCGACGCCGCAGATCACGCCGGAAGGCACGGTACGCATGCAACTGATCGTCAAGAAGGAAGAGCCGGACTGGACGCGCGCAGTGCTCGGCAACCCGCCGATCAAGACGGCCACGGTCGAGACCAATGTGGTCGTGGAAAATGGTGGAACGGTCGTTATCGGTGGCGTGTATATCACCAAGAAGGAAAACGTGACCGAAAAGGTTCCGCTCCTCGGTGACATCCCCTTCTTCGGATACCTGTTCAAGTACCAGAACGATACCGGTCAGCGACGCGAACTGCTGTTCTTCATCACCCCGCGCATCATTTCCGACAAACTGCAGATCAATTGATCGATAGGTATGTCGCTTCAATGGAAGGCCGGCGTTGCCGGCCTTTCTCTTTTGTGGTGCGCCACAAGACCGGATAAAATTCCGGCGTGAACATTCGCAGCAACATCTACCTCGTTGGCCTGATGGGGGCCGGAAAAACGACCATAGGACGGCAACTGGCGCGCCGTCTCGGTCGCCGCTTCTATGACTCCGACCATGAGATCGTCGCCCGCACCGGCGTACCGATCCCGACCATTTTCGAGATCGAGGGCGAGGAAGGATTCCGGCGTCGTGAGTCGCAGGCGATCGCCGAACTGACTTCGGGGAGCGACATTGTTCTCGCGACCGGTGGCGGGGTTGTTCTGAGTCCGGAAAACCGGAGGCGTTTGCATGACACCGGCTGGGTGGTTTATCTCAATGTTCCGCCGGCCATGTTGTTCGAACGAACCCGTAATGATCGCAATCGTCCCTTGTTGCGCGTGGAGGATCCGCTGGGCAAACTGGAAGAGTTGCATGCACTTCGTGACCCACTGTACAGGGAAACCGCGCACCTCGTCGTCGACGGTTCGCACCTTGTGGCTTCCGGCATCGTTCACCACCTCTTGAGAGAATTCAATCGCTTATGTCAGGCATGATCCAGACGCTGACCGTTGCCCTTGGCGACCGTTCCTATCCCATTCATATTGGCTGCGGCGTACTTGCGCGCGCCGATCTGCTGGTGCCGCACCTCAAGCAGAAGAAGGTTCTGGTCGTCAGCAACACGACCGTCGCACCGCTGTATTTTGACCGTTTGCGGTCGACCCTCGAAAACGCCGGAATTTCAGTCATGTCGGTCATCCTGCCAGATGGTGAAAAGTACAAGGAGTGGAACACCCTCAATCTGATCTTCGACGCGCTTCTCGGTGCCCACTGCGAGCGCAGCACAACCCTCATCGCCCTCGGCGGCGGGGTAGTAGGTGACATGGGGGGCTTCGCGGCTTCATGCTACCAGCGCGGCATGCCGTTCATCCAGATCCCGACCACGCTGCTCTCACTGGTCGACTCCTCGGTGGGTGGCAAGACAGCGATCAATCATCCGCTGGGCAAGAACATGATCGGCGCCTTCTATCAGCCGAAGGTCGTCTTGGCAGATATTTCGACCCTCGATACCTTGCTGGACCGTGAATTGAAGGCCGGCTTGGCCGAAGTCATCAAATACGGTCTGATTCGTGATCCCGAGTTCTTCGTCTGGCTGGAGGCAAACATCGAAAAACTGCTGGCGCGGGACAAGGAAGCGTTGGCCTATGCCGTTCACCGTTCCTGCGCCAACAAGGCCGAGGTCGTTGCCGCCGACGAGCGCGAAACGGGCGAGCGGGCCTTGCTCAATCTTGGCCATACCTTTGGCCACGCGATTGAAACCGGCCTCGGCTATGGAGAATGGTTGCACGGCGAGGCGATTGCCGCCGGCACGCTAATTGCTGCGGAATTATCGCGTCGGCTTGGGTGGCTCGAAGTCGATGTGGTATTGCGAATCGAAAAGCTGTATGTGCGGGCGGGCTTGCCGGTACATGGCGCGCCCTTGGGCGCGGCGCGTTATCTGGAGTTGATGCGCCACGACAAGAAGGTGCAGGACGGCAGGTTGCGTCTGGTGCTGCTGAAGCAGATCGGAGCCGCTGTTGTTTCGAACGAAGCCGAAGAGGCGATGATTGTGGCCGCCATCGAGGCCAGATGCACCTGAAGGGGGAGCATCGGGTTGCCGTGAGAACCGCGTTGGTGCGTCGCAGCATCTTGAATTGACAGGGCTTTGGCGGTATATTCCACGGCCGCCCCTGATTTTTGTACAAGCCAGCTAGCGTAATCGGATGCTGGCTTTTTCTACCTTTGGTCCTTGTTTTCATTGGCCGAGTTTTTTGAAGGAACAAGTGTGATGGAATCGGCTGTACCTGAGCGGCAGGGTTTGTACGACCCCGCCAACGAGCACGACGCTTGCGGCGTGGGTTTTGTCGCCCATGTCAAAGGCCACAAGAACCATGGCATCGTCGAGCAGGGTTTGTTGATCCTGAAAAACCTGGATCACCGCGGTGCCGTTGGCGCCGACCCGCTGCAAGGTGACGGCGCGGGTATCCTGATCCAGATTCCGGACCAGTTCTATCGTGAAGAAATGGCGCGGCAGGGTGTCGAACTGCCACCGGCCGGCGAGTACGGTGTCGGCATGGTCTTCCTGCCACAGGAAGCAGCATCGCGCCATGCCTGCGTCGAGGAAATCGAGCGTTCCATCACGGCCGAGGGGCAGGTCTTGCTCGGTTGGCGTGAGGTGCCGGTCAATCACGAAATGCCGATGTCGCCGACGGTCAAGGCCAAGGAGCCGGTGATCCGCCAGGTATTCGTTGGCCGTGGTCCCGATGTCTTCGTTACCGACGCCCTCGAACGCAAGCTGTACATCATTCGCCGGCGTGCTGCCAATGCGATCAAGGCGCTCAAGCTCAAGCATAGCCAGGAATTCTACGTGCCGTCCTTCTCGGCGCGTACCGTCAATTACAAGGGCTTGCTGCTGGCCGGCCAGGTCGGTGTGTATTACCTTGATCTGCAGGACAAGCGCACCGTTTCGGCGCTCGCGATGGTGCACCAGCGCTTCTCCACCAACACTTTCCCGACCTGGGATCTGGCCCACCCGTTCCGCTACATCGCCCACAACGGCGAAATCAACACCGTGCGCGGCAACGTCAACTGGTTCAAGGCCCGCGAACAGGCGATCTCCTCGCCGATTCTCGGTGACGACCTGAAGAAAGTCTGGCCGCTGCACTATCCCGGCCAGTCCGACTCGGCATCTTTCGACAATGCACTCGAACTGCTGGTCATGGGCGGCTATTCGCTGGCCCATGCGGTCATGCTGATGATTCCCGAAGCCTGGGAAAAGCACACGCTGATGGACGAGAACCGTCGCGCCTTTTACGAATACCACGCCGCGATGATGGAGCCGTGGGACGGCCCGGCTGCCGTGGCCTTCACCGACGGCCGCCAGATCGGCGCGACGCTCGACCGCAATGGTCTGCGTCCGGCCCGCTATCTGGTTACCGACGACGACATGGTGGTCATGGCTTCCGAATCAGGCGTACTGCCGATCCCGGAAAAAAGGATCGTCAAGAAGTGGCGCCTGCAACCGGGCAAGATGTTCCTGATCGACATGGAGCAGGGCCGCATCATCGACGACAAGGAACTCAAGGACTCGCTGGCCAACGCCAAGCCCTATCGTGAGTGGATCGAAAAGATCCGCATCAAGCTCGACGAAGTGCCTGCTGCCGACGAAACCAGCGTTCCGCCGACGGCTTCACTGCTCGATCGCCAGCAGGCCTTCGGCTACACGCAGGAAGACGTCAAGGTCATTCTCGAGCCGATGGTCCAGAACGGTGAGGAGGCCACCGGGTCGATGGGCACGGACTCTGCCCTGCCGGTCTTGTCGAACAAGAGCAAGACGCTTTACACCTACTTCAAGCAGCTTTTCGCTCAGGTCACCAACCCGCCGATTGACCCGATTCGCGAGGAACTGGTCATGTCGCTGGTGTCCTTCATCGGGCCGAAGCCGAACCTGCTGAATACGCACGACATCAATCCGCCAATCCGTCTCGAAGTGTCGCAGCCGGTGCTGTCCTTCGAGGACATGGAAAAGCTGCGCAATATCGAAAAGTACACCTCGCACAAGTTCCGCTCTTTGGAACTGGATCTCTGCTATCCGGTGGCCTGGGGCAAAAAAGGTATCGAAGCCCGCCTCGCCTCGCTGGCGGCTGATGCCGAAGACGCCGTGCGTTCAGGCGCCAACATCCTGATCGTCTCCGACCGCAAGGTGGATGCCGGGCATGTCGCCATTCCGGCCCTGCTGGCGACTTCCGCGATTCACCAGCATCTGGTCAAGAAGGGCCTGCGCACCAGCGCCGGCCTCGTGGTCGAGACCGGATCGGCGCGCGAAACGCATCACTTCGCGCTGCTTGGCGGTTACGGCGCGGAAGCGGTCCACCCCTACCTAGCCCTCGAAACCATTGAGGCGCTGGCCAAGGGCGATGCCGAGAAAGCCGAGAAGTTCGTCAAGAACTACATCAAGGCCATCGGCAAGGGTCTGTGCAAGATCATGTCCAAGATGGGCATTTCCACCTACATGTCCTACACCGGCGCCCAGATCTTTGAAGCCATCGGCCTGCAGAAGGACTTTGTCGAAAAATACTTCACCGGTACGCCGTCCAACATCGAGGGTATTGGCCTCTTCGAGGTGGCCGAGGAAGCGATCCGCCTGCATCAGGACGCATTCTCGACCGATCCTGTTCTCGCCAACATGCTCGATGCCGGCGGCGAATACGCTTTCCGCATCCGCGGCGAAGAGCACGTGTGGACACCGGACTCGATCGCCAAGCTGCAGCATGCTACGCGATCGGGCAAGTTCGAAACTTACAAGGAATACGCCAAGCTGATCAATGATCAGACCAAGCGTCACTTGACGCTGCGTGGCTTGTTCGAGTTCAAGCCGCAAAGCAAGGCGATCCCGCTTGAAGAAGTCGAGTCGGCCAAGGAGATCGTCAAGCGCTTTGCCACCGGCGCCATCTCGCTTGGTGCCATTTCGACCGAGTCGCACACCACGTTGGCGATTGCAATGAACCGCATCGGCGGCAAGTCGAATACCGGTGAAGGCGGTGAGGATGCCAGTCGTTATGCGCCGGTCAAGGGCGGCACCATGCTGTCCGATGTTATCGGCAAGAGCCGTGTCGCCCGTGATCTGGAACTCAAGGAGGGCGACTCACTTCGTTCGGCGATCAAGCAGGTTGCCTCCGGCCGCTTTGGTGTGACGACCGAGTATCTGGTCAATGCCGACCAGATCCAGATCAAGATGGCGCAAGGCGCCAAGCCGGGTGAAGGCGGACAGTTGCCGGGGCACAAGGTGTCCGAGTACATCGGCTTCCTGCGCCACTCGGTGCCGGGTGTCGGCCTGATCTCACCGCCGCCGCACCACGACATCTACTCGATCGAGGATCTGGCGCAACTGATCCACGACCTGAAGAACGCCAACTCGCGCGCTTCGATCTCCGTCAAGCTGGTGTCCGAAGTCGGCGTCGGTACCGTTGCCGCCGGTGTTGCCAAGGCCAAGGCCGATCACGTCGTGATCGCCGGTTTTGATGGCGGCACGGGGGCATCGCCACAGTCGTCGATCAAGCACGCCGGTACGCCGTGGGAACTCGGCCTCTCCGAAACCCAGCAGACGTTGGTGCTCAACCGCCTGCGCAGCCGTATCCGCGTTCAGGTCGATGGTCAGATGAAGACCGGTCGCGACGTTGTCGTCGGTGCGCTGCTCGGCGCTGATGAATTCGGCTTCGCTACCGCGCCGCTGGTGGTCGAAGGCTGCATCATGATGCGCAAATGTCATCTGAACACCTGCCCGGTGGGCGTTGCAACGCAAGACCCGGAGTTACGCAAGCGCTTCTCCGGTCAACCGGAACATGTGGTCAATTATTTCTTCTTCGTGGCCGAGGAAGTGCGCGAAATCATGGCTGAGCTCGGCGTTCGCAAGTTCGACGATCTGGTCGGCCGTGCCGACCTGCTCGACATGCGCCCCGGCATCGACCACTGGAAAGCCTCGGGCCTCGATTTTTCCAAGATCTTTTATCAGCCGCCGGTCCCTGCCGACGTCCCGCGCCGCCATGTCGAGAGCCAGGACCACGGCCTCGAAAGGGCGCTCGATCACAAGTTGATCGAGCAGGCCAGGCCGGCACTCGAAAAGGGTCAGAAGGTCCAGATCGAGACAAAGATCATCAACGTCAACCGCACCTGCGGCACCATGCTTTCGGGCGAGGTGGCGCGCCGCTACGGCAATGACGGCCTGCCGGACGATACCATTTACATCAAGCTGACCGGCACCGCCGGCCAGAGCTTCGGCGCCTTCCTGGCCAAGGGCGTGACGCTGGAACTGACTGGCGAAGGCAATGACTACGTCGGCAAGGGTCTGTCGGGCGGCCGCATCATTATCAAGCCGAGCCCGGATTTCCGGGGTGATACGCAGCACAACATCATCGTCGGCAACACCGTAATGTATGGCGCGACTGATGGTGAGTCCTTCTTGGCTGGCGTCGGTGGCGAACGCTTCTGCGTCCGCAACTCTGGCGGTACTGCGGTCGTCGAAGGGGTCGGCGATCATGGTTGCGAGTACATGACCGGTGGGACGGTGGTTGTGCTTGGCATGACGGGCCGCAACTTCGCGGCCGGCATGTCGGGTGGCATCGCTTACGTGCTGGACGAGGATGGCAGTTTCAACAACCGCTGCAACCTGGCCCAGGTCGCTCTCGAGAAAGTGCTGCCAGCCGGCCGTCACGCTGCTGGCGAGCAGATGCATCTCGGTCAGGCCGATGAGACCCAGCTCAAGGTGCTGATTACTCATCACGCCGAATACACCGGTAGCAAGACCGCGGCAGCCATCCTGGCCAATTGGGATGCCAGTCGCGAGAAATTTGTCAAAGTTTATCCGCATGAGTACAAGCGCGCCCTCACCGAGATGGCTGCTGCTGCACGGAAGGAGGCCGCATAATGGGCAAGCCGACTGGATTCATGGAATTCGAGCGTCTTTCCGAGGCTTACGAGCCGGTCGAAAAGCGCCTGAAAAACTACAAGGAATTCATCCACACCCTGTCCGACGAAGAAGCCAAGGTTCAGGGCGCACGCTGCATGGATTGCGGCATTCCGTTCTGCAATAACGGCTGTCCGGTGAACAACATCATTCCCGACTGGAATGACCTGGTTTACCGTGGCAACTGGAAGCAGGCGCTGGACGTGCTGCATTCGACCAACAACTTCCCGGATTTCACCGGCCGCATCTGTCCGGCGCCCTGCGAAGCCGCCTGCACGCTGGGGATCAATGCAGCGCCGGTGGGTATCAAGTCGATCGAGCACTTCATCATCGACAAGGGTTGGGAGATGGGCTGGGTCGTCCCGCAACCACCGCAGGCCAAGACCGGCAAGAAGATTGCCGTCGTCGGTTCCGGCCCGGCCGGTCTGGCCGCCGCGCAGCAACTGGCGCGTGTCGGCCATGACGTGACCGTGTTCGAAAAGAGCGACCGCCTCGGGGGCTTGCTCGCCTACGGAATCCCTGACTTCAAGATGGAGAAGTCCGTGGTCGACCGCCGTATCGCCCAGATGGAAGCCGAAGGTGTCACCTTCAAGACTAGGGTCATCGTCGGCAGCGAGGAATTGGCTGCGGGCATCCACAATGATGCGAAGGAATTTGTGTCCGCCGGGCAGTTGACCGCGCAATTCGACGCGGTGATCCTCGCCGCCGGTGCCGAAGTGCCGCGCGACCTGCCGGTGCCGGGCCGCGAGTTGAAGGGCATCCATGCCGCGCTGGAATTCCTGATTCCGCAGAACAAGGAAGTTCAGCAAGGTATTGCCAACCCGATCAATGTCAAGGGCAAGCACGTCATCGTCATTGGTGGCGGCGATACCGGCTCTGATTGCGTCGGCACCTCCAACCGCCACGGCGCTGCTTCGGTGACCCAGTTCGAACTGATGCCGATGCCGCCGGAGCAGGAGAACAAGGCGCTGACTTGGCCGTACTGGCCATACAAGTTGCGCACCTCGTCATCGCACGATGAAGGCTGCGCACGCGATTTTGCGGTGGCGACCAAGCGCTTCATCGACGACGGCAAGGGTAACGTCAAGGCCCTGGAGGCCGTTCGTGTCGAATGGAAGGATGGCAGGATGGTCGAGGTCGCCGGATCGGAATTCGACCTGCCATGCGACAACGCCTTCTTGGCAATGGGTTTCACCAACCCGGTCGCTACGCTTTTGGAGGCCTTCGGTGTCGTCAAGGACAATCGGGGCAATGCCAGCGCAACGACCGATGGCGAGGGCTGCTATGCCACCAATGTCGCCAAGGTCTATGCCGCCGGCGACGTGCGTCGTGGTCAGTCGCTGGTCGTCTGGGCGATCCGCGAAGGCCGTCAGGCGGCGCGCGAAGTCGATGCCTTCCTGATGGGCGGCTCGACGCTGCCCCGGTAAGACCGGGAGCATCATGCGATAATGCGAAGGCGGCCCCAGCGGTCGCCTTCGTCATTTCCGGAGTCCGAATATGGCTGAAACGCCTTTACAAGTTGTCATCCTTGCTGCTGGTCAGGGCAAGCGGATGCATTCCAATCTGCCCAAGGTGTTGCACCCGGTGGCCGGCAAGGCGCTGGCCGAGCATGTGATCGACACCGCCCGTTCGCTCGGGCCGGCAAAACTTGTCGTGGTTTTTGGCCATGGCGGCGAAGTGGTGCGGTCGACCCTCGATTCGGCTGATATTTCATGGGTCCTGCAGGAGCCGCAACTGGGCACCGGGCACGCCGTGGCGCAGGCACTGCCCGTCCTGGCCGCCGAGGGGCAGACGCTGGTGCTTTATGGCGATGTGCCGCTGACCAGGGTTTCCACCCTGAGTCGTCTGTTGCATGCGGGCAAGGGAGGCCTGTCGGTTCTGACGGAGGAACTGGCCAACCCGACCGGTTATGGTCGCATCGTTCGCGATAGTGCGGGAAACGTGCATGGAATCGTCGAGGAAAAGGATGCAAATCCCGAGGAGAAAACGATTCGCGAGGTCAATACGGGCATCATGGCAATTCCCTCGGCCCGACTGGCCGACTGGCTCGGCCGGCTGTCGAACAACAACGCACAGGGCGAGTATTACCTGACTGATATTGTGGCGCTGGCCGTCGCCGAAGGGGTGCCCGTGCGTACTGCCCAACCCGATCGCGAGTGGGAAGTACTTGGCGTCAACAGCAAGGTGCAACTGGCCGAGCTGGAGCGTGTGCATCAGCGCAATCTGGCCGACACCATGCTGGTCGGCGGTGTACGTCTCGCTGACCCGAATCGTATCGATGTGCGCGGTGAAGTGACTTATGGTCGTGATGTTTTTATCGACGTCGGTTGCGTTTTCGAGGGCCAGGTCGAACTGGGTGATGCCGTCGAGGTCGGCCCCTATTGCGTATTGAAGAACGTCAAGGTCGGCGCCGGCACGCGCATCGCCGCCTTCTGTCATTTCGAGGATGCGGTGATCGGCCCCGATGGGGTGCTTGGGCCTTTCGCCCGACTGCGTCCCGGCGCCGAACTCGGCCCGGAAGTGCATATCGGCAATTTTGTCGAGGTCAAGAAGAGCAAAATCGCCGCTCAATCCAAGGCCAACCACCTGGCCTATATCGGCGACGCCGAAATCGGCGAGCGGGTGAATATCGGCGCCGGCACCATTATCTGCAACTACGACGGGGCCAACAAGCACAAGACGATCATCGAGGACGACGTGTTCATCGGCTCCGATACCCAGTTGGTGGCGCCGGTAACGGTCGGGCGCGGGGCCACGCTGGGCGCCGGAACGACATTGACCAAAAATGCCCCGCCGGACGCGTTGACCCTGTCGCGTGCCCGGCAGATCACGGTGCCCGGCTGGGTACGGCCGCGGAAGGTCAAAAAATGATCGCCAGGCTTGCCTGAGCGGTGACTGCTTTGTGCGTCTGGCAAGCGCGGGCGTAAAATGAATTTTCGCTAGTACCATAGAACCAAGGGCTGGCACCAGTTTAAAACAAGTTCAGGGAGAACAAGATGTCCAGATACACCATCGAGGCGCTGCGTTCCGTGGCGCTGGTTGGTCATGGCGCGGCTGGCAAAACCAGTCTGGCCGAGGCGTTGCTGTTCGCGACCGGGGTAATCCCGGCCAAGGGCAGCGTCGAAAAAGGCAGCACTGTCTGCGACAGTGACGCTCAGGAAAAGGAAGCGGGCCACTCGCTGACTTCGGCCGTCGTGAATTTTGGCCACGAAGCAACCCGCGTCCACCTGATCGATACCCCGGGTTACCCGGATTTTTCCGGGCAGGCCATCGCTGCATTGGCTGGCGTCGACACGGCCCTGGTGGTCATCAATGCGCAAACCGGCATCGAGCTGATGACCGAGCGCATGATGCGTCATGCCGGCGAGCGTAAGCTGTGCCGGATGATCGTCATCAACAAGATCGATGCCGACAATCTCGATTTGCCCGGTCTGGTTGCCGATATCCGCGAACGCTTCGGCAAACAGTGCCTGCTGCTCGATCTGCCTGCCCATGGGGCCGCAGATGTGGTCGAGGTGCTTGAGCACAATGCAGGTGACGCCGATTTCGAGTCGGTTGCCGCAGCCCACCGGGCGCTCATCGACCAGATCGTCGAGGAAGATGAGAACCTGCTGGCCCAATATCTCGATGACGGTGCCGACCCCAGCGCTACCGCTCTGCATGCCCCGTTCGAGAAGGCGCTACGCGAAGGTCACCTGATTCCCATACTGTTTGTTTCCGCAAAGACCGGCGCCGGAATCAATGAACTACTGCATGTTCTCGCCTCGCTGGCGCCGAATCCGGCCGAAGGTAATCTTCCCCCGTTCTACAAGGGCGAGCCGGGCGCTGCAGTAACAGCATTCCACGCCGAACCGGATGCGACCAAGCATGTGTTGGCGCACGTCTTCAAGGTCGTGGCTGACCCCTACATGGGCAAGATCGGCATCTTCCGGGTGCATCAGGGGACGCTGAAGAAGGACATGCAGCTCTTCGTCGGTGACGGCAAGCGTCCGTTCAAGGTCGCCCATCTCTACCAACTTCAGGGCAAGGACAGCGTTGAAGTCGATGAACTGCTGCCGGGAGACATCGGCGCCGTCGCCAAGGTCGATGAGATCGAGTTCGATTGCGTCCTGCACGATTCACACGACGAGGATCACATCCACCTCGTTCCGCTCGAATTTCCGAAGCCGATGGCCGGACTGGCCGTCGAGACGAAAAAGAAGGGCGACGAGCAACGGCTGTTCGACATCCTCGGCAAGCTGGCGATGGAAGATCCGACTTTTGTCGTCGAGCGTCATCCGACCAGCAATGAGACGGTAATTCGCGGTCTTGGCGAGACCCATCTCAAGACCAAGCTGGAAAAGATGGCTGGCCAGTACAAGCTGGAAGTCGACACCAAGCCGCCGCGCATTCCCTATCGCGAAACGATTACCGGTCCGGCTGAAGGCGTCCATCGTCACAAGAAGCAGAGCGGCGGCGCCGGGCAGTTCGGCGAGGTGCACCTGCGCATCGAACCGAAGGAACGCGGCGAAGGCTTCGAGTTTATCGATGCGGTCAAGGGTGGCGTCATTCCCGGCGTGTTCATGGCGGCAGTGGAAAAGGGCATCCGCCAAGGCCTGGAAGGTGGCGTGGTGGCGGGTTATGCGGTCGACGACCTGAAAGTGACGGTTTTCGACGGCAAGACCCATGCCGTAGATGGCAAGGAGGTCGCTTTCGTGACTGCCGGCCGCAAGGCGGTGATCGAGGCCATCCGCAATGCCAAGCCTATCGTTCTGGAACCGATCGTCAACATCGAGATCATCATCCCCGAAGGTGCGATCGGCGACCTGACCGGCGACCTCTCCAGTCGCCGTGGGCACATCACCGGAACCGACGGTCGCGGCCACGGGTTGGCGGCGATTACCGGCGAAGTGCCGCTGGCTGAACTCAACGATTACCAGTCACGCCTGAAGTCACTGACCGGCGGCCAGGGCAGCTACACCATCGAGTTCGCACGCTATGCGGCGGTTCCGCCGAACGTGCAACAACAGATGGCCGGCAAGTTTCAGCTGCACGAAGAAGACGAGTAAGCGCCCCGCCAGGCAAACAAAAAGGCCGGAATTATCCGGCCTTGTTTCTTTTCCATTCCGGCAAGCTGCCAGCTTCAAAGAGGCGTTGGCCGGGCTATTTACGAGCGCGCTCAAAAACATCTACCGCGACAGCATTCTCATGTTCTTCGTGAGTGGCTTTTTTGGCAGGGTTGGCGAAATACGTTGCCCATTCCTCGTCGCTCACTTCGACCTCCTCGGGTCTCGGGATTCGCCGTTCGACCCGCCTGCGACGGTCTCGCCAGCCATCGGGCGGCCCCACATCTTCGATGCGCCGGTCTTCGCTCGGGCTACGTTTTTCCATGCGATTCATGACAGCTTGAACATTCCACGCGGATCAATTTACAAGCTGGGAAGCGTAGCGCATTTCAGCCGGAAACGAAAGCCTTGGGCTTGCTTGCCTCGGTCTGATCAACTGCTGGCGGACTGTCAGAAGCTATTGGCCCAGCGCCTGCGATAGTGAATTGGCGCCATTCCGGTCCACTCGACAAAGGCTCGATAAAAGGCCGAAGTGTCAGCGTAGCCGAGGTCAGTCGCGACTTGGGCCACGGAGTCACGGGTCTTGGTCAATCGTGCGAGCGCCAGGTCGCGCCGTAGTGCGTCCTTGATACCGCGAAAGCTGGAGTCTTCCTCCTCCAGTCGACGGTGGATGGTCCGCGGCGACAGGTGGAGGCGGGCGGCAATGTCTTCAAGGCCGAGCGGTGCGGGCAGCGCGGCGCGCAACAGGTCGCGAATGCGGATGACCATGTCGCGGTCGCGCCGGTAGAGCGTGGTGATCTTGCCGGGTGCGCCGTCGAGGAAGGCAGTCAGCGCAGCCTCGTCGCGACGGATTGGCAAATCGAGCAGATTGGCATTGAAGCTGGCGACCAGCGTGCCGACCCCGCCCGGCAAGGTCGGGGCGAAGCGTGAATCCGCGGTGAAGATCAGCGCGTAATCGGCCGCATGCGGCGGGCGGCGATAGGGGAAGATCACGCTGTCGAGCGCCAGGCCGCGCCCGGCCAACCAGCACGACACGCCATGCAAAAGGCGGAGCAGCCATTCGAAGGCGAAAATGCGGCCCGCATCATCCGGGTTGTCGTCCAGGCGTCGGCACTCGCTGATTTGAAGTTCGGCCATTCCCTGGCGGCGGCGCACGCTGACCGCGAGGTCGGGCAAAACGATGCGCAGGAAGCGGCTGGCGCGCAGCAGCGCCTCGGCCAGGGTCGGAGCGCTGATCGTACTGCGGCAGAGAAATTCGAAGCTGCCGACGCGCATCGCCTGGGCGAAGAGACCGAAACCTTCATCGTCCAGTTTGCGGTTGATCTGGTTGTAGAGCGCTGCATAGCGATCGACGGGTATTCTAATGGCGGTATCTGCAATATCGATGCCGGTCGCGGCAAGCAGCGGCGCTGCATCTATCCCTTGGCGAGTTAGTCCGGCCAGCATTCCGGTTACGAATCCCATTGCTACAGTAGCTTGTGTTCGGATGGGCGGGCTATGGGTGGTGCGCTGAGGCATTTTCGGTACTTTTCGATGGTCGACCGCAACAGCTTATCATTTTGGCTGAATTTGCACGATAAGCGTCAGTCTCCACCATTTCCGTGCGGACAAAGGGTCGTAAGATGAACACCTTTCCGTGTATCCGATGAGGTGGGCGTCATGACCGATCTTTCAGTTGCCAGGAAACTCGCTCCCTACAAACCCAGGAACAAGCTGCGCTTCGTCACGGCGGCCTCGCTGTTCGACGGGCACGACGCGTCGATCAACATCATGCGCCGCATCATCCAGTCGACCGGTGCCGAGGTCATCCACCTCGGCCACAACCGTTCGGTGCAGGAAATCGTCAACGCCGCGCTGCAGGAAGATGTGCAGGGCATCGCGATTACCTCCTACCAGGGCGGCCACGTCGAGTTCTTCAAATACATGATGGACTTGCTGAAGGCCAATGGCGGCGGCGATATCAAGGTCTTTGGCGGCGGTGGCGGCGTGATCGTGCCCATCGAGATCAAGGAATTGCACGAGTACGGCGTCACCCGCATCTACGCACCGGAAGATGGCGTGCAGATGGGCCTGCAAGGAATGATCAACGATCTTGTCAGGCAATCGGATTTCGACGTCGGCGAGCAGGGCCTGCCCGCCAGCGACAAGGTTCTGGCTGGTCTCAAGGCCGGCGACCGGCGCATGCTGGCCCGCGTCATCACGCTGCTCGAAAACGGTGCGGCACCGGGTTTGAAGGAGCATCTGCTCAAGGCTGCCGCTGCGCTGACTGTGCCGGTGCTCGGCATTACCGGTACCGGCGGTGCCGGCAAGTCGTCACTCACCGACGAACTGGTGCGCCGATTCCGTCTCGACCAGAGCGATGCGCTAAAGATCGGCCTGATCTCCATCGATCCGTCGCGCAAACGTACCGGCGGCGCGCTATTGGGCGACCGCATACGCATGAACGCCATCGAGCATCCGAACATCTTCATGCGCTCGCTGGCTACCCGCGACACCGGTTCCGAAATTTCCGTGGCGCTGTCGGAAGTCATCGCCGCCTGCAAGCTCGCCGGTTTCGATCTGGTCATTGTCGAAACCTCCGGTATCGGCCAGGGCAATGCCGCCATCGTGCCCTTCGTCGATGTTTCTATGTATGTGATGACGCCCGAGTTCGGCGCCGCCTCGCAGCTGGAAAAGATAGACATGCTCGACTTCGCCGATTTCGTGGCGATCAACAAATTCGACCGCAAGGGTGCCGAGGATGCGCTGCGCGACGTGCGCAAGCAGTACCAGCGCAACCGCGAGCTGTTCGCCCAGCAGACCGACGAGATGCCGGTGTTCGGCACGCAGGCCGCCCGCTTCAACGACGATGGCGTCACTGCGCTGTATCAGGCGCTGGTGCCGGTGCTCGTTGGCAAGGGCCTCAAGCCCAAGCCGGGCAAGCTGCCACTCGTCACCGTCAAGCAATCCTCGACCCAGCGCGCCATCGTGCCGGCGCAGCGCGTGCGCTACTTGGCCGAAATCGCCGACAGTGTGCGCTGCTATCACGCGCATACCGAAGATCAGGTGAAGATCGCCCGCGAACGCCAATCGCTGCGTATTGCCAAGGGCATTTTTGCCGGTTGCGACAAGTCGACCGCAGACTTCGATGAACTGGCCGCCTTCAAGGACGGCCAGCAGGACCCGAAGGCCAAGAAGTTGCTCGACATGTGGCCGGCCACCGTCGAGGCTTATGCCGGCGACGAATATGTCGTGAAAATCCGTGACAAGGAAATCCGTACCAAGCTGGTTTCCGAATCCCTGTCCGGTACCAAGATCAAAAAGGTCATCCTGCCCAAATTCGGCGACGACGGCGAAATCCTGCGCTTCCTGATGCGTGAGAACGTTCCCGGATCCTTCCCCTACACCGCCGGCGTCTTTGCCTTCAAGCGCGAAGGCGAGGACCCGACCCGGATGTTTGCCGGCGAAGGCGATGCCTTCCGGACCAACCGCCGCTTCAAGCGCGTTTCCGAGGGCATGCCGGCCAAGCGCCTGTCCACTGCCTTCGACTCGGTGACCCTGTACGGCTGCGACCCCGACGAGCGTCCGGACATTTACGGCAAGATCGGCAATTCCGGCGTCTCGATCGCCACGCTCGATGACATGAAGGTGCTCTACGACGGCTTTGACCTCTGCTCGCCGACGACCAGTGTGTCGATGACCATCAACGGCCCGGCGCCGATCATCCTGGCCTGCTTCTTCAACACCGCCATCGACGAGCAGATCGCCAAGTTCAAGGCCGACAACGGCCGCGATCCGACCGAAGACGAAGCCGAGAAAATCCGCGAATGGACCTTGTCGACCGTAAGAGGAACCGTTCAGGCGGATATTTTGAAAGAAGACCAGGGCCAGAACACCTGCATTTTCTCGACCGAATTCGCGCTCAAGATGATGGGCGACATCCAGGAATTCTTCGTCCATAACAAAATCCAGAATTTCTACTCGGTGTCGATCTCCGGCTATCACATCGCGGAAGCCGGCGCCAACCCGATCAGCCAGCTCGCCTTCACGTTGTCCAACGGCTTCACCTATGTCGAGTCCTACCTGGCGCGTGGCATGCACATTGACGACTTCGCGCCCAACCTGAGCTTCTTCTTCAGCAACGGCATGGACCCGGAATACTCGGTGATTGGCCGCGTCGCCCGCCGCATCTGGGCGGTGGCGATGAAGAACAAGTACGGCGCCAACGAGCGCAGCCAGAAGCTGAAATACCACATCCAGACAAGTGGGCGCTCACTGCACGCACAGGAGATGGACTTCAACGACATCCGCACGACGCTGCAGGCGCTGATTGCCATCTACGACAACTGCAACTCGCTGCATACCAACGCCTACGACGAGGCGATCACGACGCCGACGGAAGAAAGCGTGCGGCGCGCCATGGCCATCCAGCTCATCATCAACCGCGAATGGGGCGTGGCGAAAAACGAGAACCCGAACCAGGGCGCCTTCGTCATCGACGATCTGACCGATCTGGTCGAGGAAGCCGTGTTGAAGGAATTCGAAGCCATCGCCTCGCGCGGCGGCGTGCTCGGTGCCATGGAAACCGGCTACCAGCGCGGCAAGATCCAGGAAGAGTCGATGTACTACGAGCACAAGAAGCACGACGGCTCCTACCCGATCATTGGCGTGAACACCTTCCTCAACCCGAAGGGTATGGCCCAACAGGAAATCGAGCTGGCCCGCTCAAGCGACGAAGAGAAGCAATCGCAGATCAAGCGCCTGCGCGACTTCCAGGCGCGCAATGCCGCCCAAGCCCCGGCCATGCTAGAAAAGCTGAAGCAGACGGTGATCGAGGACGGCAACGTCTTCGCCGTGCTGGTCGATGCGGTCAAATGCTGTTCGCTCGGCCAGATCAGCAGCGCGCTCTACGAAGTCGGCGGTCAGTACCGGCGGAGTATGTAAGCCGCTGAGAGGGCTGTGGCCATGACTTCATCATCGCCTGCTCCTGCAAGGGACGCGGCATCTGCCCGGCCTGAGAACGATCATTGGGCAGCGTTGCACACTGCGCACCGCTGCCCGGCATAATCCGGTTCTCCAGTATTACTCGGGGAACGCGTCGAAATTCGGAAGGTTGTTGGCGAGTCCAGCTAGGAGGTCTGCGTTGCGGCACGCAGGCTGCCGTCGAGGTCGTCTCTGGCAATGGCCACGATGTCCGGATCAAGCACCCCCCGAGTGACAAATTCCTCAAGGATGCTCGAGATTTCCTCAAGGCTCTGGGGGGCCCGGTAGGGGCGAGTCTGGGCCAGTGCCTGAAAGACATCGGCGACGGCGACGATGCGCGCTTCCCACGAAAGGGTCTCGGCGGAACGGCGAAACGGGTAGCCGTGACCGTTCAGGGCCTCATGGTGGAAGGCCGCCCATTCGGCAATTTTCTCCAGCCCCGGGACATGGCGCAGGATCTGGTAGGTTTCGAAACTGTGCCGCTCCATCATCGAAAACTCGGCGAAGGTCAGGCGCCCCGGCTTTTCGATAATTTCGTCAGGCACGCACAGCTTGCCGATGTCGTGCATGAGACCGGCGATTTCCATCTCGGCCAGCGAGTCCTGCCCGAAACCCATGCGTTCTCCGAGATGCCTCGAAAGTTCTGCCACCCCGAGCGAGTGGGCGGCCGTGAAGTGGCTCTTGGCGTCGACAATGCTGGAAACGAGCTGGGCGACGTGGCGGAACTGTGGAAAATCGATGGAAATATTCCATTGGTCGAGCTTCAGGTCGGCCAAATAGGACTGCACATGGCGCGGCACCAAGGCGATCCAGAAGGCTTCCTTGGCGGCCGCGGCGTGAAAGGCTTCGACGACTTCCGGCGCCAGCGTGTGGCCCGCAAGCCTGTCGATTTCACGGTGGGCAGATTCGTTATGGACCAGCGGGTTGTCGAGGCCATGCCGGAGAAGGAGAGCGTCGACGCGGTCGGCCATGAGGATCAGGTTGCTGTCGAGGGCGTCAGCCTCACTCAGTTCGGGCGGCAAGTCGGCCCACGCCGTGTGGTGGTAGCGAATGGCGTTGGCCACCAGCGACAAGTGGGCAAAGGGTTGCAGCAGATGGTAGGCCCTGAGGCAGTGAACATCGCGGTCGGCGCAGTCCACATTGAACGCCAGGCGCTGATGTTCGGCGGTGGAAGACACGCCCAAGTCATGCAGTAGGCAGCCAAATACCAGGTTGTCTAGTCGCGGTTCGGGCAGGCCGATCAGCGCAGCGGTCTCGCGGGCGATCATGGCAACGCGCTTGCCGTGCTGGAAGTCATTCACACCGACCAGGTCCAGCGCATCGGACAAGGCAAAAACAGCGCTTTTCAGTTGCATCCTGACGGTCATGGCTCGCTCATAGAGAGGGCGGAATTTGCTGAAAGAATACCATTGTCGCGGGCCGGCCATGCTTGAAAAGCTCAAGCAAACCGTCATCGACAACGGCAACGTCTTCGCCGTGCTGGTCGATGCGGTCAAATGCTGTTCGCTCGGCCAGATCAGCAGCGCACTCTACGAAGTCGGCGGCCAGTACCGGCGCAGCATGTAAGTTTTTTCCCCGGAAGAGGAACAACAACCCGACCCGCAAGGGTGAAGGAGAGAAAAGGAACGGCGGGGCTACGTATCCCGCCGTTTCATTTTTGCATTTTTTTCGGGGTCGACCGCGACAATCAGTCGCCAGGCGACGCCGGAATCAGGGTGCCGATTCCGATTGCAGTTCCAGATAGGGCCGCTGCCGCTCCGAGGTCCCCACGATGTGCCCGGTGCACCACAAGGCCAGGAAGGTCTGGAGTTCATCCATGTCGAAATTTTCGGTCGTGACGATCTCGGACGCCAGGTAGTCGAATTCCTCGCCTTCGTGCTCATGCTCGTCGAGCATGGGGTAGCCGTTAGCGGAGAGCAGTTCGTTCTCCGTCGCGAAATGCTCGCGCACGCTGGCCATCAGCTTCTCGAGAATGCCGGGAAACCTGTCTTTGCCTGCCTCGCCTGAATCGTTGAGACAGTCGGCCAGTGCATTGCATTGCGCCAGCAGTTGCTGGTGCTGCTCATCGAGTGTGGTGTTTTCGGTCGTGAAATGCGGAATCCATTGCGTTCGTTTTACCATGCTCAAAACCCCAACGATTCGACGACGACGACCAGGTCGGCGAAACTGGCCGCATCGAGCTTCTGCGCCAGCGCCTCCTTGTCCAGACCGTCACAGGTGAATGCAGTCAGCCGGACTTCCATGGACAGTTCGCGAATTTCCAGCGGCGACATGAAGCCGGTATTGCAGATGTGCCTCAAGCACTGGCGTTCCGGCTCACTGAGTTCCAGTCCGTGATGCCTGAGTATTTCCAGGTAGCGCTCGGCGGCGAGGTTGAGCCTGCCGCTGATCTCCATGGAGTTTTTCTTGCCCTCAGTCAGGATCGCCAAAGGCGGCCCGAAGAAGACGGGCGTCTTGCCGACGACGCGCGTTTTATCGTCGCGCGTCAACGCCGGGGCGACCCATTTCGGGTCGCCCCGGGCCGGCGCGGTTTTTTCCGCTGAATCCGCCATCACTCAGCCATCAGTGGGAGACGGGATGGGTGAGTTCGTGCCTGGCATCCGCCATTCCTCTTGGAAGCTGCGGCGGCGGTTCGGGATGAAGCTGGACGAAGCCGCGATTGCGCTCCCCATCCTGCACATTGTGCGCATTGTGGCATTCGGTGCAGGTGAACCAGCGCTTCTTGCCGTTGCTGGCAAACTCGCCGATGCGCTTGCCATGGATGCCGTCGCGCCAGTCGCGCAGCTTGTCGCCGTGGCATTTGCCGCAGAGCAGTTGCGGCTGGTCGAAGCTGATCGGGTCGCCGAAGTGGTCGACCAGTTTGTCGCGTTTGGTCGTGTGGTGGCAGTCCAGGCACCAGATGCGTCCGCGACCGTGCTGTAGATCCTTGAGGTCGGGTACCAGGCTTTCCATGGTCGGGATCGCTGTGGGCTTCCTGTCCTTAGGCAGGGTCGGCGGACTGAATGTCGGGCCGACGCCGTTATGGCAGGCGGTGCCGCACATCGGCAGGATGGCCAGCTTTTCCGAGCGGGGCTTTACGACTGCGTGGTCTTCCGGAAGGTTTTCCAGGCCCGGCATCTTGCCCATCGCCACGGTGCCCTCGAACGGGTCGCCGTACCAGAGCGCGGCACCTGTCGTCGGCGAGCACTTGACATTGGGCAAGCCGGGCTTGATCTCGCGCTGCGTGATTTCGGACGAACCTTTCCGGCTTTCGAAACAGACGAGCGGCTCCTTCGCCTCCTGGGCGGCTTGCGCCTGAGCCACCTCGTCAGACGTTTTTTCCATGGCAACGGCGGCGTAAAGCGCGCCGCCACTGAGCGCGAGAACCGCCGCGTAGATCGCTATTTTTTTCATGATCCTTGCCTCACTTCGCAGCAGCGGCCTGACCGCCGAAACTGATCTCGCCCAGCAGGATGCCGATGGCGCCCTTGAGGAGGATGGTCAGGATGAAGAAGCCGAACGCCCAGATGCCCAGCGTCATCAGCCACTCGACGAAGCTCGGGTAGTACTCGGTGACTTCGCCGATCGGCGTCGGGATGAAACCGGGAACGATCAGGCCCATGCCTTTCTCGATCCAGATGCCGGCAAACGCCATCGCGCAGACAATCGGCAGCAACTTCATGTTGTTGCGGACGGCAGGAACCAGGAACAGGATGAAGGAACTGACCATCAGCACCACCGAACTCCAGAACCAGGGCACCAGCCCGGTCAGGCCGTGCAGGCCGAACATCAGGTAGTAGAGACCGTTGGCATGCTCGGTGCGGGCATAGAGCTCGATCACGACTTCCGACAGGGTCAGGAAGAGGGCGATGCCGAGACACCAGGTGACGATGGTCGTCAGCAGCTTGATCGCGCTGTCGTCGATCCAGAATTTGGTGGTGTTGCGGATAATTAAAAAGATGATGATGATCAGCGACGGGCCGGCGGCGAATGCGGTCGCGATGAAGCGGATCGGCATCACGGTGTGGGCCCACATCGGGCGCGCCGGCATCGTCGAGATCAGGAAGGCCGTGACAGTGTGGATGGACAGCGCCCAGACGATCGCGACAAACACCAGCGGTATGAACCACTTTTTGTTGATCGGGTTGCCGGTGTATTTGCACCACAGATAGTAGAAGCCGCAGATGACATTGAGGATCAGGTAACCGGTGAGCACCAGCACGTCCCAGCCCAGCATCGACGAGAGGCTATAGATGCCCCAGGGCGGGATCATGTGCCACAGCCGGTCTGGCCGGCCCATGTGGGCGAACACGAACATCATGACCATGACGACGGCGGTGATCGCCAGCATTTCGCCCAGCACGCTGACCTTGTGCATGCCCTCATGGTGATAGACATACGCCGGGAAGACGATGGTCACCGCCCCTGCGGCCACGCCGACCAGGAAGACGAGGTTGGCGAAGTAGAGGCCTTCGTGGATCTGGCTGGTCATGCCGGTGACGATCAAGCCCTCGGTGTTCTGCAGGTAGAACACATAGAGCATGTCGGCGATGAGCACCGCGAGGGCGCCCATCCAGGCATAGAACCCGATGCCTCCCTTGAGGACGTAGCCCACGTAATCGGTAGCGAAACGGATCTGTTTTTGCACGGCTCGCTCCTCAATCGTAGAAATAGAAGAATTTCGGGAAGGTGTTGAGATCGGCCTTGAGGCGGAAGACATTCTTGCGCTCCAGAACCTTGCTAACTTCGCTTTCCGGGTCGAGCAGGTTGCCGAACTTGCGGGCGCCAACCGGGCAAACCTCGACGCAGGCCGGGTAGCGGCCATGACGGCTGCGCTGCAGACACCAGTGACACTTCTCCACGACACCGCGCATGCGCGGCCGGTTGCCCAGGTAGTGCGTCACCGGGTTCATGTCCGCCTTGGGCAGGACGGGCGTGGTGACGTTGATGCGGCGCGCCCAGTAGGGGCAGGCACCCATGCACATGCGGCAGCCGATGCACCAGTTGTAGTCGATCACCACCGGGCCGTCGCCTTCGCGGTAGGTGGTACGCACCGGGCAGACCTTGACGCAGGGCGGCTTCTCGCACTGCATGCAGGCGATCGGCATGTAGGTCGCATCCTTCTCCGGCACCGCCTCGGGGTTGTAGTGGAACTGGCCCTCGAGCACCTGGCCGGCGGGGGTGTAGGCGTTGCCGCCGACCTGGATGCCGAGCCCCTCGGGATAGCCCTGGTTCATCTTGTCGGCCTCGAAGTTGCCGCGCTCCATGCGCAGCACCTGGATCCACTCGATCTTCTCGCCCGGCCGCGTGCCGCGCGACTGGTTGTTCTCCTCGACACAGGCATGCACGCAGCGGCGGCAGCCGATGCACTTGCGGATGTTGAGCGCGTAGCCCATGAGTACGCCCGGCTGCGGGCCGGTGATGTCGACGCTGACCTGCTTGCCGTATTCGGCGGAATAGCGCCGTTCGAGCCGAAGCCGGGATTCGTTTTTTTCCTCGTCCGTCATCAGACGGTAGTTCTTCTGGAAGTGCTCCGCCCACTCGGCGGCGGCGTGGGCATCGTTGGACTGGGTCATCAGTGCCGCCGTCCCCATCAGCGAGGACAGGCTCAGCATGCCGCCGGCCTTGAGGAAATTGCGCCGCGAGGCTTTGGCGGCGGAACTGGCGCAAGCGGCGGGGTCCGCCGACGCCGGTTGAGCCGCACAGGATGGCTGTGCTTGATTGGAATCCATAGAAGGGGGCTTGGCGGTGGTCACGTCTTTCCTCCGAACGGGGATGGTGGTTTCGTCTTCTCTTCAAACCGGGCGCCGCAGGCTAGCCCGGTTGCTTTCGTTGCTGCGCCGGAAACACCACCGCGCGGGTCGTGTTTCCGGCTCGGCAAGGGAATCCTGCACTGCGCTTACTTGGCGCCAGCCAGAATCCACTTGATCAGGGTTTCCATGTCGGCATCCTTGACGTTGGGGTTCGGCGGCATCGGGATCTGACCCCAGACACCACCCTTCGTACCGGCCTTGACCTTGGCGGCCAGCGTCTTGGCTGCATCCTTGTCGCCGGCATACTTCTTGGCCACATCGACGTACGCGGGGCCGACCAGTTTTTTATCGACCGTGTGGCAGGCCATGCAATTGCTCTTCTTGGCGAGTTCCAAATTCGCCTGAGCGGGGGAAGCGGCCATCAGGCCGGCGGCAATCAGGATGGATGCGATATGTTTCATGGACTTCCTTTCATCGGTTGGGGGGAAATTCGCGTGCGTGTTCGGCTACGGGCCGCATGAACGAATACGGGGCACGTGGCACTGCCGGGCCGGTGAAGTCGGCTCGTCCATCGTTGGCGTGAGAGGTCTGTCGAACTCGCAAGGAGGCCGGCCCGTCATACCGCCGGTCCGCTTCCTGGAACAAAGGCCAGCGGGTCGATCCGGATCCTGGCAGTCTTGCGCACCGAACAGGTTGTTCAACAGAATTGGACATGACGGATGGGTGGTCAAAAAGATTCCGAAACTGTATGCACGAAATGCGCCAGACACCGCAATCAGGTTCTATGTCTTTGTTTTATATGGGTTGGCGATGCCCGTGGAGGGTGCGCGGCAGATACAGTGCCTGCCATAAAGGCATGAGGATAGGGTGCTATGATGTAAATCATCGATAAATCAACAAGATACGATGTGACAATTTGTCATCACGGGATGGCAAATTTGCAGGTAGCCTGCCCATCCCCGCCGACCCGGCCTTCGCCGACCGCTTCCCGCAGGACGACCCGCTGGCGGCGATGTTGCTTCAGGCACAAGCTGGGGGCGAGTTTTGCGGTTCTGAGCGGCGCTCTGGCAGGCCTAAAAGAGTTATTTTGGCAATGCGGTGTACGTAGCTGCGGAGAGTTGGCAGGTTTTGCCTATTGCGCCTGGCAGCGTGTAGAGGCGAGGTGCCTGTCGGAATGAGAAGAGCCGATAGACCTGGTACAGGTCGGCATTCCTCTCTGAAACCATAAGCTCGTTTCGGGTGACGAAGAACGGGGTGTCACTGCCGTACTTCGTGGTCTTGACCTCAATCAGGCGCTCCGCGCCACTGTCTTCAAAGGACAGGATATCGTAACCCTCGTGGTCGCCTCGAACCTTCGAAGTGTGTTCGATTTTTGCGGCAAGATTTTCCCGACCAGCGTGAATGAGTCGAGCGCGTTCATAGTTAAGGATGAATGCCTCACCAGCTGATCCAAGAGAGCGATTCCGTGCCTCTCGCTCAATGTAGTTAGTGGTCAGGCGTACCGAATGTTCGATCGGTTCGGAGGCCCGTTTTGTGTCGTGGATGATCTTTGGCCGGTCGGTCAGAACAGCGAGAATATCGTCGATCTCAGGCACAACAATCGGCCGGTCTGCGTCTGCAGCGGCAATGTCCTGAAGTGAGGTCGAAGCAGCCAGCTTTTCACCAACGACTTCAGCAAGAAGCGCTTGATAGTTTGATCTGGGCTTGTAACCGACGATGCTTGGAAAACCGGCATCGAGAAGTACAGCACTGATGTTGGCGTGTTTGAACTCAACCGACTGCGGGGAGCGGCCCTCAAGTTGAGCAAGCAAGGCCCGACGATGGGTGGTTTTGTTATATGGCGTTCCAGCTAACTCGGATGCCAGCATCGCGAGGTAGTCATCGACAATGGCCTCGACCTCAGCCCGACTCCAGTTTGATCCACTCATGAAGAGATTCTAGCCAAGAAGCACTTCGATTGCGCTATCGGTTAGAGTGAATTTTGTTGGCCCGCTCGACATCGTTCACCATGGCTGCAAAAGTTGCACATTCTCTGCCGTCGACCGTAACAGTGGACAGCAGACGGTGATCGAGGACGGCAACGTCTTCGCGGTGCTGGCCTAATTGCTCGGCGGGATCGGTAGCGCGCTCTGCGAGGTTGTTGGCCAGTGCCGGCGCACGAGGTGATTACTGTTGCTTAGCGGACGGTCAGCAGGGCTTCGCTTCTCGGCCCGACCGTGCCGATCTCGGTCGCGCTGGCAAAGCCGTGCTTCCGGAATATGTCCAGAACAGCGGCGACGCTGTCCGCGCTGCAGGAAACCAGGAGGCCGCCGCTGGTCTGCGGGTCGGTGAGGAGCGCCCTGGCTTCGGGCGCGAAGTCCGCCGGCAGGGCGATGTCGTGACCGTAGGAGGCGAAGTTGCGGCCCGAGGCGCCGGTGACGATACCCTTTTCCGTCAGCGCTTCGACGCCGTCGATCAGCGGCACGCGTGACCATTCGAGGTTCAGGCTGCAGTGCGCGCCGCGCGCCAGTTCGAGCGCGTGGCCGGCGAGTCCGAAACCGGTGACGTCGGTCATGGCGTGTACGCCAGGCAGGGCGGCAAGTTCGGGGCCGGGGGTGTTCAACTGGGTCGTGATGGCGATCATTTTGGCGTATCCGGCGGTGTCGACCGCATCCTTCTTCAGGGCGGCGGAAAGGATGCCGACCCCGAGCGGCTTGCCGAGGATGATGCGGTCGCCGGTGCGGGCATCGGCATTGCGCTTGACCAGCTTTGGGTGAACCAGCCCGAGGGCGACCAGCCCGTAGATCGGCTCCGCCGAATCGATGCTGTGGCCGCCGGCGATCGGAATGCCGGCAGCGCGGCAGACCGACTCGCCGCCTTCCAGGATGCGCGCGATGACCTCGGCCGGCAGTACGTTGATCGGCATGCCGACCAGCGCCAGCGCCATGATCGGCCGGCCGCCCATGGCATAGACGTCGGAAATGGCGTTGGTGGCCGCGATGCGCCCGAAGTCGTAGGGATCGTCGACGATGGGCATGAAGAAATCGGTGGTGGCGATCAGCGCCTGTTCGTCATTGAGCTTGTAGACGGCGGCGTCGTCGGACGTCTCGATGCCGACCAGCAATTCGGGCGGTAGCGGCAGGCGATTACCGCCCTTGAGGATTTCGGCGAGCAGGCCGGGCGCGATCTTGCAGCCGCAACCGCCGCCGTGGGAAAGGGAGGTCAGGCGAGGCGTGTTTGCCGTCATGGTCGTTTCTTGGTTTCGCTCACTCGCCGAAGTGGCCCAAGCCATCGAGATCGAGGATGTTGATGCCGCCATATTCGCTGCGCACTAGGCCGGCGTCCTCAAGGGCCTTGAGTCCCTGATTTGCCCGCTGGCGGGAGACGCCGGTGAGATAGCCCAGTTCTTCCTGGGAAATCCGCAGCAGGCGGTTGGTGTCGGGGTAGAGCACCGGGTTGAAAAGGGCGGCGAGACAGCGCGCAATGCGGGCGTCGGGGTCGAGCAGGCGCTCGTTCTCCATCATGCCGATGAACTGGCCGAGGCGTTCGTTCAACTGGGTGATCAGATGACGGTTGAAGGGAATGCTGTGATCCATCAGCCACAGAAAGGTGCTGCGGTTCATGAGGGCAACCCGCGTTTCGCGCAGCGCCATGACGTCGTAGCGACGGGGCTCTTCCTTGAGCAGCGAGCCTTCGCCGAACCAGCCGCCGGAGCTGATGCCGGTCAGCGAGGTGGTCTTGCCGGTCGTCCAGTGGCTGGCCATCTTGCCGAGGCCGTCGACGATGCCCATCCAGTAGTCGACCGGGTCGCCTTTCATGCAGATGAAGGCGCCGGCGACATAGGACCGCTCGCAGGTGCCGGCAAGCGCCCGGGTCATTTCGGCGGCGGTCAGCGATTGCCCCCAAAGCGATGTGCGCAGCAGTTCCTCTGCGTTTTTCAAGAAATTTCCAGAATGTCTGTTGGATGACAATTATAAGCTTGCAATCTCCATAGACTCAGCGCCATCAGTGAGTCATTGCCGTTGTGCACTGCAAGGTTTACGTGGCTGTCGGCAATGGACACAATGCGTCAGGTGAAAATCAGACCGCGCTCCGACGAGGCGTGGCGAACAGGAGACAAGAATGGCCGTACAGGCAGATTTCGGGTCGCTGGATGGGCTGCATACTTTTCCGCGCCTGCTGTTGAATCACGCAAAAAATCGTCCAAGCGCGCCGGCGATGCGCGAAAAATACCTGGGGATCTGGCAGACCTGGTCGTGGGCCGACGTCGCCGAGCGTGTCCGGGCACTGGCTTGCGGCCTTGCCGAACTTGGCTTCGCGCGCGGTGACAACCTTGCCATCATCGGTGACAACCGCCCGCATCTGTACATGATGATGTGCGCTGCCCAGTCCCTGGGCGGGGTTCCGGTTCCCCTCTATCAGGATGCAGTCGCCGCCGAAATGCTATTTGTCATGCAGGATGCCGGCATCCGCTTTGCCATCGTCGAGGACCAGGAGCAGATCGACAAGCTTCTGGAAATCAAGGGCCAGTTGCCGGCGCTTGAGCACATTGTCTATGACGATCCGCGCGGTATGCGCCACTACACCCAGACCTTCCTGCACGATATCCACGAGTTGATGGAAATGGGGCGCATCCATGACCGCAACCATCCAGATTTTCTCAATGGCGAAATCGCCAAAGGACATCACGACGACATCTCGGTGATGCTGTACACGTCAGGCACGACCGGCAAGCCGAAGGGTGTCTGCCAGACGCACGCCGCGTTCATCGCCGCGGCACAGGGTGGTATCCAGGTCGACCACATGACGGGTGACGGCGACATTCTCTCCTACCTGCCGATGGCCTGGGTCGGCGATCACCTGTTTTCCTATGCACAGGCGCTGGTGGCGGGGTTCACGATCAATTGCCCGGAGTCGGGTGAAACGGTGATGACCGACCTGCGCGAGATCGGCCCGACCTACTACTTTGCGCCGCCGCGGGTTTTCGAGAGCCTGCTGACCTCGGTGATGATCCGCATGGAAGACGCCGGGAAGCTGAAACAGAAGCTCTTCCATTACTTCATGGGCGTCGCCAAGCGCTGTGGCGGGGCAATTCTCGACGGCAAGCCGGTCGGGTCGGGTGATCGCTTCCAGTACTGGCTCGGCAACATCCTGATTTTCGCGCCGCTGCGCAACGTGCTTGGCATGAGCCGTATCCGGGTTGCCTACACGGCGGGTGCGGCGATCGGTCCGGAACTGTTCAGTTTCTATCGGTCGATCGGCATCAATCTCAAGCAACTCTACGGGCAGACCGAGACCTGCGCCTATGTCTGTCTGCAGCCTGACGGCCAAGTCAAGCCGGACACCGTGGGGGCCCCGGCGCCGAGCGTCGAGATCAGGATTGCCGACAATGGCGAGGTACTGGTCAAGGGACCGATGTTGCTCAAGGAATACTACAAGCGCCCGGATGACACCGCCGAGTCGATCAGTGCTGACGGTTACTTCATGACCGGCGATGCCGGCTTTCTCGATGCCGACGGCCACCTGAAGATCATCGACCGCGCCAAGGATGTCGGCAAACTGTCGAACGGCGCGATGTTCGCCCCCAACTACATCGAGAACAAGCTCAAGTTCTTCCAGCACATCAAGGAGGCGGTCTGTTTCGGTCACGAGCGCGACATGGTCTGCGCCTTCATCAATATCGACGTCGGCGCCGTCGGCAACTGGGCCGAGCGCCGCGGCATCGCTTATTCCGGCTATACCGATCTGGCCGGCAAGCCGGAGGTGCTCGACTTGATCCGCGAGTGCATCGAGAAGGTCAATGCCGATCTGGTACACGATGCCATGGTGGCCGATTCGCAGATTCACCGCTTCCTGGTGCTGCACAAGGAACTCGATCCGGACGACGACGAACTGACCCGGACGCGCAAGGTGCGGCGCAATTTCGTCGCCGAGAAATACAAGGTGCTGATCGATGCGCTCTATGGCGGCAAGGCCAACCAATTCATCGAAACCGAGGTCAAGTTCGAGGATGGCCGGCGCGGCAAGGTCTCGGCCGACCTGAAAATCGTCGACGTGAAGACCTTCCCGATCGTCAGGAAGGCAGCTTGAGCATGAGCGGCAAGAAGATCGGCGACGTCATTCTCGACCTGCAGAATATTTCCCTGCGCTTCGGCGGCGTCAAGGCACTGACCGACATTTCCTTCGATGTCCGCGAGCATGAGGTACGCGCCATCATCGGCCCCAACGGCGCCGGCAAGAGTTCGATGCTGAACGTGATCAACGGCGTCTATCACCCGCAGGACGGCAAGATTTTCTGGCATGGCCAGGAACGCAAGAAGATGGAGCCGCACATGGCGGCCCGCCAGAACATTGCCCGCACCTTCCAGAATATTGCGCTGTTCAAGGGCATGACCGTGCTCGACAACATCATGACCGGGCGCATCACCAAGATGAAGGCCAACTTCATTGAGCACGCCTTGTGGTTTGGCCGGGCCCGGAAAGAAGAACTGGAGCATCGCAAGAAGGTCGAGGAGGTCATCGACTTCCTCGAAATCCAGCACATTCGCAAGACGCCGGTCGGCCGCCTGCCCTATGGTCTGCAAAAGCGCGTCGAACTGGCCCGCGCGCTGGCTGCCGAGCCGACCATGCTGCTGCTCGACGAGCCGATGGCCGGCATGAACGTCGAGGAAAAGCAGGACATGTGCCGCTTCATCCTCGACGTCAATGACCAGTTCGGGACGACCATCGTGCTGATCGAGCACGATATGGGCGTGGTGATGGACATCTCCGACCGCGTCGTCGTGCTCGACTACGGCAAGAAGATCGGCGACGGCGTGCCGGACGAAGTGAAAATTAACGAGGATGTCATCAAGGCCTATCTGGGCGCTGGTCACTAATGCCATGCCGCAATCACGTCATTACTTTGTCGACGCCGCTGGCCGTACAGTTCGTACTGTCTGCGCGGCGTTTTCGCGTCCTGACACGATTGCGGCAAGGCACGGGGAGTTAGCATGAATTTCTTTTTCGAAGTCCTGATCGGCGGCCTGCTCTCGGGGGTCATGTATGCCCTCGTCGCGCTGGGTTTCGTGCTGATCTACAAGGCCTCGGGCGTGTTCAACTTCGCCCAGGGGGCGATGGTCTATCTGGCGGCGCTGTCGGTGGTCGGTGTCATGGAGTGGGGCGCGCCGCTGTGGCTGGCGGTGATTCTGGCCTTCGTCATCATGACCCTGTTCGGTATCGCGACCGAGAAGTTCGTGCTGCGCAAACTGGTCAATCAGCCGCCGATCGCGCTGTTCATGGCGACCATCGGCCTCGCTTTCTTCATCGAGGGTTTGGCCCCGATGATCTTCGGCAGCGCGCCGCGTGCGCTGGAACTGGGCATTGTCGATGAGCCGATCGACTACATCCTGGAGAACTGGAACATGGTGATTTCCAGGTTCGACCTGGTTGCAGCCGGTGTTGCCTCGGTGCTGGTTGCCACGCTGGCCCTGTTCTTTCAATACACCCGTATCGGTCGCGCCCTGCGCGCCGTGGCAGACGACCATCAGGCAGCCTTGTCGATTGGCATCCCGCTGCAAAACATTTGGGCCATCGTATGGGGCGTCGCCGGCTTTGTCGCGCTGGTCGCCGGCATGATGTGGGGTGCCCGCAATGGCGTGCAGTTTGCGCTCACTTTCACGGCACTCAAGGCGCTGCCGGTGTTGATCCTCGGCGGCTTTACCTCGGTGCCGGGGGCGATTGTCGGCGGCTTGATCATCGGAGCCTCGGAAAAACTGGCCGAAATCTACATTCCGCCGGTGATGCAGGATCTGTTCGGGGGCAATTTCGGCGGCATCGAGGGCTGGTTCCCTTATGTACTGGCGCTGCTCTTCCTGCTCGTCAGGCCCGAGGGTCTGTTTGGCGAACGCCACATCGACCGGGTTTAGTTTGCAGCCATGCTTGCCGCCACTTCGTTACTCGTCCTTGCCGTACTGATCGTACTGTCTGCGTCCTCGCGCCTCTTGGCGTCAGCGCATGATCTGCAAACAGGAGCTTGATGCATGCTTTACCGTGAAGCCGGTCAATTCAAGACGACCTACGCCGCCGACCAGCAACTGTTTCCGATCCGCCAGGACCGGATCGGCATCATCGTGCTGCTCGCCGTCGCATTCCTCGGGGTGCCGCTTTTTGCAAGCGAATACTGGTTCTCGGCCATCCTGATTCCCTTCCTGATCTTCGCCCTGGCCGCGCTCGGCCTGAATGTTCTGACCGGTTACGCCGGCCAGTTGTCGCTCGGTTCGGCGGCCTTCATGGCGGTCGGGGCCTACGCAGCCTACAATTTCCAGTTGCGCATCGAGAACATTCCGCTGCTGGTTTCCTTCATTTTTGCAGGGTTGACCGCAGCAGGCGTCGGGATTCTGTTCGGGCTGCCTTCGCTGCGCATCAAGGGCTTTTACCTGGCTGTGGCGACCCTGGCCGCGCAATTTTTCATCGTCTGGTGTCTGACCAAGTTCCCCTGGCTGTCGAACAACTCGTCGTCCGGCGTGATCTCGACCCAGAGGCTGATCATTTTCGGCCACGAACTGAATACGCCGGTCGAAAAATACCTGCTGGTGCTCTCCATCGTCGTCATCATGGCTCTGGCCGCCAAGAACATGGTGCGTTCAACCACCGGCCGCGCCTGGATGGCGGTGCGCGACATGGATGTGGCGGCCTCGGTGATCGGCATCCGCCTGATGCCGACCAAGCTGCTCGCCTTCGCGGTCAGTTCCTTCTACTGCGGCGTGGCCGGTGCCTTGTACGCTTTCTGCTACCTCGGCTCGGTCGAGCCTGACGGCTTCTCGCTCGAGATGTCGTTCAAGATCCTGTTCATGATCATCATCGGCGGTGTCGGGTCGATCATGGGCAGCTTCCTCGGTGCCGCTTTCATCCTGCTGCTGCCCATCTTTCTCGATGTGGCGCTGCCCTTCGTTGCCAACCTGTTCGGCTTGCCGTTTGCCAGCGCTACCGTGTCGCATATCCAGATTACAGTGTTCGGTGCGCTGATCATGTTTTTCCTGATCGTCGAGCCGCACGGGCTGGCCCGTTTGTGGCAGATTGCTAAGGAGAAACTGCGTTTGTGGCCTTTCCCGCACTAGGGACGGCTTTTGTTTCGTAACACTGGAGGAGACATTACATGATTAAAAGTTTCAAACCCGTTCTTGCCGCGGCGGCACTTTCCCTGGCCATGCTGTCGCAGATGGCTATGGCTGCCGAAGAGCAATTCTTCCCGCTCATCGACTACCGCGTCGGCCCCTACGGTTCCAACGGCCAGGCCTTCTACGGCGGCTTCATCGATTACCTCACCTACGTCAATCTGAAGGAAAAGGGCGTCAATGGCGTTCAGATGACCTACGAGGAATGCGAAACCGAATACAACAATGCCAAGGGCGTCGAGTGCTACGAGCGCCTGAAGAGCAAGGCCGCCAAATCCTCCGGCCCGGTCCACACGATGTCTACCGGCATTTCCTACGCTCTGATCGACAAGTCCGCCCAAGACAAGCTGCCGCTTGCCATGATGGGCTACGGCCGCACCGATGCGGTGGATGGCTCGGTCTTCCCCTACGCCTTCCCGCTGGTGACGACCTACCAAATGCAGGCCTCGGCCATCGTCAAGTTCATCAAGGAGAAATTGGGTGGCAGCCTGGCCGGCAAGAAGATCGTTTATCTGTATCACGACTCCGCCTATGGCAAGGAAGCCATCATCGCGATGGAGGCCGAAGCGTCCTTGAACAAATTCACTCTGGTGCAGATTCCGGTTGCCCACCCGGGCAACGAGCAGGGGGCACAGTGGCTGAGGATTCGTCAGGAAAAGCCCGATTTCGTCGTCTTCTGGGGTTGGGGCGTGATGAACCAGACGGCGCTCAAGGCGGCCCAGAAGGTTGGCTTCCCGCGTGACCGGATGATCGGCTCGTGGTGGACCGGTTCCGAGGAAGACGTCATCCCGGCCGGCGAAGCTGCCAAGGGCTACATGGCGGCGACCTGGAACGTCTCCGGCAAGCAGGTGCCGCTGATTGCCGACATCGAGAAGGTCGTTTACGGCGCTGGCAAGGGTAACCTGCAGGACGCGACCAAGATCGGCACCGTCCTTTACAACCGGGGCGTTTCCGCCGCCGTGCTGTCGGTCGAAGCCATTCGCAAGGCGCAGGAAAAATACGGCAAGGGCAAGGCGATGACCGGCGAGCAAGTACGCTGGGCGCTGGAAAACCTGAACATTACCGATGCGCGCCTGAAGGCGCTGGGCGCCACCGACCTGTTGCCGGAGATCAAGACCTCCTGCGATAACCACGAAGGTTCCGGCAAGGTGCGGATCCAGCAGTGGGATGGCGCCAAGTGGGTGCCGATCACGGGTTGGATCGAGGGCAACAAGGCCTTGATCCACCCCTTGTTCCAAGCGTCCGCCAAGCAGTATGCTAAAGAAAAGGGCATCACGCCGCGTGATTGCTCCAAGGAAAAATAAGGCGAGAGAGCGGGGGTGCGAGAGGGAATCCTCTCGCCCTTTCCCGGTTTCCATGTCTCGGGAACAGCTATGAGCACACCTGCTGCTGCGGTCGGCCACTATCTGAACATCAATAACATCGAGGTCATCTACGACCACGTGATCCTGGTGCTAAAGGGTGTGTCGCTGAACGTCCCCAAGGGGAAAATCGTTGCCTTGCTCGGGGCCAACGGCGCTGGCAAATCGACGACGCTGAAGGCCATTTCGAACCTGTTGCACGCCGAACGCGGCGATGTGACCAAGGGTCTGGTCGAATACAAGGGCGAGCGTATCGATCAGCTCTCACCCAACGAACTGGTCAAGCGCGGCGTCATTCAGGTCATGGAAGGCAGGCATTGCTTCGGCCACCTGACCATCGAGGAAAACCTGCTGACCGGCGCCTATACCCGCTCGATTTCGCGCGGCGAACTCAAGGACAGCCTGGAGAAGGTCTATCACTATTTCCCGCGCCTCAAGACGCGGCGCACCTCGCAGGCCGGCTACACTTCCGGCGGCGAGCAGCAGATGTGCGCCATCGGCCGCGCCCTGATGGCCAAGCCGGAAATGATCCTGCTCGACGAGCCGTCGATGGGCCTGGCGCCGCAGGTCGTCGAGGAAATCTTCGAGATCGTCAAGGATCTCAACCGCCGCGAGAGTGTCAGTTTTCTGCTGGCCGAACAGAACACCATGGTCGCCCTGTGCTACGCTGATTTCGGCTACATCCTGGAAAATGGCAGGGTGGTGATGGAAGGCGATGCCGAGGATTTGCGGACCAACGAGGACGTCAAGGAGTTCTACCTTGGCCTGTCCTCCAGCGGTCGCAAGTCATTCAAGGATGTCAAACACTACCGTCGCAGAAAGCGTTGGCTGTCATGAGTTATTACGATCCGCTGGAAACCCGCGATCCTGGCGAGCGCGAGGACGATCTGATGGACAAGCTGGCCCGTCAGGTCGCCCATGCCAAGGAATCGACCTCGCATTATTTCCACCTGCTGGCCGGAATCAATCCGTTCGAGGTGGTCACCCGCGAGGCATTGGCGCGCTTGCCGCTGACCCGCAAGCGTGACTTGATGGAGTTGCAGAAAAAATCGCCGCCGTTTGGCGGGCTGAATTCGCTGCCCCGGCGCAGCGCCAGGCGGGTATTTGCCTCGCCCGGCCCGATCTACGAGATGCAGGGCAAGGAACTCGACCCCTGGCGCATGGCCCGCGTGCTTTACGCGGCCGGGTTTCGCAACGGCGACCTGATCCACAACTGTTTCTCCTATCACTTCACGCCTGGCGCGTACATTTTCGAGGGTGGCGCGCGCAAGCTCGGTTGTTCGGTTTTTCCCGGAGGGACCGGGCAGACTGAACAGCAGGTGCAGGCCATCGCCGATCTGCGGCCGGAAGGCTACGTCGGTACACCGTCCTTCCTGCGCATCATCATTGAGAAGGCGGAAGAGCTGGGCGCCGACGTGACCTCGTTGCGCAAGGCCTGCGTTTCCGGCGAGGCCTTGCCCGGCGTCACCCGCGCCTGGTTGCGCGAGCGCGGCATCATGGTTCGCCAGTGCTACGCGACCGCCGACATCGGCGCCATCGCCTATGAGACCGATGCCGAGGAAGGCCTCGTCGTCGAGGAGGAGTTGCTGGTCGAGATCGTCCGGCCAGGTACCGGCGACCCGGTGGAAGTCGGCGAGGTGGGCGAGGTGGTCGTTACCACCTTCAATCCAGATTACCCGTTGATCCGCTTCGCCACCGGCGACCTTTCCGCCTTCATGCCCGGCCGCTCCCCATGTGGGCGCACCAACCTCCGGCTCAAGGGCTGGATGGGCCGTGCCGATCAGACGACCAAGGTCAAGGGCATGTTCGTCCATCCGGAGCAGCTTGCCGAGCTTGCCAAACGCCATCCGGAAATTCACCGGATGCGGCTGGTCGTCGACAACCCGGGCGGTCAGGATCGCATGGTGCTGCATTGCGAAATCGAAGCCGGCAGCGAAGCACTCGACAAGGCCGTGGTTGCCAGTCTGCGCGAAGTCACCAAATTGCGGGGTGAAGTGGCCTTCTGTGCCCCCGGCGGCTTGCCCAACGACGGGAAAGTGATCGAAGATAGCCGGGTTTATTGACCAGGCTTATCTTCCCGATGCAAATTCCGCTGGCGCTGTTGGTGCTGCTCGCCATCCCTGTCCAGGCCGCTTCCGCCGAGATGCGGCCTTCGGCCCGCTTGTTGCAAACGCAGCCCGAACAACTGGCGCCGGGTCGTTGCGTGGTCTACGGTGAGGTTGGCCCCGGTTTGGCGGCGACTGCGCCCGAGTATTTCGTCAGGGGGCGGGTTGTGGCGGCCAGGATCGAGGAACGGCGCCTCGCGGTATGTCCTGAGGTGGCGTGCAGGGGGATCGAGCAATACAGTCGCGACGAATTCGACCGGCTGGTACTGGCCCAACCCTGCGTGTCGTCGGACAAGTATGCACGCGACGTTCGGTTGGGGATGATCCGCTTGCGGGTCGACAAATGGGAAACCCCACACGCACGGAGTGCCGCCAATGTCGGGCGACTCTATCGCGGCATGTTCATCGACCGGAACCTGAAAGAAGGCATCGAAATCGAACTCGAAGCCGATCTGCTCGGCGCCTGCGAAGAATGAGCCGACCCGGACCGCTGGCCGGTATCCGCATCCTCGACCTGACCCGTCTGCTACCGGGACCGGTCGCCACGCTGCATCTGGCCGATCTCGGGGCGGATGTGATCAAGATCGAGGATCCGCAAGTGGGCGACTATGCCCGCACGCTGGGTACTGGTGAGGGCGTGGACAGCGCCTATTTCAGGATGATCAACCGCAACAAGCAGGGCTTGCTGCTCGACTTGAAGAAGCCGGAGGGCGTCGAAGTCTTCAAGCGCCTGGCGAACGAAGCCGATGTCATCGTCGAGAGTTTCCGGCCTGGGGTCATGGACAAACTCGGGGTCGGCTATGCCACGATCGCCGCGCTCAACCCGAAAATCGCCTATTGTTCGATCAGCGGTTACGGGCAGGACGGCCCGTACAAGGATCTGGCCGGGCATGACATCAATTACCTCGGCTATGCTGGGGTGCTTGACCAGATCGGCCGCGAAGGCGGCAACCCGGCCATCCCCAATTTCCAGATTGCCGACCTGCTCGGTGGGGCGCTCACTGCCGCGATGGGCATCCTGGCCGCTGTGCTCGAAGCGCAACGGACCGGCCGGGGACGTTACATCGACGTGTCGATGACCGACAGTGTGCTGGCGCACACCTATTTCGCGATGCTGCACCTGAATGGCGCCGGCAAGTCGGCGCCACGCGGCAGCGATCTGCTTTCGGGCGGTCTGCCCTGCTATTCCACCTATCGCTGCGCTGATGGCCGCTACATGGCGGTCGGGGCACTGGAAGGCAAGTTCTGGAATACCTGCTGTGAAGTGCTCGCTCATCCAGAGTGGGTCAAGCGGCAATGGGACGCGGGTTTGCGTGCCGAGCTGGCGACTGTTTTCTCCACCCGTTCGCGTGACGACTGGACCAGCCAGTTTGCTGCGGTCGACTGCTGCGTAACGCCGATTTTGACGCCGGAAGAAGCGCTCGCCAACGAACAAATCGCCGCCCGCGGCATGGTGCTCAAGACCGATGGTCTGACCCAGTTTGCGCCACCGCTGAAAATGTCTGAATTCGAATTCTCGGTACGTCAGCCAGCGCCCAAGGCCGGCCAGCACAATACTGCAATACTCGCAGCCGCCGGCTACAGTCCCGCCGAAATAGAACAACTGATCGCCAGCGGCGCGCTCGGCTGAGCAAGGACCGAACAGGTGGCGTAGACGCTATGGCAATCCCGAAAGATTAGCGAGGCGTCAGGTTTGGCTAGAAGTTGCCTCGCTGTGGCAGGTGGCAAAGGCGGAGAGCAAGAGTATCAGAACAACCAAGCCGGTCAAAAACAAATCGGCCATTCGGTACGAGGCGAACCGATCTTTCGGATCATGTAACAGGCGACTCGGATGACCATAATAAATCGCTTATAATCCATAAAAGTCTGGAAATTTCTGAGGAGCCTATGACCTAATCATGGTTAGCGGCCTGGCGCCAGCCGGCGACTTGGCCGATAGGTAGTGTAGCTAACTTGCCGCAGCGATTTTGCGGCAGGTGAGTCAAAGTGATGAAAGGACCAATATGGCCGCTAGCATTGAATATCAACTGCACAAACTGGTAGGCACGATCGATGACTTGGGGACGAGCCTCTCCGCCGACGGCGACGTGGGCAAGAAGGGCGACGCGGTATTCCGCCGCCTGATCAAGATGCGCCTGGCCGAGGGTGAGGCCGAGTTGATCAACGTTTATGTGCCAGCAGCCATCGATACCTGGCTCAAACCGGGACTGAAGTGCAATCTCTACGTCGTGGAAGCCGAAGCGAAAATGTGTTCGCCGGCACATGACGGCTGCGCGGTGGATGGCCCGTTCTGCCATGTCTTCGCCATCGATACGGGCAAGAAGTGTCTGTCCGCGGTGAGCGAGGCGGTGGACTATTTCGATGCCCTCAAGCGTTTCGGCGTGGACATGGTGATGTCCTTGGCCGGTCTGGCATTGCTGGTGTCATTTGTTGTCATCGGTATTCCGCTCCTTATCTATTTGGGCGTCCTGGCGGTTATGGCGATGGCGGTGCCTGTTCCATCCGTCGACGAACTGCGTCGCTTCCTGGGGCATCAAGGTTTCCCGGCCTAGCTTCCCGTTACCCGCGCCGGACCGGGTTCGGTGTTCCCCATTTCGCCTTTTGCGTCTTGTCTCAATTCTGCGCATTAGCAGGTTGTTGAAAAACTGAGACTCCCCCGGTTTTTCCTGATGCTGCTCGTTGAGCCATCCCATTGTTCGCAGTGGGTCGACTTGATTCATTCACCCCTTAACCCGCCCGAACAGGCCTCTTACCGCCTCCTGCAAATCTGCAGGGAGAACGACGATCTTGGCATTGTCCTTCTCACCCATTCGCTCAAGAGCGGCAATGTATTTTTCGCCAAGCATGTAGGACATCGGTCCGGTCTGGTCACCAATAGCTGCCGTAATACGACGGATGGCTTCGGCCGAGGCTTCGGCCAGCATGACCTGGGCGTTGGCGTCGCGCTTGGCGGATTCCAGGCGCGCTTCGGCTTCGAGAATGGCTGACTGCTTGGCGCCCTCCGAACGGGTGACGACTGCCTTGCGCTCGCGCTCGGCGGCGGCCTGCATTTCCATGGCTTTCTGCATCGATTGCGAGGGCTTGATGTCCTGAATTTCGACCGATTTCACGGTCAGCCCCCAGTCGACTGCCTCGTCGGCGATGCTTTCGCGCAGCCGGGCCTTGATCTTGTCGCGTGAGGAGAGCGCTTCGTCGAGTTCCATTTCGCCGACGATGGAACGCAGCGTGGTCATGATCAGATTGCGGATGGCTTCGGAGAAATCGGTCACGCCATATACCGCCTTGACCGGGTCGGTGACCTTGATGAAGGCGATGGCGTTGGTCAGGATGACCGCATTGTCGCGGGTGATGACTTCCTGCTCCTGGACGTCGAGGATGATGTCCTTGGTCACCAGTTGGTAAGCCACCTTGTCGAGATAGGGGATGACGATATTGAGGCCGGGCTTCAGTGTGCTGTGGTACTTGCCGAGGCGCTCGACGATCCATTCCATGCCCTGCGGCACGATGCGCACCCCCTTGGCGATGGTGACGGCGACAAAGACCAGAATGGCCAGAGAGACCATGAAACCTGCATTCATATCCATTTTTACCTTTCTAAGCCTTGCCAACCTTCAGGAAACTGCCTTCCACCATCAGCACGCGGACCCGCTCGCCGGCAGCGATTGGGCTGTCGGCGCGGCAGACCCATTCCTCGGCGCCGAGCACCGGCCGCTGGAAACGCACCTTGCCACGCTCGAAAGGGGCGACCGCGCTGACCAGCAGGCCAATTTCGCCAATTGCTTCGCCATCGGCCGTTCCCGCCCGAGTCTTCTGGAAGCTCTGCCTGAAAACCCGGAACCACAGTACGACCATGGCCAGCGAAGCCAGCGTCCAGGTCGCCAGTTGGGCGGTGAGCGACAGATCGGGCAGAGCCAGCAACAGCAGGCCAACGAATAGAGCGCCGAGGCCGAACCAGACGATGAAAAAGGACGGGATCGCCAGTTCGGCCAGAATCAGCACGAGGCCGCCGATGACCCAGGTCCACCATTCAGGATTCATATTTTTCTCCTTGCTGCATCGCAGTATTTCGGGTTTGCCGGGGGAGGTCAAGCCGACCTGTGGCTTTCCACACTTGGGGCGGCGCCCGTCAGGCCATAAAATGCGCCGATGCATACTGCGCTGCTGCTGCTCCCCGACTTCGCCCTGATCCTGCTCGGTACTGCCATCAGGCGCTGGATGCACCTCGGCGACCACTTCTGGACCGGGGTCGAGAAGCTGGTCTATTTCATCCTGTTCCCGGCGCTGCTGATCAACGCCATCGTCAAGACCCGGCTCGACCTGGGGGCGGCGCTGCCGCTGCTGGGCACCGCCTTTGCCGCGATGGCCGCCGGAATGCTGCTCGGATTGCTGCCGCGGCCGTTTCTCAAGTTGCCGGCACTGACTTTCGCTTCGCTGTTCCAGTGCGGCTACCGCTTCAACTCCTACATCGCGCTGGCGGTGGCCGGCATGCTTTACGGTTCGCCGGGGATCGCCACCATGGGGCTGATCGTTGGCGCCGCGGTGCCGCTGGCCAATCTGGTATCGGTCTGGATGCTCGCCCGCCATGGCGAGGTCGGTCTGTGGCGCGAAGTGGCGCGCAATCCGCTGATCTGGGGAACGGCCGCCGGTTTCGTCCTGAACCTCGCCGGCTTCGTGCCGCCGGCGCCGCTGCAGGCATTTCTCGGCCGGCTGGCCGATGCCTCGATCGCGCTCGGCCTGATTACCGTCGGCGCCGCCTTGCGTCTCGACGGGGCGGCGGCGGTGCGCGGCTACTCGATCTGGCTGCTGGCCGTCAAACTGCTGGCGCTGCCGCTGATCGCGGCGGCAGTGGGACGCCTGCTCGGGCTGGACGGCCTGAACTATCAGGTAGTGGTGCTGTTTGCCGCGCTGCCCACGGCGTCTTCAGCCTATATTCTGGCCATGCGCATGGGCGGCGACGGGCGCAGCGTGGCTTGGCTCATTTCGGCGACCACGCTGGGATCAATGCTGACGCTGCCGCTATGGGCAGCGTGGTTGAGCGGCTGATTACTTCTTGGTGCGCCGGGCGGGCGCCTTGGCGGCCGGCTTTTTCTCGCTGGCGGCCAGCTCCGCGGCTTCGGCGGATTGCTGCATCTGCTCGCGCATCTGCTGCATCATCTGCCACGGCCACATGGCCGCACCGGTGGCAGCATCGGACGCGCCGGAAAATGGGCTTTTTGCCGGGTCGACCGCAACAGGAGCTTCCGGAGCTTCCGGCTTCATCGACTTGGCGGCATCGGATGCCATCTGGCCCATGGCCTGGACGGCGTCGAGCGTCGAGCGCTGCATTTCGAGTCCCTGTATGGTCATCTGCAGCATCGAGAGGTTCATGCGCAGCCAGGCCTCGACCGCCTTCATGTCCTTGATGCGCTTGTCGAGTTCGTCGACGTCGAAGGTCGGCGTCACCATGCCGGGCATCGATACGCCCATGCCGCTCCACATGCTGCGCAAAAAAGCCAGCGGGTCGTTCATGTTTGTTTGGTCGTTAGACATGTTTCTCTCCATGCGAATAGCTCTCTGCATCTTAAACCACTTTCGCGGCACAAATGATAAATTGATACCCGGCGACAAACAGGGGGCGGCATGCTGAAGATTCTGGTAATCGAAGACCATGCGTTGGTGCGTGAAGGGCTGGTGCGGTTGCTGGCGCAAATCGAAGCCGGGGTGGTGCTCCGCGACTGTGCGGATTTCGAGTCGGCGCTGGCCTTGCTCGAAGGCGAGGACGAAGTCGATCTGGTCCTGCTCGACCTGGCCTTGCCGGGGATCGACGGCTTTGTCGGCCTCGACATCCTGCGCCGGAGCTTCCCGGCAATTCCCGTCGTCGTGGTTTCGGCCTTCGACGACTTGCCGACGATTACCCGGGTGATGAATCTCGGCGCTTCCGGGTTCATCCCCAAGGCCTTCTCTGGCGAGGCGCTGCTGGCGGCGCTGCACGAGGTACTGGCGGGAAACATCTTCCGCCCGGACGGCGCCGGCAATGCTGCGCGACTCGATGATGTGCAGCCGGTTCCGCCTGCCAGCAATGGCGTCCTGCCCGGAGAGATCGGGCTGACCGAGCGCCAGGCGCAAGTTCTCGCGTTCATGGTGCGCGGCCTTTCCAATCGCGAGATCGGCGAGCACCTCGAACTCTCCGAGGGTACGGTCAAGATTCACGTGACCGCCATCTTCAAGGCGCTGGGCGTCGCCAGCCGGACCCAGGCACTCGTTGCGGTCGCCCGCTACGGCATCGATTTCGGACGGGTTTTCTGAACCTGCTCGAGGAGCGCCCGCAGTTTGGCGGGGCGTAGCGGAAGCGAAAGCGGGTAGACGCCATCCGGCAAGTTGATTTCCCGAGTGTCGACGAGCGCGATGATCGGCGTCGCGACGGGATAGATCGCGCGAACCGTTGTCGCCTGGCTGGCCAGCGTCATGATGACGATGCGCCTGAGGATATCGGGCGGGGAGGCGTCGGCGTCGGGCTGGTGGCTGACCGCATAATGCCAGCTGCGGGCCAGCCCCATCGCCGCCTGCAGGTCTTCGCCCTGGCCAATGAAGTGAATGGCGACATCGTTCCCGGGTTTCGTGGGGGTTGCGACCGCGGTATGCGGCACCCCGGTCTTGATCAACATTCCGAAAACCGTCCCGCGCCCGGCGGCTGAACGCAGGCGCACCTCGATGCCCAGCGCCCGGGCCAGGCGATCGATGATCGAGAGACCCAGGCCAAGACCCTTGCCCTGTTCACGGGCCGGGTTTCCGACCTGGTAAAACTCCGTGAAGATCGCTGCCTGATGTTTGCTGGCGATGCCCGGGCCGTTGTCGCGCACCTCGATCAGCACATCCGCGCCGCGCCGCCGCGCGGCGACCAGAACGCGCCCGCCGGATGGGGTGTAATGCAAGGCGTTGGACAGCAGGTTGGCGACCATGCGTTCGACCATCAAGGGATCTGATTCAACCCACAATCCGCTGGGCCGGAAAATCAGCGTCTGGTGACGGTCGACCGCGGCACGCCGGAACGATGCGGCAAGGCGTTCGAACATCGGGTTCAGCGCGAATGCCCTGATCTCCGGCTTGACCCCGGCGACGTCGAGACGCGAGATGTCGAGCAGTGAGTCGAGCATTTCGCCGAGCAGGCTGGTCGACGTGGCAATCTGTCCGGACAGCCGATTCAGCTCGCCGGTGCTGCCGCTGCGGAGCTGGCGCTGGAGATCGGCGGCGAACAGTGCGAGGGCATGCATCGGTTGCCGCAGGTCGTGGCTGGCGGCTGCGAGGAAGCGGCTCTTGGCACGGTTGGCGCGATCGGCCTCATCTTTCTGTACGGCCAATTCGTTGGTCGCTTCTCTGACCCGTTCCGCAAGCTGCTCGTGGCTGTCTTCCAGCGCCTTTGTCATGGCCTGCATCTGGAGAACCTGGCGGCGCACCAGCCAGCCGCCGAGGAGGAGAATCAGGGCAATCAACAGGACCAGGGCGCCCAGTTGCTCGACGCGCGACTGCCAGGCGGCGAGCAGGCTCGCTTCGGGCAAGACGGTGAGGACGCGCAGGTCGCTGAAGCCCGGCACCGGTGACAGCGAGGCGATCAGTCCGTTGTTGCGCGCCACGCCGGTCGCCGGGAGCCAGTCGCGCAGCCGGCCGCCGTAGAGCACTTCGAGCGCGGGTGCGCCGAGGGTCGGCGATTGCTTGCTGAGGTCGGTCGGGCGGCAGGTGGCGACGATCTGGCCCTTGGCGTTTATGATGAGCGATTCGAAATCGTCCGCGAGGCGGTTGGCCCAGCAGAAATCCTGAAAATAGCCGGTTTCGATCGAGGCGAAGGCGACGCCCGCGAATTTGTGCTGGGCATCGTCGATGCGGCGCGCCAGCGCATAGGTGTAGCGCCCCGAGTTGCGCCCGATGTAAGGTCCGAAGGCGGCGGATGCCTGTCCCTCTTCGAGGGCGACGAAATAGGGCCGGTCGCGGACATTGATGCGCGGCGTCGGGAAATAGGTCGAAATGTATCGTTGCTGCCCTTCGCGATCGAAAATGATCAGGTCGCGCAACTGGGGCAACGAAGTCGCGTGGTGCGTTGCAAGATAATTCCAGCCGCGGCTCGCTTCCCAGCTTTCCCAATCGCGCTGGCGCTCGGAAAGGTCGCTTGCTATCTCGCGGAGAAGAATATCGACCGCCTCGAAGCTGCGTGCAGTGTGTTCACCGACCATGATGCCGAAGTCGCGAACCCGTCGCTCGCCGATCTCCAGTTCGTTGTCGCGGGAAAGCCAGAGGCCGCTGAGGAAGGTGGCGACCGTAACGAGGGTGCCGACCAGGACGACAGCGAGCACCACGAGGTCCGGGCGGCGGCGGATCATCCCGGAAGCGGGTAGAAGAACCAGGCCAGCGGCAGAACGGCGGCGTGCACGATGCGCCATGGCCACGGTTGCCGGGAAAGGCTGGCGAACACAAAGGCGACGCCGCCGATGGTGAAACTGGTTTCACGCCACGGTATGGCCTCGGCTGTCCAGCCGAAGTAGGGCCAGGCCAGCGAGAGCACGAGAATGATGGCGGCTCCTTGCAGGGCCAGTTGGCGATAGGGCGTTGAAAGCATCCCGGAATTCTATGCGATCAGCGCGGCTCTGGCGGCTTCCCTTGTCGTTGAGGCGCGCGTTGCCGCAGTTTCGCGCAGTGCTCCGAAGCCGCGTACCGCGGCCGGCCAGTCGGCCAGTTTGCGGGCGTCCGCCGGTGCGCCGCGAGCTTCGGCAATCAGCGCGAGGTCGGCTTCGTAGTCGGCGAGCAGGCTGCGGTCGACGGCCTTTTCGTGGCCAAAACGGAAGGGATCGAGCCAGCCGCCACGCAGGCCGCGGGCCTTGGCCAGCCACTTCAGGCCGGTCAATAACCAGGGGCCGAAGGTGATCTTGCGCGGGCGGCCGTCCGGACCCGGCCTGGTCAGGCCGGGCGGAGCCAGGTGGAAACTGAGGCGCAGGTCGCCGTCGAAGGTTTCGCCGAGGCCCCTGAGAAAATCGCTTTCGGTGTACAGGCGGGCTACCTCGTACTCGTCCTTGGGGGCGAGCAGGTGGGCGTATTGGGTGGCGACGCTGCGTGTCAGTTCGTCGTCGCCGAGGGCGCGGATGGTGGTGATGCGCTGCCGGTAGCGTTCGCCCAAGGCGGCGTCCTGATAGGCGGTCAGGTGGGCGATGCGGCTGGCGATCAGTTCATCCAGCGTCAGCTCGACGAAAGGCTGGCCGGCGATTTTGGAGACTTTTTGCGGGTCGACCGCGCCCCGCAGGAAATCACCGTGGGTGGCGGCGCGGCGGCCCCAGAGGAAGGCCTGGCGGTTGGTGTCGACGGCGGCGCCGTTCAGCTCGATAGCCTTGTCCAGCGCGCCAGCGGAAACTGGCACCAGACCCATCTGCCAAGCGTAGCCGAGGAGCAGCATATTGCCGTAAAGGGCGTCGCCCATCAACGTGTTGGCCAAGTGCTGGGCGTCGATGAACCGGGCGTGATCGCTGCCGAGGGTGTCGATCAACTGCTGCTTGAGGCCGGCCAGCGGGAAATGCCAGTCGCGGTTGCGGGTGAAGTCGGCGGTCGGTGTTTCGGTGCAACTGATGACGGCGCGGGTGCGCCCTTCGAGCATTTTCGACAAGGCTTCGGTGCCGGCGCTGACCACCAGATCGCCACCGATAATGGCATGCGCCTCGCCGGTGGCGATGCGCGCGGCGTGGATGTCTTCCGGCCGGTCGGCAATGCGCAGGTGCGAGAAGACCGCCCCGTACTTCTGGGCCAGCCCGGTCATGTCGAGAGTGGAAATGCCCTTGCCGTCAAGGTGGGCAGCCATGCCGACCAGCGCGCCGAGGGTGATGACACCCATGCCGCCGACGCCGGTGATCAGCAGGTTGTAGGGGCGGGCGGTGCTCGGCAGCGTTGGCTCGGGCAATATCGGCCAGTTTTCGTGGTCGACCGCCAAACTATTGCCTTGTTTCGGCTTGCCGCCTTCGATGGTAACAAAGCTCGGGCAGAAGCCCTTCAGGCAAGAGAAATCCTGGTTGCACGAAGACTGGTCGATCTGTCGTTTGGTGCCGAAGGCCGTTTCGACCGGCACGATGGACAGGCAGTTGGACTGCACCGAGCAATCGCCACAGCCTTCGCAGACGTGTTTGTTGATGAAAACGCGCTTGTCGATGGCCGGCATCTTGCCGCGCTTGCGGCGTCGGCGCGCTTCGGTGGCGCAGACCTGGTCGTAGATCAGGATGCTGACGCCGGGTTCTTGGCGCAATTCGCGCTGGATGGCGTCAAGGTCATCGCGGTGGCGGATCGGTACATTGGGCGCCAGGTCTGAAATCTCGTCATATTTTGCCGGGTCATCGGTGACGATGACCATCCTGCCGACGCCTTCGGCTTCGAGCTGGCGGGTGATGCGGGCGACGCTCAGGATGCCGTCGACCGGCTGGCCGCCGGTCATCGCCACGGCGTCGTTGTAGAGAATCTTGTAGGTGATAGCCACCTTGGCGGCAATCGATTGGCGGATAGCAAGCAGGCCGGAGTGGAAATAGGTGCCATCACCGAGGTTGGCGAAGATGTGCTTTTCCTCGGTGAACGGCGCCTGGCCGACCCACGGCACGCCTTCGCCGCCCATGTGGGTGAAGGTCGAGGTTTGCCGGTCCATCCAGGTCACCATGTAATGGCAGCCGATGCCGGCGACGGCGCGCGAACCTTCGGGAACGCGGGTCGAGGTGTTGTGCGGGCAGCCGGAGCAGAAATGCGGCTTGCGTTCGGCGAGGATGATCGGCGTCAGCGCTGCCTTCTGTTTGGCTTCGATGACCTTGAGGCGGGCAGCAATGGTCGGCGAGGTGAAGAAGCGCCCAATGCGCTCGGCAATGACTCGGGCGATGGTCGCCACTGGCAGTTCGCCGGCCGCCGGCAGCAACCACTGACCATGCGACCACTCTCCCTGCTCGTCGAATTTGCCGACGATGCGCGGGCGGACATCCTCGCGCCAGTTGTAGAGCTCCTCCTTGAGCTGGTATTCGAGCAACTGGCGTTTTTCCTCGACGACGAGAATTTCCTCCAGCCCTTCGGCAAAGTGGCGGACGCCTTCCGGTTCCAGCGGCCAGACCATGCCGACCTTGTAGAGGCGGATGCCGATCTCGGCGGCCAGCGCTTCGTCGATGCCGAGTTCGTCGAGCGCTTGTCGCACGTCGAGATAGCTCTTGCCGGCGGTCAGAATGCCGAGGCGCGGATTCGGCGAATCGATGATCACCCGGTTCAGCTTGTTGGACCGGGCGTAGGCCAGCGCCGCGTAGAGCTTGTAATTGAGCAACCGGGCTTCCTGGAGCAGCGGCGGGTCAGGCCAGCGGATGCTGAGGCCGTCCACCGGCAGTTCGAAATCAGTCGGTAAAACGATGTCGACCGCAGCAACGTCTACCAGAACCGAAGCCGAGGTTTCGACGGTATCGGCCAGCGCCTTGAACGCCACCCAGCAACCGGAATAGCGGCTCATTGCCCAGCCGTGCAGCCCGTAGTCGAGGTATTCCTGAACGTTGGCCGGATAGAGCACCGGCATCAGCACAGCCTTGAAGATGTGTTCGGTCTGGTGCGGCAGAGTAGATGACTTGGCCGCATGGTCATCGCCGGCGATGACCAGCACGCCGCCGTGCGGGGCGGTGCCGGCGGCATTGGCGTGGCGGAAGACATCGCCGCAGCGGTCGACGCCCGGCCCCTTGCCGTACCACAGGGCGAAAACGCCATCGTACTTGGCGCCGGGAAACAGGCCGACCTGCTGGCTGCCCCAGACGGCGGTCGCCGCCAGATCCTCGTTGATGCCGGGCTGGAAGGTGATGTGGTGTTCGGCGAGGTGGGCTTTCGCTTTCCACAGGCCGAGATCGAGGTTGCCGAGCGGGCTGCCGCGATAGCCGGAAATGAAGCCGGCGGTGTTGAGGCCGTGGGCTAAGTCGTATTCCCGCTGCAGCATGGGCAGGCGGATCAAGGCTTGGGTGCCGGTGAGAAAAACGCGCCCCGAGGTGGCGGTGTACTTGTCGTCCAGCGTGGCGGCGAGGGCGGCTGGCAGAGCGAGGTTGCTCATTTATATTCTCCTGTCATGACGCCTTGTGAGCGCTGTGGCGCAGCAGGCCGCCAGGGGTGGCGGCGGCACGTGCTTATGGAGCTTGGAGTTTGGCCGGTCTTCAGCGTTCCGGCAATATCTTTCCGGGGTTCAGCAGGTTTTGCGGGTCGAGCGCGGTTTTGAGCAGGCGCATGACGTCGACCGCAACCGCGCCGTGTTCGGGGATCAGGTATTTGCGCTTTCCTAGCCCGATCCCGTGTTCGCCGCTGCACGTGCCTTCCATGGCGATGGCGCGGTCGACGACGCGGCCGCTGATCCAGGCGGCTTCCGCCATGTCCTGCGGGTTGTTGCGGTCGACCAGCACGACGAGGTGAAAATTGCCGTCGCCGACATGGCCGAAGAGGGCGATCGGGATATTGACCCGCGCGATGTCGGCGTTCGTGGAGGCGATGCATTCGGCCAGGCGCGAGATCGGCACGCAGACATCGGTCGGGAAGCAGCGGCAGCCCGGTTTTAGTTGCAGGCAGGCGAAATAGGCGTCGTGGCGGGCCTGCCACAGGCGGCTGCGGTCTTCCGGATGGGTTGCCCAGGCGAAGTTGGCGCCGCCCAGCTCATCGGCAATGGCCTGCACGGTTTCGGCTTGCTCGGCTACCGAAGCGGGGCTGCCGTGAAATTCGAAAAACAGCGTCGGCGCTTCGGTCAGCGTGGTCTTGCTAAACAGGTTAATGGCCTTCAACGACAGCGTGTCGAGCAGTTCGATGCGCGCCACCGGCACGCCGAGCTGGATGGTCTGGATAACGGTCTGCACCGCGGCGTCGATGCTCGGGAAGGTGCACACGGCGGCCGAGATGGCCTCGGGAATCGGGTAAAGCTTGACCGTCAGCTCGGTCATGATGCCGAGCGTGCCTTCCGAGCCGACCAGCAGGCGGGTCAGGTCATAGCCGGCCGACGATTTGCGGGCGCGGCCGCCAGTTTTCATGATGCGGCCGTCGGCAAGCACGGTGGCGGTGGCCAGCACGTTGTCGCGCATTGTCCCGTAGCGCACGGCGTTGGTGCCGGAAGCGCGGGTCGCCGCCATGCCGCCGAGTGTCGCGTCGGCGCCGGGGTCGATGGGGAAGAACAGGCCGCTGCCCTTCAGCGCGTCGTTGAGTTGCTTGCGCGTGACGCCGGCCTCGACCACGGCATCGCCGTCTTCGGCATGAATGGCAATGATCCGGTTCATCCCGGAGAGGTCGATGGAGATGCCGCCGCTCGGCGCCAGCACGTGGCCTTCGACCGAACTGCCGACGCCGTAGGGGATGACCGGCACGCCATGTTCGGCGCACAGGCGGACGACCAGCGCGACTTCTTCGCTGCTTTCAGCCATGACGACGCCGTCCGGCAGCAAGGGCTCATGGACGGATTCGTCGCGCCCGTGCTGCAGGCGGGTCGATGCGCCGCAGGAGAAGCGCGCGCCGAAGCACTCGGCGAGGGACTGCCGCAGCGCTTCCGGCAAGGTCGTGGCGGGTGGCTGATTACTCACGGGAAAGGAAGCGGGTGGCGTTGTCGAGATCGCCTTGGGTACGCCCGTCGTACAGCGCATTGACGAACTTGCGCCAGATCAGGTCCGGCTCGCCGATCTGGAATCCGTAGCGGTGGTTGCCCTCGAACACGGTGTCCTGAACACAGCGCACCTGCAGCAGGGCGGTTTCCTGGCGGCCGAGCTGAATCACGGCGGTCAGCCAGGTATCCGGTTGCACGGGCTGCCGGGTGCGGGCGCGGAAACCATAGCGCGACACCTCGCTGACTTCCATCGGAATTGCCTTTTCGACATCGTCGCTGGAGGAGAGGCGTCCGGGGCACTTGACCGAGAAACGCCGATGCTGGCGCACCATCCGGTCACCCGACTGCTGCGGCAGCGGCGGCAGGACACGCTGGTATTCGGGCAGGTCGTAGATCATGTGCAACAGCGTCTTCTTGCGGGCGCTCAGGCTGGCGAAGGCATCGGTCTTCCGGTTGAAGAAATGGTCGATCAGTTCGGGCGTCATGACCGGATCGTTGGTCGTGTAGAAGCGCCGGTTTGGCATCTCGATGTTGGGCAGGCGCATGGCCACGAAGTAATGGTGAAGGTTGCGGCGCAGCGGCCGTTCGCCGTAGCACTTGCGCAGGATTTCCGGGGCGTGCTTGAGATCCAGCGTGGCGCCGATCGCCGGCGCGCCATTGACGAAGTCGTAGCTGGGGACGACATTCCCGGAAAGGCGGCGGAAGAAGAGTAGCGATTCATAGGATTCGATATGTCGCGGGTTGACCGCGATCACCAGATGCCGCGTGTCGAAGACGCTCGTACAGTATTCGTACAAGAACTTCATCAGCGGGAGCAGGACCATGCCGCCGAGCCCCTGGAAGGCCGGGTGAATGGCGAGCGCCGAAACCTCGGCGATGTTGCCGCGCTTGGCGCGGACGCTGGTCAGATCGAAAATCCGTTGCAGCGGAAAGCCGATGGCGCTTTCGCGAATCAGTGAAAGCGTTCCGACCACCTTGCCGTCGAACATCGCGCACAGCGTCGTCGTCGTCGGCAACGCATGGTAGACCGTCACGCGCATGCCGGACGGATCGGGCTCCATGAAGCCCTGGCTGACATACACATCATGCAGCAACCGGAAGCAGGCTTCGAGCTCTTCCTGTGTTTCGGCGATCTTGAAGATCAGTCGCGGGCTGGGCGCCGGATCATAGTCGGCGAAGAAGCGCAGGACACGATAGCGCTTGCGGCGCGGGAGAATCATCAGAGTCTCGCGCGCCGCGTGGAAGATGATGTTCTTCAGGATCTGTATTGGCCTCATTGCGAATGCCAGAATAATGCTCTCCTTCGCAATCATCATAGCACCTTGTTATTGACAGAACTCCGGCGGCTCCGGACAATCGACCGGCAAGCTTCGTACCACCCCCGACCACCCAGGAGAAATATAAATGCACGCCAAGCTTTCCGTCGTTGCCCTGTCAGTTGCCGCCGCCCTTGCCATGGGCGCCTGCGGCAAGAAGGAAGAACCGAAACCCGTCGCCGCGCCTGTTGCTCCGGCCGCGCCCGCCGCGCCGGCGCCCAAGCCGGAAGTCGTCGTCAAGCTCGGCCACGTCGCGCCGATGACCGGCCCGCAGGCCCACCTCGGCAAGGACAACGAGAACGGCGCCGTGCTGGCGGTCGCGGAACTGAACGCACAGGGCATCGAAATCGGCGGCGCCAGGATCAAGTTCGAGCTGGTCCCCGAAGACGACCAGGCTGATCCCAAGCAGGGCTCCATCGTTGCCCAGAAGCTGGTCGATGCCAAGGTCAATGGCGTTATCGGCCATCTCAATTCCGGTACCACCATCCCGGCTTCCAAGCTGTATTCCGACGCCGGCATCCCGCAAATTTCCGGTTCCGCCACCAACCCGAAATACACGCAGCAGGGCTTCAAGACAGCCTTCCGCGTGATGGCCAACGACGTCCAGCAAGGCAAGGCGCTGGGCCAGTTCGCCGCCAAGCAGGGGGTCAAGACCGTCGCCATCGTCGACGACCGCACCGCTTACGGCCAGGGTCTCGCCGACGAGTTCAGAAAGGCTGCCGAGGCCGCCGGCATCAAGGTCGTGGCGACCGAGTACACCAACGACAAGGCGACCGACTTCAAGGCCATCCTGACCAAGATCAAGTCCAAGAAGGCCGATCTCGTCTTTTTCGGCGGCATGGACGCCCAGGGCGGCCCAATGAACAAGCAGATGAAGGAGCTCGGCATCAAGGCCAAATTCCTCGGCGGCGATGGTGTCTGTACGCCGGAGTTCATGAAGCTGGGTGGCGAGGCGACCGAAGGCAACTACTGTTCATTGCCGGGCATGCCGCTGGAGAAGCTGGCCAAGGGTCCGGAATTCAAGGACAGGTTCAACAAGAAGTTCGGTACCGAGATCCAGCTCTACGCACCGTATGTTTACGATGCCGTGATGGTGATGGCCGATTCCATGAAGCGCGCCAATTCCGTCGAGCCGGGCATGTACCTGCCGGAAGTCGGCAAGAGCAAGTATGACGGCGTGACCGCCGTGATCGAATTCGACGAGTTCGGCGACCTTAAGGGTGGCGCAATCTCCATGTATCAGTACAAGGGCGGCAAGCTCGAGTATGTCGAAACACTGGGTGGCGACAGTGTGGCTGGCGCATTCAAGGAAGCGGCGGCCGACGTCAAGGATGCCGCCAAGGCAGTGGCCAGCGCCGCGACCGAAGCCGGCAAGGATGCCGTCAAGGCCGGTGCCGAAGCGGTGAAGGACGCCGCGGAAGCCACCAAGGCAGCGGTCGAGAAGAAGTAAAATCGACCCGCACTGAATGAAACGGCACCGCAAGGTGCCGTTTCTTCATGGCGCGGTCGACTTACACAGAATGGATATTTTTCTCCAGCAGATCATCAACGGCCTCGTCCAGGGCAGCATCTACGCGCTCGTCGCGCTGGGCTACACGATGGTGTACGGGATCATGGGCCTGATCAATTTCGCCCACGGTGAAGTGGTGATGATCGGCACGCTGGTGACGATCACCGTCGCCAGCACGCTCATCGAGGCCGGCATCCCGGTGGCGCTGGCCGGACTGGGCGGACTGGGTTCCGCGGTGCTGGTCTGCATGGCGCTTGGCTGGGCGCTGGAGCGCGTTGCCTATCGGCCGCTGCGTGATTCGCCGCGGCTCACCCCGCTGATTACCGCGATCGGCATGTCCATCGTCCTGCAGAACTTGGCGATGATCATCTGGGGGCGCAACTACATGACCTTCCCGCCACTGCTGCCCAAGGTGGATTTCGAGCTTGCCGGCGCCAATTTCACGCTGGTTCAGGTGGCCATCGTTCTCATTTCGGCGGCAACGATGAGCGGCCTCGTTTTTCTCGTCTATCGCACCAAGCTGGGCATGGCCATGCGGGCGACGGCGCAGAGTCCGCAGGTGGCGAGCCTGATGGGGGTCAACATCAACCGCGTCATCTCCGCCGCTTTCGTGGTCGGCTCGGCGCTTGCCGCCGTGGCCGGCATCATGATCGGCAGTTATTACGAAATCGCGCATTACCAGATGGGCTTCATGCTCGGCCTCAAGGCCTTCACGGCCGCCGTGCTCGGCGGTATCGGCAATCTTGCCGGGGCGATGGCCGGCGGCGTGCTGCTCGGCATCATCGAGGCGCTCGGTGCGGGCTATATCGGTGACCTGACCGGCGGCTTCCTCGGCAGCCATTACCAGGACATCTTCGCCTTCATCGTGCTCATCGTCGTGCTGATGTTCAAGCCATCCGGCCTCTTCGGTGAAAAAACCGGAGAACGCGCATGAAAAACTGGCTCTCGCCGAAGTCGGTCGCGGGGATCGTCCTGATCACCATTGCGCTGATTGCGCTGCCCTTCGTCATCGGAATGGGCGGGCAGGCCTGGGTGCGCATTGTCAATTTTGCCATCCTCTACATCTTCCTGGCGCTCGGCCTCAACATCGTGGTCGGCTTTGCCGGCCTGCTCGATCTGGGTTACATCGCCTTCTATGCCGTTGGCGCCTATACATGGGCGTTGCTGGCGAGCCCTCACTTCGGACTGCACTGGCCGGTGTGGGCGATTCTGCCGATCGGCGCCCTGGTGGCCTGCTTTTTCGGCGTGCTGCTCGGCTCGCCGACGCTCAAATTGCGTGGCGATTACCTGGCCATCGTCACGCTGGGTTTTGGCGAGATCGTCCGCATTTTCCTGAACAACCTGAATGCGCCGGTGAATGTCACCAACGGGCCGCAGGGCATCACCCTGATCGATCCGGTGGCGATCGGCGATTTCAGATTCTCCGGCACGACGCAGATTCTGGGCATTTCCGTGAGTGGACCGCAGAAGTATTACTTCCTGCTGGTCGCGCTGGCGATCCTCGTCATCATCATCAATCTGAGACTGCAGCATTCGCGGATCGGCCGCGCCTGGCAGGCCATCCGCGAGGACGAGATCGCCGCCAAGGCGGTCGGCATCAACACGCGCAACATCAAGCTGCTGGCCTTCGCCATGGGTGCCAGTTTCGGCGGCATCGCCGGCGGCGTCTTCTCGGCCATGCAAGGCTTCGTCTCGCCGGAGAGCTTCTCGCTGATCGAGTCGATCATGATCCTCGCCATGGTCGTGCTCGGCGGCATGGGCCACATTCCGGGCGTCATTCTCGGCGCCGTGCTGCTGACAGTGCTGCCGGAAGCGTTGCGTTACGGCGTCGGGCCAGCCCAGATGGCGCTCTTCGGCAAGATGCTGGTCGACCCGGAAAGCCTGCGCATGCTGATTTTTGGCCTGGCCCTTGTTCTGGTCATGCGCTTCAAGCCGGCAGGTCTGTGGCCTTCGCCCGAGCGCAAGCGCGAACTGCAGGGGGACGCCTGATGGCCGAGGCGCTGCTTGAAGCGCGCGCGGTCGCCAAGCATTTCGGCGGCGTCAAGGCGCTGCGCGATGTTTCGCTGACTATACGGAAAGGCGAAATCTACGGTCTGATCGGCCCCAACGGCGCCGGCAAAACCACGTTCTTCAACTGCATGACCGGGCTTTACGTCCCGGACGGCGGCGGCTTCGAATTCGACGGCGCGCCACTGGTCGCCGATGCGCCGCATCAGGCGGCCGAGCGCGGCATTGCCCGCACCTTCCAGAACATCCGCCTGTTCGGCAACATGACGGCGCGGGAAAACGTCATGGTCGGTCGCCATGTGCGCACCAAGGCCAGCGTTTTCGGGGCGATGTTGATGAATGCCGCGACGCGCGACGAGGAAGCGGCGATAAGGCGTCGCGCCGATGATTTGCTGCACTACGTTCGCATCGAGGAACGCGCCGACGACCTCGCCAAGAATCTCTCCTACGGCGATCAGCGCCGGCTGGAAATTGCCCGGGCGCTGGCTACCGAGCCGAAGCTGCTCTGCCTGGACGAACCGGCGGCGGGCATGAACGCGACCGAAACCGGAGAACTGCGCGAACTGATCGAAGGCATCCGCAAGGACGGTACGACGGTGCTGCTCATCGAGCATGACGTAAAGCTGGTCATGGGCCTCTGCGATCGGGTCGCGGTGCTCGACTACGGCGCCCTCGTCATCGAGGATGTGCCGGCCGTCGTCCAGAAGGATCAACGCGTGATCGAGGCTTACCTCGGTGCTTGAAGTAACCGGACTCCACGTGGCTTATGGCGGCATCCAGGCGGTGCGCAGCATCACCTTTCACGTCAACGAAGGTGAAACCGTGGCCCTGATCGGCGCCAACGGCGCCGGCAAGACGAGCACGCTGAAGGCAATTTCGCGGGTCATCGACACGGTCGGCGGCGACGTTCATTTCTGCGGCGAAAAAATCACGCGCATTGCCGCGCACGACATCATCCGCAAGGGCATCGCGCTGGTGCCGGAAGGGCGCGGTGTTTTCCCGCGTCTCACCGTCGCCGAAAATCTCGCCATGGGTGCTTTCGTGCGTAATGACAAGCCGGGCATTACCGACGATCTGGACATGGTCTATGGCTACTTTCCGCGTCTCAAGGAGCGCGTCACCCAGCTTGCTGGCACCCTTTCCGGCGGCGAACAGCAGATGCTCGCCATCGGCCGCGCCCTGATGAGCCGCCCACGGCTTCTCCTGCTCGACGAGCCATCGATGGGCCTGGCGCCACTCATGGTCCAGAAGATTTTCGAAGTCATCCGCGCCGTCGCCGCGCAAGGCATGACCATCTTGCTGATCGAGCAGAACGCCAAGCTGGCGCTGCAAACCAGCCAGCGCGGCTACGTCATGGAAAGCGGCGAGATCACGCTGAATGGCGAAGCGGCGCTGCTACTCGACGACCCGAAGGTGCGCGCCGCCTATCTCGGCGAGTGAGTTGCGAGAGTTTGCGGTGGGTGGCGAGAAGCTGACGGCAGCCCTTCGTGCTGAAGTGATCGAATCACCAGAACCGATCCATGACAAAGAATTGACCCGGCAAGGGTGTCATACAATATCGAGCTTCCAGTAACAGCCAAGAATGTCTTGGGCGTTCACTGGCAAACGGAAGAACCAATAGTCATGCAATGGATCGCCCCCTCCGAAAAAGACGCCGCCTCCACTTCGCTCGAAAAGCGCCTGTGGGATGCCGCCGACCAGTTCCGTGCCAATTCCGGCCTCAAGGCGCAGGAATACTCCGGCCCCATCCTCGGCCTGATCTTCCTGCGCTTCGCCGAAGTCCGTTTTGCCATCCAGCGCACCAAGCTCGAAGGTGCCAGGGCATCGTCCAGGCGCGGCAGCCGGGTCGATGAACCCGCCGCCTACCACGCCGAAGGTATCCTCTACCTCGCGCCCGAGGCGCGTTTCGACTATCTGCTGACACTGCCCGAGGTGGCCGACATCGGCGCTCGGGTCAATGCCGCGATGCGCGATATCGAGAAGCACAACCCGCAACTCGCCGGCGTGCTGCCCAAGACCTACAACCTGTTCACCAGCACCCTGCTCAAGGAACTGCTCAAGAAGGTGTCCGAGATTCCGGCCACGCTCGACTACGACGCCTTCGGCCGCATCTACGAATATTTCCTCGGCGCCTTCGCCATGACCGAGGGCCAGGGCGGCGGCGAGTTCTACACGCCCTCCAGCATCGTCAAGCTGCTGGCCGAAATCATCGAACCCTTCCACGGCCGCATCCTTGACCCCGCCTGCGGCTCCGGCGGCATGTTCGTGCAGTCGGCGCGCTTCGTCGCCGAGCACCAGAAGAACCCGGCCGCCGAACTCGCCATCTGCGGTGTCGAGAAGACCGACGAAACCGGCCGCCTGTGCCGCCTCAACCTCGCCGTGCATGGGCTGGAAGGCGACATCAAACACGGCGGCAACGTCAACAGCTACTACGACGACCCGCACACCGCCACCGGATCGTTCGACTTCGTCCTCGCCAATCCGCCCTTCAACGTCAACGCGGTGGACAAGGAACGGCTCAAGGACATGGTCGGCGCCGGCAGGCGCTTCCCGTTCGGCCTGCCGCGCACCGACAACGCCAACTACCTGTGGATTCAGCTCTTCTACTCGGCGCTCAACGCCAAAGGCCGTGCCGGCTTCGTCATGGCCAACTCGGCCTCCGACGCCCGCTCGTCCGAGCAGGAACTGCGGCAGAAGCTGATCGAAGCGCGGGCGGTGGATGTCATGGTCGCCGTCGGCCCCAACATGTTCTACACCGTCACGCTGCCGTGCACGCTGTGGTTCCTCGACAAGGGCAAGGCCAGGACGAAACGCGCCGACACCGTGCTCTTCATCGACGCCCGCCACATCTACCGCCAGGTCGATCGCGCCCACCGCGACTGGACACAGGGGCAGATCGGCTTCATCGCCAACCTGGTCCGCCTGTACCGCGGCGAAGCGCCCGACTTCACCCTCGGCGACGACGAGGCTGCGGCCAAGCTCGGCGAAATCTTCGCTTCCCCGCCGGTCTACCGCGACATTCCCGGCCTGTGCAAGGCGGCGACGCTGGCCGAGATCGAAGCCCAGGGCTGGTCGCTCAACCCCGGCCGCTATGTCGGCGTCGCGCCGGGCGAGGACGTCAGCGACGAGGACTTCAAGGAGCAGCTCGAAACCCTGAACGAGGAACTGGAAGCGCTGAACGCTCAGGCGCGGGAACTGGAGCAGACCATCGCCGCGAATGTGGCGGGGATTCTGGAGGCGTGAGGATGGCTGCTTCAGAAATCCGCCGTGTGGCGATTCGGGAGGTCGCGTTAGTCAATGCCCGTTCAATTAAGGGCAGCAGCACACCATCGCGTATCGAATACATCGACATCTCTTCGGTTGGCACCGGTGAGTTCACTGAGCCCCCGAAATTGATGCTCTTCGCAGATGCCCCAAGTCGAGCGCGGCGTATCGTGAAAGCTGGCGATACGATTCTTTCTACGGTTCGCCCCAATCGCCGGTCTTTCCTGTTTCTTGCTTCGCCCTGTTCAATCGCGGTCGCGTCAACCGGGTTTGCAGTTCTGACACCGACTCCGAACGTCGATGCCCGCTATCTTTACTACTGGGTGACGCGACAGGATTTCACCGACTACCTGTCACTTCACGCCAAAGGAGCCGCTTATCCAGCAGTTTCGGCCGAGGATATTGGTGGTGCGGAAATTGATCTCCCCCCGCTCCCCGTCCAGCAACGCATCGCGGGCATTCTGTCGGCCTACGACGAACTCATCGAGAACAGCCAGCGGCGCATCAAGATTCTGGAGTCGATGGCCCGCGCCCTCTACCGCGAGTGGTTCGTCCACTTCCGCTTCCCCGGCCACGAACACCACCCCCGCGTCGCTTCCCCCTTGGGCGAGATTCCGCAGGGGTGGGAGGTCAAGACGGTTGCCGACGCATTCGTGATTTCAGGCGGCGGCACACCATCGCGAAAGGAGGATAAATTTTGGGCAGGCGGCACGATCCAGTGGTACTCGCCAAGCGACCTGACCGGCGCAGGCACGATGTTCATGGACGATTCCAGCGACCACATCACCGAGCGCGGACTCGCGCAAAGTTCGGCGCGAATGTTTCCGGCGCGCAGCGTGATGCTCACCAGTCGAGCCACCATTGGCGCGATTGCCATCAATACGCATGCGGCTTGTACCAATCAGGGCTTCATCACGTGCCTGCCAAATGAGCGTGTGCCGCTCTACTTCCTGTTCCACTGGCTGACGGAGAACGTGCCGACATTTCAGCGCATGGCGTCGGGTGCAACGTTCAAGGAAATCAGTCGGGGCGTATTCAAGACCATCGAGTTTCTGCAACCGCCGGATGAACTTGTCGGGCGGTTTGAAGCCATCGCCGCCCCTATGGCCGAACAAGTTCTTGCGCTCCAACGCCAAATCCAAAACCTCCGCCGCACCCGCGACCTGCTGCTGCCGCGCCTGCTCTCCGGGCAGATCGAAGTCGAGGTGGCAGGCGACCCGGCATTCGCATTTCGCGAATAGCGAATGCGTCCGCAGCAGAATCCCTGAAGCGATTGACAACGCTTTGTTTATTAGCTACTTTCGCATTTCGCGAAAAGCGAAATAATTATCCGTCACCTTAGCCCATGCCCAGACTCCCCAACCGCCAGCCCGTTCTCAAGCCGCAGGATTTTTACCTTCTGCTGGCCATGGCTGCCTGCCGCGATCAGGGCACGACCTATCCGGAGCTGGCGGCCTTTGCCGGGCTCTCCATGTCCGAGGTGCATGGAGCGCTCAAGCGGGCCGAGGTGGCCCGCTTGCTGTATTTCGATGCGAAGCGACCGCGCATTCTGCTGCCGGCGTTCAAGGAATTCCTGTTGCACGGCGCCAGGTATGCGTTTCCAGCCCTGCGCGGCAGCCTCGTGGCCGGCGTGCCGACCGCGTATGCGGCGGCGCCGCTGAACGCGCACATCGCGCCTTCGGCCGATCCGCTGCCGGTGTGGCCTTCCATGGACGGGACCGTGCGCGGCATCGCTTTGATCCCGCTCTATCCGTCAGCGCCCGCTGCGGCGCTGCGCAGTCCGGCGCTTTACGAGAACCTCGCGTTGTTCGATGCGCTGCGCGCCGGCAATGTTCGCGAGCGCACGCTGGCGCAGCGCCTGTTCGAGGAGCGTCTATGATTGCGGGCGACCCCAACGTGCAGAGCGTGGAGGTCGTTGCTGCGGCACTGGGTGATCTTTGCGATGAACTGGTTCTGGTCGGCGGCTGCGCGGCCAGCCTGTTGATCGATGCGCCGACGGCACCACTGCCGCGCGTGACCTACGACGTTGACCTGATCGCCGTGGTGGCGGCACTGCGTAACTACCACGCACTGGAAGGACAGTTTGCGCAGCGCGGCTTCAAGCGTGACGTTTCGCCGGATGCGCCAATCTGTCGCTGGCGGCTGGGGACAATCGAGGTCGATTTGATGCCTGTCGACGAAGCGGTGCTCGGTTTTTCCAATCGTTGGTATGCCGAGGCGGCGGCTTCGGCGATGCGCTTGAGCTTGCCCAGCGGGAAGGTCATCAACCTGATCTCGGCACCGGCTTTTCTTGCCACCAAGTTCGAGGCGTTCCGCACGCGCGGCAAGGCCGATCTGCTGCTGAGTCACGATTTCGAGGACATCATCAACGTGGTCGAGGGACGCTTGTCGATCGTGGACGAGGTCAGCGAAGCCAGTGCACCGCTACGCGCCTATTTGGCGCAACAGTTCGTCGAGGTCAGCGCGACGCCGGATTTCATGAACGTGCTGCCGGGACTCGTCGCCTACGATGACCTGCATTCCCAACGGGTGGCGGCAGTAACGAAAAGAATTTCGGCGATTTCCGGGTTGGCGATGCCATGAGCCCCCACGCCTATTCCGAAGAGCAACTCGTCGAGCAGCCCGCTATCGGGTTGTTTGCGGCGCTTGGCCAGCCGGTGGTGTCCGTGTCGGAGCACTCACGGACGGGGACGCGGCCAGGTTGGAGCCGTCTACCAATATCTGCTAATTTGCTATTAATTTAGTAGACTTTGCGTGATCTCCGTGGCTATACTAATCTCTGCTAATCCATTGATGTTTTAGTAGAAAATGCACCTCCCGGAACACGCACCCTCTCTCGAAAACGCCTTCGCGAAGCTGCTGCCTGCCCGGATCGAGGCGGTGATGCAGCATGCCAATCCGCTGCCGACCGGAAAGTATCTGCATTGGGACGAGTTACGGCGGCGCCCGGTGCCGGAAGGGCTTACACATGCCGAATGGTGGGCGGCGGTCACGCTTTCCCGCGTATCCCTGTTTCAGCAACTGCCCTTGCTGGACAAGCAGGGCAAGCCTTTCGTCTTCGCCACCCCGAGCCCGGTGGCGATCGACCTGCACCATATCGACCGCAATGCGGCCGGGCATATCCGCGCCACTGCCGGGGCGCCACTCCAGGCGGATTCGCAGCGCTATCTGATCAGTTCGCTGATCGAGGAGGCCATCACATCGAGCCAACTGGAAGGGGCGTCCACGACGCGCAAGGTGGCGGCGGCGATGCTCCGGAGTGGGCGCAAGCCGCGCGACCTCAGCGAAAGGATGATTTTCAACAACCATCTGGCCATGGCGCACCTGCGCTCGCTGCGTGACGTGAAGCTGACGCCCGCACATGTGCTGGAACTGCACCGGATACTCACGCAAGACACGCTGGAGAATCCGGAGGATGCCGGCCGCTATCGGTGCGACGACGAGGTGCATGTCGTGGATGTGCGCGACAACACCTTGTTGCATGAGCCGCCCGCCCACACCGAACTGGCGGAGCGCATGCAGCGGCTGTGCGATTTCGCCAACGCCGACGAGGCATCGCTGCCTTTCGTCCATCCGGTGCTGCGCGCGATTCTGCTGCACTTCATGATCGGCTACGACCACCCGTTCGCTGACGGCAACGGACGCACGGCGCGCGCGCTCTTCTACTGGTCGATGGCAAGGAGCGGCTATTGGCTGATGGAATACACGTCGATCAGCCACATCCTGCGCAAGACGCCGGCGCAGTACATGCGTGCCTACCTGCACACGGAAACGGACAAGAACGACACGACCTACTTCCTGCTGCACCAGTTGCAGACGATCCGTCAGGCCATTGCCGCACTGCACGAATACGTGGCCAGAAAGTCGCGCGAACAGAAGGAAACCGAACAGTTACTGGCAAGTTCCCCCAAGCTGCGCGGACGCTTCAACCATCGCCAGGTGGCCCTGCTCAATCACGCGCTGCGCAATGCCGGCGAGGCCTATCGGGTGGATGCCCATCAGCGATCCCACGCCGTGGTGCACCAGACAGCGCGGCGGGATTTGCTGGAACTGGAAGAACAGGGTCTGCTGGAAAAGACAAAGCAAGGCAACGCGTATATTTTTTATGCTCCCGCCGATCTGCGTGAGCGACTGAACACGCTCTCGGAATCAAGTACATGAGCCCTCATGCCTACTCCGAAGACCAACTCGTCGAGCAACCCGCCATCGGGTTGTTTGCCGAGCTCGGCTGGCAGACGGTGTCGGCGCTGGACGAGACCTTCGGCGCGGGCGGCACCTCAGTGGCCACCCTCGGCCGCGAGACCAAGGGCGAGGTAGTGCTGGTCGATCGTCTGCGCGCCGCGCTGTGCAAATTCAACCCGACACTGCCGCCGGAGGCGCTCAGCAACGCCGTCGATGAACTGACCCGCGACCGTTCGGCGATGAGCCTGGAGGCGGCCAACCGCGAGGTCTATCGGCTGCTCAAGGACGGCATCACGGTGTCCGTTCCCGACCGCGAACACGGCGGTCAGAAGACCGAACGCCTGCGCGTGGTGGATTGGGAAACGCCGGCCAACAACGATTTCCTGCTCGTCAGCCAGTTGACCGTGACGGGCCCGCTCTACACCTGCCGGCCCGACCTGGTCGGCTTCGTCAATGGCCTGCCCTGGGTGGTGATCGAGCTCAAGAAGCCCGGTGTGCCGGCGCGGGCCGCCTTCGACGAGAACCTCACCCACTACAAGCAGCAGGTTCCGGCGTTGTTCTGGAGCAACGCGCTGCTCATCGCCAGCAACGGCACCGCCAGCCGCGTCGGCTCGCTCACCGCCGACTGGGGCCGCTGGGTGGAGTGGAAGCGCATCGAGCGCGAGGACGAAGCGCGCCGCGTGTCGCTGGAAGTGATGCTGCGCGGCACCTGCGACCCCGCCCGCCTGCTCGATCTGGTGGAGAATTTCACGCTGTTTTCCGAGCACAAGGCGGGGCTGGTCAAGATTCTCGGTCAGAACCACCAGTTCCTCGGCGTCAATAACGCCATCGCCTCGATGCTGGAGGCGCGCAAGCTGGGCCACGGGCGCGGCGGCGTGTTCTGGCAGACGCAGGGCAGCGGCAAGAGCTTTTCGATGGTCTTCTTCGCGCAGAAGGTGCTGCGCAAGCTGGCCGGCAACTGGACCTTCGTGGTCGTGACCGACCGCGTCGAGCTGGATGACCAGATCGCCAAGACCTTCAAGACCACCGGCGCGGTGAGCGAGGCCGAGGGTGACGAATGCCATGCCGCCAGCGGCGCGCACCTGCGCGAACTGCTGCGTGGCAACCACCGCTACGTTTTCACGCTGGTACACAAGTTCCAGACGCCGGAGCTGCTCTGTGACCGTTCCGACGTCATCGTACTGACCGACGAGGCGCACCGCAGCCAGTACGACACGCTGGCGCTGAACATGCGCGCCGCGCTGCCCAGGGCGATGTTCCTGGCCTTTACCGGCACGCCGCTGATCGCCGGCGAGGAGCGCACCAAGGAAGTTTTCGGCGACTACGTTTCGATCTACGACTTCCAGCAGTCCATCGAAGACGGTGCCACCGTGCCGCTGTTCTACGAGAACCGCACGCCGGAGTTGCAACTCGTCAATCCCGACCTGAACGAAGACATTTACCGCCTGATCGAGGACGCCGAACTCGACGCGGAGCAGGAGGCCAAGCTGGAGCGTGTGCTGGGGCGGCAATACCACCTGATCACCCGCGACGACCGGCTGGAAACCGTGGCGCAGGACATCGTACGGCACTTCCTCGGCCGCGGCTTTGTCGGCAAGGCGATGGTGGTCTCCATCGACAAGGCCACCGCGCTGCGCATGCACGACAAGGTGAAGGTGCATTGGGCGGCGGAAACCGCACGGGTGCAGAAGGAACTGGGCGAACTGCATTACCAGCCTGGCGGCGGCATGACACCCGAACAAGCGCGGCGCGATCTACGCATGGCCGAGTTGAAACAGCGGCTGGACGTACTGACCAGCACCGATATGGCGGTGATCGTCTCGCCGGGGCAGAACGAAATCTCGCAGATGCAGGCGCTGGGCCTCGACATCGCGCCGCACCGCAAGCGCATGAACGAATCCCAGCCGGGGCTGGACGAGAAGTTCAAGGACACCGACGATCCGCTGCGTCTGGTCTTCGTCTGCGCCATGTGGCTGACCGGCTTTGACGCGCCGAGCTGTTCGACGATCTACCTCGACAAGCCGATGCGCAATCACACACTGATGCAGGCCATCGCCCGCGCCAACCGCGTGTTCCCCGGCAAGCACAGCGGCGTGATCGTCGATTACGCCAACGTCTTCGCCTCGCTGGAAAAGGCACTGGCCATCTACGGCGCCGGCAAGGATGGCAAGAGCCCGGTCCGGGACAAGCGGCAACTGGTGGATGAATTGCGCGGCGCTATTGCCGAAGCGACGGCTTTCTGCGCCAGGCATGATGTGATGGTGGCCGGGATCGAGGCGCTACCGGCTGGCGGGCTGGATCGCTTGCAGGCGGTCGAGGATGCGATGAACGCGCTGATTTCGCCCGATCCGCTGCGCCGCGACTTCTTCGGCCATGAGCGGCTGGCGAACGCGCTCTACCGCGCCGTGAAACCCGATCCGGAGGCGCTGGAATTCGCCAGCCGGGTGGCTTGCCTGACCACACTGGCCGAGGCCATCCGCGCCAAATTGAACCCGAACCCGCCTGACATCTCGCAGGCGATGAACGGGATCAGCGGCCTGCTGGACGACTCGATCACCGGCCACGAAATCCGCGAATCTGGACCGCCGGCGCTTGATCTCTCGAAGATCAACTTTGAAGCGCTGGCCCAGCGCTTCAAGCAATCCAGACACAAGAACACCGACCTGGAGGTGCTCAAGGCCGCCATCCGCGCCCAACTGGAGAAAATGATCCGACTCAATCGCACCCGCGCCGACTTTGCCGAGAAGTTCGCGGCACTGATCGAAAGCTACAACGCCGGCAGTGCCACTATCGAGACGCTGTATGCCGAGCTGCTGGCCCTGAGCAACAGCCTGAACGAAGAACAGGAACGGCACGTCCGCGAGAACATGAGCGAGGAGGGACTCGTCATCTTCGACATTCTCACCCGCCCGGCGCCCGAACTCAGCCCGGAAGAGCGCGCCGAAGTGAAGAAGGTCGCCCGCGATCTGCTGATCCGCCTCAAGGGTTTGCTGGTCATCAACTGGCGGCAGAAATCCACCGCGAGGTCACAACTGAGGCTGACCATCGAAGACACACTGGACAACGGCCTGCCCCGCGCTTACACGCCGGAGCTTTACCACGACAAATGCTCGGCGGTGTTCGAGCATGTGTTTGAAAGCTATCCGGAGTGGAATGCGGGCGTGTACGCCTGATTGCATTGCGACGACAAGCCACTCATGCCGCACCATCTTTTTTAGCTGCATCAAACGTTTCGCCGCCGCGACAGGCGACAATGTCAACTTCGTCTTTAGCAGGCTCCGTTCATGACCTTCCACCATCCCCTCGCCGTGCTGGCCACCATATTGTTTGCCAGCGCGCTCCATGCCGAAGAAGCCAAACCGGTCGACGATACGCCCAAGCTGGCCTACGGTCAGATGCTGAAGCAGGGCGAGAAGCTGGTTTTTTCGCCTTGCCGCGACCGCAGTTACGCCATGATGGAAGACATTTCGCAGGACCGCGTCGTGACCAGGGCGCTGAACAGCGTCGGCCTCGACGCCGGAAAAAAGCTCTACGTGGAACTGATGGCGGTCAGCGAAGGCGGCATGATCAAGGCTTCCGCCCTCAATCTGGCGCACACCGAAGGGCGCTGTCAGCAGCCCGGCGGCAAAGAGGAATCTTGGCGCGCGGCCGGCAATGAGCCGGGCTGGCTGCTGGCCGTGGGCAACGAAGTGGTGGTGATCAAGCGTCTGGGCAAGCCGGATCTCAGGCTGCCCTTCACGCCGTTGAAAACCGAGGGTGGCGTCACGCGCCTGGATGCCGTAGCCGAGGGCAACCGACTGGCGGTTACTTTCGAGAAGCAGTTGTGCCACGACACGATGGCCGATTCCGTTTTCGGGTGGACGGCAACCGTCAACCTGAACGGCCAGACGCTCAAGGGCTGTGCCTGGCAACGCTGATTTGCTGATCGGTCGCGGTCGACGGCCAAAAAAGGCCAAAAATCAAATTGTCGAGAAATCCGAAAATATGCACTTGACGGAATATTCCGTCAGGACTATATTCCCGCCATGACTTGGGACGTTGAATACACCAACGAGTTTGGTGAATGGTGGGGCAGCCTCACGGAAGACGAGCAAGTTTCCTTGGCCGCTTCTGTGCAGTTGCTGGAAGAGCGCGGCCCTTCATTGGGCCACCCGCACAGTAGTGGCATCAATGGCTCCAAGCACGGTCATATGCGTGAGCTTCGCACGCAACAGGGTGGGCGGCCGTTGCGCACACTGTATGCCTTCGACCCACGTCGAATGGCCATCTTGCTGATCGGCGGTGACAAGACGGGCAACAACCGCTGGTACGACGTGAATGTGCCTATCGCCGACCGACTGTATGACGAACACCTGGAACAACTTCGACGTGAAGGAGTAATTGATGGCTAAGAAATTTTCTGCACTGCGCGCAGGCATGAGTCAGTCAGCCCGCGAAAAGGCTGACAGCAAGGCCAGAGCGATGTTGGCGGAAATGCCGCTGAATGAGCTTCGCCAAGCCCGTGGTCTGTCGCAAAAAATGCTGGCTGAGGTGCTGCATGTGCAACAGCCCTCCATTGCCAAGATCGAGAAGCGGACGGACATGTACTTGTCAACGCTGCGCAGTCACATCGAGGCGATGGGTGGCGAGCTGGAGGTTATTGCGCGATTCCCCGACGGGACGGTAAAAATCAGCAACTTTTCCGATTTGGCTGGTGCCGTTTCGCGCTGACAAATTGCACCCCATGGCCCAAGGCCACGTCGAAGGTGCTTGGGCCACATGCCCCTTCCGCTGCGGGGGGCGGTCGACGGCCCAAAAGGGCCAAAAATCAGACCGTCGAGTAGGTGAAGGCGTCGGCGAAGAATTCTTCTTCCGGCAGCTTGCAGATGGCGGCGAAATCGCGGCGCGCCGCGTCGATCATGGCCGGCGCGCCGCAGGCGTAAACCTGGTGGCCGGAAAGATCCGGGAAGTCCGCTAAAACTGCCTGATGCACGAAGCCGGTGCGGCCTGTCCAGTGGTCGTCGGCAGCCGGTTCGGAAAGTACGGGAACGTAGCTGATATTGGCGTATTGCGCGGCCCATTGCTCGGCCAGGGCGTTCAGATAAAGATCGACGCGGGCCTTGGCGCCCCAGTAGATGTGCATCGGGCGCTCGCACTTTTCGGCAATGGCGTGTTCGACGATGGCCTTGATCGGCGCGAAACCGGTGCCCCCGGCGAGCAGGATCATCGGCTTCGGCGAGTCTTCGCGCAGGTAGAAGCTGCCGTGCGGGCCGTTGAAGCGCAGGATGTCGCGCACCTTCATGGACGAGAAAACCTGATCGGTGAACAGGCCGCCGGGCACGTGCCGGATGTGCAGTTGCAGCAAGGCATCGTCGTGCGGTGCGTTGGCCAGCGAGAAACCGCGCTTCTTGCCGTCCTTGAGCAGGATGTCGACGTATTGCCCGGCGAGGAACTGCAGGCGTTCGTTGGCCGGCAGCTTCAGGTGAATGGCCATGACATCGGGCGCCAGGCGCTCGAGTTTCTCGATCCGTGATGGCAGCGTCTTGACCGGAATGTCGGTTGCCGAACCGACCTGTTTGCATTCCAGGGTCAGGTCGGACTGTGCCTTGGCGCAGCAGAAGAGTGCCATGCCGGCGGCCTTTTCCTCATCGCTCAGCGCGTCCGGTTGCGCTTTGCCGTGATCGACGCTGCCGGCGAGCACTTTTCCCTTGCACGAACCGCAGGCGCCATCGCGGCAGCCATAGGGCATGGTCAGGCCCTGGCGCAGCGCGGCGTCAAGGATGGGTTCGTCGGCTTCGGCGACAAACTGCCGGCCGCTCGGCTGGATGGTGATCTGGTGGCTCATCTCTTCCTCATGGTCGTCGGCTACAATGCCGGCGTGCAAAAAATCCTGATTGTCGGTAGCGGGAACGTGGCCCGCCGCATTCTCTCCCGCCTTGCCCGCCACCATCGCGTTTACGCCATGCTGCGCGATGCCGGCCGCGCACCTGACTGGCGTGCCGCCGGCGCCTTGCCGGTCGTGGCCGATCTTGACGACCGCGTCAGCCTGCAACGCGTATCCGGGCTCGCCGACTGTGTGCTGCATCTGGCGCCACCACCCGGTGAAGGGCGACGCGACCAGCGCACGCGCAATCTGCTGGCGGCTTTGGGCAAGGGCAAAAGTCTACCACGACGCCTGATCTACGTTAGCACCACTGGCATCTACGGTGATTGCGGCGGGGCGCATATCGACGAGACACGCCGCGTCAATGCCGAGAGTTCGCGCGCCGGCCGCCGGCTCGATGCCGAACGCTGCTTGCGCGCCTGGGGGCGACGGACCGGTGTGACGGTTGCCATCCTGCGCGTACCGGGTATCTACGCCGCCGACCGCCTGCCGGTCGAGCGCCTGCGCAAGGGCTTACCGGCGCTGATCGACGCCGACGACGTGTACACCAACCACATTCACGCCGACGATCTGGCCGCCGCCTGCATCGCGGCGCTGCGGCACGGGCGCGGCAACCGCGCCTACAATGTGGTCGATGATTCCGACCTCAAAATGGCCGAGTACTTCGACCGCGTCGCCGCTGCCTTCGAGTTGCCGCGGCCCGCGCGCCTGTCGCGCGGCGTAGCCGAGCAATGCCTGTCGCCGATGCAGATGTCCTTCATGCGCGAATCGCGGCGCATCGGCAACCGGCGCCTCAAGAATGAACTGAAACTGCGGCTCGCCTACCCGACGGTCGACGACGGAATCCGGGCCGCGCTGGAAAGGAAAGTGTGATGTTGACTCTCAAGGCCCTGCATATTTCGCTGGTCGTCGCCTGGTTCGCCGGGCTGTTCTACCTGCCGCGAATTTTCGTAAATCTGGCCATGGTGGCGCCCGACAGCATGGCCGAACGCGAGCGACTGCTGCTGATGGCCGGCAAGCTGTACCGCTTCATGACGCCGCTCGGCGTTCTGGCCGTGGCGCTCGGGCTGTGGTTGTGGTTCGGCTATGGCTTCTCCGGCGGCTGGCTGCACGCCAAGACGGCGCTGGTCGCCCTGCTGGTGATCTACCACTGGCATTGCGGACGTCTCCTCAAGGCATTCCAGTCCGGCGGCAACGCGAAGAGCCATGTCTGGTTCCGCTTTTATAACGAGATGCCGGTGCTGGTGCTCTTTGCCGTCGTCTTCCTCGTCGTCCTCAAGCCTTTCTGATGAACACCTATTTCGCCATCTGCCCGCGCGGGCTGGAAGAACTGCTGAGCGACGAACTGCGTGCGCTCGGCGCCGGGGAACTGCGGGCTACGCATGGCGGCGTGTTCTTTGCCGGGGACTGGAGTACCTGCTACCGCGCCAATCTCGAATCGCGCATCGCGACGCGCATCCTGTGGCACATCGTCAAGGGGCCGTACGCCAAGGAAGAAGACATCTACCGGCTGGCGGTGCGCCAGTTGTGGCCCAATCATTTCGCGGTATCGCGGACGATGCGGGTGGTGACGACGGCGATCAAGTGCCCGCTCAAGTCGCTCGATTTCGTCACGCTGCGTGTCAAGGACGCGATCTGCGACCGCTTCCGCGAGGATAGAGGCGAGCGGCCGAACATCGAGACGCGCAACCCCGACGTCAGCGTCCATGTTTTCCTGAGCGAAAACGAGTGCACGCTGTACCTCGACACCTCGGGGAAGCCGTTGTGGCAGCGCGGTTTGCGCAAGGTCAGCGTCGATGCGCCGTTGAAGGAAAACTTGGCCGCCGGCATCCTGAAACTGACTGGTTGGCAGCCGGGAACACCGCTGGTCGACCCGATGTGCGGCAGCGGCACCTTCCTGCTCGAAGCCGTGCAGATCGCCCTCGATCGCGCGCCCGGCCTCGATCGCGGTTTCGCCTTCGAACTACTCTCCAGTTTCGAGGCCATGAATTGGGCCGCCATCCGGCAGGCGGCAGAAGCGCGTTGCAAGGAACCTGAACCGCTCGACATCCGTGGCTACGACATCGACGACAAGGCGGTGCGCGCCACCCGGCGCAATCTGCAGGAGGCCGGTTTTGGCAGTGTGGTCACGGTCGACCGCGGCGATCTGCTGGATATCCAGCCGTTGACCGATCACGGCATCCTGGTCGCCAACCCGCCCTATGGTGAACGCATCGGCGAACAGGACGAACTGGCGGCTTTCTACCCGCAGCTTGGTTCGGCGCTGAAGAAGCACTGGGCTGGCTGGAACTGCTTTTTCTTCACCGCCGACCTGCGCCTGCCCAAGCTGATTGGCCTCAAGCCCAGCCGCAAGACGCCGCTGTTCAACGGGCCGCTCGAGTGCCGCCTGTTCGAGATCCGCATGGTCACCGGCAGCAATCGCAAGGCCTGAGCAGCGACTCGTCGGCACGTGTCTGCCATTACATCTTGTAGCAATTTGTTGCAGTCGTCTGTCGGATTATTCGTTATCGTATTAACGGGTGCATGGAAGATGCATTGAGGATGATTCGATGAAAGCGCAAAAATTACTGTTTGTTTTCGCGGCATTGCTGCTTGCCGGAGCCGGCAATTCATGGGCGGATGGGCATTATCGCGGCAGGGTCGGCGTCTATATCGGCCCCGGCGCCTACTGGGGACCGGCCTACCCGCGCCCGTACTACTATCCGGGCTTTTATCCCTACCCTTATGCCGATCCCTACTACAATCCGGCGCCGGTCGTCGTTGTTCCGTCGGCGCCACCGGTCTATATCGAGCAGGGTGCTGTCACTGCCGAGCCGACCGAGAGCGCCGCCCAGCAATACTGGTATTTCTGTCGGGCCGCGAAAAAGTATTACCCCTACGTCAAGGAATGTCCGGGCGGCTGGCAAAAGGTTTTGCCGCAACCGGCGCAATAAGCCATGGAAATCAATAGCATGATGGTTGCCCGTCTTGGCGTCGTCGCCGGTGCATTGTTGCTCGGCGCCTGTACGGTAATGCCCACTGGGCCGACTGCGCTGGTGATGCCCGGACAAGGTGCAACGATGGACAAGTTCCGTTTCGATGACAACGAGTGCCGGCAGTATGCCTACATTCAGGTTGGCGGAAAGACCTCGCAGGATGCGGCGAACCAGGCGGCGGTCGGTAGTGCCGTGGTCGGCACCGCCATCGGTGCGGTCGCCGGCGCGGCGATCGGCGGCAGTCAGGGCGCCGCGGTCGGCGCCGGGGTCGGTCTGGTCGGCGGCAGCGCCGTGGGTGCGAATTCAGCGTATGCGTCGGGCTACGGCACCCAGCGTCAGTACGACAACGCGTACATCCAGTGCATGTACGTGAAGGGGCACCGGGTTCCGGTGCCGGCCAACATGGCCTACCCGAGGGTGGTCAACAATCCGCCGAGCGCAGGGATACCTCCACCACCGCCGGGCACTCCACCTCCGCCACCGCACGGGGCTCCGCCGCCGCCGCCCCAATAAAGCCGGTCGCTCAGGCGACTGACATTTCCATCGCTCCATCTACTGAAGTGCCCTTTTCATTTCTGAAATCGCATTTGCCAACTACCTTTCGTAGTTATCGCATGACCTCATCGACCTGCACCTTCAAATAATATTTTGCAGATACCTTGATCTTGAACTTGGTCTGTATAGAGTTGTTGAAGATTTTACGGATGTTCAAATCGACATGGATTAATTTGCGCGGGGTGTGTCAAAATTGCCACAGATTCCCCAAAGCATTGGCTTTTTTACTTTTATCAATTGGTTACAGAGTATTATTAATCATGTTATTTAAGTTAGAGAGTTAGAAAATGCTACTTAATCGGCAATTAAAAAATCCATTACTGGGTAGCGGTGCGCTTGGGGCCTTGGCAATAATCTGTAGTGGCCTTGCACAAGGAGCGGAGATTACGCCGGCTCAGGCGAAGGAACTGAAGGCGCAGGTCAGCGCGCAGACCAAGCGCATGGAAACCCTCCGGAAACAACTGGCGGAAGCCGATGCCAAATTGCTGGAAATGCAGCGAACTCTGGGTATGGATGCTCCGGCCAAGACTGCGGCTACCGCTGCCACTACCACTACGCAGGCAAAGGCTTCGGAAAAACAGCCCACCCAAGTGGCCCAGGCAGCCCAGGCAGCCCAGGTTCAGCAGGCTCCCACTGCTGAAAAGCTGCCCGCAACAGTCGGCGAAAACCGGCCTGAGCGAGTGCAGCAGGTGGCGCAGATCTTCGAACAGCCCGGTGTACTAACGCCTGCCGGTCAGTTCTCTTTCGAGACTGGCTTGCAGTACGCGTACTCGTCGAGCAATCGGGTATCCCTCGTCGGCTATACCATCATTCCGGCTATAACGATCGGCCTTATCGATGTGCGCGAGGTCAGGCGCAATTCGACTGTCGCCAACTTCACGGGTCGCTGGGGCGTGACCAACCGCATGGAACTCGAGGCCAAGGTGCCATTTGTCTATCGCTCGGACGATCAGGTGACCCGCCCCCTCAATATCGGCGCTGGTCGTGATGAACTCTTTACCAGCACTGGTCAAGGCATCGGCGATGTCGAGGCAACCGCGCGTTACCAATTCAACGAAACTTCGGTCGACAAGCCGGTTTACATCGGTTCCCTGCGCTTCAAGAGTCGCACGGGCAAGGATCCGTTCGAGGTATTGACGGACACCTCTGCGGCGCCTGAACTGATTACGAACCGGATCGAAACCAAGTTGCCAACTGGTTCTGGTTTCTACACCCTGCAACCGGGCGTGACCGTACTCTACCCGACGGACCCGGCGGTCTTCTTCGGTGGCTTGAACTATCAGTACAACTTCTCTCGCTCCGACGTGACGATGAATACAACCAATGGGCAAGTGGATCTGGGTACCGTTGATCCAGGCAATGTTATCGGATACAACTTCGGAATGGGATTGGCGCTCAACGAAAAATCGTCGTTCAGCCTCGGCTACGATGGCGCCTCGGTGGGCAAAACCAAAATCAATGGCCAAGACGCCATCAATTCCTCGCGCATCCAACTGGGAACGCTACTTCTCGGCTACTCCCAGCGCGTGACCCCTACCACCTCGGTCGGCCTTACGGTCGGCGTCGGCGTGACGCGGGATACCCCAGATGTGACCCTCGGATTGCGAGTGCCGATGTCGTTCTGACGCCGAATATTTGACTTACTGGCAACAAGAAAAACGGGCCATTCCAGTGGCCCATTTTTCATTCCGCTCTGGTGCGGCGGTTCAGTCCTAGGTCAGTCAGCGACGCAACGAACTGACAATACCGTACTGGATGGCGTTCTGGATGGACAGCGCGCGGACCGTATGCATGCTGTTGACAACACTTGCATTGATGGTCGTGACGTTCTGGATCGTCTGGTTGTTCAAGCTGTTCTGGATGACCGTTGCTGTCGGATTCTGGCTGACCTGAGACGCCACGTAGTTGCCAGGCCCATTTTGAATGACCCCAAGCGACCCGGAAGATACCTGCTGCGAGTTCTGGCTGACCTGAGGCGCCACCTTGTTCGCAGTTCCGTTCTGAACGTCGGCTACCATCGTTGCAGAGTTTGCCGGCAACGCACTCGCCATACTGGCGCCGCCAACAGTCGACTGCAAATCCTTGACGTTGAGTACGTTGGTTGCGATCAGGTTGCCGTTGATGTACACCGCACGCTCGATCCCTATGGAGAAACTGATGCCATTCAAGTCAAAACCACCACGGATTTCGTCCAGCGATTGAGTGTCCAGTGCAGCCAATTGCTGGCCCAATGGGTGCCCACTTTGATCCGCCAACGAGGACTGGCTTAATGATTTCTTCGCGACTGGTACGTCGTCGCCAGATACAGCGGCCACCACAGAAATAACAGGCGGGACATCTGCGATTTCGATGGCTTCTGGCAATGCATCGTCGATTACAGCCAACGGCCCATCAGAACCACCCACGCACTCGGCCGGGAGATGGTCATCCAGAGGCCAATCGGCGAGCGACAAGAGTTCCGGCGCTATCTCGAGCGCGCGGCGTTTGGCAACTTCGCATGCGTGCGAGACATTCTTCTCGCCATCGGCACTCGCCGTCTGGATGACATCACCGAAAATCAGTGTTTCCAGGCTGCTCACCATGAACTGGACGGATAGACCCACCCCGCATGCGAGCAGGAATCTCGAAAGATTGAGGCTGGGGGAGGTCATTGCAATCTCCCTCAGAAATCCGCAGGCCCGCGCTTGGCCAGACCGTAGTCTGCAAAACTACGATGGTGGCCGGCAGCGATGGGGCTGCTGGGAGCCACCTGCCAGTCGCGGTCAGTATTGAACGTGGCAATCTCCAGTTTGTTTTTGATCACGAACAGAATCTTGTTGGCCCACATTTCCGTGAATTGACTTTTCGGAATGGCCCGAGTTCCTGAAGACGGGTCGCCAATCAGAACCCGACCATTGCGCAGACCCTTGACGACCACGAAATGGTAATAACCTTGTTCCTTGAGCAGGACGATAGCCGGAACGCCGGCAACAGAAAGTTTGTCAATCTCGGCGACGTACCCGTCAGCTTCAAAACCGCGGGTAGCAAGATAATTCTTGATGTCCAGTAAGGAGAAACCTTCCTTTTTTATTTTCGCCTGATCACCGCGGGCGAACATTTCACGGAAAACCTCCTGCTCGTTGACCGGGAAGTTGTAATGGTGCGTCAACAGAGTGGCCAGTGCGGCCGAACCACAACTGAAATCATATTGCTGATGGATGGTTTTCTGGAAGCGTTGTTCCTTCATGCTGAAGACTGGCACAGAAAAATTGCCCCCCGACTGCACGGGTATCTCTACGCGTCCCTCAGGTACAGCCGAGGCGCACAGGCTACCGATGAGCAGTGGGAAAAGGCAAAGAGCCCTGAAGGCAAAAGAGGACATTATTGAACGCGCAAATTGATGATAGTCGCGTTCTGAATCAAGACGTTGTTGCCAGAGTTCTGCACCACCGTAGAGAAACCGGCCGCACCAGCGAACGAACCATCGGTGACAAAATTACTGCCCGTTACCAAGTTGGAAGCCTGGTTTTGACTTACTAGACCATTGTTCTTGAGATCGTTCAGCGTAATTTCAGCGCCGCCTCGGGAAATAGCCAGATCCTGACTGTTGACCGCAACACTACCAAAAATCTCTGTAGCACGTATCGTTGCCTGCTGTTCAGATTCTTCGGCTCCGACCTGTAGAGGCAAGCATGCACCGCCAAGCAATGTCATAACTATCAACCAACGGGAATACGTAAGTGCTTTCACGTTTCTTCCCCTTTCTTGAAATAGCAAGAAGTCCTGAGGCCGGAAGGCCCCAGGACCCGTTACAACTTACTTGCCGACGTTCAAGTTGGCCTGGACGTTGACCGCTTGCTGAACCATGGCGTTCATACCGCTGTTCTGGGCTGCCACCATGATACCGGCTGCGGATTGTCCGACGCTGCTCATGTTGTTGGACATGTTGAAGGTACCTGCGTTGAGGGCGATAGAGCCGCCCGCACCACCGGCACCACCGACAGCGCCGTTGCCGACTCCGCCCGCACCACCGTTGCCAGTTCCACCAGCACCACTGACAGCGCCAACCGCACCATCGCCGCCAGAACTGGAACCACTGGCCGCACCTGCAGCACCAGCCGCACCGTTGCCGGCTGTTGCGGTAGCGCTACCGTTCGAAGCCGAGGTCGAAGCGCCGCCATTGGTCGCAGAGCCATTGTTTCCACCAGCGCCTGCAGTGTTGGTCGCCGTGCCACTGCTGCCACCGCTCGCCGAAGCGGTGCCGGAGTAGGACTGACCCGTCCCGCTACCTGCGCCGCCGGTGCCGTTTACGCCACCGCCTGTGCCAGCGCCAGCCGAAGCGCTTGCCGCAGCGCCGGTCGCGCCGCCGCCGTTGGCGTTTGCAGCACCGCTACCCGCACCGCCGCTGTTGGTCGCGGTCTGAGTGGCGCCGCCCGATCCAGAGGAGGGAGGTCCACTATGCCGAGATTCGGAAGCCATCGGCAGCCCGGAGCCTGAGCCCGCGTTCTGCATTGACCCGGCCGGACCGCCGAGGCCCGCACCCATCGCGCCGGCGGAGCCACCGGTGGTGGAACTGTTTGCGTCTGCGGAGCCGCCCTGACCAGCGCTAATGCCGTAAGTGCTGCCGCCCATGCCGGCGCCCAATGCGGCGCTGTCGCCGCTCTTGGCCTTGTTGGCGTTGTAACTGGCGCTCATCGCACCCAAAGCATCGCCACCATTGCCGGCGTTGCCATTCCTGGCGCTACCATTGGTGGCATTTCCGGCCGAAGCGCCGCCATTGAGAGATGCAGCATAACCACCGCCACCGCCTGCGCCGCCTGAACCGCCAGCGCCAGTGGCTCCAGCACTGCCGCCAGCGCCACCATTGCCGCCATTGCCGGAATTGCCGCCAGTGCCGCCCTTGCCGTCGCCACCGTAGCCCTTACCACCGTTGCCGCCAGCGGCGCCATTGGTGGAACCGCTGTTGCCGACGACGTTACCAATACCCCACACCTGATTACCGCTGACGGTACCGTTCAACTCGACTTTGGCGATCGCCTTGCTCTCGTTGAAAGAATTGGAAAAGGCAGCGTTTGCAGTCGAGCCATTATTGGCTGCTGCATTGCCATACCCACCCAAGTTCTTGGCGTTTCTCTCGCCGTTATCGTGGCTGTTGTTGTTGGCTACATTGTCGACAGCCACATCAACGGTCAGCGAAGGATCAGATTGCTGCTGGTGCTGCTGGCCGGGGCCTTCACCACTCGCCCATGCCGGAGTCACACTGTAAGCCAACGCAACGGCCACTGCTAATAGAGTCTTGTTCATGGTAAACCTCCAATCAAGAATATTCGAAGTGGCCGCAGCGCCATGCTACGCCCTCCGATTACCTAGTAGCAATGACCATGCCATAGCATGCACACAACGATAAGATATTGATTAAAAACGATTTAAATGGCGCTATGCCAAAAGCAATAATGTCGATCCAAGCAGCATGTGTATCTAATCTGAAACACCTGTTCAGCAACAACTCTTCACGTAGCTTTGTAGAAAAGAGCGCTTATGTCATGAAAGCAATGGAATTTTTTCGCTACTGGCACTTGTATCGAACTCGATACAATGAATTGACGGGCAATGGCATTACCCTTTGTCCGCTTCAGGAAGCGGCTACGCTCGATACCAGGCTAAATACTGGATCCAGTTTTCCTGGCATAGTTGCGCTGCACAGAACGCGCCAGGAAGAACTGGTAGATGTGACCAGTCCTTTGGAAGCCGAAAAATCAGGGGGTGGCTTCTTACAACTCGATGTTCAGTTTGCTGATCGCCCGGTAAAGCGTGACGCGGGAAACGCCAAGTTGACGGGCGGTCTTGGCCACATTGTTGCCATTGGCTCGCAGACTCGTTTCGACAATATCCCGTTCGAACGAAGCACGCGCCGCCTCCAAGGTAACGGTATGCTGCTCCAGGGCAAAAGTCTCAAAGCCCAGATCACTGGCGCTGAGCAGTTTGTTATCGCTCATGATGACGCCGCGATGAACCCGGTTGATGAGTTCGCGAACATTGCCCGGCCAGTGATAGGCGTTCATCGCGCGCATGGCTTCGGCACTGAATCCGGTCACCGGGGAATTTCGCTCAATCGACACAAAATTTTTCAGAACAGCATCCGCCAGTATGCGAACGTCGCCATCACGCTCCCGCAGGGGGGGCAATTGCAACTGGATGACATTCAGGCGATAGAACAAATCTTCGCGAAAGCGCTTGTCGCGGATGGCTTCTTGCAGATCAAGATGGGTTGCCGCAACAAGCCTGAAATCGACCGGAATCGCGCGCGTTGACCCAAGGCGGGTAATCTTCCGTTCTTGCAGGACCCGTAACAAATTTCCCTGCAAATCCAATGGCAGGTCGCCGATTTCATCGAGAAACAGCACCCCGCCATTCGCCGCCTCGATGCTCCCGATCTTGCTCTTATCCGCACCCGTAAACGCGCCCCGCTCATGCCCGAACAACTCGGACTGGATCAGCGTGTGAGGTATGGCGCCGCAGTTCACCGCGACAAAGGGTTTTTCCGAGCGTATCGAATGGTCATGAATCGCCTGTGCCACCAGTTCCTTGCCAGTACCCGACTCGCCGCCAATCAGAACCGGCAGGTCCGCCTGGAGCACTTTTTCAAGTTGGCGAAAAAAACTCACCATGATCGGGCTGGTACCAAAAATTCCAAAGCGCCCGGTTACGTTGCCTGGATCAGTCAGGGCAAGGCGTAGCCTTGCCTTGCCGCAAGCGTGACCAATGCTCATTGCGAGCCTTTGCGGCTCGATCGGCAGGGTATGGTAGTCATGAAAGGCGTTCAATATGAATGACTGAAATGCCTTCGCCTCCAGTATTTTTGGCGAAACAAGTGCAATCCACTCGGTCGTCGGGCTGGCCGCAATCAATAGCTCGATGTCGTCCTGAAAAGCCGGCGTCAATGAGTCAAAGACCACCAGCCCAACGCTGCAGTAATCCTTGGCAAGAACCTTCTTTGCTGCGGCCACGGACTCCACGCAATGGAGAACTTGATTGTCAGCCATAAGCTGGAATTTCTGATTGCTCAGATGGCCTTGCGGATCAATCGCTAGTACATGCCGTGCTTTCATTTACCCGCCCGATAATTCACACAGTACCTTTTCCCCTTGCCAAACACGTTCTCTGGAATACAGACATTCTATGCTGTAATGGCATCAGACAACTCTGGTTGGACTAAAATAGTGATACGTCATGATAACAGAGAGTTGCACGGGCACAAGTCCGCAACGGGAACGGTGCCAAGAAGAAGATAACCGGTTTGATTCCCGAATTTGCGGTATCCGCCTATAAGGAGATCCACAAAGGGCTTTTGGACAGCAGCGTTGGCAGTTCGTTCACCTGCGGCATTCCTCCAAGCCAACAGCCCCCACGCACCAAAGATACCGACAGATGAGGGAATGAGATAAAGTCCCCCCAAGCAAGCACTTTCTCGCTGAACCCCCGACTCTGAGCAGCGCCATACGATAGCTTCATCATGGCTTTGGGTGCCATCGACTCCGGCGCGTTGCTGACCAACGGCGGATTTCTACCCCTTCCTGAGGGCGCTCTGGTGTCGGTGATTGTTGGTTGCCAAGGCGACTACGACAGGGTTGGAACCATGGTGGAAGCCCTTTCCCCCAATGTGACGGTGAAGCGGGCCGTTCGCATGCCGAATCGGTACGCCCTCGCAGTTGTAGGATAGCCTGGATGGAAAAAGGCCCCCGATTTCTCGGAGGTTCTTGTTCACAGCCTAGGCGGCTGCCGTTTCAGCACACATTGAAAGCCAGAATATTTCAACAGATTAACCGAACGGCTTGGGATTTCCCCGGCCTTTCTGTTTTCAGCAGTGCTGCAGGATTTTGGAGAGGAACTGCTGCGCCCGTTCGGAGCGCGGCGTGCCGAAGAAATCCTCCTTCTTGGCATCCTCGACGATCTTGCCCTGGTCCATGAAGATGACGCGGTTGGCTACCTTGCGCGCGAAGCCCATTTCATGGGTGACGCACATCATGGTCATGCCTTCCTTGGCGAGCTCGACCATGACATCGAGCACTTCGTTGATCATCTCGGGGTCGAGGGCGGAAGTCGGCTCGTCGAACAGCATGCAGATCGGGTCCATGGCGAGCGCTCGAGCGATGGCGACGCGCTGTTGCTGGCCGCCGGAGAGTTCACCGGGGAACTTGTTGGCTTGAGCCTTCAGGCCAACGCGGTCAAGGAGTTTCAATCCCTTGTCCATCGCCTCTTCCTTGCTCCGGTTGAGTACCTTGATCTGGCCAATGGTCAGATTCTCGGTAATGCTCATGTGCGGGAACAGTTCAAAGTTCTGGAAAACCATGCCGACATGGGCGCGTAGCTTCGACAGATTGGTTTTCGGGTCGGCAATCGAGGTTCCCTTGACGATGATGTCGCCTTGCTGAAATGGCTCGAGCCCATTGACGCACTTGATCAGCGTCGATTTGCCCGATCCGGAGGGGCCGCAGACAACAATGACCTCACCCTCCTGGACGCTGGTTGTGCAGTCGGTCAGTACCTGGAACTGGCCGTACCACTTCGAAACATTGCGAATCTCGATCATTGGCTGAATCTCGCTTGAAGATGCTTCACCACGCGGGAGACGGAGAAGCAGATGACGAAATAGACGGCGCCGGCAAAAAGGAGCAATTCAACCAGTCGACCGTCACGGTCGCCGACTTTGTAGGAGGTGCCGAAGAAGTCGGACAGGCCGATGACATAGACCAGCGAGGTGTCCTGAAACAGGATGATGGCCTGGGTCAGGAGCAGCGGCAGCATGTTGCGGAAAGCTTGGGGGAGGACGATCATGCGCATCGTCTGCCCGGGGGTCAGGCCGAGCGCCAGGCCGGCCGAAACCTGTCCCTTGGTGACGCTTTGGATGCCCGCGCGCGCGATCTCGGAATAGTATGCAGCCTCGAAGAGCGCGAAGGCGACCAGGGCCGAGGTCAGGCGAATGTCGCCGATATTCTCGCCGAAGAGCGATTTCAGCGCCTGCGGCACGATCAGGTAGAACCACAGGATGACCATCACCAGTGGAACCGACCGGAAGAGATTGACGTAGAGGGTGGCAAGGTAGGACAGAACCCTTTTGCTGCCGAGCCGGGCCACGGCGAGGAGGGTGCCCCAGGCGATGCCGACGACGATTGCGGTGAAGGTCACCTCAAGGGTGATCAGCATGCCCCTGGCGAGCAAGGGGAGGGCACCCGGGATCGAAGTCCAGTCGAATTCATACATACTCATTTCCCTCCGACATATCCGGGAACGCGGACCTTCTGCTCGACGTGACGCATCAGGAACATGACCGTGACGTTGATCAGCACGTAGAGCAGGGTGACGGCGATGAAGGCTTCGTAAGGCTGGGCGGTAAAGTCGACCAGTTGCTGTGCCTGACGGGAAAGCTCGATCAGGCCGATGGTCGTGGCAACAGCCGAGTTCTTGAAAATATTCAGGAATTCGGAGGTTAGCGGCGGCATGATGATGCGGTAGGCCATCGGCAGTAATACGTGGCGATAGACTTGCGTCAGCGTGAAGCCCATCGCCAGCCCGGCATTTTTCTGGCCGCGCGGCAGCGAATTGATCCCCGAGCGCACCTGCTCGGCGACGCGCGCCGCGGTAAACAGGCCCAAACAGACCATCGCCGCAAGGAACTGCTGCGCCAGCGGGTTCATCTGCTTGAAGGCATCACCCATCTTGCCCGGGAGCAGTTCTGGCAGAACGAAATACCAGATGAACAACTGCACCAGCAACGGGACGTTGCGGAAGACTTCGACGTAGGTCGCGGCTATCAGCGACAGCCATCGGTTGGGAACGGTACGCAGCACGCCGATGATCGAACCGATGATCAGGGCGATGACCCACGCGCTCAGGGAAAGGGTCACTGTCCACTTGAGACCTTCCAGCAGCCAGGTCAGGTAGGTTCCCTCGCCGGTAGCGCTGGGTTGGAGGAAAACCTCCCAGTTCCAGCTGTAAGCCATGCCCCCCCCAATTCAAATATGGACTGCCAGGAAATTTGCCCCCGGCAGCCCGTTGACCGCAACCCGCCGAATTACTCGAAAGCCTTGTCGTTCGGCGCCTTGTAGAGCGCCTTCATTTCGTCGGACATCGGCATGTTGAGATTCAGGCCCTTGGGCGGAATCGGATTCATGAACCATTTGGCGTAGATCTTCTCTGCATCGCCGGAGGTCATTGCCTTGGTCAGCGCGGCATCGACCACCTTCTTGAATTCCGGGTCGTCCTTGCGCAGCATGCAGCCATAGGCTTCCTTGGACTGGGCGGAGCCGGTGACGATCCAGTCGCCCGGCTTCTTGGCCTTGGCAATTTCGCCGTAGAGCAGCGCGTCGTCCATCATGAAGGCGACGGCGCGGCCGGTTTCCAGGGTCAGGAAGGATTCGCCATGATCCTTGGCGGAGATGATGTTCATCTTCATCTGCTTGTCTTCGTTCATCTTGCGCAGCAGACGCTCGGAAGTCGTGCCGGCGGTGGTGACGACGTTCTTGCCGGCTAGGTCTGGGAAGTCCTTGATGCCGGAATCCTTCTTGGTCAACAGCTTGGTGCCGATAACGAAGATGGTGGTCGAGAAGCCGACCTGCTTCTGGCGCTCGAGATTGTTGGTCGTCGAACCGCACTCGATATCGACGGTGCCGTTCTGGACCAGGGTGATGCGGTTGGCGGAGGTGACTGGCATCATTTTTGTGTCTAGCTTGGCCAGCTTGAGATTTTCCTTGACGCCGTCGACAGCCTTCATCATCAGCTCCTGCGAGTAGCCGATGACCTGCTGCTGGTCGTTGTAGTAGGAGAACGGAATCGAGGATTCGCGGTGGCCCAGGGTAAGCGTGGCGGTATCCTTGGCTTTCTTCAGCGTGGCCGATTCCTGGGCCAGTGCCGGGGCGGTGGTAAACGCAGTTGCGATCAGCGCTACCAAAACGAGTTTGCTAAGGTGCATCATCTTCCTCCTGAGGTGGGCAGTATTGAAACAATGGTTTTGACAATTTTATTTGGGCAAGTTCACTGGCAGTTCAATGGCGCGATGGTTGCTACCGCGACATTTCCACAACCCTCATAGTGAATGCTGCTGAAGCTTAACATCCTTGAAAGCGCGATGCCTCGTCCATTGGGGTCGCAGGCGCGGCGCGGGTCCAGTTCCAGAAAATTCCGCCACGCGAAACCTTGTCCTTCGTCGGCTATGCGCAAGGTGATCTGGTGCGATTCACGGCGAAAACTGAGACGGACGCGCTTGCCCAGATTATCGGGGTGAGCGCTGCGCCGGTCGACCTCGCTTTTCCAGCAATTGTTCAGTGCCAGTTGCGATTTCTCTTCATAGGACAAGCCGAGATTGCCATGCTCGACACCGTTAACCAGCAGTTCGGAAATGCCGAACAGGGCAGCATCCGAATTCGGACAGGCTTGGGCAACCAGGGTGGCAAGTTCGCCGGCTTCCTCAAGGGTGCGGACGGCAAACTCGCAGGCGTCCAGACTCTGCGGCGCCCCGCCGCGGGTCCGTAACTGCTGATGCAGGGCGTTGCGGAACGAGGATTTGGTGAGTGCTGCATGGACGATCGAAACCACCGCATCGTGGCTGCAGGGCATGGTCAGGTAATGGTAGGCGCCTGCTGCGGCACCCTCGCGCATCTGATCGGCGGTCGGCGGCAACGGCGTCTGGAGAATAATCGGAATTCCGGCCAGGCGCTGCTCGGCTCTGATTCGGTGCAGCCGTTCAAGCCCGCCGCGATTCGGCATCAGACAATCCAGAATCATCAGATCGAATTCTTCGGCCGGCTCCTGCAGGATCGTCCATGCATCGTGCGTGTTTTCTGCCGAATGGAAGGTGATGCCCGGCTCGGCTTGGAAATAATCGACAAGAATACCAAGGCTGACCGGGTCGCTGTCGACCAGTAAGAGGTGGGCCTTGATCATGTCAGTCTCAACAATCATTTCGCTCAGTATAGAAGATAGTCAGGCGTTTTCGGCAGCCTGCTCCTGTTGTTGCAGGGTCCACATCCGGGCGTAGGTGCCGCCTGCATCGAGGAGGGCGGTGTGGGTTCCGCGCTCGATGACGTGGCCGGCCTGCATCACCAGAATCTCGTCGGCATTCATGACTGTCGACAGGCGGTGGGCAATGATCAGTGTGGTGCGGCCGATGGCGGCAAGTTCGAGCTGTCCCTGAATGGCGCGCTCGGTGGCCGAGTCGAGGGCCGAGGTGGCTTCGTCGAAAATCAGGATGGGCGGGTTCTTGAGCAGGGTGCGGGCGATGGCGACGCGCTGTTTCTCGCCGCCTGACAGTTTCAGTCCACGCTCGCCGACCCGCGTTTCATATTTTTGCGGCAGCGATTCGATGAAGTCGTGTAACTGGGCGGCGCGCGCGGCAGCGAATATCTCCTCGCGGCTGGCATCGGGTCGTCCGTATTTGATGTTGTAGAAAATGGAGTCGTTGAACAGCACGGTGTCCTGCGGGACGATACCGATGGCCGTGCGCAAGCTGCCCTGTTTCAGGGTGCGCAGATCGTGGCCGTTGATCCGGATGGCGCCGCCGGTGACATCGTAGAAGCGGAACAGCAGGCGGGCGAGCGTCGATTTGCCGGCGCCCGAATGGCCGACCACGGCCACCGTCTTGCCTGCCGGGACGGCGAAGTTCAGGTTGTGGAGGATTGATCTTTCCGGGTCATAAGCGAAGTCGACCGCGTCGAAATTGATCTGCAGCGGCCCACCGGGCAGGTCGCGGGCGTCGGGTGCATCGGCGATCTCGCGATTCTCCTTGAGCAGGTTGAACATGCGCTCGAGATCCGTCAGGGCCTGGCGGATCTCGCGATAGACGAGGCCAAGAGAGTTGAGCGGTACATAGAGCTGGATCAGGAAGGCGTTGACCAGCACCAGGTCGCCGATCGTCATCTGGCCTTCGACCACGCCATTGGCCGCGCGCCACATCATGGCCGTGACGCCGAGCGCGATGATCAGTTGCTGGCCGAGGTTGAGCGTGGATAGCGTGGTCTGGCTGCGCGTCGCGGCATCTTCCCACTTGAGCATCTGCTCGTCGTAGCGCCGCGCCTCGTAAGCCTCGTTGTTGAAGTACTTGACGGTTTCGTAGTTGAGCAGGCTGTCGACGGCACGCGTGTTGGCGGCGGAATCACTTTCGTTGACGGCGCGCCGGATGCCGATGCGCCAGTTGCTGATCTTGACCGTGAACACGATGTAGGCGGTCAGCGAAACGAGGGTGATCAGCACGAAACCGAGGTCGTACTTGACGAAGAGGATGCCGAGGACGAGCCCGATCTCGACCAGTGTCGGCAGGATGGAATAGAGGGTGTAGGAAATCAGGCTGGAGATCGACCGGGTACCGCGCTCGATGTCGCGCGACACGCCGCCGGTCTGCCGTTCGAGATGAAAGCGCAGGCTCAGCGCGTGCAGATGGCGGAAAACTTCGAGCGCAACCTGGCGCACGGATTGCTGCGTGACGCGGGCGAAGAGAAATTCGCGAAGCTCCGTGAACAGGGAGGTCGAGAAACGGAGTACGCCATAGAGAATGAGCAGCAGCGCGGGCAGGGCCAACGCCTGATCGGCGACCGAAAACCCGTCGATCATTTCCTTGAAGACTATCGGGACGCTGACGCTGGCGACCTTGGCGGCGAACAGGCAAGCCAGTGCCGCCATGACACGCAGACGATAAGCCCAGAGGTAGGGGAAGAGCAGACGCAGCGTCGGCCACATATGGGTTTCCGGCAGAGGCTGGCCTGCCGGGGCTTTGGAGAGTGTGCTTGCGTGACGCATGTTGGGATGTGCCTTGTTTATGTTTTCGCCAGTATATGAAAACTTCACCGATTCCGCGAAAATCAGGCTTTATTTGAAATTGGGCAAATCATGAGCGTCGACCGTGTCAGTCTTCCGCAAAAGCAGCCGGCCTTGCGTACGATGCCGATGCCGGCGGATCTCAACCAGAACGGCGATGTCTTCGGTGGCTGGGTCATGGCGCAGGTCGACGTGGCCGGTGCGATTCCCGCAATGCACCGTGCCGGAGGCCGTGTGGCAACGGTTTCGGTGAATTCCTTCCAGTTCAGGCAGGCGATTTCGGTTGGCGATGTGGTCAGCCTCTATGCCGAAGTCGTTCATGTCGGACGCACCTCGATTACCGTCAATGTCGAGGTCTATGCCGAACGGAACTACGCCAACCCGGAAACGGTCAAGGTGACAGAAGCGCAACTAACTTACGTTGCCATAGACGGAAACGGCAAAAAACGTTTCGTTCCGCCAGAAAATCCGTAAAATCAGTCAAGTGCGAAACTATGTTCAGGTGAAATAAGAGAATGAAAAAGACAACCCTTCGCGTCTTGCCGGCGCTGTTCGCCACCGCGCTCTCCGGTGCCGCTTCCGCCGCCGCCTTCCAGCTCTGGGAGCAAAACGCCAGCGGCCTCGGCACGGCCTATGCCGGTTCTGCCGCCGTGGCCGACAACGCCAGCACCATTTTCTTCAACCCGGCCGGCATGACGCAGATGCCTGGCATCCAGCTTTCCGCCGGGGTCACCGGGGTCGGGCCGAGTTTCGAGTTCAGCAATGACGGCTCGAGCGGCCTGCTAGGAGCGGGCGGCAACGGCGGCAACGCAGGTAGCTGGGCAGCGGTGCCCAACGCCTCTTTCTCGTGGCAAGTGGCGCCCGACTGGTTCGTCGGCCTCGGCATTTCCTCGCCGTTCGGACTGAAGACGGAATACGACAGCAACAACTGGATCGGCAGCTACCAGGCGATCAAGTCCAAGATCACCACCGTCAACTACAACCCGTCGCTGGCCTGGAGGGTCAATGACAAGGTGTCGCTCGGCCTCGGCTTGAGTTATCAGACCATCGACGCCGAAATGACCTCGGCGGTTCCGGGGCCGCTCAGGTCATCGCAACTCAAGGGTGATGACACTTCCTGGGGCTGGAACGCCGGCGCCCTGTTTACGCTGTCGCCGGCGATGCGCGTCGGCATTTCGTATCGCTCGGCGGTCGACTACACGCTGGAAGGCAATGCCAATACGGCGCTGACATCGACGCCGGTCAAGGCCGACCTCAAGTTGCCAGATACCGCCATCCTGTCGGTCTGGCAACAGGTTTCCGATCGCTGGGAGGCGATGGGCGACTTGTCCTATACCAACTGGAGCACGCTGCAGAACCTCAATGTGGTCAGCAGCAACACCGGGGTGCAGATCAGCAGCGAATATTTCGGCTACAAGGACGCCTGGCGCATCGCCTGGGGCGCTGCCTACAAGGCGACGGATGCATGGAAGGTGAAGTTCGGCATCGCTTATGACACGACCCCGACTACCAACAGCAATCGTTCGGCGCGCGTGCCCGACAACGACCGCATCTGGTTCTCGTTCGGCGGGCAATGGAATGGCGGGGCTTACGGCAAGGTCGATGCCGGCTATGCCTACCTGTACCTGAAGGATGCCGACATCAACCAGACCAAGACCTTCGGCGGTGTCACCAGCAACCTGCGCGGCTCCTACAGCGACAGCGCCCATCTGCTCGGCGTGCAGTACTCGAACGGCTTCTAGGTTTTTTCGTCAGCCGCCAAGCGCCTTGCGAATCCGCTTGGCGAAAACAGTCATTTCCTTGGCTGCCTGAATGTCACCCTTGGCTTCGGCGACGGTGATTCCGCGCTCGTAGGCGGCAAGTGCATCCGCATGGTGGCCGCCGTCGGCCAGCGCCTTGCCGAGCGCCTTCCAGGCGGCGGAATACTGATTGTCGCGGTCGACCGCCTCCCGAAAGCATTTTCCGGCCCGTGCCGGATCGCCCGCCTTCAGGTATTCGTTGCCGAGCGAGAAGCGGAGTAGGGCGCCATCGCGCGGGCCGCCGAGCATTTTTTCCAGTGATTCGATGCGTGGATTCATGTGGGGTCAGGTCTAAAATAGCGTTTTCGTACATCAGGACAGGAAACCAATCATGGCCAAGACCATCATCGCCACGCACAACGCCCCGTCCGCCATCGGCACCTATTCGCAAGCGGTGCGCGTCGGCGACACCATTTACATGTCCGGGCAGATCGGCCTCGATCCGGCGACCATGCAAATGGTAGACGGTATCGACGCGCAAATCGTTCGCGTCTTCGAAAATCTCAAGGCGGTGGCCGAAGCCGCCGGCGGCTCGCTGGCCGATGTCGTCAAGCTCAACGTCTTCCTGACTGATCTCGCTAATTTCGCCCGGGTCAACGAGACGATGGCCACGTATTTCAGCGCGCCTTTCCCGGCGCGCGCCGCCGTCGGCGTCAAGGAACTGCCGCGCGGCGCGCTGGTCGAGGCCGACGCGGTGATGTATGTCGGCCAATAAGCGGCCAATAAGCGGCTGATGAGCGCCGCCGGGGAACCGGCCCCCGCTTCCGCGCAGGCTTCGCCAGCCATTCGCGCGTCCGAGGCGCTGCGCAAGAAGCTCGCCAAGATCGGCCTCCATCGCGAGGCCGATTTGCTCGTACACCTGCCACTGCGCTACGAGGACGAAACCCGCGTCACGCCGGTGGCTGGCGCGCCGTGGGGTGAGCCGGTGCAGGTCGAGGTGGTGGTCAGCAGTTGCGAGGTGCAGTTCCGGCCGCGCCGGCAGATGGTCGTTCGCGCGCTAGATGAAAGCGGCGAACTGACCATGCGCTTCTTCAGTTTCTACCCCAGTCAAAAGGCGGCACTGAGCGAAGGTTCGCGCGTGCGCGCCTTCGGCGAGATCCGCGGCGGCTTCTTTGGCGCCGAGATGGTGCACCCGCGCTTTCGCAAGGTTGCCGACGACGAGCCGCTGCCAACGGAATTGACCCCGATTTACCCGTCGACCGCAGGACTCGCCAATTCGGCGCTGCAGAAGCTGATCGGCAAGGCGCTGGAAGCCGCCGACCTCGCTGACACCCTGCCCGACGACTTGCGCCAGCAGCTCAAGCTGCCAGGCCTCGCCCGCAGTCTGCGCTTCCTGCACACGCCGCCGCCAGGCACCGATCTCGACACACTGCATGCGCGCCACCATCCGGCCTGGCGGCGTGTGAAATTCGACGAGGTGCTGGCCCAGCAACTGTCGTTGCGCCGCGCCTACCTGGCCCGCCGCGAACAGGGCGCGCCGGTGCTGGTGGCGCGCGACGACCTCGGCGCGCGCCTGCTCGACCGCTTGCCGTTTGGCCTGACCGGCGCCCAGTTGCGGGCAATGGCCGAAATCGCCGGCGACCTCGCCCAGCCCTACCCGATGCAGCGCCTGCTGCAGGGCGATGTCGGCGCCGGCAAGACCATCGTTGCCGCGTTGGCGGCCTGCCAGGCGATCTCGGCCGGCTGGCAGGCCGCCTTCATGGCGCCGACCGAAATCCTCGCCGAGCAGCACTATTTGAAACTTAAAGACTGGCTCGAACCCCTCGGCATCAAGGTCGCCTGGCTTTCCGGCAGCCTCAAGACGGCGGCCAAACGGGCGCAGCTGGCGGCCACGGCGGCCGAGGCGCAACTGGTCGTCGGCACCCATGCGCTCATCCAGGACGGCGTCGATTTCGCCCGGCTCGGCTTGGCCATCGTCGACGAGCAGCACCGCTTCGGCGTCGCCCAGCGGCTGGCGCTGCGCAAGAAGGGTGACAACCCGCACCAGTTGATGATGTCGGCAACGCCGATCCCGCGCACGCTGGCCATGAGCTATTACGCCGACCTTGACGTCACCGTGCTTGATGAGCTGCCGCCCGGCCGGACGCCGATCAAGACCAAGCTGGTCGCCGACAGCCGGCGCCAAGATGTCATCGGCTTCGTCAAAAAGCATGTCGAGGAAGGCCGCCAGGCCTACTGGGTCTGCCCGCTGATCGAGGAATCGGAAGCTCTGCAGCTGCAGACGGCACAGGAAACCTACGAAACGCTTTCGGCCGATTTGCCGGCGTTGACCGTAGGATTGGTGCATGGCCGCCTGAAGGCCGACGAAAAGCAGGCGGTGATGGCCGCCTTCGCTGCCGGCGACATCGATGTGCTGGTGGCGACGACGGTGATCGAGGTCGGCGTCGATGTGCCGAACGCCAGCCTGATGGTCATTGAACATGCCGAGCGTTTCGGTCTCTCGCAACTGCACCAGTTGCGCGGCCGCGTTGGGCGCGGGCAATACGAATCGAGCTGCGTGCTGATCTACGCCGGACCGCTCGGCGAGATTGCCCGCCAGCGGCTGAAGATCATCTACGAGAATACCGATGGCTTCGAGATCGCCCGTCAGGACTTGCAGATTCGTGGACCCGGCGAATTCGTCGGCAGCCGGCAAAGCGGTGTCCCGCTGCTGCGCTACGCTGACCTGGAGCTGGACGCCGACTTGGTCGAGATGGCGCGTGGTGTGGCCGAGAGCATGCTGACCGAACATCTCGCACTCGCCGAGCGCCATTTGCAGCGCTGGCTTGGGTCGCGGGAGGAGTTGCTGAAATCGTGAGGTATGGTGGCTGCGGTTGCTATTTGGGTACTAGTTTGCATGATTGGGGCTACTATGAAATTTGAACTGGAAGCAAGTCTTAGGGGTGCGCCAGACGAAAATCTGTTGGAAGATATGCGTCGCAGCGCCAAAGCGATTGGCAGAGACACGATTACAATGGCCGAATACGAGAGGGCGGGGATAGCTCATCCAAGCACAATTCAAAGAAGATTCGGATCGTGGCCAAAGGCGCTCTATCTAGCGGGGTTGCAACCTAGCAGATCGAAAATTGGAATCGCCGATGAAGAACTCTTCGAGAACATAAAGTCACTTTGGATAAGCCTTGGTCGCCAACCTCGATACAGCGAGGTAAAGGCTCCTAGCTCCCGGTTTTCAGTTGGTACATATGAAAACCGATTTGGCTCATGGTCAAAAGCGCTTGGCAATTTTTTGGCATGGGTTAACGCCGACTTTACGGCCGAGCCCCGAGAAGCAGCATTAGATAAACCGGGAGCGGCAGGAGTAAGCGCTGCCATTTGCACAGTGAAGCATCGCACTCGCAGGGAAATATCAGACCGCCAACGATTCAGAATCCTCGTAAGAGATGGCTTTCGGTGTAAGGCATGCGGAGCTAGCCCATTAATTCAGACAGGTATCGAATTACACGTTGATCACATCCTGCCTTGGTCAAAAGGTGGCGAAACAACGGATGGCAACCTTGAGACCAAGTGCAAACAATGTAATTTAGGTAAAGGGAATGCATTTGATGTCTAGTTTCCGGATAGCTAAAGAAAATTTCTTCATGAACAGATTCCTTGCTGCTTTCGTTGTTGTATTAATTCTCGTAGAACCTGTCGCCGGAACAGCAGCCTCCGCCGACCCGGATCGCCGCAGCGAGCGCGTTTACTTCGCCAAGGGCGCAACCTCGACAGTCATCAAGGGCCAGGTCAAGGGCGATCACTACATCGACTATCAGATGCGCGCCGGCGCCGGGCAGACCTTGAGCGTCGAGATGAAGACCGGCAATGCCTCCAGCTATTTCAACATCCTCCCGCCGGGCGGCGGCGATGTCGCAATGTTCATCGGCAGCACGTCCGGCAACCGTTTCTCGGGTCTTCTGCCGACGGACGGCGACTACGCCATCCGTGTCTATCTGATGCGCAATGCCGCACGGCGCAACGAGTTGGCCAACTTCACGCTGACCGTCGGCGTCACCGGCCAGCCTTTGGCGGCGACGCCGGCCGCCACGGATGCGCTGATTCCCGGCACGCCTTTCCATGCTTCGGCCAAGCTTGCCTGCGTGCCGCCGTTTGGTTCCAATACCAGGGAATGCGAGGCCTTCGTCATCCGCCGCGGTTTCGACGGGACGGCGACCGTCGAGGTGCGCTGGGGCGGTGGCCTCAAGCGCCGCATCCTGTTCGTCAAGGGCAAGCCGGTGGCGGCGGATTCGCCGGAGGCGCTGACCGCGGTGCGTACTGGCGACGTCAGCATCGTCAGTTTCGGGAGTGACGAGCGCTACGAGATTCCCGACGCCTTCCTCAGCGGCGGTTGAGGTTTGTCGCGCTGACGGGCACCAGTTGGCTCGGCGTGGCTGGAATTCGCCCCTAAAACGGCGTCGACCGCAACATTCCGCTTTTCAGGCGAAAAATTCCTCGATGATCCGCGCCACGGCCTCGGGCTGGTCGTGGTGCAGCATGTGATCGGCGTCTTCGATCCACTGCTCGTCGAGGTTGGTAAAGCAGGCGCGGCGCGCCTCCCAGTCACCGGGGCGGGTGGCGAAGTCGCGGATGACCCAGGAGTCACGGCCGGCGACCCAGCGCACCGGGCAGGTGATCTGCTTCCAGATGGCCATCGATTCTTCTAGGCGGAACAGGTAGGGACCGGGCATCTTGTGCCAGGGATCGCCGTTCCAGATGACGCCGTGGCGGCGCTGGCCAGCCTTGTTTTCGCCGTCGCCGACGCGGGCCAGGTGCTTGGCGAGAAACTCGGCGCGGCCGGGGGTCAGGTGGCGGTCGCTATGCAGCAGGCGGCGGGCGAAGGCGGCGCGGTCGGCGTAGACGTGCATGCGCGGCGGCTTTTTCAGGATCTCCAGCCATTGCCGGTAGCGTTCCGGCGCCATGTCGGGCGGATTCGGGGCGATGCCGAATCCTTCGAGGGTGACGACGCGCTCGACGCGTTCGGGGCGGATGCCGGCATACAGGCAGGCGATGATGCCGCCCATGCTGTGCCCGGCTAAGCGGACCTTGCCGTCCGCCGCGTAGCGATCAACGATGGCTTCCATGTCGCCAATGTGCTCGGCGAAATAGTAGGGGCGGTGCAGCCATTGCGACGGCCCGAAACCGCGCCAGTCGGGGGCGACGATGTTCCAGTCGCGCTTCAGTTCATCGACGACGAACTGGAACGAGGCGGAAACGTCCATCCAGCCGTGCAGCAGGAAGAGCGTAGGCGCCGCGGCATCGCCCCAGCGGCGGATGTGCAGGCGGGCGGTCGGCAGGTCGAGATATTCGGAGCGGGAAGCGAGCATGTCGGAGATAATGTGGAATGGCGAGCTGTGATTTTGACATGCGAATACGGATAGCGAATGAGTGATGGCACGGAAAAACCTGCCGGCGGGCAGTTTCGACTCTTAAGTACGCGGCGCTTCGGCGCGCTGTTTCTGACCCAGTTTCTCGGCGCGTTCAACGACAATCTCTACAAGAACGCGCTGGTCGTGCTGGTTACTTTTCAGTCGGCGCAATGGACGTCGATGCGCCCGGAAATTCTCGCCAACCTCGCCGCCGGGCTGTTCATCCTGCCGTTCTTCTTCTTTTCGGCGACCGCCGGGCAACTCGCTGACAAGTACGACAAGGCGATGCTGGCGCGGTTCACCAAGCTGCTCGAAGTCGGGATCATGCTGGTCGCGATCGCCGGCTTCCTGCTGCACAGCCTGGTCCTGCTGCTGGCCGCGCTGTTTCTGCTCGGCCTGCAATCGACGCTGTTCGGGCCGGTCAAGTACGCGATCCTGCCGCAGCACTTGAGGGAGGAGGAACTGGTCGGAGGCAACGCCCAGGTCGAAGCCGGCACTTTCGTCGCGATCCTGATCGGCACGCTGGCCGGCGGCCTGCTCGCCGGGGCCGGCGTCGATGCGGTGTGGATCGCCCTGGCCGGGCTGGGCGTCGCAGTTGCCGGCTATCTGGCCAGTCGCGGCATTCCGGATGCGCCGCCGCCGGCGCCGGGACTGACGGTCAACCCGAATCCCTTGACCGAAACCTGGCGCAACATCGGCTTCGCGCGCGAGAACCGGACCGTCTTCCTGTCCATCCTCGGCATTTCCTGGTTCTGGCTCTACGGCGCGCTGTTCCTCGCCCAGATGCCGGCCTACGGCAAATATGTGCTGGGCGGCGGCGAAGCAACGGTCACCCTGCTACTGGCCACCTTCACCGTCGGCATCGGCACCGGGTCGCTGCTTTGCGAGCGGCTATCGGCGCGTCATGTCGAGATCGGGCTGGTGCCGCTGGGGTCGATTGGGCTGACGCTGTTCGGCCTTGACCTCGCCTATTCCTCAACCCTGCTGCCGGCGGTAACGGGTGAACTGTCGCTCGGCGCGCTGCTCGGTCAGCCCGGCGTCTGGCGGGTACTGGCTGATCTGCTCCTGCTCGGGCTGTTCGGCGGCTTTTTCATCGTGCCGCTGTATGCGCTGGTGCAACTGCGCAGCACGCCGGACAAGCGGGCGCGGATCATCGCCGCCAACAACATTCTCAACGCACTGTTCATGGTGGTCGGGGCCATCGCGGCGGCGGCCATGCTCGCCGGCGGGCTGTCGATCCCGATGCTGTTCGCGGTGGCGGCGGTGTGCAATGCGGCCGTTGCCGTCTTCATCTACGGCCTGGTGCCGGAGTTCCTGCTGCGCTTCCTGGCCTGGGCCCTGATCCACCTGTTCTATCGCGTGAAGAAACGCGGCGTCGAGCACATTCCGCATGAAGGCGCGGCGCTGATCGTCTGCAACCATGTCAGCTTCGTCGATCCGGTCATCCTGATGGCCGTCTCGCCACGGCCGATCCGTTTCGTGATGGATCACCACATCTTCCGCACGCCGCTCATCTCGTTCATCTTCCGCCACACTCGGGCGATTCCGATCGCCCCGGCGAAGGAGGATGCGGCGATGATGGAGCGCGCCTTCGACGAGGTTTCGGCAGCGCTTCGGGAAGGCGAACTGGTCGGCATCTTCCCCGAGGGCCGGATCACAGACAGCGGCGAGCTTTATCCGTTCCGCCCAGGCGTGACGCGGATTCTCGAACGCGATCCGGTGCCGGTCATCCCGCTGGCGCTGCAGGGGCTGTGGGGCAGTTTCTTCTCGCGCAAGGGCGGTCCGGCGATGAGCAAGCCGTTCCGCCACCCGCTGTTCTCGAAGATCGCTGTCGTCGGTTCCGGGCCGGTCGCGCCGGAAGCGGCGACCCCGGAGAGCCTGCAGGAAATCGTCGGGCGCCTGCGTGGCGACTGGAAGTAGCAGGGCAGTCGGGTAGAATTCCCGCATGGCACTGCAACTCGACCGGATCAGGGAACGCCTCGACCTCTACGAAAGGCTGATGCGGCTCGACAAGCCGATCGGCATCCTGCTGCTACTGTGGCCGACGCTGTGGGCGCTGTGGTTGTCGTCGGCCGGCAAGCCTGACTGGATCGTGCTCTGGGTCTTCATTCTCGGTACGGTGCTGATGCGCTCGGCCGGCTGCGTCATCAACGACTACGCCGACCGCGATTTCGACAAGCACGTCGAGCGCACGAAGGAGCGCCCGCTGACGGCGGGCAAGGTGACGACGAACGAAGCGCTCGCTCTCTTCGCTGTCCTCTCGCTATGCGCCTTCGCGCTGGTCCTGATGCTCGGCAACCCGCTGGTCATCTGGCTGTCGGTGCCGGCGCTTTTCCTTGCTGCTAGCTACCCGTTCACCAAACGATTCTTCGCCATTCCGCAGGCTTATTTGGGCATCGCCTTCGGCTTCGGCATCCCGATGGCCTACGCGGCGCATCTCGGCGACGTGCCGGGCGAAGCCTGGCGGCTGCTGCTCGCCAATGTCTTCTGGGCGGTGGCCTACGACACCGAATACGCCATGGTCGACCGCGAGGATGACCTGAAAATCGGCATCAAGACCTCGGCCATCACCTTCGGGCGTTTCGACGTGGTGGCGGTGATGTGCTGCTACGCGATGACATTGGCCCTCATCGGCTGGGTCGGCTTCACGCTGCATCTGGGCTGGGCGTTTTACGCCGGGCTAGTCGTTGCGGCCGGCATCATGGGCGTGCATTACATGTGGATTCGCGGCCGCGAGCGGATGGCCTGCTTCAAGGCCTTTTTGCACAACAACTGGGTCGGAGCGGCAATCTTTGCCGGCATCGTCGTCGATTTTCTGGTTTCCGGAAGGAGTTTTGGATGAAAGCCCTGATTTTTGCCCTTTTTCTGGTGTCGACCACAGCGGTCGCCGAGGATGCGAGTCAATTGGTCAGGCTGCCGCCGCCGGCCCAGGAAGCACTGCGTCAGGAAATGCTCGACAACCTGCTGGCGGTCAACGAAATCCTGTCGCTGATGGCCGCCGGCAAGGTCCGTGAGGCCGGTGAGGTGGCCGAGAGCAAGCTCGGCCGGTCGGCCATGGGCAAGCATCGCGACAAACCCTTCGAGGCTCGCCCCGGCCCGTTCATGCCACCGGCCATGCACGGCATCGGCATGGATGGCCATCAGGCGGCCAGCGAGTTCGCCGCAGTTGCCAAGATGGGCGACCGCGACAAGGCACTGGCCCTGCTGCCCAACCTGACCGGCCAGTGTGTTGCCTGCCACTTTTCCTACCGGACCCGATGAAATATTACGACCTGCGCGACTTCATGTCGCAACTTGAAAAGACCGGCGAACTGAAGCGCGTCGGCGTCGAGGTCGATACACGCCTCGAAATGACCGAAATCTGCGACCGTGTGCTGCGCGCCGGCGGGCCGGCCATACTGTTCGAGAAGCCCAAGGGTCACAATATTCCGGTGCTGGCCAACCTGTTCGGCACGCCGAAACGCGTGGCGCTGGGCATGGGCGAGGAGTCGGTGCAGGCGCTGCGCGAAGTCGGCAAACTACTCGCCTACCTCAAGGAGCCGGAGCCGCCGAAGGGCCTGAGGGACGCCTGGGACAAGCTGCCGATCTTGAAACAGGTGATGAACATGGCGCCCAAAGTGGTGTCGTCTGCACCCTGTCAGGATGTGGTTTGGGAGGGCAAAGAGGTCGATCTGGCCCGGCTGCCGATCCAGCACTGCTGGCCGGGTGATGTGGCACCGCTGATTACCTGGGGTCTGGTCGTCACCAAAGGGCCGCACAAGAACCGGCAGAATCTTGGCATCTATCGCCAGCAGGCGTTGGGGCCGAACAAGGTGATCATGCGCTGGCTGGCGCATCGGGGCGGGGCGCTGGATTTTCGCGATCATCAACTGGCCAATCCCGGGCAGCCCTTCCCGGTGGCAGTCGTCCTCGGCTGCGATCCGGCAACCATCCTCGGCGCCGTGACGCCGGTGCCGGACAGCCTTTCCGAATATCAGTTCGCCGGCCTGTTGCGTGGCGGCAAGACCGAATTGATCAAGTGCATCGGTTCCGGTTTGCAAGTTCCCGCTTCGGCCGAGATCGTGCTGGAAGGTGTCATTCACCCCGGCGAAATGGCGCTCGAAGGCCCGTATGGCGACCACACCGGCTACTACAACGAGCAGGCCGAATTCCCGGTGTTCACCATCGAGCGCATCACCATGCGCCGCGATCCGATCTACCACAGCACCTACACCGGCAAGCCGCCCGACGAACCGGCCGTGCTCGGCGTCGCGCTGAACGAAGTGTTCGTGCCGCTGCTCCAGAAACAATACCCGGAGATCGTAGATTTCTATCTGCCGCCGGAAGGCTGTTCGTACCGGATGGCCATCGTCAGCATCAAGAAACAGTACCCCGGCCACGCCAAGCGGATCATGTTTGGCATCTGGAGCTTCCTGCGCCAGTTCATGTACACCAAGACGATCATCGTCGTGGACGACGACATCGACATCCGCGACTGGAAGGAAGTGGTTTGGGCGATGACGACGCGCATGGATGCCAGCCGTGACACGACGCTGGTCGACAATACGCCGATCGACTACCTCGACTTCGCCAGCCCGGTGGCCGGCCTCGGTTCCAAAATGGGGCTCGATGCGACCAACAAGTGGCCGGGTGAAACCAGCCGCGAATGGGGGCGGCCCATCGTTATGGATGCCGACGTGAAAAAGCGCGTCGATGGCATGTGGCAGGACCTCGGGCTGTGATGCTGCGGGTTGTTGCGGTCGACCTCGAAAATGAGGCCATTTCCACGGCCTGGCTGGAACTGCTCGACCACTATGCCCGCGACCCGATGGGTGGCGGTACCGGGCTTTCAGATTACGCCAAGGCCAGTCTGGTCCGCCAACTGAAAGACCTGCCCACCTTCCACGGCGCGCTGGCCTTCAGCGGCGATGAAGCGGTTGGCCTGATCAACTGCTTCGCCGGTTTCTCCACCTTTGCCGCCAAACCCCTGCTCAACATCCACGACATCGTCACCCGCGACGACCGGCGCGGGCAGGGCATCGGCCAGGCCCTGCTGCAATGGGCCGAACGGCGGGCGCGCGAACTCGGCTGCTGCAAGCTGACGCTCGAAGTCCTGGCCAACAACACGCGAGCCATGGCCGCCTACGAACGCGCCGGCTTCGCGCCCTACGTGCTCGACCCCGCGGCCGGGCACGCGCTGTTTCTACAAAAAGCCCTTCCGGAGAACTGAACATGCAGGAACCCGTCCCCGCCCCGAATCAGCAAGCTGTGCGTCCTTCGCTGGTGCAACTGACCCACATCATCTACGGCCTGCATGCGGTTGCTGTGCTGGTCGGCGTGACTTCCGCGGCAACCGTCGCCGGCGGCTTCGTCTTCGGCCTGCCGTCGCTGCTCGCCGTCTTCCTGAATTACCTGAAGCGCAGCGACGTCAACGGCACTTGGCTGGAAAGCCATTTCCGCTGGCAGATCCGCACCTTCTGGTTCACGTTGCTGTGGCTGGTGGTCTATGGCCTGCTGATCATCACCATCATCGGCATTCCCATCGCCTGGATCCTGATCGCGATTCTCGGCCTGTGGGTCGGTTACCGCGTCATTCGCGGCTGGGTCGCACTGGCCGACGCGCGCCCGGTCGGCTGAGTCAGGGCTTCCTGTCGCGTGGCTGCAGTTCGCTGCCCACCCAGCGGGCGAACTCGGTGCGTGTGCAGCTTCCCGTGCGGTGCAGACTCTTGCCATCGACGACCTTGTAGATCACGAGGTCGAATTCCGGGTTGTCGGAACGTCGCTCGTCGATGATCTGGCGCACCGACCACTGCTGGCCAGGGCGGTCGTTGCAGTAATAATGGCCCAGTCTGACGTCAGGCAGTTCGGCGTCGCTATGTTTCTGGGCAACGGCCAGCGTCTGCTGGATGATTTCGCTCATTTCATTCGGTTCGACGTCGATGACCACATTTAGATGCTCCATCGCTTCCATGACATGATTTTCGGAAATCCTCGGCCAGGCACTGCCTTTTGAGACTGCCGCGCCGCGGTAGCGCATCAGGCTCGCCGGGTAGCGTCGCCAGGCGAACGCGTAGTTGAAAATGACACCGACGACGAGGATGATCGCGGAATTGATCGCGATCGGGTTCAGCGCGTAGCGAAAGCCCAGGTCATGAACGGCGGCGCCGCCGATCACCGCCGCCAGCGCCGTCGCCCCGCCCGGCGGGTGCAGGCAGCGCGCGAGGTGCATGACACCGATCGCCAGGCCGACGGCGAGGCCCGCCGCCAGCGTCGCGTTGGGGATTAGTTGCCAGCAGGCGACGCCGACCACCGCCGAAAAGAGATGTCCGCCCAGTACCGCCCACGGCTGCGCGAAGGGGCTGTGCGGCGCGGCGAAGATGAGGACCGCCGAGGCGCCGAGCGAGGGCACGACGACGAGGGCTGCCTGCTCGCCGACCAAGGCGCGGGTGACCAGAATCACTAGGCTGATGCTGATCACGCCGCCGAGCGTCGCGACCAGTTGCTCGCTCAGGTGATGCCCGCTCGCCGGGAAGCCGACGAAGTGCTTGATGCGCTGGAACATGAATTTTGTCGTGTTGCTCATTCAGTAATGTTCCTTGATTGTCTGCAGCGAAATCGAATAGGTATGAGCCAGTTGTTCGGTGCAATAGCGATGATCGCTGCCGACCGGGCAGGCGACCCGCGCCAGGCAGGTGAGGGCGCATGTGGAGCCGTCCTGCTTGCGCCAGGCGACGCATTTCTGCAGGGAAAACGCGCCGCCGGCCATGGCTGAAGCGGGGCAGGCGGCGATGCACGGCCTGGCCTGGCAGGCGGCACAGGGGCTGACGTGGTCGACCGCTGGCGAAGGCGCAAAATGGGTATCGGCCAGCACGACTGCCCGATAGGCGTACCAGGTGCCCCATTCGGCATCGATGCCGACCATGAAGGGCGAGGCGTGATGCCAGCCGGCCAGCGCGCCGAGTCGTTGCAGCGCGATGGGCTGCGGGCCAGGGTAAAGGATGGCGTAGCGGTTATCGGGCTGGCATTCGGACATCCATTGTCTGATGGTGCGCAGCGTGAATTCGTCGATCGGGTCGGCGCCGCCGATGCCTGATTTCGTGACCGACTCCCACAGCGCCTTGCCGCCATGGCCGATCAGGATCAACTGCCGATAGCCGGCTGTGTCGCTGGCGATGCTGCCGCCGATGTCGTCCGGCAGATCGGCGAGAGCGAAAACCGCGTGCCGGTTTAGGCCGCAGCGATCGAGCGCCGCGCCGGGGAACGGCTGGAATTCACTCATCTTCCAGCACCGGGCTCTTCTCGCCGGCCCGGCGCTGGGCGACCCAGACCAGCAGGGCATCGATCGCCGCGCTGCCGGCTTGGGCGCGCGGGTGGTTGATCAGGAAAGTGACGGCATAGCGCCGGCTGCGGGCATCCAGCGCGTAGCCGGCGGCGGTCTTGACGCCGTCGAGGGTGCCGGTCTTGATGTGGGCGCGGCCGGTGGCTTCGGAACCGTTGAGGCGTTTCTTCATCGTCCCATCGATGCCGACGATCGGCAGGCTCGACACGAATTCCGGCATGACCGGGTTTTTCCAGGCATCGAGCAGCAGGCGGTTGAGGCTGTCGGCACTGATCCGCTCGCGGCGCGAGAGTCCGGAGCCGTTCTCGATTTCCAGTTCGGCGAAGCGCAGGCCGCGCAGGTTCAGCCAGTCGGCGATGCGTTGCCGCGCGCGCTCGGCAGTGGCCGGCGCGCTTTCGTTTCCCAGCGTCAGATACACCTGCCGGGCCATCACGTTGTTACTGTACTTGTTGATGTCGCGAACGGTATCGGCCAGCGGCGGCGATTCGTGCGTGGCTACGAGCCGGCTGCCGGCGGGAACGGTGCCGCCGCGCACCTGGCCGCCCAGCGTGCCGCCGAGCTCCTTCCACAAGGCGCGGATCAGGCCGCCGGCCTGGCCGTCGGCGGGCAGTGGCGCAAGATTGAGCGCCTTCTCGCCGCACAGCGGGCTGTAGGTGCCGGTGAATTCCAGCCGGTTGCCGTTGTTTTCCGGGATCAGGCGGACGCTGATGAAGTCCTTCCAGTTGCTGCCGCAGCCGCCTTCGCCGGCGCGCAACTGGTTGTCCACGCGCAGCCCGTCGCTCGGCGTTTCCATCAGCAGGCGCGGCTTGCCATTGTCCGGCAACAGCGTGAAGCGCAGGGCGCGCAGGTTGATCAGCAGGCCGTCCGGACCGACGTTGTAGGGGCGCATCGGCTTGTCGTCGAAGGCGCCGGGATCGATGGCCGGGACGTCGAAGACGGTGCGGTCAAGCACGACGTCGCCACTGATCTGCTGGATGCCGCGCACGCGCAACTGGCGCAGCAGGCCCGACAGGTGCTCGATGGCGAAGCGCGGGTCGCCGCTGCCCTTGAGATACAAATTGCCGTCCAAAACGCCGTTGACCGCGACAGTGTCGGTCCACGCCGTGGTTTTCCACGTCCACGCCGGACCGAGCAGGTCGAGCGCGGCGTAGGTGGTGAGCAGCTTCATGACCGACGCCGGATTCATCGCCTGCGTCGCGTTGTGCGCCACCAGCGGCTGCGTCGCGTCGACCGGCTGGACGACGACAGCGACGCTGCTGGCCGGAATCTGCGCCGCCTTGAGCGCCTGCAGCACGTTGGGCGGCAGGCCGCCGGCGAGCACCGGCAGGGTCAGGACGGACAGCGTCAGCAGCGCGAGAAAGCGTTTCATGCAGCCAGTGCTGGGTAGTCGAGATAGCCCTTCTCGCCGCCCTGATAGAAGGTTGCCATGTCGGCCTGGTTGAGCGGCGCCTGACGGGCGAAGCGCTCGACCAGATCCGGGTTGGCGATCCATGCCCGGCCGTAGGCCACGGCATCGCACAGGCCGGCGGTCAGGCGCGCTTCGCCGGCAGCCCGATCGAGGCCGCCGTTGGCGATGATCGGCATGCGGGCGAGGGGACGGAAATGGGCGCCGACATCGGCCAGCGCGTGCGGCGTGTCGTCGAGCTGGCGCGGCAGAAAGGGCTCGGTCAGGTGCAGGAAGGCGAGGTCGTAATCGTTGGCGCGTCGGACGATGTGTTCCCACATTGGCACCGTGTCGGCATCGACGCTCAGGCCGTGGTAGCGGTTGAGCATCGGGTTGAGGCGGAAACCGACGCGGTCGAACGGCATCACCGCGCCGACTGCATCGAGCACCTCGAAGAAGAAACGCGCCCGGTTTTCATGGCTGCCACCGTATTCGTCGGCACGCTGGTTGGATTGCGCCGAGAAGAACTGGTGGAACAGATAGCCGTTGGACGAATGGATCTCGACGCCATCGAAACCGGCGGCCATGGCATTGGCCGCGCCCTGACGGAAATCGGCGATGACTGCCTTGATTTCCTCGCGGGTCAGCGCCTGCGGCGTCACGGTGTCGGGATGGCCGGTCGTCGAAAACATCTTCCACTGCGGGTTGACCGCGGAAGGTGCGACCGGCGGCTGGCCGTCGTGGAATTCCGGCAGCGACAGGCGGCCGCAATGCCAGAGCTGGCAGACGATCAATCCGCCCTGGTCATGCACGGCATCGGTCACCAGCCGCCAGCCGGCGATCTGCTCGGCCGACCAGATGCCCGGCGTGAACGGATAACCGCGCGCCTGCGACGAGACGATGGTGCCTTCGGAAACGATCAACCCGGCGCCGGCCCGCTGCGCGTAATAGCGCGCCATTATTTCAGTGGGTACGTAGCCGGGGTTGTCGGCGCGGCAACGCGTCAACGGCGCCATGATGACGCGGTTCCTTAGTTCGAGCGCACCGAGGCGGACGGGGGTGAGCAGTTGCTGGGACATGGCGGAAAAATGGGGGAATGTAAAGCATGCCATTCTACTTCCCGGGCGCGGCGAGTCGACCTATTACGCCACTTTCCTTCACACCGGCATCAGCCGTTTTGGTAACATGCCGCCTTTGGAACGGGTAGCACGCTCGAACACTTTAGCAAAGGAAAAGCCATGGCAGTCATCGAACTCACCACCGATAATTTTAAGGAAAACATCAACGACAAGGGCATCGTGATCGTTGACTTCTGGGCTCCCTGGTGCGCACCCTGCCGCTCGTTCGCCCCGACCTTCGAGGCCGCTTCGGAGAAGCACGCCGACATCACCTTCGCCAAGGTCAATACCGAGGAGCAACAGGAACTTGCCGGCGCCTTCAGCATCCGCTCGATACCGACGCTGATGGTCTTTCGCGAACAGGTCATCATCTACGCCGAGGCGGGCGCGCTGCCGGCAGGTGCCTTGGATCAGTTGATCGATCAGGTCACGTCGCTCGACATGGACCAGGTTCGCGCCGACATAGCCGCCCAAGCCAACTGAGGCAGGCGGCACTGCCGGGAACGACGTGGGCAGGGTAGTAACGGCCGATCGATGCTTGAAAGGCCTTCCGGATTCAAGGCATCAGAATCCGCTTCATAATGATCGGCCGCCAACTGATAACCGAGGGGGCAGCAATGACAACTAACAGCGATGAAGGAACTTCAGGGGTCGCCAAGAAAAAATTGGCGAGCGGGTCTTCGGAATCCCCGGCAGTCGACGCAACAAAACATCCCGCAACAGCCGAGTTAGCCAAGCCGACCAGAAAAAAAGCTGCAGCTGATGCAAAGAAGGCGGCGCCGAAAAAGGCGTCTGCACCGGTGGAGGGCAAGCCGGCCGACAAGAAAATCCCTGCCGGCGCGATGAAGGCCAAGGCGGCCCTGACGAAGGCGTCGGCCGATGCGGTAAAGGCCATCAAGGCATCCAGAAAGGAGTCCGCGCACGTAACCGGCATGGGCGGAGTCGCAGGCGCCGAGGCCGTAACGGAAGAGGTCGCCCATCCGCACAAGCGCTTGAAGGCCGAGGTCTATGCGAAGGCACTCGCTGGCCTGCAGGTCGAACTGGTCAAACTCCAGGAATGGATCAAGTTCAACAGGCTCAAGGTTGTCGTGATTTTCGAAGGCCGCGATGCGGCCGGCAAGGGTGGCTGCATCAAGCGCATCACCGAAAGCCTGAGCCCGCGCGTCACGAAGGTAGTCGCACTGCCGGCGCCGACCGAGCGTGAGCAGAGCCAGTGGTATTTCCAGCGCTATGTGCAGCATCTGCCGGCGGCCGGCGAAATGGTCCTCATGGACCGTAGTTGGTACAACCGCGCCGGGGTCGAGAAGGTGATGGGTTTCTGCAACCCTGAGGAGCACAGCGAGTTCTTGCGCAGTTGCCCGGAGTTCGAGCGCATGCTGGTGCGCAGCGGCATAATCCTGATCAAGTACTGGTTCTCGATCAGCAACGACGAGCAGGAACGGCGGTTCAGGAAGCGTATCTATCATCCGACCAAGCACTGGAAGCTGAGCCCGATGGACTTGCAGTCGCGTGCGCGCTGGGTCGAGTATTCGAAGGCGAAGGACGAGATGTTCGCCCATACCGACATCAAACAGGCGCCGTGGTATGTGGTGCACGGTGACGACAAGGAACGGGCGCGCCTGAATGTCATGACCCACCTGCTGAGTCTGATTGATTATCAGGATCTCACGCCGGAACGTGTCGAGCTGCCGCCACGCCAGGAAGATCACGGCTATGTGCGCCCACCGATGTCGGACCAGACCTTCATACCTGAAATCTACTGACCGGGCAGTGCCGCGACCGGAATCCGTCCCAGTCGCGCCCACCCGGAAGGTGCGCAGGTACCGACCAGCCTGATTGTGAAGATCGAGAGCAAAAGAAAAGCCCGGAAAATTTCGGGCTTTTTCTGTTTGGCCGACATGTCCTGAAAGCTTGCCGGTCAGGAAAGTCTGTTCTTTCCGGCCATTGGCTGGAGACCGAAGCGCCGGCGCAGGATGGTCTAGACGTTGAACAAGAAGTTCAGCACGTCGCCGTCCTTGACGACATATTCCTTGCCTTCGGCGCGCATCTTGCCGGCTTCCTTGGCGCCGGCTTCACCCTTGTAGGTGATGAAGTCGTCGAAGGCGATGGTCTGGGCACGGATGAAGCCGCGTTCGAAATCGGTGTGGATGACGCCGGCGGCCTGCGGGGCGGTGTCGCCCTGGTGGATGGTCCAGGCGCGCACTTCCTTGGCGCCGGCAGTGAAGTAGGTGGCGAGGCCGAGCAGCTTGTAGCCGGCGTGGATCAGGCGATCGAGGCCGGGTTCTTCGAGGCCGAGATCGGCGAGGAACATCTGCTTTTCCTCGTCGTCGAGATCGGCGATTTCGGATTCGATGGCGGCGCAGACTGCAACGACTTCTGCTTTTTCGCTCGCGGCATGGGCGCGCACGGCATCGAGGAGCGGGTTGTTCTCGAAACCGCCTTCGGCGACGTTGGCGACGTAGAGCACCGGCTTGGCGGTGATCAGGCAGAACGGCTTGAGGCTGGCCCATTCTTCCTTGGAAAGGTCGAGGGCGCGTACGGCCTTGGCCTGGTCGAGCTGTGCAAAGCACTTTTCGAGGACGGCGACGAGGATCTTGGCTTCCTTGTCGCCGGAGCTGGCCGGGCGACGGTAGCGGTTGAGCGCCTTTTCGACGGTTGCCATGTCGGCGAGAGCGAGTTCGGTGTCGATGACTTCGATGTCGCGCAGCGGATCGACGCCGCCCGAAACGTGCACCACGTTGTCGTCGGCGAAGCAGCGGACGACATGGACGATGGCATCGGTTTCGCGGATGTTGGCGAGGAACTGGTTGCCCAGGCCTTCGCCCTTCGAGGCGCCGGCGACCAAGCCGGCGATGTCGACGAATTCGACGATTGCCGGCTGCATTTTTTGCGGCTTGACAATGGCGGCCAGCTTGGCCATGCGCGGGTCGGGCACTTCGACAATGCCGACGTTCGGCTCGATGGTGCAGAACGGATAGTTGGCCGCATCGATGCCGGCCTTGGTCAAGGCGTTGAAGAGGGTGGATTTGCCGACGTTGGGCAGGCCGACGATGCCGCATTTCAAAGACATTTGATTTCCTTCGGGGTTGCCGACTAAACGGCTTTGCCGTGCAACTGTTGTTGGGCGCCGGCAAAGTCTCCGGCGGCAAATTTTGGCCAGGCCAGCAGGCAGCGGGCGAGGGCGTGTTCGATGTCCGGCAGTTCTTCCTTGCGCGGCGGGTGCAGCACGAAATCGACGACCTGTTGGGCGAGGTTCAGCGTACGCGGGTGGCCGATGCCGAGGCGCAGGCGCCAGAAATCGGGCGTGCCTAGCCGGGCCTGGATGTCCTTCAGGCCATTGTGGCCGCCGTTGCCGCCGCCCTGTTTCAAGCGGATGCCGCCGGGTGGCAGGTCGAGATCGTCGTGGATGACGAGAATTTCGCCCGGTTCAATTTTGTAGAAATTGGCCAGTGCCGCGACCGATTGCCCAGAGCGATTCATGAACGTCATGGGCTCAAGCAGCCAGATTTCGCCTGCCCGCGCCGCCTTGCCGAAGAACTTGGCCTGCGGGGCGAGCGTAGCCTTCAGTTTGTCGGCCAGATGGTCGACAAACCAGAAGCCGACGTTGTGTCGGGTGGTTTCGTATTCCGGCCCCGGGTTGCCGAGGCCGACGATCAGGCGCGGTGGGTTCATGGCGGGCTAAATGAAAAAGCCGCCGGCGGCAAATTGCCAGCGGCGGCCATCACAGCGGGGTGCCGGAAATTACTCGGCAGCCGCTTCGCCTTCGGCAGCTTCGGCCTCTTCGGAGCCGCCACCCTTGCCGACGATGCCGACGACAACCGCATCGTCACCACTGTGTTGAACCAGCTTGACGCCCTTCGGCAGTTTGATCTGCGAGAGGTGAATGCTGTCGCCGACATTCAGGGTGCTGAGATCGACTTCGATGAAGGCGGGCAGATCCTTGGCCAGGCAATGCACGTCGAGTTCGGTGATGACGTGGTTGACGAGGCCGCCGGAGAGCTTGACGCCCGGGCTGACTTCTTCATTGACGAAGTGCAGCGGCACCTTGATGTGCAGTTCGTGGGTGGCGTCGACGCGCTGGAAATCGACGTGCAGGACCAGCGGCTTGTAGGCGTGTCGCTGGGTGTCACGGAGCAGCACTTGCTGCTTCTTGCCTTCAAGAACGATGTTGAGGACGGACGCGTGGAAGGCTTCCTTCTTCAGATTCAGCAACAGTTCGTTGTGATCGATTTCGATGGCCTGCGGGGTTGCCGCGCCACCGTAGATGATACCCGGTACTTTGCCAGCGCGACGCAGGCGGCGGCTCGCACCCGATCCCTGCAGCGTGCGCGCTTGCGCGTTGATTTCAAATTGCATGGTGATACTCCAGAGTATTTCCCGATCCGCGACCAGAACGGGAAGGTTGAAAAAACTTAATCGATGAACAGCGACGAGACGGAGTCGTCGTTGCTGATACGGCGTATGGTTTCGGCCATGAGTTCGGCCACCGACAACTGACGGATGCGCGGCGAGGCGGCAGCATCATCGCGCAGCGGAATCGTGTCGGTAACGACCAGAGCGTCGATGTCGGAGGCGTTTACGCGGTCGACCGCCGGGCCGGAGAGTACCGGGTGTGTGATGTAGGCAACAACTTTTTTGGCGCCGTTGGCCTTGAGCGCGGCGGCGGCCTTGCACAGCGTGCCGGCGGTGTCGATCATGTCATCCATGATGATGCAGGTGCGGCCATCGACTTCGCCGATGATGTTCATGACTTCCGAGACGTTGGCCTTGGGCCGTCGTTTGTCGATGATCGCCAGATCGCACTCGAGACGCTTGGCCAGCGAGCGGGCGCGCACGACGCCGCCGTGGTCGGGCGAGACCACCATCGGATCCTCGTAATTCTGCTTGAGGATGTCGTCGAGAAGAATGGGCAGCGAGTAGATGTTGTCGACCGGAATGTCGAAGAAACCCTGGATCTGCTCGGCGTGGAGGTCCATGGTCAGGACGCGGTCGATGCCGGAGGCGACCAGCATGTTGGCAACCAGCTTGGCGGCGATCGGCACGCGCGAGGAACGCGAGCGGCGATCCTGACGGGCATAGCCGAAATACGGGATGGTGGCGGTGATGCGGCCGGCCGACGCGCGCTTGAGCGCATCGACGATGACCAGCAGTTCCATCAGGTTGTCGTTACAAGGCGCGCAGGTCGACTGCATGACGAAGATGTCGCGGCCGCGAACATGCTCCTGCAATTCGACGCTGATCTCGCCATCCGAGAAACGGCCGACCTTGGCACGTCCGAGATCGACGTTCAGTTCGTGCGCGACATCGGCAGCCAGTTTTGGGTTGGCATTGCCGGTGAAGACCATCAGGCTGTTATAGGCCATATTCACGTCCCTTCGGGTGCTCCATCCAGGTTTGCCCGCCACAATGAAATTCGGGCAGGCTTGCGACCTGCCCGAAGAAAGCTGGCTGGGGAAGAAGGATTCGAACCTTCGAATGCCGGAATCAAAATCCGGTGCCTTGACCAACTTGGCGACTCCCCAGCGGGTCGTCTGCACGGGTTCGCGTGCGAACGAGGCGCGGATATTACAGGAGTCGCCGGCTAAAATCCAGTGCTTTGTCAGAGAAAAGCCAGTGGATGTTCAGCAAGGCCGGCGGCCAGCCAGCCGTTCATTCCCTGCGGCAATTGCCGGAGAACCGATGCGGCGGTCGCGTGGTCGGCGAATCCGGCAAATACGCAGGCTCCGGAGCCGGTCATCATGGCCTGTGGCGCGTATTGCCTGAGCCAGGCAAGGTGTTCGGCAACTGCCGGGAAATGGGCGCAGGCAACTGTTTCGAGATCGTTGTGGCCTGCGCCGCAGCGCCACTCGGCCGGGCGGATGGGTGCCGTGTCGCGCCTCAGTTCCGGCGCACTGAAAATGAGCCCGGTCGGCACGTTGACTGCAGGATGCAGTACGAGATAGGTCGCCGGCGGCAAGTCGACATCGGTGAATGCTTCGCCGACGCCTTCGGCAAAGGTGTTGCGGCCATGGATGAAGACCGGGACGTCGGCGCCAAGTTGCAGCCCCAGGCTTTCCATCTCGGGCCGCGTGAGGCCGGTCTGCCACAGTTGATTGAGTGCCAGCAGGACGGTTGCGGCATCCGAACTGCCGCCGCCAAGGCCGCCGCCCATCGGCAGGTGCTTGGTCAGGCGGATCGTCGCCCCCTGGCGACAGCCGGTCGACGCTTGCAGCAGGCGGGCGGCGCGCACCGTCAGGTCGCTGTCGGGCGCCACGCCAGGGGTCGGCGTGGCAAGAATAATGTGGTCGTCGGCGCGCGGGGCGAAGTGCAGTTGATCGGCGCGGTCGATGAAACGAAACACCGTTTGCAGCAGGTGGTAACCGTCGGTGCGGCGACCGACGACGTGCAGGAAGAGGTTGAGCTTGGCCGGCGCTGGCCAGGTGTTTTCCCAGGTCCAGTCACTCATGGCGCGACTTTCCACGCCTCGATGCGCAGGCGGAGTTCGATCTCGCTGTCCCGCCGGAGCGTCACCCGTTCGGGCAGGGCGTCGGGCGCGCTGTCCGGATAGATGTAATCGATCTGCCAGCCGGCTTCGCTCAGGCGCGTTGGTCGACCGCTGCTGTCGCTCTCGATCCGCGCCGGGTCGCCGCGTCCAAGCAGCCACTCGGGCAGTTGGCGGATCGGCAGGCGCTGGCCGGTGACCTGTTCGATCAGTTCATCGGGATCGCTCGATTCATGACGCCGGCCATCGCCGGTACGCAGGATTGAAAGCGTCGGGCCGATTTCGATTTCAGCGATTCCGACGCCGAGCGGGTTGGCGATCAGGATGCGGTCCCTGGCATTTTTGTGCTCCCAGTCGAGTCGACCGCCGGAGCTTTCCGGGGGTTTGTCCGGCAGGCTGACACGCAGCGCGAAGCGGGCTTCGAGCGCGAAGTCGCGCACCTGGTCGCGCGCCACCTGCCGCTCCGGGGGGGCGCTGGCGCAGCCGGCCAGCAGGCCGCAGGCAAGCAATGCGGCGCTGAAACGAAGCATCAGGGCTGGAATTTTTTCAGGGCGGCGGCCAGCACTTCGCTGTCCGGATTCTTCTTTGCGGCCTCGTTCATGAGGCGCGACGCGTCGTCCTTGCGGCCCATGGTCCACAGCACCTCGCCGAGGTGGGCGGCGATTTCAGGATCGGCCTTGATGCCGTAGGCGGTTTCGAGCGTCTTGAGCGCCTCAGGCAGCTTGCCTTGGCGGAACAGTACCCAACCCATGCTGTCCATGATGAAGGGGTCTTGCGGCGCCAGTGCGAGCGCCTGGGTGATCAGTTTGTGCGCTTCGGCGAGGCGGATATTGCGCTCGGCGAGCGAGTAGCCGTAGGCATTCAGCGCGTGGGCATGATCCGGCTTCAGCTTGAGCAGGTGGCCGAGGTGTTTCTCTAGAACTTGCGGCTTGCCCTGGCGTTCGGCGGCCAGCGCTGTTTCGTAGAGCAGTTCCGGGTTGTCAGGCTGTTTGGCGAGCGCCGCTTCGAGCAGCGCGTAGGATTCGTCGTCGCGTCCGGCTTCACGCAGCAGTTGTGCTTCGACCAGGATCAGTTGGGTCTTTTCGGCCGGTGTGCTGCCGCGCGTGGACCGCAGCAGTTCCCGGGCTTCCTCCAGCTTGCCCTGCTTCAGGAGGATTTGCGCGGCCCGCCCGCGCGCGGCGATGTACTGGTCGCCGGCGGTGACTTGGCGAAAGTGTTCCAGCGCGAGGTCGGGCTTCTTCTGTTCTTCTTCGAGTTGGCCGAGAAAGAAATGAATGGTGCTCTTGTCCGGAAAATCGGAATTCAGGAGCTTCTCGAACTGGGTGCGTGCGCTGGCGGTGTCGCCCTGTTGCAGCGCCAGCATGGCCACCGGATAGACGACGTCCGGATTGTCCGGGGAGTCCTTGAGCAGGAGGTCGAACTGGGCCCGCGATGCGTCGTATTTGCCCTCGCTGATCAGCAGGCGGGCCAGGGTCAGGCGGGCATCGCGGGCATCCGGCTTGCGCGCCAGGAACTCGGTGAGGCTCTCGATCGCACTGGTCGTGGACGTCCGGGCCAGCAATTGGGCGTAGGCGAGTTCGGCGGCTTCCCAATCGGGGCGCTGCTGCAGCGCCTTCTGGAATTCGCCCTGGGCGCGCATCAGGTCGTCGGCGTTGGCGGCGGCGAGGCCCATGGCGAAGTGCGCTTCCGGCAGGTCGCTGTAGGGGGTCGCGACGCGATCGATCAGGCGCTGAACGGCCTTCTTGTCGCCATGACGACTCAGCATGCGGTTCAGGTGCATCAGGTTGCCGGCGACATTGGCCTTGTCCTGCTCAAGCAGACTGGTCAGTTGCGGGGCGAGGTCGTCAAGGCGGTTGGCGAGCAGCAGTAGTGAAGATTCGGTCTGACGCGCCTTGGTCGAATCGGGTTCGACCTGCAACCAGAGACGCGTCAGTTCGAGCGCCAGCTCATATTGCCGGGTCGCGGCCGCAACCTCCGCAGCGCGCGCGATGACCTCCGGATCGCGGGTGCGGCGGGCAAGGTCGGCCCAGGCGCTGACGCCCAGCTCCGTATCGCCGCGCTGCAGCGCGAGCTCGCCGACCAGCGACTGGAAGACGGTGCGGGCGAGCAGGTCTTCGTCGGCGACGGGTACGGTCGACTGTTTTTTGGCCGACGATTTCGCCGGTGCTTTTGCCGCGGTTTCGCCGGCGGCAAGAGCTTGTCCGACCAGGGTCAGTGCGAGTACTGCGAAGATCAGCTTCTTGGACATGCGCTGCTTTCAGTCATGGGTCGCGCATTAGAGCGCTTAAAATTCGATAAGTTTGCGATGTTATTTGGGTTTGGTCGGAGGAACAAGCAATGCCGGAATTACCGGAGGTGGAGGTTTGTCGGCGCGGGCTCCAGCCGGAGGTCGAGGGGCAGCGGATTCTCGGTGCGGTGGTGCGCTCGCCGCGCCTGCGCCTGCCGCTGTCGGCGGCGCTTGGCGAGACGCTGGCGGGGCAGCAGGTGGTGGCAGTACGCCGGCGCGGAAAGTACCTGCTGCTCGATTGCCGTGGCGGTATCGAGGACGGTTGCCTGATCATTCATCTCGGCATGTCGGGAAATTTGCGCTTCGTGCCGCAAGGCACAGCGCCGGAAAAGCACGATCATGTCGACCTGATCTTCGCCAGGCAGACCCTGCGTTTTTCCGACCCCAGGCGTTTTGGCGTGGTGCACTGGCAGGCCGCAGGCGAGGCGCCGCACGCCCTGCTGGCTGTGCTGGGGATCGAGCCGCTGGCCGACGAATTCACCGGCGACTGGCTGTTCACGGCGACCCGGCGGCGGGCCGGGCCGATCAAGCCGCTGCTGATGGATAGTCATCTGGTGGTCGGCATCGGCAACATTTACGCGGCGGAGAGCCTGTTCCGCGCCGGCATCTCGCCGCTGCGCGCCGCCAACCGGATCAGCCGTGAGCGTTATGGGCGGCTGGTGGCGGCGATCCGCCAGACACTCGCGGATGCCATCGCCGCCGGCGGCAGCAGTATTCGCGACTATGTGCACAGCGATGGCGGCGCCGGTTGCTTTCAGGTCGAGTGCGCGGTGTACGACCGCGCCGGCGAGCCTTGCCAGCGCTGTGGCGGAGTTGTCAGGCAGGTGCGCCAGGGTGGTCGATCGACCTTCTACTGTCCCGCGTGCCAGCATTAATTTCGGCATGCAAGTCCATGTTTTTGTGATAAATTGATTCTTCGTCCGCAATCGGTAAACGTCATGACACTGGCCCATCAACTTGCTGCTTATACCGCATGGCGCTCGCGCCTCTCCGCCAATATTGGCGAGTTCAGGCGCTGGCTTGCCGACAACGAGTTGTCGGATGCGCAATCAGATCTGCGACTGAGCCAGCTTCTCGAGCGTCTGCGCGAGGATCGTCTCAACGTCGCCTTCGTCGCCGAGTTTTCGCGCGGCAAGTCGGAACTGATCAACGCCATTTTCTTTGCCGACTACGGCAGTCGTATCCTGCCTTCGTCGGCCGGGCGCACGACCATGTGCCCGACCGAACTGCTTTACGATGCGGACAAGACGCCACGCATCGAATTGTTGCCGATCCAGACCCGGGCCGCCAATGGTAGCGTCAGCGAATACAAGCGCTATCCCGAGGAGTGGCTCATGGTGCCACTCGATGTCGAATCGGCTGACGTCATGCACGAGGCCTTGCGGCATGTCAGCGAAACCATTCGGGTGGCGCCGGAAGAGGCGGGACGCCTCGGCTTCGAGGTGGGCGAAGAGACAAGCGAACTTTATCGGGTCGGCAATGATGGTCTGGTCGAGGTGCCGCGCTGGCGCCATGCGGTGATCAATTTCCCGCATCCGCTGCTCAAGCAGGGGCTGGTCATCCTCGACACGCCGGGTCTCAACGCCATCGGCGCCGAGCCGGAACTGACGCTTTCCCTGCTACCCAATGCGCATGCCATCCTCTTCATCCTTGCCGCCGACACCGGCGTGACGCAGTCGGATCTGAACATCTGGAAGGAGCATATCGGTGACGGCGGCAGTGCCAAGCGCGGACGCGTGGTCGTGCTGAACAAGATCGACGGGCAATGGGACGAACTGAAAACGCTCGCGGAAATCGATGCCGAAATTGCCCACCAGGTCGATTCATGCGCCGCGATACTCAACTTGCCGGAGCGCCAGATATTTCCGGTTTCAGCGCAGAAAGGCCTGGTTGCCAAGATCAACGGCGACGCGGCATTGCTTGAACGGAGCCGCCTGCCGATCCTCGAGGCGGCGCTGTCCGGGGAGCTGATTCCGGCCAAGCAGGACATCGTGCGCGACAGTACCGAAAGCGAATTCGGCGAAGTCAGCCTGCGCGTGCGCGGCCTGCTCGAATCACGCCTCGCCGGACTGCGCGAGCAACTCGGCGAACTGACCGAGCTGCGCGGCAAGAACAAGGGCGTCGTCGAGTACATGATGGGCAAGGTGCGTGCCGACAAGGTCGAATTCGAGACTGGCCTGCAGCGCTATTACGCCGTGCGCAGCGTCTTCTCGACGCTGAGCAACAACCTGTTCGGCCATCTCGGTCTCGATGCGCTGCGCCATCTGACTCAGGAAACCCGTGAAACGATGGTTGAGGCGAATTTTTCGCGGACGCTGTCCGAGGCGATGGGCAACTTCTTCAGCCGCTCGCGTTACGCGCTGGCGCGGTCGACCGGCGAAATCGGCGAGATACAGAACATGATGGAAGCAGTCTACAAGAAATTCTCGGTCGAGCATGGTCTCAAGCTTGGATCGCCGGCGGCCTTTTCGCTGCTCCGCTACGACAAGGAGCTGGATCGCCTTGAGGCCTGGTGCAACACGCATCTGAACACGATGCGCAGCCTGCTGACGATCGACAAGAAGAACATCACGCAGAAGTTTTTCGAGGAGGTCGCGGTGCAGGTCCGCCGCGCCTTCGAGCGCGCCAACAAGGATGCCGAAACCTGGCTGCGGGCGATCATGGCGCCGATGGAAACCCAGGTTCGCGAACACCAGATCCAGCTCAAGCGCCGTCTGGAAAGCATCAAGCGCATTCACCAGGCGACGGATACGCTGGAAGATCGCATCACCGAACTGGAGAGCATCGAGAAAGACCTCCTGCAACAGATCAATGCGCTGGAAGCCGTGGTCGGGCGGGTGCGCGAGCTGCTGTTGCCGCCGCCGGCGCAACTAAGGGCCGCCTGATCCAGGATCTGGCTTGTTGCGGTCAACAACAAAAAACCCGCGATTTTCGCGGGTTTTTTTGTCGTGCCCGGAAATTTAGGGGCGCTTGTTGCCAGTCAGCTTTTCGTACTTGACCCAGAGCACGTCCTCGCTTTCGACGTGGTTGGGATCCTTCGGGATGCAATCCACCGGGCAGACCTGAACGCACTGCGGTTCGTCGTAGTGGCCGACGCACTCGGTGCATTTGTTGGGGTCGATCTCGTAGATTTCCGCACCCTGGAAAATCGCTTCGTTCGGGCATTCCGGTTCGCAGACGTCGCAGTTGATGCACTCGTCGGTGATGATCAGAGACATTGTCGCTATTCCTCTCTCAATTAACTGAAGTATTCGCTCGCAGGCGCTTATTTACACAAGGTTGTACAAATTTGCCGACATCGCCGCCCAGGCGCGCGATTTCCCGCACCATGGTCGCCGAGATGAACATGTACCGCTCGCCAGGCGTCAGAAACACGGTTTCGACCTCGGGGTAGAGGCTACGGTTCATTCCTGCCATCTGGAATTCGTATTCGAAGTCGGAGACAGCGCGCAGGCCGCGCACAATGACCTTGGCGCCCTGTTCGTGGACAAAATCCATCAGCAGGGTATTGAAGCCGAGGATTTCGACGTTATTCAGGTCGCCGAGGATTTCCTTGGCCATTTCCACCCGGTTGTCCAGCGTAAAGTGCGGCCGCTTGGACGGACTTTCGGCGATTGCCAGGATCAGCTTGTCGAACAGGCTGGCGGCCCGGCGCACGAGATCCTCGTGGCCACGGGTGATCGGGTCGAAGGTGCCCGGGTAAATCGCTACGCGATGATTGAGTTTGCTCAAACTGCTTCCCGCCGCATCAACTGAAAGTGGACTTCGCCGGCCTTGCCGTGACGCACCGGGCGCCAATCGCCCAGTGCCTTGATTTCATGTTCCGCCTCGATATAGACCGCAGCATCTTGGTTTGCAACGCCGGCAAGAAGCGGTTCCAGGCTAGGAATCCAGCCCTTCTTGAACGGCGGATCGAGAAAGATCAGGTCAAATTTCGACTTTGTCGAGGATAGATATTGTAGCGCATCCCCGCGAATGATCTCCACTCCGGGCGGGTTGTGCAGCATTTTTGCGTTTTCATGGAGGGCAGCGAGTACTTTTGGCGCCTGTTCGACCATGACCACCTGCACCGCGCCGCGCGAGGCCGCCTCGAATCCCAGCGCGCCGCTACCGGCGAAAAGGTCGAGGCAGTGCTCTCCGTCGAGTTCCTGGCCGAGCCAGTTGAACAGCGTTTCGCGCACGCGATCCGGGGTCGGGCGCAGGCCCTCGCTGTCGGGAAAGCGCAGAACTCGGCGCCGATACTGGCCGCCGATGATGCGCACCGAGTTCAATCGGCGGCCACCGTCACGGTCATCAGGTCAGACGGCCGAATGTAGCGGGAAAATGCCCGTTTGACGTCGTCGACCGTAACTGCCTGCACTTTCTCCTGATAGTGGTCGAGGTAGTCGAGCGGCAGGCCGTAGAAGCCAATCACAGCGACGTTGTCGAGAATTTTCTTGTTGCTGTCCAGGCGTAGCGGAAAACTGCCGGTCAGATTGGCCTTGGCCGCCACCAGTTCCTCCGCGCTCGGGCCCTGCTTCAGAAAACTATCGAGCACGTCGCGAGTCACCGCGATTGCCTCCTTGGCCTGCGAGCGCTTGGTCTGCAGGCTGATTTGGAAGGGGCCGGGCTGGCGCAGCGGATTGAAGTAACTGGAGACGCTGTAGGCGTAGCCGCGCTTGTCGCGCACTTCCTTCATCAGCCTTGATACGAAGCCGCCGCCGCCCAGCGTGTAGTTGCCGACGACCAGCGGAAAGAAGTCCGGGTTGCCGCGCTCGATTGCCGGCAGGCCGATGTGGATGTGCGCCTGGCTGGCAGGATGCTCGAGCTTGACGGTCTTGCCGATAGCAAGCGTGGGGGCGGGCGGCAACGAGGCGGGAGCGCCCGTGGGCAGCCCGGCGGCGATCGCCTCGGCGATCTTCTCGGCCTCGCCACGACTGAGGTCGCCGACCAGCGTGATACTGGCGTTGGCGGCCGTGTAGTAGCGGGCGTGAAAGGCGGCGAGGTCGTCGCGGGTCAGCGCGGCGACTGATTCGGGCGTCGCCTGCTGGCCATAGGGGTGGTCCGGGTACATGGCGGCCCAGAAGGCCTTGCTGGCGATGCTGTCGGGGCGGGTCATCGCTTCCTTGAGGGCGGAAATGGTGCGTGCCTTTTCGCGCTCGAAAATCGCTCCATCGAAGCGTGGCGCATGCAACACGTTGCGCAACACGTCAAGCGCCGCAGCGCGCTTCTCGGGCGCTGCCAGCGTGCGCACGGCGACGCTGGCGCGATCGGTGTCGGCGCTGCCGCCCAGCGTGGCGCCGATGTCGGCCATCTGCTCGGCAATCGCCGTCTCGTCCAGTTTGCCGGCGCCGTGGTCGAGCGCGGTACGGGTCAGCGCCGCGGTGCCGGATTTCCCCGGCGGGTCGAACATCGAGCCGGCGGCGAAATCGACTTGCACGTCGAGGATGGGCAGGACGCGGCTTTCAACGAAATAGACGCGGGCGCCGGTCGGCGACACCCAGTGTTCGATCTTGACGCCGGCCAGTGCAGCCTGGGTGGCGAGCAGGGCGATTGCTGCGGTCAACAGTTGTTTCATGGTCATTTTCATGTGCCAGTCTTTTTAGTGACGTGCGGCGACGGCGGGACGGCGCGGTTTGCCGTCCAGCGGTTGCGGCTCGAGAACACCGATGGTCAGCGTGTCGTCGCTGAAATACTTTTTCGCCACCGCCTGCACCTCGGCGGCGGTGACCTGCTGCAGCTTTTCGAGCATGCTGTCGATCTTCTGGTAGGGGATGCCGGCCGATTCGGTCTGGCCGATTTCCATCGCTTGCCCGAACATCGAGTCAAGTTTGTAGATCTGTCCGGCAACCAGTTGCGCCCGGGCGCGCTTGAGTTCCTGTTCGCTGACGCCGTCCTGCTGGATGCGGGTGATTTCAGCGCGCAGGGCGGTTTCGAGGTCGCTGACGGTCTTGCCTGCCGATGGGCTGCCGTGCAGGTAGATCATGCCCGGACCGCGCGCGGTCGAGTCGTATTCGATGCCGACTGACAGCGCCACCTTGTCCTCGCGCACCAGTTTCCTGGTCAGGCGTGCCGCCTCATGGCCGTCGAGGACGGCAGCCAGCATAGTCAGCGCGTAGGGGTCGCTGTCCTTGTCGACGTCGCGCAGCACGGGCGCCTTGTAGCCCATGATCAGCACGGGAAGTTCGGCTGGCGCCTTGACGTTGACCCGGCGCGTGCCGTCCTGGGTCGGCTCGACTTGCGGCTTGCGTGCCGGCAGGGGGCGTCCTTCCAGCGCGCCGTAGTATTTCTCGGCCAGTGCGAAGACTTCCTTGTGGTCGACGTCGCCGGTGATCACGACATAGGCGTTGTTCGGTACGTACCACGTGTCGTACCAGGCCTTGGCGTCGGCGGCGCTCATGTTTTCCAGGTCGTTCATCCAGCCGATGATCGGGCGGCGGTAGGGGTGAGCCTGGAAGGCGACCGCATTCATCTGCTCGTACAGGCGCGACTGCGGGTTGTCGTCGGTGCGCATGCGGCGCTCTTCCATGACGACCTTGATCTCTTGCGCGAATTCCTTGGCGTCGACGTTCAGGTGACGCATGCGGTCGGCCTCGAGCTGCATCATTTCGGGCAATTTTTCCTTTGGCACCTGCTGGAAGTAGGCGGTGTAGTCGCGGCTGGTGAAGGCGTTGTCGCGCCCCCCGGCGGCGGCGACGCGCTTGTTGAATTCGCCGGCGCCGACGCTCGGTGTGCCCTTGAACATCATGTGTTCGAGCACATGGGCGACGCCCGAGGCGCCATCGACTTCATCCATGCTGCCGATGCGGTACCAGACCATCTGCGCGGCGGTCGGCGCGCGCCGGTCTTCCTTGACGATCACGCGCAGGCCATTCTTGAGCGTGGTTTCGTAGGGGTTGGCCAAGGCTGCGGTAAACAGTTCGGGAAGCAGCAAAAGGGGGATAAGGTGTCGCAAGCGCATGGGGTGTAGGGCTTTCTGCTAGAATCAGCGGCGAAATTTACAATCATTCGGGCGGCATCTTATAGGCTTGCCGCCTGCCTGTCAGCACGGCTTAAGACCTCAATCCTCATGTTCAGTTTCCTGAAAAAATCCGGCAGCGAAGCGGCGCCAGTCGCGCCGGAGGATACCAATGCCGCTCCTTCGTGGCGCGACCGCCTGTTCAAGGGCCTGGCCAAGACCCGGGCGCAATGGGGCGGCAAGCTCAAGAACATCTTCTCGCGCGGCAAGGTCGACGACCAGTTGCTGGAGGAACTGGAAACCCTGTTGCTGACCAGCGATGTCGGGATCGAGGCGACCAGTCACCTGCTCGCCGAGTTGGGAAAAGCCGCGCGGCGCGACAAGATCGATACGCCGGAGGGGATCCAGAAGGCCCTCGCCAATGTCCTTCTTGAAACGCTGCAGCCGCTCGAACAGCCGCTCGATGTCAGCGGTCACAAGCCGTTCGTGATCATGATCGCCGGCGTCAATGGGGCCGGCAAGACGACCTCGATCGGCAAGCTGGCCAAGTATTTCCAGAATCAGGGCAAGAGCGTGCTGCTCGCCGCCGGCGACACCTTTCGCGCCGCCGCCCGCGAGCAACTTGAAACCTGGGGCCAGCGCAACAACGTGACGGTCATCGCGCAGGACAACGGCGATCCGGCGGCCGTCGTCTTCGATGCCATTTCGGCGGCCAAGGCGCGCGGCATCGATATCGTGCTGGCCGACACCGCCGGCCGTCTGCCGACCCAGATGCACCTGATGGACGAAATCGCCAAGGTGCGCCGCGTGATCCAGAAGATCGATCCGACCGGCCCGCACGAAACGCTGCTCGTGCTCGACGCCAACATCGGCCAGAACGCGCTGCAGCAGGTCAAGGCCTTCGACCAGGCCATCCAGGTGACCGGGCTGGTCCTGACCAAGCTCGACGGCACGGCCAGGGGCGGCGTCGTCATGGGAATCGCCCGTCAATGTCCGAAGCCGATCCGCTTCATCGGCGTCGGCGAGCAGATCGACGATCTGCGTCCGTTCTCCGCTAAGGATTTCGTGGATGCTTTGTTCGAATGATTGTCGCCAGTAACCTGAGCAAGCGTTATCCCGGCGGCTACGAAGCCGTCAAGGACGTCAGCTTCGCGATCGAGGCCGGGCAGATGGTCCTGATCACGGGCCATTCCGGCGCCGGCAAGTCGACGCTGGTCAAGCTGATCGCCGCCATCGAACGGCCGACCTCGGGCAGCCTGGTGGTCAACGGCCAGAATCTCTCGGCCCTGCGCCGTAGCGCGATTCCCTACCTGCGCCGGAATTTCGGGATGGTTTTTCAGGACCAGAAACTGCTTTTTGATCGCAGCGCCCTTGACAACGTCATGCTGCCCCTGCAAATTGTCGGCCTGCCGCGGCGCGAGGCGATCCGTCGTGCCCAGGCCGCGCTCGACAAGGTTGGCCTGCTGGCGCGCGAGAAGGCGAAGCCGATTGCGCTTTCCGGGGGCGAGCAGCAGCGCCTGGCGATTGCCCGCGCCGTCGTCAATCGCCCGGCCGTCTTGCTGGCCGACGAACCAAACGGCAATCTCGATATCGACTCGGCGAGCGAAATCCTCGAGATATTCGCATCCTTCCATCAGGTCGGCGTGACGGTCGTGGTTGCGACCCACGATCAGCACTGGATCGAGCGTTATCACCCGAACGTCCTGCGTCTCGGTCACGGGAGCCTGGTATGAACGCCTGGTTGGCCCAGCATGGCGCGGCGCTGGCCTCGGCTTTCCGCCGCCTGTGGTCGGCGCCGCTCAATACCCTGCTTTCCTTGCTCGTCATCGGCATTGCGCTGACCCTGCCGGCCTTCGGTTACGTATTGCTCGACAACTTGCGCGATCTCGGCCGCAGCGTATCCGGCGTGCAGCAGATCAGCATGTTCATGAACCTGGACGCCAGCAAGAAGGAAGTCGGGGAAATCGAGAATCGACTCAAGCAGGCAGCCACCGGCAAATGGCGCTTCGTGCCCAAGGAAGATGCGCTGAAGCGCATGCAGGACAGCGAGGGGATGGCCGAAATTGTCGCCAGCCTGCCACGCAACCCGCTGCCCGACGCCTTCATTGTCGAACCGACCAATAGCGAGCCGGAAGCGCTGGAAATCCTGCGCAAGGAAATCGCCGGCTGGCCGAAGATTGCACATGTGCAACTCGATTCGGCCTGGGTCAAGCGCTTCGATGCCTTCATCAGGCTCGCCAAGCTCGCCCTGTGGATGCTGGCTGCTATCTTCGCCGCCGGGCTGGTCGCCGTGACCTTCAACACCATTCGCCTCCAGGTCATGGCGCAGGCCGCCGAGATCGAGGTGGCACGCATGATCGGCGCGACCGATGCCTTCATTCGTCGCCCCTTCTACTATTTCGGTGCGTTGCAAGGCGCGCTCGGCGGACTGCTCGCCGCTGCGCTGATCATCGGCGCATTGAGCTTGCTGGCGGCGCCGGTCGGCGAACTGGCGGCGCTTTACGGTGGTAACTTCAGCATGCGTTCGCCAAGCATCATTGAGGTCACCGCGCTGGCCGGCGTCGGCGCCTTCCTCGGCTGGCTGGGCGCGCAACTGTCGGTCAGCCTCTCGTTGCGGAAGTTTGACTAGCACCATAAAGCCAAGGGCTGGCACTAGCCGCCGGGAATTCCTCTTTACGGTAGGGGCTGCCGCCCTCGCCGGTTGCGCGCCCAACGGCAAACCCCCGCTGCCACCAGGCGAACTGCTTGGCATGTCGCACGCGCTCGGCCACCGCCTGCGCGATGGCGGTTTTCCGGCGCCTTCGGAAACCTGGAGGACCAGCGTGCTGATTGTCGGCGGTGGCATTTCCGGGCTGTCAGCGGCCTGGAAACTTGCCAAGGCCGGGGTCGACGACTTCCTCTTGCTCGAAATGGAAAGCGAGCCCGGCGGCAATTCGCGCGCCGGTCAAAGTCCGCTGGTCTCCTATCCTTGGGGCGCTCACTACCTGCCGTTGCCGACGCGCGAGTCGACGGCCGTGCGCGAACTGCTCGCCGAGCTTGGCGTCTTGCAGGGCGATCCGGCTGCCGCGAAGCCGGCCTACGAAGAACGCTACCTGTGCGCGACGCCACAGGAACGGGTCTATCGCAACGGCTTGTGGGAAGAGGGGATATTGCCGCACCGCGGGCTTGATGCCGCCGAACGCGAACAGCAACGGCGCTTCCACGAGCGCATGGAAGAATTGAAAAATGCGCGGGGCCGGGACGGTCGGCGTGCCTTCGCGATCCCGATGGAGTTGTCCAGCCGCGACCCCGGGTGGCGGGCGCTCGACCGTATTACGTTCAGCAAATGGCTGACCGAAAACGGCTTCACTGCGCCCAGTCTGCACTGGCTGGCCAACTATGCGACGCGCGACGACTATGGTACTGCCCACGACCAGACCTCGGCCTGGGCCGGCTTGCATTATTTTGCGTGTCGCAATGGCGAGGCGGCCAATGCCGCCAGCGATGCGGTGCTCACCGCCCCGGAAGGCAATGCCTGGCTGGCGCGCGGACTGGCACGCCATGCGACGGGGCGCATCGTGACCGACGCGCTGGTCTGGCGCATCGAGGAAGGCAAGGCGAATGTTGCGGTCGACGTGCTTCTGGGGGCAAAAACTGTCCGTATCGAAGCCCGGCAACTGATCTGGGCAGCCCCCGTCTTTGTCCTGCCGCGCGTCTGGCCGGCCATGCCGGGTGAGCTGAAAGCCGCCGCGCTGGCCGGCGACTACGCGCCGTGGCTGACCGCCAACCTGCACCTCGCCGATTTTCCGGAAGAGCGCCACGGCGCGCCGCCGGCCTGGGACAACGTGTTTTACGACAGCCCCGGCCTCGGCTATGTGACGGCGACCCACCAGCTGATCCGCCGCCACTTGCCCGGCACGGTGTTCACCTACTACCGCGCCCTGCACGATGTCGCGCCAGCCGAGGGGCGGCGCCTGCTGCTCGATACCCCGCGCGAAGCCTGGGCCGAAGGCATCCTCGCCGAACTCGAACGCGTGCATCCCGACATCCGCCGCCTGACCACCCGCCTCGACATCTTCCGCAACGGTCACGCCATGCGCCGCCCGGTGCCGGGTAGCCTCTTCCATGGTCAACGGCAAAAACTGGCCAATTTCCGCGGCCCGCGCATTGCGCTGGCGCACGCCGATCTGTCGGGGTTTTCGTTGTTCGAGGAGGCGCAGTATCGCGGGGTGGTGGCGGCGCAACGGGTGCTCGCCCGGTAGTCCGTTTCTGGTGCCTTCGTGGCCCGCTCAACTTCTGCTTCCAGATTGCCGATTCAGGTCTAAGATGATTCCAATGGCAACATTGCCATGCCGGGCTTGCCCATCGACGGGCAAGCGAAACAGCATTGCTGGATGTAAAAGGAGTGGATCATGCTTGCGAAATTGATAGCAGCGGTGGTGGTCGTCGCCTCATTTCAGGCAGGTGCCGACGAGGTGGCGACGAAGGTGACCGGGGATCAGTTGCGCACCCTCGTGACGGGCGCGAAGGTGCATCACACCAACAGTTTTGGCAGCGAACGGCGTTGGGTCGACGAGCCGGACGGAACCCTCGTTGCCTCGACGAGCAACAAGAAGTACGGCGGTGCGATGTCGGCGCCTTCGACATCGTCCGGTAAATGGTTCATCAACGATGCCGACAAATACTGCATCGAGATCGACTGGAAGCGCGAACTCGAGAAATGGTGCGCCACTATCGTGAAGGGCGAGGACGGCACCTACTACCTCGGCAAAGTGGATCCGGCGCGCAAGATTGAGTTTGCCAAATAAGGCTCTGCAACCTGAGGGCGCCCTGTCAGTAGAGAAGAAATTTCCGTCGCGCGGCTGCCCACGCCGATTCGTCGAATTGCGTTGGCGTATCCAGTTGGGCAGGAGTGGAAGCAGGATCGTCCACCCATTCCCGCAGCAGCGGTGAGCCGCTGATCAGATCGATGGCCAGCCGCTCGTGTTCGTATTCGTAGGCGAAATCGCGCCACAGCGGGTAGTCGGGATACAGTCGCCTGATGGCCTTGAAGGCGAGGGCCTGGATGCGCCAGGGTTGGAAGGCTGCGTGATCGTAGTACGGCCCCTCGCAGTGGATCTGCACGCCGTGGTTCAGTTTCCCGGCGTGCTTGTGGAAAGTCGGCTCGAACCAGATTTCGCGCAGTTTGCAGCCCCTGAGCCAGTGCGGTGCGAAGGCCTGCATTTCGGCGATGACGGCGCGCGCATCGATGTCCGGCGCGCCGAAAATTTCCAGCGGCCGCGTCGTACCCCGTCCTTCGCTCAGCGTCGTCCCTTCGAGCATCACGGTGCCGGCGTAGGCGCGCGCCATCCACAGGTTGGGGGCGTTCGGGCTGGGGTTGATCCAGGTCCGCTCGCCGAGCGGCCAGCCGTGGCCGGGTGCGGCGTCGGGCTGCCAGCCCGACATTGCGATGACGCGGTAGTCGACGTCCAGCTTGAGCGTGGCGATGAACCAGTGGCCGAGTTCGCCCATGGTCAGGCCGTGGCGCATCGGCATCGCGCCGGCGCCGACGAAGCTTTCCCAGCCGTCGCGCAGAGTCAGACCTTCGACCGGGCGGCCGGCCGGGTTCGGGCGGTCGAGCACCCAAACCGACTTGCCGTGCTGCGCCGCCGCTTCTAGTACGTAGCGCAGCGTGGTGATGAAGGTGTAGATGCGGCAGCCGAGGTCCTGCAAATCGACGAGCAGGACGTCGAAGGTGTCCAGCATGGCAGCGGTCGGCCGCCGTACTTCGCCGTACAGGCTGAAGACCGGGATGCCGTGCCGCGGGTCGCGGAAGTCCGGCGACTCGACCATGTTGTCCTGCTTGTCGCCACGCAGGCCGTGTTGCGGGCCGAAGGCGGCGCTCAGCCTGAGGTCGGGCAGGGCGGCCAGCGCGTCGAGCGAGTGGGTGAGGTCGGCAGTAACCGAGGCCGGATGGGCGAGCAGGGCGACGCGCTGGCCGGCCAGCGGGCGGCGCAGGGCGGGGTCGGCGAGCAGGCGGTCAATGCCGAACTGGATGGGGCGGGTCATGGCGTGGTTCTTTGCAGGGTCAGCGAAAAGCTCTGACGGAGATGGAAATCTGGTTGCGCGGCGCAGTGTGACAGCGCCCAGTAGCTTTTGCTGCCGTCGCTGGCTTCGATGACGGCAGTCAGGCTGATGTTCAGGATGGCACTTGCCGGCAGCAGTTCGGGCGCCAGCAATGCGTCAAGCTGGAATCCATCCGCGCGGCGCCGGAAGGCGAATTGGGGCGCATTAGATGGCACGAAGCCGAAATCGCGCTCGCGGTAGGCGACGAAGCGATAGCTTGCCCACTGGCCCGAGGGCGCGAAATTGAATTCGCGGTATTCCGGGTCGTTGAGCGCGGCAACGAAGGCTTCGAGGCAGGTGTGTTGCCAGAGGTCGTCGGTGGCGGAAGGTGGGACGGGCTCGGGAATGCGGATGCTTTCCGGGTCGCCTCGCAGGCGATAGCTCAGTGCCAGGACGCCACCTTCACCAAGGCTTGCGCTGCCTTCAATGGCGCACCCCAAGGGTGCTTCCCGACTCGGCCTCGGGCCATTCGGGGCGCGGACTGCAGCATACGGGCTGGCGGGATGGCAGCGCAGCGCGTGGTGCTTGGCGACGGTCGAGGATGATTCGTGACAGGTGAACATGGCAGACGGTACTTTACCTGCTCAGTTGGCCGATTGCGCTACCCCATCACCAAAGGCCACGTCGAGAGCGCTTCCGTCGGGCGCGGTCAACCCGCCAAAACGGGCAAATTCAGGGGCTTTCCCTTGGTTGGCACGGCCTTTTGGAGTAATTTACTGCTTTCGTGCAACCTGACTCAGGGAGAGAAAAAAATGATACCGCTACGCATCAACCTCGAACCGGAAGAAATTCCCACCCACTGGTACAACGTGGCGGCCGACTTGGTCAATCCGCCGGCGCCACCACTCGCGCCGGATGGCAACCCGGTGACGCCGGAGCAAATGGGCGCCATTTTCCCGATGCCGATCCTCGAGCAGGAAATGTCGGCCGAGCGCTGGATCGCCATTCCCGAGGAGGTGCGCCAGATTTACGCCCTGTGGCGCCCGTCCCCACTGTGTCGGGCGCTTCGTCTGGAGCAGGCGCTCGGTACGCCGGCCAAGCTTTTCTACAAATATGAAGGGGTGTCGCCGGCCGGTTCGCACAAGCCGAACTCCGCCGTGCCGCAAGCCTTCTACAACAAGATGGTGGGCACCAAGCGGCTGACCACCGAAACCGGCGCCGGCCAATGGGGTTCGTCGATCGCTTTCGCCGGCCAGATGTTCGGCCTGCCGGTGCGCGTCTTCATGGTCAAGGTCAGCTACGAGCAGAAGCCTTTCCGCCGCTCGATGATGCAGACCTGGGGTGCCGAGGTCTTCGCCAGCCCGAGCAACCTGACCAACGCCGGGCGAGCCGCGCTGGCCGCCGATCCCGACAACGAAGGTTCCCTCGGCCTGGCCATTTCCGAGGCGGTCGAGGAAGCGGCGGCCGATCCCGGCACCTGCTACACGCTGGGCTCGGTGCTTAACCATGTGCTGCTGCACCAGACGGTGATCGGCCAAGAGGCCAAGAAGCAGTTCGACAAGATCGGCCTCTACCCGGACGTGATTTTCGGGCCCTGCGGCGGCGGTTCCAGCTTCGGCGGCATCGCTTTCCCCTTCCTCGCCGACAAGGCGGCTGGCGACAAGCGCGCTGCCAACCTGCGCTGCGTCGCGGTCGAGCCAACCTCCTGCCCGACGCTGACCAAGGGCGCCTACGCCTACGATTACGGCGACGTCTCCGGCTACACGCCGATCATGCGCATGTACACGCTGGGCCATGACTTCATGCCGCCCGGCATCCATGCCGGCGGCCTGCGCTACCACGGCGATTCGCCGCTCGTCTCGCAACTGCTGCACGAAGGGCTGATCGAGGCGCTGGCGGTGCCGCAGGTTGCCACCTTCGAGGCCGGCGTGCAGTTTGCCCGTGCTGAGGGCATCATTCCGGCGCCGGAATCCTGCCATGGTATCCGCGCAGCCATTGACGAAGCTTTGCGCTGCAAGGTCACGGGCGAGGCGAAAACCATCCTCTTCAACCTGACCGGTCACGGCCATTTCGACATGGCCTCCTACGACAGGTATCTGTCCGGCAAGCTTGAGGATTACGAGTACCCGGCCGCAGCCATCGCCGAATCGCTTAAGCATCTACCCAAGGTCGGTTGAGCGTTTGAGAGCGCTCGTTTTCCTGCTGGTTCTGGCCAACTTGCTGTTCCAGGCATTTGCCGGCGGGTATTTCGGCCGACCCGACAATCCCGATGCCTGGCGGATCGGTCAGCAGTTGGCGGCCGATCGTGTGCGCATCGTCGGACATGGCGAGACGCCGCCGGCCAAGGGTGCTGCCGAGCAGCAGCCCGCAGAAGTGGCGCCGCCGCCCGAGCCCGAGGAGTTGTGTCTGCGCTGGGAGCATTTGCCGGCGGCCGAAGCCGATCAACTGGCGTCGACTCTGGCCGAGAAACTCTCCGGTATCCGGGTCGAGCGTCGCGCCGTGCAGGCCGATGGGTCTGGCTGGTGGGTCATGGTGCCGCCCCTGGCGAACAAGGCGGAAGCGGACAATAAGGTTGGAGAACTGAAAGAGTTGGGCGTCAACGACCTGTTCGTCGTGCATGACGCCGGTCCCAACCAGTTCGCCATTTCGTTGGGTGTTTTCTCGAGCGAAAAGGGCGGACAGGAGCATCTTGCAAGACTCAAGGCCAAGGGGGTCAAGTCGGCCAAGCTGATACCGCGTCCGGGCAAGGAAACACAGTTCGCCGTCGAGGCGCGCGGACCGGCGGCTAAGAAGACAGAGGTGGAGGAGTTCGCCGCGGGTATCGTTCCAAAAACGACGGCGCAGAGCTGCAAGTGAGCGATTTCGTCGTCGGCCTGACCGGCGGGATTGGCAGTGGCAAGAGTGCAGCTACCGACTGTTTTGCCGCGCATGGCATCAGCGTGGTCGACACCGATGCCATCGCCCACGAGTTGACCGCCGCCGGCGGGGCCGCAATGCCGGCGCTGCTGGCCGAGTTCGGCCGGGAAGTCGCGGCTGCTGACGGCTCCCTCGACCGGAGCCGGATGCGCCGGCTGGTCTTTGCCGACCCGGCGGCGCGTGGGCGCCTGGAAGCCATTCTCCATCCAATGATTCGTGAGCTTGCTGGCACACGCTGCCGGGATGCCTATTCGCCCTACGTGATTCTGGCCGTGCCCTTGCTGGTCGAATCCGGAAGCTTTCGTGAGCGCTGTGACCGCATTGTCGCGGTCGACTGCCCGGAAAGCCTGCAAATCAGCCGCGTGATGGCGCGCAACGGACTCTCCGAAACCGAGGTCCGTGCCATTATGGCGGCCCAGGCGTCGCGCGCCGAGCGTCTGGCGGTGGCGGACGACGCGCTGAACAACGACGGGGATATGAGGCATCTCGAAACGCAGGTCGCCAACCTCCACCGGAAGTATCTGCGCCTGTCGGCTCAAATAGCTAAAGCAAACTGTTGAGATTAATCTGCAAATAGCTCAGAATTAGGGCAATTTTCCGTTCTTCAAAGCCACGATCCGCGTGATTACCTACGAATATCCCTTCAATGAGCGCATCCGCACGCTGCTGCGTCTCGAGGATTTATTCGAAAAAACAGCTTACTTTGGCGAAAGCGACGGACAACTGGAACATCACACGGCACTCGTCACCCTGTTTGAAATTCTCGAAACCGTGGGGCGTGCCGACCTCAAGATGGACCTCATCCAGGAACTGGAGCGCCAGCGCCAGACCCTGCTGACCTACCGCAACAATCCCGAAATTTCCGAAGAAGCCCTGTCCGGCGCGCTCTACGAGATCGAATCCTCGTCGGCCGCGCTGCTCGGCATGGCCGGCAAGATCGGCCAGTACCTGCGCGAGAACGACTGGCTGATGAGCATCAAGAGCCGTGCGGCGATTCCCGGCGGGGTCTGCGAGTTCGATCTGCCGTCCTACCACTGGTGGCTGCACCGCCCGCCAGATTTCCGGCGCGAGGCGATTGCCGGGTGGACGAAGCCGTTGCTGCCGCTGCGCGATGCGGCGGCCATTGTGTTGCGCCTGTTGCGCTCGAGCGGGCGGCCGAAGCACCATAATGCACTCAAGGGACAGTTTCAGCTCAATCTCGGTGGCACGGCGGCGCAGATGGTGCGCGTCGAAGTCGCTGTCGAGGAACCGGCCATTCCTGAAGTCAGCGCCAACAAGTATTTCCTCAACATCCGCTTCACCAACCCGCCGGCCAGCGACCTCAGGGCCAAGGTTGCCGAGCATGATGTGCCCTTTGCGCTGACCTTCTGCAACCTCTGATGGCCGCGCGCAAGGTTCGCTGTCCGCAATGCGGCGGGGAAACTCTCTGGGCGCCGGAAAATCCCTGGCGTCCTTTCTGTTCCGAACGCTGCAAGCAGATTGACCTCGGTTGCTGGGCCGCCGAGTCCTACCGGATTCCGGTACAAGACGAGAAAAATGAACCGGGCAGCGAAGTGCCAGACGCTACCAACCCCGCATAAGCGCGATGCCGTGCGCGCCGTGCGCCTGCGCAGCGGCCAGCATGTCGTTCCGCATTCCGCCGAGCGCGAACACTGGTAGCGGACAGCCACCGATCAGGTTTGAAAATTTGTCCCAGCCGAGGCTTGTGGCCTCGGGGTGCGTCGGTGTCGGCAGGACCGGGCTGAGCAGCGCGTAGTCGAGGCCGAGTTCGGCAGCGCGGGCGAGTTCCCCGGCGGTGTGACAGGAGGCGCCGACCCAGTTGAAATCCGGCCGGCGGGCGCAAGCCTTGAGCCGTGTCGCCGTGAGGTTCACCCCGTCGGCCCCGACCTGACCGGCGATTTCCTCGTCGTCGTTGATCAGTACGATGGCGCCGCGTTGCCGCGCGATCCGCGTGACCGCCTCGGCAAACCAAAGGCGCTGGGCGACGGGCCAGCCCTTGTCGCGTACCTGGATCAGGCGCAGCTCTTTGTCCAGCGCTTCTTCCAGTCGCTCGAGCTGGCGTTCGACGCCCTCGATCTCACCCATCGTGATGGCCATCGTGGTCGGTAGCGCCAGCGCCTTGAGGATTGGGTCGTTAGCCGGCAGGATTGGCGTCACGCTCGCGGACTTGCCGCATTTTTGCCAGTCGACCGCGCTATGTTCGAGCGGAGCCGTGATGCCGATTTCACCTTCCCAGGCGGTGACGTGCCAGAAGTGAAGGCGCACGGTCGCGTGCGGATAGGTAAAAACGCGGGTCAGCCACGGCGAACAGGCGGTGACAGAAATCCCCAGTTCCTCACGCAACTCGCGAACGAGGGCTTCGCGTACCGTTTCGCCGGGCTCGACCTTGCCACCGGGGAATTCCCAGTAGCCGGCGTAAACCTTTCCTTCAGGACGCTGGGCGAGCAGGAATTCGCTGCCGGCGGCGCGCAGCATGACGGCGGCGGCCACCTCGACGATCTTGTTCACCGTGCCTTCCTTCGCGCTGGCTTCGTTTCGTGGCCGGCCAGGTCGCGGGCGAACTGCCAGGCGACGCGCCCGCTGCGCGAGCCGCGACCGAGCGCCCAGTTCAGTGCGTCGCGCTCGCAAGCGGCGATCTTCGCCTCACCAACGCCGAAGTGGCGCAGCCAGTGCCTGACGATGTTCAGATAGTCATCCTGGCTGAACGGGTAGAACGAAATCCACAGGCCGAAGCGCTCGGAGAGCGAGATCTTCTCCTCGATCGCCTCGCCCGGATGAATCTCGTCATCGACGCGGGTCGTGTCGAGGTTCTCGGCGAAATACTCCGGCATCAGGTGGCGCCGGTTCGAGGTCGCGTAAATCAGCACGTTGTCCGGCGGCGCCGCGACCGAGCCGTCGAGTACCGATTTCAGTGCCTTGTAAGCGGTTTCGCCAGCCTCGAACGAGAGGTCGTCGCAGAAGATGATGAAGCGCTCGCGGCGCCCTTCGAGCAGGTCGACGATGTCCGGCAGGTCGATCAGCTCGTCCTTGTCGACCTCGATCAGGCGTAGCCCCTTGCCGGAAAACTCGTTGAGCACCGCCTTGACCAGCGACGACTTGCCCGAGCCGCGGCTGCCGGTCAGCAACACGTTGTTGGCCGGCTGGCCGGCGACGAACTGGCGCGTGTTGGCGACGATGCGCGCTTTCTGGTCGTCGATGTTCTCAAGATCGGCGAGGCGGATCGGATGCGGATGGCGCACCGCCTGCAGCCAGCCACGCCCGTTGCGCGTGCGCCAGCGGAAGGCGATGGCGTTCTCCCAGTCGGGCGCCGGCGGGGCCGGCGGCAGGCTGGCCGCGAGCTGGTCGAGGACGGCCTCGGCGCGGGTCAGGAGGCGTTCGAGTTGCGGGATGTCGGGCATGGTGGCGAGTATACTTCGCGGCGAATTGACGAACTGTAACGAAAGCCATGAGAAAAATCCAAGCCGCAGCGCTTCTTGTCCCGATATTTCTGGCGGCCTGTACCGCCCTGCCGCCCAGCGAGCCGGTGGCGGGTTGCAAGCCGTGCCCGACCTGTCCGGCGTGTCCGCCGCCGGCGCCGGTCCAGCCGCCGCCCATCGCGCCCTTCTCGCGCACCCTGCAGCCGGCCAACTGGTCGGACCTGCCGGGCTGGAGCGACGACGACCTCGCCGCCGCCTGGCCGGCCTTCATGGCGAGTTGCCGCGGCGTCGCCGGCAAGCCGCACGGCCCGAGCTGGAAGCGCGTCTGCGATCTGGCGCGCACCGCCGACGGCAAGCCGGGCCACGACCCACGCCGCTTCTTCGAAAGCCAGCTCAAGCCTTACGCGATCCTGGGCGCCGACGGCAATCCCAGCGGCCTGGTGACCGGCTACTACGAGCCGCTGCTGCGCGGCAGCCGGACACGCGCCAATGGCTTCGAGCAGCCGGTGCGCGGGGTGCCGGACGACCTGCTGACCATCGACCTGTCCGCCGTTTTTCCGGAATTGAAGGACAAGCGGGTGCGCGGCCGGCTGGTCGGCAACAAGGTCGTCCCCTACTGGTCGCGCGGCGAAATCGCCGCGCGTGGCGACAAGCTGCCGGCACCTACGCTGCTCTATGTCGACGACGCCGTCGAACTGTTCTTCCTGCAGGTTCAGGGCTCCGGGCGCGTGAAGCTGGCCGATGGCACGATGACCCGCCTCAACTACGCCGACCAGAACGGTTATCCCTATCAATCGATCGGCCGCACGCTGGTCGACCGCGGTGAAATGAAACTGGAAGAAGCCTCGATGCAGGGCATCCAGGCTTGGGCGCGGGCCAATCCCGGTCGCCTCGACGAACTGCTCAATAGCAACCCGAGCTATGTCTTCTTCCGCGAAGCCCCCAACAGCAAGGACGGCCCGGTCGGCGCGCTCGGCGTCCCGCTGACCAACGAGCGCAGCATCGCCATCGACCCGCGTTCGGTGCCGCTGGGCGCGCCGGTCTTCCTGGCGACGACGCGGCCGAATTCGGGCAAGCCCCTGAACCGCCTGATGCTGGCGCAGGATACCGGCAGCGCGATCAAGGGCGCGGTGCGCGCCGATTTCTTCTGGGGCTTCGGCAAGGAGGCCGGGGAACAGGCGGGGCGCATGAAGCAGGCGGGGCGCATGTGGCTGTTGCTGCCGCCCGAGGCTGCCCCGAAATAGGCCATCTGCACCGTTGCGATGCGCCGCCTTGCCAATGCGCACCGTGGCGGTGCATTATTTTTCGCCCGGTGCAATGCAATGCACTGATTTGTAACAACATTGACGCACTGGAATGGTGCTTGCTTTTAATTCCGGATTATTTGATCCGGGGGTTTCATGGAAGCTGTTCAATCGGGCGGTAACGTCCTCTTCATCCTGTTGGGCGCCATCATGGTGCTCGCCATGCATGCCGGCTTTGCGTTTCTCGAGGTCGGCACGGTGCGCAAGAAAAACCAGGTCAATGCACTAGTCAAGATTTTGACCGATTTTGCGGTGTCGACCGTGGCTTACTTCTTCATCGGCTACAGCCTCGCCTACGGCATCAATTTCTTCTCTGGCGTCGATACGCTGATGGAGAAGAACGGCTTCGAGCTGACCAGGTTCTTTTTCCTGCTGACCTTCGCCGCCGCCATTCCCGCCATCATCTCCGGCGGCATCGCCGAGCGCGCCAGGTTCAGTCCGCAACTGATCGCTACCTTCATGCTCGTCGGTTTCGTCTATCCCTTCTTCGAGGGCATCGCGTGGAACCAGGCGTTCGGCATCCAGGCCTGGCTCAAGGCGAGCTTCGGCGAGGAATTCCACGATTTCGCCGGCTCCGTCGTCGTCCATGCCATGGGCGGCTGGATCGCGCTGCCCGCGGTGCTGCTGCTCGGTGCCCGCTACGGCCGCTACGGCAAGGATGGCCGGATTTCCGCCCACCCGCCGTCATCGATACCCTTCCTCGCCCTCGGCGCCTGGATTCTCACCGTCGGCTGGTTCGGCTTCAACGTCATGAGCGCCCAGACGCTCGACAAGATTTCCGGTCTCGTCGCGCTCAACTCGCTGATGGCGATGGCCGGCGGTACGCTGGTCGCGCTGCTCGTCGGCAAGAACGACCCCGGCTTCGTCCATAACGGCCCGCTGGCCGGCTTGGTGGCGGTCTGCGCTGGTTCCGACCTGATGCACCCGATTGGGGCGCTGGTTGTCGGCGGCGTTGCCGGCGGCCTGTTCGTGGCCATGTTCACGCTGACCCAGAACCGCTGGAAGATCGACGACGTGCTCGGCGTCTGGCCGTTGCATGGCCTGTGCGGCGCGTGGGGCGGCATCGCCGCCGGCATCTTTGGCAGCAAGGCGCTCGGCGGCGCCGGTGGCGTCGCCTTCATGCCGCAACTGATCATGACCGGGATGGCCATCGTCGTCGCCATGCTCGGCAGCCTGCTGGTCTATGGCTCGCTCAAGGCCGTGCTCGGCCTGCGCCTCGATCAGGAAGAGGAATACCAGGGGGCCGACCTCAGCATCCACCGGATCACGGCCACCCCGGAGCGCGAACCGAACTGGTAAGCCTGTGATCGTAGGAAGGAAAGCCGTAACGCCGCATGCCACCCATATGATCACATCTCGCTTCGTCAAGACTGCCTGCTTGGCCGCCTTCTTTTTCATGTTCGCCATGCCGGGCGCCCGGGCGCTTGAAGAGGGTAAGCCCGTGCCCTATTTTGAGATCACCCTGGCCGACGGCAAGATATTCAAGTCGTCGGAAGCCAGGGGAGAGGTGGTCGTGGTCAACCTGTGGGCGACGTGGTGCACCTTCTGTCGGGAAGAGATGCCGGCGCTGGAAACCTACTACCAACGCCACAAGGGCGAGGGGCTACGGCTGATCGCCGTCAGCATGGACGAGGCGGGCGACGACGCC
>Ga0209048_10000008_pt1 | contig 180916 bp, 173 predicted proteins | sample FrelakmetCRP12CR_FD_187146 | JGI IMG/M metagenome (GOLD analysis project Ga0209048, IMG submission 187146) | Freshwater lake sediment microbial communities from the University of Notre Dame, USA, for methane emissions studies - CRP12 CR (SPAdes)... | ecosystem: Environmental > Aquatic >...
TGGCGGAGAGAGTGGGATTCGAACCCACGATAGGCTATTCACCTATACACGCGTTCCAGGCGTGCGCCTTCAACCGCTCGGCCATCTCTCCCGCGCATCGACTGACTCGCTGCAGCGCGCGGATTATAGAGGCGGCAACTTCGCGATTGACTCCGGCGTGGGGAAGGTGACCACGTGATCGGCGTCGAGTCGGATGCCGATGCGTTCTCCGATCGCGTGATCGTGATGGCTCGGCACCAGCGCGAGCACTTCGCGGCCACTGTCGAGTCTGAGCGTATAGACAAAATCGCCCCCGCGGAAGATCTTTCGAACGACCTCGGCGGTCATCGGGCTGGCGTCGTCGTGCACGACGTCATCGGGGCGCAGCAGCACTTCGACGTGGCAGCCCTTGCCGCATGCGTCGCAGCCAATGCCACAGGGTGACGGAGCGTTGCCGGCCAGTTCGCCGAGTTCGATCGCGACGCGACGCGGGTTCAACACCTTGGCGGGAAGAAAGACGCCCTGACCGATGAAGTCGGCGACAAAGCGGCTGGCAGGCCGGTGATAGAGCTCGTACGGGCGATCCCATTGCTCGAGCCGGCCCTGATGCATCACGCCGACGCGGTCGGCAATCGCAAAGGCTTCCTGCTGGTCGTGCGTGACGAGGACGGCCGAGGTGGCGCTTGCCTTCAGGATCTGCCGCACCTCGGCGCCCAGCCTCGCGCGCAGTTCGACGTCCAGATTGGAGAACGGCTCGTCCATCAGCAAGAGCTTCGGCGCCGGTGCAAGGGCCCTCGCCAGCGCGACACGTTGCTGCTGGCCGCCGGAAAGCTCGTGCGGATACTTGCCGGCGAGCGCGCGCAGGCCCACGAGATCGAGCATCGTGCGGACGCGGGCGTCGCGCGCGCTCGCATCGGCGCCGCGCAGGCCGAAGGCAATGTTCTGTTCGATACGCAGATGCGGAAACAGCGCGTAGTCCTGGAACACGAGACCTACGCCGCGCCGCTCGGGCGCGACACTCGCGCCGACGCTGGCCACCGTTTCGCCGTCGATCACGATCGATCCGCGCTCGACCGGAATGAACCCCGCGATCGCCCGCAGCAACGTCGTCTTGCCGCACCCTGAACTTCCAACCACGCAGCCGATGTCGCCCCGGGTCAGTCGCAGCGAGAGGCCATCGACGACCGGCATGCCGCGGCGATAACCGAGCACGAGCTCGCGGATATCGAGAACAGGCGTGTCGCTCATGGCCCCATGTTACTCTGGATGCATATAATTCTCATTTGCATTTGAGCGACCGGTTCGCCGCTCGCGCCCGCGGCAGCGCCGCGTGTCAGGATGACGATTCTGAATCCGGTGAGCGCACAGATCTCGACCCCGTACGCCTCGACACCGCGCGACCCGGCCGCGATCGCATTGGTGCTCGCACTGATCTGCGCCGCACTGGTCGCCTTGCCCGTGCTGGGAGTCTTCGCAAGTTTCTTCAACGCGCCAGCCTCGATGGATACGCTCGCCCATCTTGCCGGCACGGTGATTCCGCGCGCCGCGCTGGAAACGTTCGTGCTGGTCGGGCTGGTGACCGTCGGCGTGACATTTCTCGGAACCACGTCGGCGTGGTTGGTCGCCGCGCTCGACTTCCCAGGCCGGCGCGTGTTCGAGTGGGCGATGCTGCTGCCCTTGGCGATGCCGGGCTACATCGTCGCGTATGCGTATACCGACTTTCTCCAATTCTCCGGGCCGGTGCAGTCTGCATTGCGTGACGCGGCCGGCTGGCAGCACGGCGACTACTGGTTTCCGGATATCCGAACGCTGCCTGGCGCAGCCTTCGTCTTCACGGTCGTGCTTTATCCGTACGTCTACCTGCTTGCACGCACGGCATTCATTGCGCGCACCGCGTCGATGATCGATGCCGCGCGCAGCCTTGGGCTGTCGCCCGTTGCGACCTGGCTGCGCGTGAACCTGCCGCTCGCGCGCCCAGCCGTCGTGGCCGGCGCCTTGCTGGCGCTGATGGAAACGGTCGCCGACTACGGCGCCGCTTCGTACTTCGGTCTGCAGACCTTTACGACGTCGATCTACCGCGCGTGGTTTTCGCTCGGTGACCGCATGGCGGCGAGCCAGCTCGCGGCGATCCTGCTGCTGATCGTGTTGCTGATCACCGCGCTCGAACTGCGCGCGCGCGGGCGTGCCCGTTTCTTTGCCGCGGCCAATAGCGCACGGCCCGCACCGCGCACGACGTTGACCGACTGGCGCCGCTGGGCCGCCTTGCTGGGTTGCTGTGTGCCGATCGCGCTCGGGTTTGCGTTGCCGGTCGCGATCCTGATTCATCTGCTGTTGCCCACGCTCGCATCAGCGCCGCTGGGACGCTACGCGCAATGGCTCACCAACAGCCTGCTGATTGGCGTGGCCGCGGCGGTGCTTACCTTGGCGGTTGCGCTCGCGCTGGCCTACGCGGTGCGCCTGATGCAGACAGGTACGGTCGGCCGGGTCGTGCGCTTTGCGGCGCGCACGTTGAACCTTGGCTACGCAGTGCCGGGCGCGGTGATGGCAGTCGGCATCCTGTTGCCGCTGGCGGCCTTCGACAACGCGCTCGATGCCTGGGTGCGCGGGGCCTTCGGCGTCGGCACTGGACTGCTGATCACCGGGACCGCCGCGGCGTTGCTTTATGCCTATCTGGTGCGTTACTTCGCCGTCGGCTATCAACCGGTCGAAGCCGGCCTGGCGCGCATCACGCCGGCGATGGACGCGAGCGCGCGCAGCCTGGGCGCGGGGCCGATCGAAGTCTTCCGGCGCGTGCATCTGCCGCTGCTCGCGCCGTCAGTGCTCGCGGGCTGCCTGCTGGTGTTCGTCGATGTCATGAAGGAGCTGCCGGCAACACTGGTGCTGCGGCCGTTCAATTTCGACACGCTGGCGGTGATCGCCTATCAGCTCGCCGCCGATGAGCGGCTCGGCGAAGCGGCCCTGCCATCGCTTACCATCGTGGCAGTGGGTGTCGTGCCGGTGATCCTGCTGTCGCGCGCCATTGCGCGCACATCGATGACCAGCACGATCGGGTAGCGATTCAACGACGACGAGGTTCAAGTCCATGGGCTATGTCTTTGCCGCGCCCGCGCAAGCGGTCGTGCCGGTCGCGGGAAGCACTGATCTCTTTCCGGTGCATCGCATCTACTGCGTCGGCCGCAACTACGAGGAGCACGCGAAGGAGATGGGCTTCTCCGGTCGCGAGCCGCCGTTCTTCTTCACCAAGCCGGCCGACGCGGTGCTGTGTGTGGCCGACGGGGCCACCGGCGAGATGCCGTATCCCGGCGCGACGAACAACCTGCACCACGAGATGGAACTCGTGGTGGCGATCGGCAAGCGCGGACGCGACATCGCGGCCGCCGGGGCGCCGGGTTTCATATGGGGTTACGCCGCGGGGCTCGACATGACGCGGCGTGACCTTCAGGGTGAAGCGAAGAAACAGGGGCGACCGTGGGAGGTCGGCAAAGGCTTTGACTTCTCGGCGCCGATCGGCCCGGTCAAACCGGTTGCGAAGACGGGCGAGATCAAGGGCGGCCGCATCTGGCTCAACGTCAACGGCGAAAAGCGGCAGGAGAGCGATGTTTCCAAGCTGATCTGGAACGTCAATGAGACGATCGAACACCTCTCGAAGTACTTTGAACTGCAGCCGGGAGATCTGATCTTCACCGGCACACCCGAAGGTGTGGCGGCGGTCAAACCTGGCGACCTGATGGAAGGCGGGATCGATGGCGTCGGGACACTCAGGGTGCGCGTGAAATAGACGCCGCTGATAAGCTTTTGCGGACCGAGGAAGGCGAGGAGGAGATAAAGGCGAGGCTGCGCCGTCTGCTTGCCGCGGCGGCCGTCGGCACGGCACTGGCCGGGCCGCGCGCTCGCCCGGGAAATTGTGCTGAAGGTGCACCACTTCCGGCCGCCCTCGGCGATGGGACCGACCAATCATCTGGTTCCCTGGTGCGACTAGATCGCGAAGGAATCGGACAACCGCACATCATCAACAGCCTCGCGCGCGACGAGCCGCTGATGGAGACCTTCGAGGGCGTCATCCCGTTCCTGCTGTCCGACGCGGTGCGCGCGTGGCGCTGCTGAACCTGTTCCCGATTCTTTCACTCTGGCTCGTAAGGGTGCTCAATTGATCAAGCTCTACAACGCGGCACGGTCCTCGGCATCGTTCCGGGCGCGCATCGCGCTGAACGTCAAGGGTCTGCGCTTCGAGTATGTGCCGGTCGGTCTCATCAAGGGCGAACAGTTCAAGGACCAATTTCGTGCGCTCAATCCAGCCGAGCTGGTGCCGGTTCTCGAATTTGACGGCGGTCCCGTACTGACGCAATCGCTGGCGATCATCGAATATCTGGAAGAGAAGTTTCCGCAGCCGCCGCTGCTGCCCCACGATCCGGTCGAGCGTGCCTACGTGCGCGCGGTGGCGCTCGCGATCGCCTGCGAGATCCACCCGCTCAACAATCTGCGCGTGCTGCGTTACCTGGTGCGCGCGCTTGGCGTAACGGAGGACGCCAAGGATGCGTGGTACCGCCACTGGGTGGAGCAGGGCCTGGCGCAGGTCGAGTCGCAATTGCGGGCAGCAAAGCGCACCGGACGGTTCACGCTCGGCGACCACGTGACGATGGCCGACGTGCTGATCGTGCCGCAGATCTTCAATGCCAGGCGCTACCACTGCAGCGTCGACCACGTGCCGACGATCATGCGCATCTTCGACGCCTGCATGCGGTTGCCGGCCTTCATCGACGCGCAGCCGGAAAAGCAGCCCGACTTTGCCTAGCGGCCGGCTCAGGCGCCCGCGCGCACCCTTAGGGTACTGGCAAGTTCGAACACCGCGGTCGCGTAGAAGTAGCTGCGGTTGTAATGCAGGATCGCGCTGAAGCTGCGTGTGCCGATACGGTAGTCGCGCCGCTGCGTGCCGTCGGTGTCGATGAGCGGCAGATCGATCAGCAGCACCGGCGCATCCGGGGGCAGCGCGCCGTCAACCTCGACGCCGAGGCCGGCGAGCATCGACCAGGGCGTATCGGCGCGGATGCCGCCGCCGAACTGCTCGATCAACTCATCGAACGAACGCTCTTCCGCGTCCGCACCCAGCGTCGCCGCCAGCAGGATCGGCTCGTCCTTCTGCCAGCCATGCGCGGCAAGGAAGTTGGCCACCGATCCGATGCTGTCGTCGCGGCTGTTGATCAAGTCGATGCGGCCATCCCCGTCGAAGTCGACAGCCCAGCGGCGAATCGAGCTGGGCATGAACTGCGGCATGCCGATCGCTCCCGCGAAGGACCCACGCACGGCAACCGGATCAAGGTGCTGTTCGCGTGCGAGCAGCAGGAACTGCTCGAGTTCGCCGCGAAAGTAGTCAGCGCGCCGCAGGTAATCGAAGCTCAGCGTCAACAGAACGTCGAGGGTGCGGAAGCCGCCCGTCATTCGGCCGTACTGCGTCTCGATGCCGAGAATCGCGGTGACGATCTCGGCCGGCACGCCGAACTGCGCTTCGGCCCGTTCGAGTACGCGCCGCTGAACGACCAGGAACGCCACGCCTTCGCGGATGCGGCGCTCCTCGACATAGCGCGTCCGGAACTCGAGCCAGTTGCGCTGACCGAACGGGATCGGCGGCTGCATCAGGCGCTCGACCTCGGCCAGGTGGCGACCCTGTGCGAAGACACGCTCGATCCAGCGGCGTTGCACGTCGTTCTTCGCGGAAAACGCGTCGATGAACGATTGCACCTCATCGCGTTTCTGATAGGGAACAAACGCACTGGCCCGTGCCTTCGACGCGGGCACGGCCGTCGTGCCCAGCGCGGAGATTGCGACTCGGAGCAGATCGCGGCGATGCATGTCGCGTCACTCAGGCGGGCGTGGGACGGAATCGACGCACCGCTTTGCGCAGTGCGCGAATATGCGCGGCGTGCACCTCATGGCTCGCGCGCGAATAGCGCCAGCGCTCGAACGCGCTGAGGATCGCCGCTGCCTCGCGCCCGGCGGCAGGGGCAAGCCTGCGCTCGATCTGAGCCTGCAGCGCGCGCGGTCCAAGGCTGAAATCGACGCGCAAGCCCGCGTCGAGCAGGCGATGGCGAAAACGATCGAACAGTTGAGCCAGCGGGTCACGCATGTCGCGATACCGCAGTGAGAAATAGGTCAGTGCGACGAGGATGGCGACGAACGAGATCGCGAGCAGCGCGCCGAGCATGCGCCAGTCGGGTTCCAGCCCAAGGCGCTCGAGCAGTGCCCGCTGTCGCTCAGGGGAATAGGCGATCACCCATTGATTCCACGAATTCTGCAGCGCCTCCCAGCCAAAGCGGATCGAGAGCGTCCAGCGGATCCAGGTCGATGCGCCGGCACCGGGCGATGCAAGTCCGACCGCCAGCCCGGCCTGACGCGCGATCTCGACCGCGCCCTGCTCGATGCGCAGCGGCGCCACGACCGAGGTCGGATCGACGCGCGTCCAGCCACGCTCGGCGAGCCACACCTCGGCCCAGGCGTGCGCATCGGACTGCCGTACCGTCATGAAACCATCGACCGGATTGACCTCGCCGCCCTGGTAGCCGGTGACCACGCGCGCGGGAATGTCGAGCGCGCGCATCAGCACGACGAACGCCGCGGCATAGTGCTCGCAGTAGCCCTGTCGGGTATCGAACAGGAATTCGTCGATCGAATGGCGCCCGAGCAGCGGTGGCCGCAACGTGTAGACAAAACCGTCGCGACGGAAATGATCGAGCACCGCGTTGACCAGGTTGACGTCGCCCGCGCGGCCGGCGGCAGCGGGCGTGCGGCCTCGAAGCTCCGCGGCAAACTGCAGCGTGCGCGGATTGAATCCGGCCGGCAGCGCGACCCAGTCACGCAGCGAAAGATCCGACTCGTTCAGCCCCATCACATAGCGCGTGTACGAGCGTATCGAATAGCGTACGCGCTGTGTGACGAGCCCAGCGGCCAGCAGCTGGCCAGCGCTGTTGAAGCGCGGCCGCAGCTTTTCGTCCACCGGTGCGGTCAGCGGAAGATCAAGGGCGAAGAGCCAGTCACGCTGATTCGGTTCCAGCGTGATCGTGTAGTCGGTCGCCGATGCCGGATCGGCCTGCGCGGTGAGCGGGGGCGCGGGGCGCTCCGCGGGCGGTGCCCAGGCCCGACCGGTGAACAGACCGAACACCGGCCCGCGCCAGTACAGCGTGTTCTTCCCTGGGGGTTCCTTCTCGAAACGGACGCGGAAGGCAATCTGGTCCGATTCGAGCAGGCGGCTGATCGTTCCCGGCGACATCGAGTCCGACAGGCCGGTCGTGCCCGAGAACGCATCGCTGGGCAGCCCCCACAACGGCGCCGACAGGCGCGGAAAGAGCACGAACAGCACCACGGTCAGGGGAATGGCCTTCAGCACCGTGATGCCGACCAGCCGCAGCTTCTGTCGCGCGGGCACATCGCTGTCGGTCAGGTTCACGCTCACCAGCACGAAGAAGAGCAGGATCACCGCGGCAACGGTGATCAGTGCGATCGGCAGTCCCTGGTCGAAAAGGAACTGCGTGAGCAGGATGAAGAAGGCGAGGAAGATCACGACAAAGATGTCGCGCCGCGCCCGAAGCTCGAGCAACTTCAACGCGATCAGCAGCAGCAGGAACGTGACGCCCGCGTCGCGCCCGAGCAACGTACGGTGCTCGAGCCACACGGCAAGCGCGGCGGCGGCCAGTAACGGCAGCATGGCCAGGTGCCCGGGCGCGGGACGCTGCGCGACCGTGAGCCAGAAGCGCCACGACCACAGGGCGACAAAGGTGGCGATCGCCCACCAGGCGAGGTGTTCGAAATGCGGCGCAACCACGAAGGCGATCGCGAGCAGCAGCACCAGCACGTCGCGCCGTTCGCGTGCCGCGCTCGACATCTGCGGTTGCACGAGCATGAGCGCGAACCGGCGCAACGCGAGCCAGGCTTCGCGCGGGACGCGGCCAGATTGCATCGCGGCCACCTCGCCCATGTTTCAGGCCAGTGCCAGCGCCGTGAGACAGCGCTGGCGATGCTCGGCGCCGGCGCCGAGCTCCACGGTCCGGCCCCGGAGCTTCAATGCGCAGCGCACCTGTGCGGCATCGGCCACGAGCACCCATCGCGCCAGTCGCGCCAGCCAGTCTTCATAGGTCAGATGGTGCGGCTGCGCATCGATGTCGAGCAGGAGGTCGCCCCCGCCCTGCGCGTCGAAGAGCTTGACCGACAGATCGTCCGAGCGGGCCGCCAGTCGCCACGCAATCATCTTCTGCGGATCCCCGGGCTGGTACGGCCGCACGCCGGCGAAATCATCGCCCGTCGACGACAGGCCGACCCCATCGCCATCGCCGTGCGTCGCCGCGGGCAAGGGCGGCGCGTCGTCCTCCGGCTTCGGATACACGATTGCCGTCAGCGGCGGCGTGTAGTACGACCATGCCTGCCAGAGTCCGAACGGAAATCGCGTTTCGATCCGGATTCTGGGACAGGCGAGGCGGCCACGTCTTGGCGCCGGCAGTCCCAGCCGCACGGTGCGCGTCCCGTTGGCCGGTACGTCCGCGGCGACCGACACGAGGCGCTTGCGGGCCGCGGAAAGCAGTGCGAATCCGAGCGCATAGCGCGGCTCTGCGGTCGGATTGCTGACGACGATTTCGAACGTCGCCACGTCGCCGGCGAACACGTTTTCGACCGCGTGCCCGCGCAGCTGCACGCGCGTCAGGTTGCGATGGGTGTGGTACATGGCGACAAGCGCAATGCTGATCACGAAGAACGTCAGCAGGAATCCCAGTTGCAGCGCGTAATTGATCGAGCCAATCAGCAGTACCAGCATGGCGGCGCCGAACACCATGCCGGCTCGCGTCGGGATGATGTAGACGCGCCGCCGATCGAGCAACACGTCGCCGTGTTCGATGCCGTCGCGCCCGGCAATCCAGGCGGCGATGCGAATCGACAGCGGGTGCGCGGTGAAACTCATGCCGTCGGGACGCTGCCGTACCGGGTCGACGGTCCTCGACCGGCTGCGCGCCGGCGGGTGCCCGGTGACGAAGACAAGATCCTCCTCGAAACCGCCGGTGGCGAGCCGCCGACCGTCGGCTTCATGGCACCGCCACCGCCTGTGCCAGCTGCGTGACGAGTTCACGGCCATGCAAAACGCGGCCGCCGTCGCGTTGCGTCACGTGCAGGCGATGGCCGGCCACGGCGGGCAGGACATTCTGGACATCTTCGGGAATCACGTGGTCCCGGCCATCGAACCAGGCCCACGCGCGCGCGGCGGCGAGCAGCGCAAGGCCCGCGCGCGGGCTCAGCCCCTCGGCGTACTTGCCCGACGCGCGCGTATGTGCCAGCAGGGCCTGGACATAGTCGAGCAGGGCATTCGACACGAAGACCTTCTTGACCGACGCTTGCGCGGTCACCAGCTCGGCCGGGCGCGCGACGGCCGGCAGCACGCGCAGCATGTCGCGCCGCGCCTCGCCCGCCAGCAGCGCCCGCTCCGCAGCGCGATCCGGATAGCCGAGGCTGATGCACATCAGGAAACGATCCAGTTGCGACTCGGGCAGCGGAAAGGTGCCGACCTGGTGCAGCGGGTTCTGCGTCGCGATGACGAAAAATGGCTGCGGCAGGGGACGTGAAACCCCGTCGACCGAGACCTGGCTCTCCTCCATCGCTTCGAGCAGCGCGCTCTGGGTCTTCGGGCTGGCGCGGTTGATTTCGTCAGCCAGCAGCACGTCGGTGAAGATCGGGCCGGGATGGAACACGAATTGCGCCTGGGTGCGGTCGTAGACCGACACGCCGATCACGTCGGACGGCAGCAGGTCGCTGGTGAACTGGATGCGGCGAAACGGCAGGCCCAGCGAAATGGCGATGGCATGCGCCAGCGTCGTCTTGCCGACCCCGGGCGCGTCTTCGATCAGAAGGTGTCCGCCGGCCAGCAGGCAGGTCAGGCTCTGGCGCACCTGCAGGTCCTTGCCTACGATCACCCCCGAAATCTGGGCGGCGCATCTTCTGAGTTGTTCCAGCATTACACTCGATTCAGGGAGACGAACGGCAAGGGGCGACCACCGTGCATACCGGTTTCATCACGCACACCCAATGCGGCGCGCACGAGATGGGTTCATGGCATCCGGAGAGCCCGGCCCGCCTCGCGGCGATCCAGGACCATCTGATCGCGATCGGGCTGGCCCCGCATCTGGAACATGTCGATGCGCCGCCCGCGACCATCGACCAGCTGGCGCGTGCGCACGATCGCGATTACATCCAAGCATTGCGATCGAGGATACCAAACGACGGCTATTACCCGGTGGACCCGGACACGTCGATGAATGCATCGACCTGGGATGCGGCGCTGCGCGCCGCGGGCGCGGTCGTCGCCGCGACCGACCAGGTGGTCGGCGGCGCGCTGGGCAACGCGTTCTGCGCCGTTCGCCCCCCCGGGCATCATGCACGGCCCGCAGCGGCGATGGGGTTCTGCTTCTTCAATAACGTCGTCGTCGGTGTGCTGCACGCGCTCGAACATCACGGGCTGCGGCGCATCGCCGTCGTCGATTTCGATGTGCACCACGGCAACGGCACCGAGGAGATCCTGGCCGGTGACGAACGCGTGCTGATGGTGAGCTTCTTCCAGCATCCGTTCTACCCGTACACCGGCACCGAGAACGTTGCGGCCAACATGGTCAATGTGCCGCTGCCCGCGGGCACCAAGGGTGACATCGTGCGGTCGGTGGTCGATCAGATGTGGCTGCCGCGACTCGATGATTTCGCGCCGCAGATGATCTTCGTCTCGGCCGGGTTCGATGCCCATCGTGAAGACGATCTCGGTCAAATGGGGCTGGTCGAGGCGGACTACGCCTACATCACGCGGCGCCTGATGGAAATTGCGATGCGGCACAGCGGCGGCCGCATCGTGAGCTCTCTGGAGGGCGGCTACAACCTCAGCGCGCTTGCGCGCAGCGTCGCCGCCCACATCAAGACGCTGGCCCAGTTGTAGGCGAGCAAACATGCCCAATGCAATCTTTGATCACGGTCTGGACAAGGGCGGCGCGAACTACGCGCCACTGAGTCCGCTCACCTTTCTGGAACGCGCCGCCGCGGTGTTTCCGGATCGGGTGGCGGTCATTCATGGCGACACGATTCGCCGCTCGTGGGCCGAACTCTACGCACGCTGCCGCCGGCTGGCGGGCGCGCTGCAGGCGCGCGGGCTCGGCCGGGGCGACACGGTCGCCGTGATGCTGCCGAATACGCCCGAGATGGTCGAGGTGCACTTCGGCGTGCCCATGGCGGGCTGCGTGCTCAACGCCATCAACACGCGGCTTGATGCCTCATCCGTGGCGTTCATGCTCGAGCATGGGGAGGCCAAGCTCTTCATCGTCGACCGCGAATTCGCGCCGGTCGCGCGCTCGGCGCTGGCACAGCTGGCGCGGACGATCGAGGTGATCGACGTGCTCGACCCGGTCTACGACGGAAGCGGCGAGCGGCTGGCGACGCTGGACTTCGAGACGTTTCTCGCCGCGGGTTCGCCGCACTTCCACTGGCAGATGCCCGGCGACGAGTGGGATGCGATCGCCTTGAACTACACGTCGGGAACGACCGGCAACCCGAAGGGTGTGGTCTACCACCATCGCGGCGCCTACATGAATGCGGTGTCGAACATCCTGGTGTGGGCGATGCCCCACCACCCCGTGTACCTGTGGACGCTGCCGATGTTCCACTGCAACGGATGGTGTTTTCCCTGGACCGTGGCCGCGATGGCGGGCACGCACGTGTGCCTGCGCAAAGTGGAGGCGAGGGCGGTCTTTGACGCGATTCGCACGCACGGCGTCACGCACTACTGCGGTGCGCCGATCGTGCATGCGCTGCTCGTCAATGCGCCGCCCGATCTGAAGCAGGGCATCACGCAGCGCGTGAACGCGATGGTCGCCGGCGCGGCACCGCCGGCGGCGTTGATCGAGGGCATGGAGCAGATGGGTTTTCACCTGACCCACGTCTACGGGCTGACCGAGGTGTACGGCCCGGCAACCGTCTGCCCGCCGCAGGCCGGCTGGGAGCGGCTCGACCTCGGTCAGCGTGCGGCCCTGAACGCGCGCCAGGGCGTGCGCTACCCGATGGAGGAGGCGGTCGCGGTGCTCGATCCGGAAACGATGCAGCCGGTGCCCGCCGACGGCGAGACGATCGGCGAGGTGATGTTCCGCGGCAACATCACGATGCGCGGTTACCTGAAGAACGAGAAGGCGACGCGGGAGGCGTTCGCCGGCGGGTGGTTCCATTCCGGCGACCTGGCCGTGGTCTATCCCGACGGGTACCTGAAGATCAAAGATCGCAGCAAGGACATCATCATTTCCGGGGGCGAGAACATTTCCTCGATCGAAGTTGAGGACGTCCTGTATCGCCATCCGGCCGTGATGGCGGCAGCGGTGGTTTCACAACCCGATGTGAAGTGGGGCGAAGTGCCGTGTGCCTTCGTCGAGCTGAAGCACGGGTCGAAGGTGACCGCCGAAGATCTCTTGACTCATTGTCGCGAGCATCTGGCGGGGTTCAAGATGCCCAAGCGGGTCGTGTTCGGCGAAATCCCCAAGACTTCGACCGGCAAGATCCAGAAGTTCCTGTTGCGGCAGCAGGCCCGGTCTGCCGCGGCGATTGACGTGTAGGAGACCGCCATGAGTGCCGTTTCGCAAACCATCGAGCCCATGCTGCTGCGTGACGATGTCGACGGCATCGCCACACTCACCCTGAATCGCCCGCAGCAGTTCAACCTGCTGACGAGTGAGATGGTCGATGCCTTGCAGGCGGCGTTCGATTCGATCGCGAAAGACGAGCGTCTGCGCGTGGTCGTGCTGGCCGCCGCGGGCAAGGGATTCTGTGCCGGTCACGATCTGAAGGAAATCCGGGCGCTCGGCACCCAGCCGCGGGTCGAGGCGCTGTTCCAGCGCTGCAGCCGCATGATGGTGGCGATGACTCGGCTGCCGCAGCCGGTGATCGCGCGCGTGCAAGGCGCGGCGGCAGCAGCAGGTTGCCAGCTGGTCGCCCAATGTGACCTTGCGGTGGCGGCGGACAGTGCGAAGTTCGCCGCGCCCGGGGTATCGTGGGGGTTCTTCTGCTCGACGCCCGGCGTCGCCATCGCGCGCAACCTGCCGCGCAAGCGGGCGATGGAAATGCTTTTGACCGGCGAGTTGATCGACGCGCCTACCGCGCTGCAATGGGGCCTGGTCAATCGCGTCGTGCCGGCCGCGGAACTCGACGCCGAGGTGCGGCGGCTGGCTGACGTCATCCGTGCAAAACCCCGCGCGACCGTCGCCGACGGCAAGCGCACTTTCTATGAGCAGCTTGAGACCGATCTGGAGCGTGCCTACGAACTGGCGGGGAAAACCATCGCCGCCAGCTTCGCGCACGAAGAGGGGCGCGAAGGGATGGATGCGTTCATCGACAAGCGCAAGCCGCGCTGGGCGCCGTGAGAGCGGATCGGGGCAGCCTGATCCGAACGGCCGCGGGGGATGGTCAGTGCTGCGTCGTCAACAGCGCGTAGGCGACCAGCAGGGCCCACGCAACGATGAAGGTGATCGGCAGCGCCGCAGACGGCACCTCGTTGCGGTTGGGCGGGAACATCGGCACGCGACCGAATTCCTTCTGCAGTGACATCTCGACTGCGCGACGCTGCAGACAAAGCATCGCGAGCTCCTCGCGTGTCCGCCGCAGCGTGTTGTGCAAAACCACTGCGGCAACGACGCCGATGGCTGCCAGTCCGAGCAGCAGCCAGCGCCCGGAGATCAGCGCAACGGGGCCGCCCAGGAGCATCACGACCAGGAACGCGTTCATGAACAGCGCCTGCGACAGCAGCAACCAGTTCAAGTGCTGGCTGGCAGACTGCTGATCGATCTGGATGGTCTGCTGAAGGCGATCGAGTTCACGCTCCAGGATCACACGGCGATCTGTCGACGTATCGGCGGGATCGGCCTGGGGAGCCGGTGCCGTGCCGCTGTCGATACGCAGGGTCGTGCGCACCGCATCGTTGGATGCGCGCGCGGCGTCCGACACGGAAACGATCTTCATCACCAGCCTTGTTGTTCTTGAGGAGCACCAGGCCGGAATATGACGACACTTCGGGAGCTTGTTGATCCGATCTTTGGATGAGAAATCGACCCGCAGACGGCCGCCGGTCGGCGCGTGAGCGGCTCCCGGCCGCCATGTGGCGGGGCGGGACGACGACGGCGCAGTCCGCTCGGCGCTCAGACGAGGAGCAGACTGGCCGCTCGCCTCGCGTCAGCGCATCGCCGCCGACGGCCGCTTCGCCACTGCACACCACGCCGGTCGCCCGTTGATGCACAGCGCCGGCGGCGGAAAGCTATTCAAATTCCCGCAGCACCCCGATGAAGGTATCGATGCCCCAGTCCAGTGCCGCGCGGGAAATCATCAGGGGCGGCGCAAAGCGGATCACCGTTTCGTGCGTCTCTTTCGACAGTACGCCGCACTCGGCCAGACGCTCGACGACCTTGCGCGCCGAGACGAGGGCCGGATCCAGATCGACGCCGACCCACAGGCCGCGGCCGCGCACCGCGCGAATCAAGGCGGAATCGATCTGACCGAGACGTGACAGCAGATGCGCACCCAGCGCTGCGCTGCGCGCGACCAGATCCTCGTCTTCCATCACCTTCAGCGCCTCCAGACCGACGGCGGCGGCGAGCGGGTTCCCGCCAAAAGTCGATCCGTGGCTGCCGGGATCAAAGACGTTCATCAATTCCTCCGTCGCGACGAAGCAGCTGATCGGCAGCAGCCCGCCGCCGAGCGCCTTGCCGAGGATCAGTCCGTCCGGCTTGATGCCTTCGTGCTGGAACGCGAACCAGCGGCCGGTGCGGCCGAGCCCGGCCTGGATTTCGTCGAGGATCAGCAGCACCCTGCGCTCGTCGCACAGGCGGCGCGCGGCGCGCAGGAATCCCTCGGGCGGCAACACGATGCCCGCTTCACCCTGGATCGGCTCGATCAGCACGGCACAGGTGTTCTCGTTGATCGCGGCGGCGAGCGAGTCGATGTCGCCGAAGTCGAAATGGCGAAAGCCCGGCGTGAACGGCCCAAAGCCGTCGCGGTAGCTTTCCTCGGTCGAGAAACTGACGATCGTGGTCGAGCGGCCGTGGAAGTTGCCGCGCGCAACGACGATCTCGGCACGGTTCTCGGCGATGCGCCGGACTCGATAACCCCAGCGGCGTGCCGCCTTGATGGCGGTCTCGACCGACTCCGCGCCGCCGTTGGCGGGCAGCGCGCGGTCCAGGCCGGTCAGCTGCACCAGTTTTTCGAGGAACGGCGCGAGCGTGTCGGTGTGATACGCGCGTGACGTGACGGCAACGCGCTGCGCCTGTTCGACCAACGCACGGACGAGGCGCGGATGGGCGTGGCCGTGGCTGACCGCCGAGTAGGCGCTCATCATGTCGAGATAGCGCTTGCCCTGGACGTCGGTGAGCCACTCGCCGCGACCGCTCTGCAGCACGACCGGCAGCGGGTGATAGTTGTGCGCAGCGACGGCGGCTTCGCGGGCGACGGCCTCGGTGGCCAGGGTGCGGCGGACATCCATGATTTGCCTCGTCCTGATGGCGATGGACCACGGGTGTCGGTGGCCGCTTCTCGCCTCACGAAAAGTCTATCGACTTGCGGCTCCGGCAGTGGCGGTCGTGCCAGGGCGGCGAAGCATCTTCGGTCGCGCACCGCATGCCGGACCGCCGATTCTGTGGTCGGGCGCCCGGCGGCACACGCGGCTGTCGCTGTCGGATATTCACGTTGTCTTTCCTTGGCGCGTGGCCTGGCCCTGTCTACGATCAGCGCATGACGGCCTTCTTCACCGCTCCCACGGGAACACACCCGGCGCTGGCGTCGCTGCGTCGTGCCGGCTTTGCCGCGCAGCGCATCGATCAGGTGCTGGCGATCTATGACGAGCCGCACCGTCGCTATCACGATCGCGAGCACATTGGCGAGATGCTCGACGCCGCGCTCGGCCTGGGCGTGGCGCTCACGCCGGCGCAGTCGCTGGCGCTGCTGTTCCACGATGCCGTGTACGTGCCAGGTGCGGCACGCGGGAGCAACGAGGCGATGTCGGCGCAGCTGCTGCGCGTCTATGCGCACGGTCTGCCGCTCGATTGCATCGAGCGCGCCGTGGCGATCGTCCTCGACAGTGCCGCGCACGTGGCGCACAGCGTCGAGGCGCAGATCGTGCTCGACCTCGATCTGTTGCGCCTGGCTGCGCCGCCACCGGAGTTCGATCGCTACTCACGCGCCATACTGGCGGAACAGCGCGCATTGATCCGATTGGAAGACGAAGACGCGGCGTGGCGTTACTTCTGCCGGCTGCGCCGGCCGTTCTTCGAACGGTTGCTCGAACGCGATGCGATCTTCATGCATCCGCTCGCCCGCCGCTCGTTCGAGCGCGCCGCGCGGCAGAACCTGCGCGCCGCGCTCATCGCGCCGCGCGACAACGCATCCGCATGGGCGTCGTGGCGAGCGCCGTTCAGGGAACGGGATATCCGCGAAACGGCTTGATCGTCTGCAATTCCGGCTTGGAGGCGATGCGCTCGACGCCCAGCGTCGGATCATCGGTCCAGGCGTTGGTCAGGTCGCGATAGTGATCCAGGCTCCGGCACGCCAGCCGCAACACGTAGTCGCACGCGCCGGACACGAGAAAACACTCGATCACCTCGTTGCACGCGCGCATGCGCGCCTCGAAGCGCGCATGGGTGGCCGCCGACTGATCGCGCAGCGACACCTCGACCACGATCGTCAGCAGCCCGCCCAGCTTGCGCGGCTCGATCACCGCCATGTAGCCGGTGATGAAGCCCGATTTCTCCAGGCGGCGCACGCGCTCGAGGCAGGCGCGCGGGCTGAGCGAAACCCGCTCCGACAGCGCCTGGTTGGTCAGCCGGCCATCGAGCTGCAGGATGTCGAGTATCTGGCGGTCGATGCGATCGAGCGCTTTCATGCGCGCCAGTATAGGGACACCTCGAAGGGCGGCAGCATGCGCGGCCGATGCCGCTCTTCGATCCCCAGGCGCCGAATCCGGGCGCCACGCGCCGCGAAGTCCTGGCGTATTCGAGCTACGACTTCGCAAATTCCGGCTACACGACGGTCGTTCTCACGGCGGTATTCAACGCGCACTTCGTGAGCGTCGTTGCGCAGGGCGCGGACTGGGGCAGGTTCGCCTGGACGATCGGCCTTTCGGCCTCCTGTGCGATCGGCATGTTGCTGATGCCGCCCATGGGTGCGCATGCCGACGTGCACGCCAGTAAGAAGCCGATGCTGCTTGTCGTCACGGCGGGCTGCATTCTCGGCACCGTGGCACTGGCCTTCGTCGGCCGGGCGATCTCGCCCTGGCGCTGGGCGCGATCGTGATTTCCAACTTCTGCTTCTCGGCCGGCGTCGCGCTGAACAGTGCGTTCCTGCCGGAACTCGCCAAGCCGGAAGCGCTCGGCAAGGCATCGGGGTGGGGCTGGAGCTTGGGCTGTCTGGGCGGGCTGCCCGCGCTCGGCCTCGGCCTCGGCTACGTGCAGTGGGCGCAGGCGCGCGGTCAGACCGCGACCCGGTTCGTTCTCGTGACGATGCTGATCAGCGCTGCGGTATTCGCGCTTGCGGCGGCACCGATGTTCCTGTTCGTGCGCGAGCGCGCGGTGCCGCGTGCCGGCTTGACGGTGACGAATTTCATCGTCGAATCGGGCCAGCGTATGTGGCAGACGCTCACGCACATCGACCGGTATCGCGATTTCGGCTGGTTGATGGTGTGCGGCTTCCTCTACCAGGGTGGCATTGCGGTCGTGATCGCGCTCGCTGCGATCTATGCGCAGCAGGCGCTGCACTTCACCCTGGCGCAGACGATGATGCTGGTACTGCTGGTCAACATCACGGCGGCCATGGGCGCCTTCGTCTTCGGCTACCTGCAGGATGTGATCGGGCGTCGCTCCACGCTCGCCATCACGATCATCGGCTGGATCGCCATGGTGCTGATCGCCGCGGCCGCGAGCGTGGGCTTCTGGGTTGCCGCCAACATCGCCGGGCTGTGCATGGGGGTCGAGCCAATCGGCCGGGCGCGCGATGGTGGGCCTATTCGCGCCCACGGCGCGGCTGGCGGAGTTCTACTCGCCGTGGAGCGCCGCAGTCTGGCTGTCAGGCGTGGTCGGCCCGGTGACCTATGGCTTCGTCACCTCGATCACGGACAGCAACCATCGCCTGGTTAGTCTCGTCAGCGGCGTGTATTTCGTGATCGGACTGGCGCTGCTTGCGCTCGTCAACGGCGAGCGAGGACGAACCGCGGCACGCGGCGAGTGACTCAGAGCACGAGCGCCGCGATGCCGGCCTTGGCGATCAGTACATCCTCGCTCGACTGCACCCCGGAGACCCCGACCGCACCGATCACGTGGCCGTCGACAATGATCGGCACGCCGCCTTCGAGCATGCCTTGCAGCGGCGCCGACAGGAATGCGGTGCGGCCCTGGTTGATCATGTCCTCGTAGCGCTTGGTTTCGCGCCGCCCGAGCGCGGCCGCGCGGGCCTTTTCCTGCCCGATGTAGACCGACGCCGTTGCCGCGCCATCGAGTCGCTGCAGCCACAACAGGTGACCGCCCTCGTCGACGATGGCGATCGTCACCGCCCACTTGTTCTTCATCGCTTCGGCCGCCGCGGCGCCGCCGATCTTCTGCACATCGTCCAGCGTGAGATATCTTCTCGTTTGCATCGTGCGCTCCGGTTGGGCAATCGTCAGGAGATTAGCCGATCACGGGCCAGCGCCAGCCATTCGCGCAAGGCGATGTGCGACAGGCGCCATGCGTCAGCCGTGGGCACCAGTTGCAGCCACTCGAACGTGCGCAGTCCCTGAAACCCCGTGGGCGCCGGAATGACTTTCAGGCCGGCGCGCTCGAACTGCGCTTGCGCGCGCGGGACGTGAAAGCTGTGCGTGACCAGCAGAACGCGCGAGACGCCGGCGGCACGCATCATGTCGGCGCTGAATCTGGCATTCTCGGCGGTGGTGCGGCTCGCGGTTTCGATCCAGCGCGGCGTGATGCCGAAGTCGCGCTGCAGCGCACGTTGCATCAGCACCGCTTCCGGCTCGCGCTCGGCGTTTCCAAGGCCGCCGGTGAGCAGTACCGGCAGCCCCGTCTGGCGTGCGAGGTAGGCGCCATAGCGCAGCCGCGCCAGCGTGAACGCATTGACGGTGTCGCCCCCCCATTCGAGTGCGCCGCGCGCGCGCCCGCCGGCGAGGATCACGATCGCCTGCGCGTCTTTTGCCCGCGCCAGGTCGAGCGGTTCAACCTCGAGCGGCGTGAAGAGCGAGAACGCGACGATGGGCAGACTCAACGCAAACAGGCCGAGCAGCGATACGACGATCAGCGCCTGCGCACCGGCGCGGCGGCGCCACAGCATCCCGGTGCCGATGGCGGTCGTGATCAACAACAGGACCGGCGGCAGCAGGAACGACGCGAGGAAGTAGCTGAGGCTGAACGTCTCCAAGGTGAAATCGTTCACGCGTTTCGTGGCGCCGGTGCGATCAGCGCGCCGTCACCGCGGCGCGCACCTGCTCGAGCGCGGTCGGGTCTTCAATCGTGGTGAGGTCGCCCGGGTCACGGCCCTCGCAGATCGCCTGGATCGATCGGCGCAGCAGCTTGCCGGAGCGCGTCTTCGGCAGTACGGTGACGAAGTGCACGCGCGAGGGGCGTGCCACCGCACCCAGTTGTTCGTCGACCACCTTCATGATCTCGCCCTCGTGCGCGCGCCTCAACTCCGGGGTGGCGATCTTGGCCGCATCCTTGAGCACCGCGAACGCCATCGCGACCTGGCCTTTCAGCTGATCAGCCACCCCGACCACGGCGACTTCGGCGATGTTCGGGTGGGAACTGATCGACTCCTCGATCTCGCGCGTGCCCAGCCGATGGCCGGCGACGTTGATCACGTCGTCGGTGCGGCCGAGAATCAGGAAGTAGCCGTCGCTGTCACGAATGCCCCAATCGAAGGTCGAGTAGACCATCCTGTTGGGAATGCTCTTCCAGTAGGTCTTGACGAAGCGCTCGTCGTCGCGCCACACCGTGCTCATGCAACCCGGAGGCAGCGGGCCGCCGATCCCGACCACGCCCTTCTGGTTATCGCCGATTTCCTCTCCGGTCGCTTCGTTGAACAGACGCACGTCGTAGCCGTAGACGGGCAAGCCCGGCGAGCCGAATTTCGACGGCAGCCCTTCGACGCCGCGGCAAATCGCGAGGATCGGCCAGCCGGATTCCGTCTGCCAGAAGTTGTCGACGATGGGTTTCTTGATTCCGTCCGCAATCCAGCGCGCGGTCGGCTCATCCAGGGGTTCGCCGGCCAGGAACAGCAGGCGCAGCGAGGACAGGTCGTACTTGCTCAGGAAGGCCGGATCCTGCTTCTTCAGCACGCGAATCGCGGTCGGCGCGGAAAACATCACCGTGACCTTGTATTTCTCGACGATGCTCCACCACACGCCGCCGTCGGGCCGAACCGGCGTGCCCTCGAAGAGCACGGTCGCCATGCCGGCCAGCAATGGGCCATAGACGATGTAGCTGTGTCCGACGACCCAGCCAATGTCGCTGGTCGAAAAATAGGTTTCGCCCGGATTGCCGCAGAAGATGTGCTTCATCGACGCCATCAATGCGACCGCGTAGCCACCGGTGTCGCGCTGCACCCCCTTGGGTTTGCCCGTGGTGCCGGAGGTATACAGCACATACGAGGGTTCGTTCGACTCCATCCACTCGCAGGCAACCTCGTCGTTCATGTGCGCCGCGCGCAGCTTCGCGTAGTCGAGATCTCTGCCCTCGATGAGTTTCATTTCGGCCAGCCCGCGATTGACCATCACGACGCTTTGCGGCGGGCTCTTCGCGAGCGTGATCGCCTCGTCGAGCAGGCCCTTGTACGGCACCACCTTGCCGGCACGGGAACCGGCGTCGGCGCTGACAATCACCTTGGGCTGGGCGTCGTCGATCCGCGTCGCCAGGCTCACCGAAGCAAAACCGCCGAAAACGACCGAGTGAATGGCGCCGATGCGCACGCAGGCCAGCATGGCAAAGACGGCTTCGGGGATCATCGGCATGTAGATCAAAACGCGGTCGCCGCGGCCGACGCCCAGACCCTTGAGCATGCCCGCCATACGATTCACCTCGCGGTGCAGCTGGCTGAAGGTGTAGGTCCGGTCCTGTTCCGTCTCGGTCGAGACGTAGACCAAGGCCGCCTGCGATCCGCGCGTGGCAAGATGGCGGTCGAGCGCGTTGTGGCAAAGGTTGGTCTTGCCACCGACGAACCACTTGGCAAAGGGCGGGTTCGAGTAGTCGAGTACTTTCGAGTACGGCGTTTGCCAGTCGATCAGGCGCGCCTGATCGCCCCAGAACTCCTCGCGCTTGGATATCGACCTAGCGTGAAACTCCCTGTAGCTGGTCATCGCGTGCTCCCTCCGAACGTGTGGACTGTAATTCTCGTTGTTGCCGCAGCAGCTTCAGCAGCGGGTCGATCTGGACAAGAAGCCGCGGGAGATGCGGCACAACTTCGTTGACACGCCCGGCGCGGATCAGCGCGAGCGCCAGGCTGACATCCATTGACGACTCATCCGGTCGCGCGTCGATTGCGCCGGGCGCCGCCCCCTCCGCCGCGCCCAGCACGATGCGGCGCGAGCGATTGGCCTGCGCCTGCTGGGCGCGCCGCTGCGCGATCGCGCGCAATTCCTCGGCGCCGCGGCGCAGTTCTTCGGACAATGTGGCCACACCGATACAGGTCCAGACCTCGACACCGGGGCCGGCCGCATCGACGTTTTCAAGCACCTTGCGCAGGCGCGCGGCGAAGCGCAGCACGCCTGACAGGCCGTTGGTTTGCGTGGCGACGCAGAACTCGTAGCGGTCCGAACGTGTGCCCAGGTCTTCCAGGCGGATCGACGCGGCCAGCGTGCGGCCGACCAGCTTGATGCGCTGCTCGATCCCGCCTTCCCAGGATTCGGACTGCGGCATCGACAGTTCGACCCGCACACAGATCAGCGCGACGTCCGACAGATTGCGGCGCGAATACGAAATCAGTTTGTCGACCTGCCGATCGAAGAAGCCGAGGTTGTGCAGCTCGGTATCGGGGTCGATCGTGCGCGCCGATTCCAGCGTGGCCTGCGTTTCCGACAGCGACTCGCGCGTGGTCGACAGTTTGACCAGTAACTCGAGGCGCGAAATCAGGTCCGCCGCGTTCACGCCCTTCTGGATGAAGTCCGTGGCGCCAAGCGCCGAGGCGCGCTCGCGCTCCGCGTCTTCGTCGGCGCCGGTGATCACGACCACGGGGAGTTCACGGATGCGTTGCACCTTCGAGCTGCGGATCCGCGACAACAGCTCGAAGCCGTCGATCTTCGGCATCGTCAGATCGCTGATCAGCACCCGGATCGTCGCGTCCAGCAGAATCGCCTGCCACGCTGCTTCGCCGTCGGTGACTTCGCGAATGTCGAAGCGGTCGCGGATGTGTTGCATGATCGACGCGCGCACAATGCGCGAGTCGTCCGCGATCAGGATCCGCGCCTTGAGCGGCAGCGGCAAGGTGTTCTTGAAGTTGGCGTCGTCCGACACGCAATCACTCGCAGGCGCGCGCTCTTTTCGCCGCGCGGTTTGTTGTTCATCAGCGGGGCGTTCAAATGTACCCGAATTGCCCTTCGCCGCGGCCGGGCGGGCCGCTCCAGTGGGATTTTCCGGAGTCTTTCGCTATCTTGGCGAGGTGTATTGGCCGTTTATCTGATCGTGGTCACGCATTTGCGCTCATCCATCCGCTGGCGCCTGCTCCGGCACGTCGTGGCCAACGGTGGCGTGCTTGCGCTTTTCTGCGCAGTGGCCGTGGCCAACTCCGCGGCGCGGGCGCAATCGGCGCCCTCGGCAGCGAGCGGCACGGAGGTCGTCATGCCCGCGCTGAGCCTTCTCGGGGTGCCCTATCGACGGGGCGGCGATGATCCGGCGCGCGGCTTTGATTGCAGCGGCCTGGTCCGTCACGTCTTCCGAGGTGCGCTCGACCTCGACCTGCCGCGTCGATCCGATGCCATGAGCGGTATCGGCCGGTCCGTTGCGACCGATGCGTTGGCGCCGGGGGACTTGCTGTTCTTCGACACGCTGGGCAGGCCGTTCTCGCATGTGGCGCTCTACATCGGGGAAGGCCGATTCATTCATGCGCCGGCGCACGGCGGGCAGGTTCGCATCGAGTCGATGCAGTTGGACTATTGGCGCGTGCGCTTCAACGGCGCGCGCCGGATGGCGCCCGGCGTCGAGGCACCGGTGGCGGCGCCGGCGGACGAAGGCGCGACGGCGAGCGCCGCGGCGCGCGTCACGGACGGGGGCGCGCGGCACCCCCATCCCTAGCCGCACCCCGGGGGTTCCGGGCCCCCTCAGATGAGAATCAATTGCATTTGAGAATGACTTGCGCTAGGCTTCCGGCAGGCGCGCTTCTTCGACGGATGCGCTTTCGAGTGGACGATTCAGGCTGGGAGGGGGCATGAAGATAGCAGGGCAGCGGGCCGAGCATGGGCTCGCGGCGGCATTGGCAGCGGTCGTCGCGTTCGTCGCGGGCGCCTTGCCGTGGCCGAGTCAGGCGCAGGCACAGGCCGAGCCGCCGGTGCTGAATCTGTACTCGGCGCGCCACTACCAGACCGACGAGGCGCTGTACGAGAACTTCACCCGGCAGACCGGCATCAGGATCAATCGCATTGAAATGGGGGACGAGCCGCTCCTCCAGAGGCTTAAGAGCGAAGGCGCGAACAGCCCGGCCGACGTGGTGCTGCTGGTCGATGCGGCGCGACTGTGGCGCGCGCAGGTCGAAGGCCTGTTCCAGCCGATCCATTCGAAGGTGCTCGATGAGCGCATTCCCGCCAACCTGCGTTCCAACGACGGCAGCTGGTTCGGTTTTTCGACCCGCGCACGGGTGATCGTGTACGACAAGTCACGCGTGAAGGCCGCCGCCGTCGATACTTACGAAAAGCTCGCCGACCCGGGGAACAAGGGCCTCGTCTGCACTCGCTCGGGCTCGCATCCGTACATGCTGTCGCTGATCGGCGCCATGGTTGAGCGCAACGGCGAGGCCGCGACGGAGGCGTGGGCAAAGGCAGTGGTGGCCAACATGGCGCGACCGCCGCGGGGCGGTGATACCGATCAGATCCGTTCCATCGCCAGCGGCGAGTGCGGCGTTGCCCTGACCAACACCTACTACTGGCTGCGGCTCGTTCGCTCGGATGAGGCCAAGGACAAGGAAGTCGTCGCCAAGGTCGGGTTCCTGTGGCCGAACCAGGCAACGAGCGGAACGCACGTCAATGTCTCCGGCGGCGGCGTCGCACGCCACGCGCCGCACCGTGAGAACGCGATCAAGTTTCTCGAATACCTGTCCGGCAAGGAGGCGCAGGCGTACTTTGCCGAGGGCAACAACGAGTGGCCGGTGGTGAAGGGCGCAGTCACCAACAATCCGGCGCTGGCGGCGCTCGGCGCGTTCAAGCAGGAGAGCGTGCCGATCTCGTCGATCGGCAAGGGACAGATCGCCGCGCAGCGGATTCTTGATCGGGTCGGCTACCGCTGAGATTGCGGGTCCGCGGCGCGCGCCGCAACATCCCTGCGCGCTGCCGCCGGCGTCGGTTGCGCCGAGACGGCTCGACGCGGACACCGTGCAACGTGCTGCTGCGTATCATGGGCGCGCATGTCGCGCGCGGCGGTCGACGTCGTCATCATCGGCGCGGGTCACAACGGGCTGACCTGCGCCTGCTACCTCGCCGCTGCCGGTCTCAAGGTGCGCGTGCTCGAGCGACGTGCGGTGGTCGGCGGCGCGGCAGTGACCGAGGAGTTCTTCCCCGGTTTTCGCAATTCGAGCGCAAGCTACAGCGTCAGTCTGCTTCAGTCGCAGGTGATCCGCGACCTGAAACTTCGCGAGCGTGGGCTGCGCATCGTTGCGCGGCCCTTCGCCAACTTTCTCCCGCTGCAGGACGCGTATCTGAAGTTCGGTGCCGACCGGTCGCTCACGCAGGCGGAGATTGCCAAATTCTGCGCGCGCGACGCGCAACGGTTGCCGGCCTACGTGGCGCGCCTCGACCGGCTCGCGGGGTGCCTGAAACCGTGGCTGCTGCGCGCGCCGCCGAATCTGGGCGGGCCGATGGTCGTGCAGGGCTGGCGCGATGCGGTGGCCGCCGCGCAGCTGCTGCTTCAGTTCGGGCGCCTGCCGCGCGCCGGCCAGCGCGATCTGATCAATCTGTTCGCCACCAGCGCGGGCGACTGGCTCGATTCAAGCTTCGAGTCCGGGCCGCTGAAGAGCGTGCTCGGCTGGGATTCGGTGGTCGGCAACTACGCCAGTCCCTATGCGCCCGGCTCGGCGTACCAGTTGCTTCACTACGGTGTGGGCGCCGTCAACGGCCAGCCGGGAACGTGGGGCCACGCGATCGGCGGCATGGGCCGGATCAGCGAGCTGATGGCGGACGAGGCGCGCGCGCGTGGCGTGCAGATCGATGTCGATGCGCCCGTTGCGCGCGTGCTGGTCGAGCATGACTGCGCGGTGGGCGTGATGCTGGCGACCGGTGCGCAGATTCGCGCGCGCGCCGTGGCGTCCAATGTCGGTCCGAAGCTGCTGTATCGCGGGTTGATCGACCGCGCCGCGCTGCCGGACGATTTCGCGCAGTCGATCGATCGCTACAGGTGTGGCTCGGGGTCGTTTCGCATCAACGTCGCATTGTCCGAGCTGCCGGACTTCTCCTGCCTGCCGGGAACGCGGGCGCAGGCGCATCACGCGAGCGGCATCCTGTTCGCGCCGTCGCTCGCCTACATGGACGAGGCCTGGCGCGATGCCGAGGTACGCGGGTTTTCGGGCGCGCCGATCGTCGAAATGCTGATTCCGAGCGTGGTCGACGAAACGCTCGCGCCGAGCGGCGCCCATGTCGCAAGCCTGTTCTGCCAGCAGTTCAGACCCGGCGCCAATTGGGACGCAATCAAGGACGCGGCAGTACAGGCGATCTTCGACGTGGTCCAGTCCTATTGTCCGAACTTCCGCCAGGCGGTGCTGGGCTTTCGCGCCTGGTCCCCGCTCGATCTCGAACGCGATTTCGGCCTCATTGGCGGCGATATCTCGCATGGCCAGATGTCGCTCGCTCAACTGTTCTGGCTGCGTCCCACCTTGGGGTACGCGCGCTACCGTGGCCCGCTCAAGGGCCTGTATCACTGCGGTGCCGGGGCGCACCCCGGCGGTGGCGTCAGCGGCGCGCCCGGATACAACGCGGCGCGCGAGATCATGGGCGATCTGGGCTAGGAGTCTGGGCGGCAGAAGACCACCGCTTCGAAAACCCGCGATTTCGGGGGTCGTTGACCTCTTGGCACCTTCAAGAAAATCGCTCCTGCGCGATCCTGAAAGGTCGAGTTTCGACTGGTCATTTCGGAATCCTTCTGCCGCCCAGACTCCTAGCTCGCGGCCCCGGCAGCGAGCTCGACATTGCCCCCCGCCGCCGCGGTGTTGATCGTCAGCGTGCGCTCGGTGCAAAAGCGCAGCAGGTAGTGCGGCCCGCCCGCCTTGGGGCCGGTGCCGGACAGCCCTTCGCCGCCGAACGGCTGCACGCCGACCACGGCACCGATCATGTTGCGATTGACGTACAGATTGCCGGCGCGAATGCGCGCAGCAACCTGCTCGACTCGCGCATCGAGCCGGGTGTGCAGCCCGCAGGTCAGGCCGTAGCCGGTGGCGTTGATCTGATCGATCGCCTCATCCAGCTTCATCTTGTCGAAACGCACCACGTGCAGGATCGGGCCGAAGTGCTCCTGCGTCAGCTGCGCGATCGAGCGGATCTCGTAGGCGATCGGCGCGAAGAAATAACCGTCGAGGCCGTCGGGCAGTTCGTTCTCGTGAATCCGTCTTGCGTTCGCACGCAGCCAGTCGCGCTGCCGCTGCAGCAGCGCGAGCTGCTCGGCATCGATGACCGGGCCGACATCGGTGCGCGGATCCGCCGGGTCCCCGATGCGCAGCTCGCGCATGGCACCCGCGATCATCTCCAGCATCGGATCGGCGATCTCGCTCTGCACGAACAGCACGCGCAGCGCGCTGCAGCGCTGCCCGCAGGAGCGGAATGCGCTCGCAGTCACGGCGTCACTCACCTGCTCCGGCAAGGCGGTGGAGTCGACGATCATCGCGTTCTGTCCGCCGGTTTCCGCAATCAGTATGCCGATCGGCGCATCGCGCGCCGCCAGGGTGCGGTTGATGGCGCGCGCGGTCGCCGTCGAGCCCGTGAATGCCACCCCGGCGATGCGCGGATCGGAAGTCAGGGTGGCGCCAACGATCTCACCGCGGCCCGGCACCAGTTGCAGCACGTCGCGCGGGATGCCGGCCGCATGCATCAGTTTCACGGCGTCGCACGCGATCAGCGGTGTTTGCTCCGCCGGCTTGGCAATGACCGCGTTGCCTGCGACGAGCGCCGCGGCGACCTGGCCCGCAAAGATCGCCAGCGGAAAGTTCCAGGGACTGATGCAGACGAACACGCCGCGCCCGCCGAGCTGCAACCGGTTCGATTCGCCCACGGGCCCGGGCAGCGCCTGACCGGTCAGGTGCGTTTCGGCCTGTGCCGCGTAGTAGCGCAGGAAATCGACCGCCTCGCGCACCTCGAGGTGCGCGTCGAGCATCGTCTTGCCGGCCTCCTGCACCAGGCGCGCCGTCAGATCGTCATGCGCCGACTCGAAAGCGTCGGCCGAGCGGCGCAGCAGCGCAGCACGCTGCGCGACTGCGTGCGCGTCCCACTTCCGTTGCGCGGCAACCCCAGCAAGGACGGCGGCCGTCGCTTCTTCGCTCGTGGCCTCGATCACCGAACCGACCGTCATCGAGCGACGGGCCGGGTTCTTCACGGCAACGGACGCGCGCTCCGGCGTGGCCCCGCAGATCAGCGGCGCCGCGGCCGCTGCGGGCAACTGCGCAACCCGACGCGCCAGCGCGGCGAGCGTTGCCGCCTCCTGCAGGTCAATTCCGCGCGAGTTGGGGCGGTCGTCGAAAAGTGCCGCGCCGGTGCGCAGTGCCGTGATCGGCGCGCCCGAGGCGAAGGCGCGCTGGGCGAGCGCACACGGATCCTCGACCAGGCTTTCGGGCGGCACCGATTTGTCCGAAATCTGATGCACGAAGGAAGAATTGGCGCCGTTTTCCAGCAGGCGCCGCACGAGATAGGCCAGCAGATCGCGGAACTCCCCCACGGGTGCATACACGCGCACGCTCGTCTTGGGTTGATCGGCGAGCACGGCGGCGAACAGCGGCGCGCCCATGCCATGGAGCCGCTGGAACTCGTAGCGAGAATCCGGATAACGCAGCGCGAGTTCGACGATCGTCGCGGCCGTCAGGGCGTTGTGGGTGGCGAACTGCGAATACACGAGCGATCCGGCGGCAAACAGTCGCTCGGCAAATACCGCGTAGGCCACATCGCTCGCCCATTTGCGCGTGAACACCGGAAAGCCGGCGAGCCCATGCTCCTGGGCGCGCTTGATCTCTGCGTCCCAGTAGGCTCCCTTGACCAACCGCACCGCCAGGGGTCGCCGCAGTTCGCGCCCGCACGCGAGCAGATGGTTGATCGCCTCGCCGGCGCAGGGCAGGTAGGCCTGCACGGCGAGGCCGAGCCCGGGCCAGTCGCCGAGTCGCGGCTCGCGCATCAGTCGCTCGACCAGCGCGATCTGCAGGGTGAGCCGCTCGGACTCTTCGGCATCAACGGCAAAGTTGATGTCGGCGTCTCGCGCCAGCACCGCCAGCTCGACCAGTTGCGGATACAACTCGCGCTCGACGCGGTCGATCTGCGTCGTTTCGAATCTCGGATGAATTGCTGACAGCTTGACGGAGATGCCGTCGCGCTCGAACCAGGCACTGCCGTTGCGCGCCTGCTTCAAGGTCGTGATGGCCGCGACGTACGAATCGAAATTGCGCCGCGCGTCGGCCGTCGTCCGCACACCTTCGCCGAGCATGTCGAAGGAGTACGTTTCGCGCGCGTCTGGCCGGCGCGCGGCACGCGCGGCTGCCGCGGGCAATGTGCCGGCGAAGACAAACTGCTCGCCAAAACGGCGGATGCCTTCGATCACCAGCGGACGCAGCGTGGTGCGCGCCAGCCACGCGCGCACGGCGCTGGCGTCGCTTCCCGCCTGCAACTCGGCATCGCCCGCGGTATGGCCCGCGATCTTGAGCGCCGTGTTCAGGACCCGCTGCACGAGACCGTCGCCGTCCGACGACTGGGCCGAGCGAAACGCGGCCAGCTTTTCCGCAATCAGCCACGTCTGCGTCTCGGCATCGGGCGCACGCAACAGCGCTTCGGCAAGTCGCAGCAGGGCGATGCCTTCGGGGCTGGCGAGCGGAAACGACGCCAGCAAATTCTGGGCCGACAGCCAGCCGGCGTCGGCTTGACGGACCGCGTCGATGTACCGCAGCGCGCGCGCGCGCGCGGCGATCCGGATCTCGGCTGCCGGCGCCTCTTTCAGCAGGCGTTCGACCGGCGCGCGCTCGTCGGCGCTGGCCTCACCGAGGTCCGGCAACCGGTCCAATGAGGCCAGAACCTCGGCGACCTGAATATCGCTCATCGCATCTCTCCCCGCAGCCACTCCTGAATGCCGCGGCAATCTATCACTGCGGCACGGCCAAAACGGCGGTGGCGGCTGCGCTGCGGCGCCTCTTTCGGCCGCCGCCCGCGGGGTCCCAAGTCCGTGACTCACGTCTCGGAAGAAGCCGGCTTCATCGGGGGGTTCGTTGCCCGCTTCCTGTCGGCAACCATGCTCCCGGCGGGTTCGGACGTCGTGCGGATCGCGTGGATCCACGCGGGTGCCGAAGTCATCCGGCGACCGGTCGGTGCGGCAACCGTCGGCAGCACCCTCGGCGGCATGACGTCGTATTGGCCGGGACGGATGAGTCCGAACCGCGCGCCGAGCCAGGCGATCGTCCACCGGCACGAATACGGCTCCTGGGCGCGGCTGGCTTCGCGGCGGCCGCGGTTCGGTGATGTGCGCTGCGCGGCCGCGGCCTGGCTGCGGGTCAATCCGTGGCGGTCGCCCGTGCTGTTTGCGCTCGGCAAATGGTTTCGTCACGTCCAGATCGCGGGCGGCCGGGCCGGGATCGAACTGGCTTTACTGACCTGGGTCGACTTCGCGTGCCGGTCTCGGCGCGCCGCCTTCGTATAATTCCCCGCTTGGTGTCCCGCCAACTCACTCATTCGAAGATCAATCCATGAAGGTTCTCGTTCCAGTGAAGCGCGTCGTCGACTACAACGTCAAGGTTCGCGTGAAGTCGGACCAAACGGGCGTCGACCTCGCGAACGTCAAGATGTCGATGAATCCGTTTGACGAAATCGCGGTGGAAGAGGCGGTCCGGTTGAAGGAAGCGGGGGTGGCGACCGAAGTGATCGCGGTCTCCTGCGGGGTGGCTCAGTGTCAGGAAACGCTGCGCACCGCGCTGGCGCTCGGTGCCGACCGGGCCATCCTGGTCGAAACCGACATGGAGCTGCAGCCGCTGGCGGTTGCCAAGATTCTCAAGGCGCTGGTCGACCGGGAAAAGCCAGGGCTGATCCTGTGCGGCAAGCAGGCGATCGACGATGACGCGAATCAGACCGGCCAGATGCTCGCGGCACTGGCGGGCTTGCCGCAGGCGACCTTCGTGTCCAAATTGAAGATTGCCGATGGCTCGGCAGTGGCGACGCGCGAGGTCGACGGCGGGCTGGAGAGCATTTCCATCCGGCTGCCGGCGGTCGTCAGCGTCGATCTGCGGCTGAATGAGCCGCGGTACGTGACGCTCCCCAACATCATGAAAGCGAAGAAGAAGCCGCTCGAGAACGTCAAGCCGGCCGATCTCGGGGTCGATGCCGCGCCCCGCATCAGGACCCTGAAGGTGACGGATCCGCCGGCCCGCAAGGCCGGGGTCAAGGTGGCGGACGTGGCCGCACTGGTGGCGAAACTCAGGAACGAAGCCAAATGCCTGTAGAGGCGGACGCGGTGCGCCGCCCGACATCGCCCGATCGGAGCGGACGCTGCGCGCCGCTCGATCCGGCGCCCAACGGAGACTGAAGCTATGACGGCACTTGTACTGGCGGAACATGATCAGGTCCACCTTCGCGCTGCGACGCTCAACACGGTCACGGCGGCGGCCAAGGCGGGTGGCGATGTGCACGTCCTGGTCGTCGGCCACGGTTGCGCTGGCGCCGGGGCGCACGCGGCCCGGCTCGCCGGCGTGAGCAGGGTGCTGGTGGCCGATGCGCCGCACTTTGCCGACGGGCTCGCCGAGAACGTCGCTGAGCAGGTCCTCGCGTTGGCGACGGGCTATTCGCACCTCTTTGCGCCGGCGACGTCGTACGGCAAGAACATCCTGCCCCGCGTGGCGGCAAGACTCGACAGCGCGCAGGTGTCGGACATCATCAGCGTCGAGTCCGCCGATACGTTCACGCGACCGATCTACGCCGGTAACGCGATCGCCACCGTGCAGGTGACCGATGCCATCAAGGTCGTGACCGCGCGTCCGACCAACTTCGACGCCGCAGCCGAGGGGGGCAGCGCGCCCGTTGAGAACATCACGGTGGTGGCCGACACGGGGCTGTCGAAATTTGTTTCGCGTGACATCGCCAAGAGCGATCGGCCCGAACTGCAGGGTGCGAAAGTCGTGGTCTCCGGCGGCCGTGGCATGGGCTCGGCGGAGAACTTCAAGCTGCTCGAGCCGCTGGCGGACAAACTGAATGCGGCGGTGGGCGCATCCCGCGCTGCCGTGGATGCGGGCTATGCACCGAACGACTGGCAGGTCGGTCAGACCGGCAAGGTGGTGGCCCCTCAGCTCTACATTGCCGTCGGCATCTCGGGTGCGATCCAGCACCTCGCGGGCATGAAGGACAGCAAGGTCATCGTGGCGATCAACAAAGATGCGGAGGCGCCGATCTTTTCGGTGGCTGACTACGGATTGGTCGCCGATCTGTTTGCCGCGGTGCCGGAGCTGGTGAAAGAACTGGGCTGATTCCCAGCGGAGCCGGTCATGACCTACGTCGCGCCAATCAAGGACATGCTGTTCGTCATGCGCGAGCTCGCCGGGCTTGCCGACATACAGAAGCTGCCGGGGTTCGAGGATGCAACGGACGACACGGTCGCCGCGGTGCTGGAAGAAAATGCGCGCTTCATGGCCGAGGTCATCGCGCCGCTGAACCGGGACGGCGACATCAAGCCATCGACCTGGAACAACGGCCGCGTCGAGACCACGACCGGATTCAAGGAGGCCTTTCGGCAATTCGCCGAAGCGGGCTGGCAGGGGCTGCAGCATCCGACGCAATACGGCGGGCACGGATTGCCGAAGCTCGTCGGTGCGCCTTGCATGGAGATGTTGAACTCGGCCAACATGTCCTTCGCGCTGTGTCCGCTTCTGACCGACGGCGCGATCGAGGCGCTGATGACCGCCGGCTCGGATGTGCAGAAGGCGTTGTACGTCCCCCGGTTCGTCGACGGCACCTGGACCGGAACGATGAACCTGACCGAGGCGCAGGCGGGCTCCGACCTGGCGCTGGTTCGTACGAAGGCCGTGCCGCAGGGCGACGGCAGCTATCGGCTGTCCGGCACGAAGATCTTCATCACCTACGGCGAACACGATCTGGCCGAGAACATCGTCCATCTGGTGCTCGCACGCACGCCGGATGCGCCCGAGGGCGTGAAGGGCATGTCGCTTTTCATCGTGCCCAAGTTCCTCGTCAACGCCGACGGCGCGCTCGGCAAACGCAATGATGTTTGGTGCGCTTCGATCGAGCACAAACTGGGCATCAAGGCGAGCCCGACCGCGGTGTTGCTGTTCGGCGACGACAAGGGCGAAGTCGGCCCGGGCGCGATCGGTTTCCTGATCGGCGAAGAGAATCGCGGCCTCGAGTACATGTTCATCATGATGAACGCGGCGCGTTTTGCCGTCGGCATGCAGGGCGTGGCGATCGCCGAACGCGCGTACCAGAAGGCGGCGGCCTACGCAAAGGAACGTGTGCAAAGCCGCGCCGTCGAGGGATCGAGCCAGGCGGTGGCGATCGTTCATCACCCGGACGTGCGCCGCATGCTGATGCACATGCGCGCCAACACGGAAGCGGCGCGTGCGGTCGCCTATGTGGCGGCGGCCTGGTGCGACATCGCGCACCACCATCCCGACGCCGCGACACGCAAGCAGGCGCGCGCCGTGTACGAGTTCATGGTGCCGATCGTCAAGGGCTGGTCGACCGAAATGTCGATCGACGTGGCATCGCACGGCGTGCAGGTGCACGGCGGGATGGGGTTCATCGAGGAAACCGGCGCGGCGCAGTTCTATCGCGACGCGCGCATCCTGACCATCTACGAAGGCACGACCGCAATCCAGGCCAACGACCTGATCGGCCGCAAGACGGCGCGCGATGGCGGCGCGGTGGCCAAGATGTTGATCGCCCAGATGCGCGCGACCGTGACGGAGCTCGCGCGCGAAGCGGCGCCGGACCTTGCGGCGATCCGCAAGCGGCTCGCGGCGGCGGTCGATGACTACGCTGCCGTCGTGGACTATGTCGTCGCGCAACTGAAGGGCGACATTCGCGGCGTCTTTGCGGGCTCGGTGCCCTATCTGAAACTCGCCGGCATCGTCCATGGCGGCTGGCAGATGGCACGCGCGGCACTGCGGGCACAGGACCAGCTCGCCGCTGGCGCCGACGACGGCGGTTTTCTGCGCGCCAAGATTGCGACCGCGCGCTTCCACGCGGATCACATCCTTTCGGCCACGCATGGGCTGCGCGCGAGCATCGTCGAAGGCGCCGCAGGCGTGCTGGCGATTCCGGCCGAGCACATCTGATCCCGTGCTTGCGAGCGCGCAATAGGGCGTGCCTATCGCGCGAATTGAGACAAGTCATTGGTGCCGGACCCGCATTGCGCCTACAGTTTGCTCATCCGGGCGGCGCATTCGATGTCCGGCTTCCCTTGTTTGATCAAGTCTGGAGACTCCCCATGGCACAACTTAAAGGCTCGAAAACCGAGGGCAACCTCAAGGCTGCGTTCGCCGGCGAATCGCAGGCGAACCGTCGTTACCTGTACTTCGCAGCGAAGGCCGACGTCGAGGGCTACAACGACGTCGCGGCGGTGTTCCGTTCGACCGCGGAAGGTGAAACCGGACATGCGCACGGCCACTTGGAGTATCTGGAGCAGGTGGGCGACCCGGCCACCGGCCTGCCGATCGGGCCGACCAGGGCGAACCTGAAAGCGGCCATTGCGGGCGAGACGCACGAGTACACCGACATGTACCCGGGCATGGCGAAGGCCGCTCGTCAGGAAGGTTTCGACGAAATCGCCGACTGGTTCGAGACGCTGGCGAAGGCCGAGCGTTCGCACGCCAACAAGTTCCAGAAGACGCTCGACACGATCGTCGACTGAGTACGATCCCCGACGCGCACTGCGTGCCGGAGCAGCGTTCGCGCTCGATCGGGCATCGGCCGCGTCGATGCCGGTCGGCGCCCGGGGCGGGCCGCGCCTGCTGAGGCGGCCCGTTGGTCGATCTCGTCGCCCCTCTCGATCAAGGTCCTCTGATGACAGTCCGCGAAGGTTCGTTGGAAGCGCCTAAACGCCATCCGCTCGACTGGAAGAATGCCGCGTTCTACGACGCGGTTGCGCTCGAAAAGGAACTGGAGCGCGTCTATAACATCTGCCACGGCTGCCGCCGCTGCCTGAGTCTGTGCGGCGCCTTCCCGACGCTGTTCGATCTGGTCGACAACAGTCCGACCATGGAACTGGACGGCGTGCCGAAGGACAAATTCAAGGACATCGTCGACCAGTGCTATCTGTGCGACATGTGCTTCATGACCAAGTGTCCGTACGTGCCGCCGCATCCATGGAACCTCGATTTTCCGCACCTGATGCTGCGCGCAAAGGCGGTGCACTTCCGGAATCATGGCGCGAAGGCGGTTGACAGGCTGATGACCTCGACGGACCGGGTCGGCATGTTTGCCGGCATCCCGATCGTCACCGCAGCGATCAACGCGGTGAATCGCACGGCACCGGCGCGCGCGGCGCAGGAAAAGCTGCTCGGCCTCGAACGCAACGCGTGGCGGCCCGAGTTTGCCGCCCGGAAATTTCGTGCCGCCGCGAGCTCGAACATGGGCGCACCGGTGAAGGACGGCGCGAAGACACCGGGCAAGGTGGCGATCTTTTCGACCTGCTACGTCAACTACAACGAGCCGGGGATCGGGCACGACCTGATCAAGATACTCGAGCACAACGCGATTCCGTACCTGCTGGCGGACAAGGAAGCCTGTTGCGGGATGCCGAAGCTGGAGATCGGCGATCTCGAGGCGGTGGAGAAGCTCAAGGACGTCAACATCCCGCAGCTCGCGCGCCTGGCGCGCGAGGGCTACGCCATTGTGGCGGCGATCCCGTCGTGCACGCTGATGTTCAAGCAGGAACTGCCGCTCTTCTTCCCGGACGATGCTGACGTAAGACGGGTCAGCGATGCGATGTGGGACCCGCTCGAGTATCTGGTGGCGCGCCATCGGGACGGACTGCTCAGGACGGACTTCCGTCAGTCGCTCGGGACGGTGTCTTATCACGTGCCGTGTCACGGGCGGGTGCAGAACATCGGCAGGAAGACGGAAGAGATCCTGAAGCTGCTTCCCGGGACCACGGTGAACACGGTCGAGCGCTGCTCGGGACACTCGGGCCTGTGGGGAACGCGCAGGGAGTTCCACGCGATGGCAATGAAGATCGGCAAACCGGTCTTCAAGGCGATGGCGGGCGCCAAGCCCGATTACATCAGCTCGGATTGCCAGTTGGCGGGGCACCACCTCGAGCAGGGAATCGAGCAGTTCGCGAAAGAATCGCTGGACGGCAAGCGCCCGACGATGGCGCATCCGATCACGCTGGTACGGATTGCCTACGGACTCTGAGGAAACCGATGGATCAGTTGCACATGCGGCGCATCGAACGGGACAGCCTCCTGACGCTGGAGGCCTACGCCAGGCAGCGCAAGGAGTTTCGCGCGCGGGTGATGGCGCACAAGAAGAATCGCACCGTGCATCTGGGCGAACACGTCACCTTGCTCTTCGAGGATGAGCTGACGGTCCGCTACCAGATCCAGGAGATGCTGCGCATCGAGAAGACGTTCGAAGAAGCGGGCATCCAGAGTGAACTCGATGCCTACAACCCGCTGGTCCCGGATGGTACGAACCTCAAGGCGACGATGATGATCGAGTACGAGGATCCCGTGGTCCGGCAACGCGAGCTCGCGCAGCTCAAGGGCATCGAGGATGCCGTCTACGTCCAGATCGACGGCCACGCCAAGGTATACGCGGTCGCCGACGAGGATCTGGCGCGCGAGAACGAAGAGAAGACTTCGTCGGTGCACTTCCTGCGGTTCGAACTGGCGCCGGAAATGATCGCGGCCTGCAAGGGCGGCGCGGCGATCGCGATGGGAGTCGACCACGCGCGGTACCGCGCTCGTGTCGACGAAATCGCACCGCAGGTCCAGTCTGCACTCGCCCGCGACTTCGCGTGAGGCGCCGCGCCGCGTGCGATGATTTCGCATGCAGCGCAAGCCGGTCGCCGCAGCACCCGTTCACGTCGCCCCGCGCAAGGGACGCGGCGCGACGTTCAACGTTGCGCACCGCTTCGAGCGTGTCGCGCGCGAGGCTGACGGCGACGCACTGGAGGCACAACGCCTGGCCGGAGACGATGAACTTGCGCCGCTGGCAACCGAGGTGAGGCTCGAGCAGGCAAAGTCGGTCCTGGCCTGGAACGACTCGCCCGACATCTACTTCGACCGCTCGATCAATCCCTACCGCGGCTGCGAGCACGGTTGCGTGTACTGCTACGCGCGGCCGACGCACAGCTACCTCGGCCTGTCACCCGGGCTCGACTTCGAAACGAAGCTGGTTGCCAAGGCCAACGCGGCCGAGGCATTGCGCCGGGAGCTGGGCGCCGCGGGTTACACGGCCGACGTGATCAATCTCGGCGCGGCCACCGATGCCTATCAGCCGATCGAGCGCGAGCTCGCCATCACGCGGCAGATCCTCCAGGTGCTGTGGGCGACGCGCCACCCGGTCGCGATCGTCACCAAGTCGAGCCTGGTCGAACGCGATCTCGATCTGCTGGCGCCGATGGCGCAGCGGCAGTTGCTTGCCGTGTACATCAGCGTGACGACGCTCGATCCGCGACTGGCGCGCCTGCTCGAACCGCGCGCCGCGAGTCCCGCGCGCCGGCTGCGCACGATCGAAACGCTGGCGCGCGCCGGCGTGCCGGTGTGCGTGAACGTCGCGCCGATCATCCCGTTCCTGACCGAGCCGGACATGGAGCGCATCATGCAGGCATCTGCCGATGCCGGTGCCGGCGCGGCGTTCTACACCGTGCTGCGGCTGCCATGGGAAGTGAATCCGCTGTTCCAGGACTGGCTTGCGCGGCACTACCCGGATCGCGCACAACGCGTGATGAACCGCGTGCGCGACATGCGCGGCGGCAAGGACTACGACGCCGCCTGGAAGACGCGCATGAAGGGAGACGGCCTCTGGTCGGAGCTGATCCGGCAGCGTTTCGACAAGGCCTGCGCACGCCTTGGCCTGCAGTTCAGGCGCTTCGACCTCCGCACCGATCTCTTCGTGCCGCCGGCGACAACGCAGATGCGCCTGTTCTAGCGCTCGAAGATCGTCTGAAACAGCAGCGCGATCGCCGTCATCAGCACGATGGCGCCGACCACCAACGTGACGATGGCCACCATCACCGCGTCCCAGCCGCTTCGGTTCTGCCGGGCTGAACCGGGATTGAAGCGGGCATCGAACTTCGCGTCCGGCATCAGCGCCAGCACCAGCGCCTCGATGCAGCCGGCGACAAACGGGATCATCGCGACGAAGAAAGCCGGTGTCTGATACCAGTTGCGCACGCCAACGAGCAGCGGCAGCGACGCCATCGTGATCGCGAGCGGCAGCCACCACAGGCGCTGGCCGAGGTAGATTCGATGTGCGCCGAGCGCGCCCAGCGTGAATGCCAGCAACGCGGCGAGCGGCTTGCGGCGAAAGAACATGCCGATCCGATACCCCAAAGGCGAAAGCGTCCATGATACGAAGCGCGCCGCCTCCGGTTGCTCCGGGTATCCGTCGCGCGCTACAATCCCCGGCTTTCGCAAGCAAACGCAAGTTCTGGATTCTTAAGGATTTCCCATGGTCGTCATCCGACTGGCGCGGGGCGGTGCCAAGAAGCGCCCGTTTTTCAACATCGTTGCCACCGATTCGCGCAATGCGCGCGATGGCCGCTTCATCGAGCGCGTGGGGTTCTACAACCCGGTCGCGGCTGGGGGCGAAACCCGGTTCCGTGTCGTCGCTGATCGCCTCACCTATTGGCAGGGTGTCGGCGCGCAGCTGAGCCCGACGGTGGCACGCCTGATGAAGGAGTTCGGCAAGACGGCCGCCCAGGGCGCGCCAGCCGCCTGAATCGATGCGGCAAGGGCGGCCGGTGCCGCCGCCTGATCTGATCGAACTGGGCGCCATACGCGGCGCCTACGGCCTCAAAGGCTGGGTCCGCATCGCTCCGCACGCTGCCGATGCCGACGTGTTGCGGGCGACGCGCAGGTGGTGGCTGCAGCGCCGCGCCGCCGTCGAGCCGGTTGAGATCAGCGGCCTGCGGCGGCACGCTGGACAACTGCTCGCCAAGTGGCCGGGGTGTGAAACGCCGGAAGCGGCAGAGGCGCTGAAGGGCGCAACGGTGGGGGTGGCGCGCAGCGATTTTCCACCGCTGCCCCAGGGCACGTATTACTGGATAGATCTGATTGGCGCTCGCGTCGTCAATCGCGGCGGTGAAGCGCTGGGCGAGGTGCAGGCGCTGCGCAATGACGGGGCGCATGACCTGCTGGAAGTTGTGGACGGTGATTCCGTTCGGCTGATACCGGTGATAGAAAGGTATGTCGATCGCATCGATGTCGACGGCCGGACGGTGACGGTCGATTGGCAGCGGGACTGGTAAGCGGGGAGGGCGCGTGCGATTCGATGTGGTCACGCTGTTCCCGGAGATGTTTGGGGTGCTCATCGGATTCGGCATCACGCGGCGCGCGCACGAGCAGTCGCGGTGGTCGCTGCAGACGTGGAACCCGCGCGACTACACGGCCGACGCGCACCGTACGGTGGACGATCGCCCGTTTGGCGGCGGTCCCGGGATGGTGATGCTGGCCGAGCCGCTCGCGCAGGCGGTGCAGGCGGCCGGTGCGGCACAGGCCGGGGCCGGCGTGCCGGGCAAAGTCGTTGCATTTGCGCCGGCCGGCCGCCCGCTCACCGACGCGCTGGTGCGCAACTGGTCGGCGATCGGTGCGCTGACGCTGGTGTGCGGGCGTTACGAGGGCATCGATCAACGCTTCCTCGACGCCTGTGTCGACGAGGTGGTCTCGATCGGGGACTTCGTGATGTCGGGCGGCGAAATTGCCGCGCTGGCGCTGATCGACGCGATCGTGCGGCAGCTGCCCGGCGTGCTGAAGGAGGCCTCAACGGCGGATGAATCATTCGCGGTAGGCTTGCTCGACGGGCCACACTACACGCGGCCGGAGGTGTGGCGTGAACGGGGTGTGCCGCCGGTGCTGTTGTCGGGGCATCATGCGCAGATCGCGCACTGGCGCCGCGAGCAGGCGCTGCGGTTGACGCTGCGCAAGCGGCCGGAATTGATCGAAGCCGCGCGCCGGCAGGGTCTGCTGAGCGCGGCAGACGAGAAGTTGTTGCGTTCGGTCGCTCTGCAGTCGAACGACCGCGCGCAGGGTGTCCGGGCCGGGCCCGGATGAGTGGTCCCATCCTCTGGGACGGCAACAATGGCGGAACATTCCGCCCACAACAGCCGTCCCATGATGGTCATCGGAGAGTGAAGATGGACTTGATCGAGCAGCTTGAAAAGGAGGAGATTGCCCGCGTCACCGCGAACAAGGCGATTCCCGACTTCAACCCCGGCGACACGGTGATCGTCAACGTGAACGTCGTGGAAGGTACGCGCAAGCGCATTCAGGCCTACGAAGGCGTGGTGATCGCGCGGCGCAATCGCGGACTGAACTCTTCATTCGTCGTGCGCAAGATCTCCAGCGGCGAAGGCGTGGAGCGGACCTTCCAGCTCTACTCGCCATCGATCGCATCGATCGAGGTCAAGCGCCGCGGTGATGTGCGCCGCGCCAAGTTGTACTACCTGCGCGACCGCTCCGGCAAATCGGCGCGCATCCGCGAGAAGCTTGCGCACCGGGGCGACGAGTAGTTTGTCGACGCGCGGCGCCCCGCATCCGGCGCCGCCCGCGCAGCGCATGTCCGACCTGACGCCGCCATCCGCGCCGACGACGCCACGGCGTGCGCTGTTCGATCCGGAAACGGTGCCGCTGGACGCCGCGTTCGTCGAACCCGGCGCACGCGGTCACGCGGTGCCCATCGAGCGGCTGCGTCCGGACGCGTTGCGCGCGCGGCTCGCCGCACCGCCGGCGTGGCAACCGGAAATCACGGCGGACGCCAAGCTCGCCCTGCTGACCGAGCCGCCGCGACCGGCGTCGGTCCTGATCCCGCTCGTCGTGCGCGGCCCGCAGGTGTCCGTGCTGCTGACCCAGCGCACCGCGCATCTGCATGACCACGCGGGCCAGATCAGCTTTCCCGGCGGGCGCATGGCAGAAGGCGACGCCGATGCGATCGCCACCGCGCTGCGCGAGTCGCACGAAGAGATCGGCCTGGCGCCCGACGTGGTCGAGGTGATCGGCACGCTGCCGATCTATGTGACGATCACCGGCTACCGCGTCACGCCCGTGGTCGCCCTGATTGAACGCGACTTCAGCCTCACGCTGGATACCTTCGAGGTCGAAGAGGCATTCGAGGTGCCGCTCAGCTTCCTGATGGATCCCGCCAACCACGAGCGGCGCCGGATCGACATCGGCGGGGTGAGCCGAACTTTCTACGCGATGCCCTACGCCGACTCGCGTGCGGCAAGGCGCTACTTCATCTGGGGCGCGACGGCATCGATGCTGCGCAACTTCTACCATCTGCTCGCCGCCTAGACGCGCGGCCGGGAGATCGACGTGGGCTGGCTCGCACTGTTGCTGACCCTGCTGCTGGAACAGGCGCGCCCGGTGCCCGCGCGCAATCCGATCTATGCCGGCGCCGCCTGGGTCGCCGACGGTGCGGAGAAGAACTTCAATGCGGGATCACCGCGGCACGGCCTGTACGCGTGGCTGCTCGTGGTGGCCGGCGCGACGCTGGCAGCGGGCGTCCTCTACGCGATCGCCTATTCGCTGTCCTGGTTGCTCGCGTTGGCGCTCAATCTGGCCGTGCTGTATTTCACACTCGGCTTCCGCCAGTTCAGCCATCGCTTCACCGAGATCCAGATCGCAGTCGCCAATGGCGATCTTGCCAGCGCACGCCGCGAACTCACCGCGTGGAAGAGCCAGTCGCAGGAGGGCTATTCCGCCGCCGAACTCGACGCCAGCGAGGTGGTGCGCCAGGCGATCGAGTACGGCGTGTTGCTCGCGCACCGGCACGTGTTCGGCGTGTTCTTCTGGTTCGTCGTCCTGCCGGGGCCCATGGGGCCGGTGTTCTATCGCCTCGCGGACTTTGTTGCGCGGCGCTGGAATCGCCGCCCGCCGGGCCCGCTGCCGGCCGACGAGTTCGGTCGCTTTGCGCGCCAGGCCTTTGCGTGGATCGATTGGGCCCCGGCGCGCATGACGGCGCTCGGATTTGCCATCGTCGGCGACTTTGAGGGTGCGGTCTACTGCTGGCGCAAGGTCAAGGGGGCGGGCGGATTTCCCGGCGTCGAAGCGCGCGCCGTGGTGCTCGGTGCTGCCAGCGGGGCGCTTGGCACCCGCATCATGGGCGCCACCGAATCGGCGCGCTACTTCGACGAACCCGGACAGGAAGGCGCGGGCCTGCGCGAACCGGACGCGGATACCCCGCGTTCGGTGGTCGGCCTGGCATGGCGCGCGATGATTCTTTGGATGATCGTGCTGCTGGCGCTGTCTCTGGCAGGCTGGCTCACCTGAGCATCAGCCACGCTGTGCACCACAGGCCCAGCACGCACCGAATTGCGGCTCGAGTTCCTCGCCGCATCGTGCGCAACGCCAGCTCGGTCCGCTGACCGGCTGCCGCAGCTCGCGCAGCAACGAGCGCGCGCGCGCTTCGTCGAGGTCGTGCGTGATCCAGACCTGGGGCGCGCATTCGAGCCAGGGGATGTCGCCGATCGCGCTCGACAACGTGGTGTTGCGGACTTCGCAGGCAATACCCGCCGCGCGCAGTGCGTTGGCAAGATGTGCCGCCTGCAGCGTCTGATCGCAGCGGACCAGGAGCTTCACGGCAGGCACTCCGTCAGCAGCTCGCGATAGAACGCGTAGCGCTGCGCCTCGATGTCGCCACGGTCGACCGCGGCGCGAATCGCGCAGCCGGGCTCCGTCACGTGATGACAGTCGAGAAAACGGCATTGGCCACGATGCGGCCCGAACTCCGGAAATGCGGCGATGATGCCGCCGAAGTCCAGGCCGGACAGACCGAAGGCCTGAAATCCGGGCGAGTCGACCACCGCGCCGCCGGCATCGAGCGCAAACCAGCGCGTCGACGTCGTGGTCTGCCGGCCCAGATTCAGATGGCGCGAAAACTCCTGGGTGCGCGCGTCCGCCTGCGGCACCAGCAGATTGAGCAGCGACGACTTGCCCATGCCGGATTGGCCGACCAGGAACGTTGCCCGCTGCGCCAGCACGGGTGCGAGTGTGCGCAAGGCGCCGTCTGGATCGCGCTTCACGCTGATGGCGAACGTGCGATGGCCGAGCGCGTGCAGCTGCTGCAGGCGCTCGTTCGCGGCGTCGATGCCCGGCAGATCGATCTTGTTGAGGATCACCAGGGTGTCGATCCCGGCCGCGCGCGCGGCGGCCAGGGCGCGCCAGATGAACCGGATGTTGAACGCCGGCTGCGGCGCGAACACGATTGCGACCTGATCGACGTTGGCCGCCATTTCCTTCGTGCGCTGCGCATCGGCCCGATACAGCAGACTGCGGCGCGGCAGGATTTCATCGATCACCGCCTGCTCGCTGCCGGTGTGCTGATAGCGCGCCTGGTCCCCGACGACGACATCGGCGCGCTTGCCGCGCCGGCTCGCCGCGAGCAGCGTGCCGGCCGCGCTTTCGATCAGATAATGCCGGCCGTAACTTGCCACCACGCGCGCCGTCAGCGCAGCGCCGGTGCGCTCTGCCTCGCTCATGCAGCGCCGTGGCCGAAGTGCTGCGCGAAGATCGCATCGGCCCTTGCCGCACAGGTGAAATCGTTCTCCGAGATGCCACCGACGCACTGCGTTTTGAAGCGCACTGCGCAGCCGTTGTAGCCCACGACCGGAACCGGATGATGATCCTCGCGATCGACCGTGAAGGCCAACGCAGTCACGAAAGCGATCGTCTCGTGATAGTCGGCGAACCGGTAGTCGCGCACGATGTGGCCCTCGCCCCGGCTCCAGTCGGGCAGTGCCGGCAGTTGCGCGCGAACCTGCGCCTCGTTGAGCGCGCCGCTTTCCCGCGAACGACAGTGACGCAGGACCCGCTCGGCGCGCGAGCGCACGATCATCCCGCCACCGCCAGCAGCCGCGCGATGCGGATCGTCGCCGGCGGATGCGAGTCGTAGAACGCCGAGTGCACCGGGTCCGGCGTCAGCGTCGCGGCGTTGTCTTCATAGAGCTTCACCAGCGCCGCGACCAGATCGGATGCGCAAGCGTGCCGGGCGGCGAACGCATCCGCCTCGAACTCATGCTTGCGTGAAAAGACACTCGCCAGCGGCGCCAGCACGAAGGTGAATACCGGCAGCACAAGCATGAACAGCACCAGCGCCAGCCCGTCGCTGCGCGCATCGAGCCGCGGCGTGACGCCCAGTCCCTGATAGAACCAGGTCTGATTGGCCAGCCAGCCGAGCAGGGCGAGCAGCGCCAGACTGGACACGAAGGTGACGATCAGCCGCTTGGTGATGTGCTTGAGCTTGAAATGCCCCAGCTCGTGCGCGAGAACGGCTTCAATCTCCGAGGCGGACAGCCGCTGCACCAGCGTATCGAAGAACACGACGCGCTTGGCGCGTCCGAGGCCCGTGAAATAGGCATTGCCATGGCTCGAGCGCCGCGAGCCGTCCATCACGAACACGCCCTTGCTGGAAAAGCCCGTGCGCGTCAGAAGTTGCTGCACGCGCTCGGCGAGCGACGCGTCCTTCAGCGGCTCGAACCTGTTGAACAGCGGCGCAATGACCGTCGGATACAGCACCATGACCAGCAGGCTGAATGCAGCCCACACGAGCCACGCATAGATCCACCACAGCGTTCCGGCCTGTTGCATCAGCCAGAGAACGACCGCGAGGATCGGCAGGCCCAGTGCGATGGCGAGCAGCGCAGACTTGGCCAGATCGGTCAGAAAGAGCCGTGGCGTCATGCGATTGAAGCCATAGGCCTGCTCGAGCGAAAACTGCCGGTACCACGAGAAAGGCAGATCGGTCAGGCTCACCAGCACGACAACCGCAGCCACAAGCAGGATCTGGAAGACAAAGCCATGACCGACCAGCTGCGCGATCCGGTCACTGATGAAATCAATGCCGCCGAGCAGCGTCAGCGCGACCAGCACCGCGGCGCCGACCGCCGTCTCAATCAGACCGAAGCGCTGCTTGGCAATCGTGTAGGACGCGGCCTTGCGGTGCGCATCGAGGCTGACACGGTCGGCGAACTGCTGCGGCACCGCGTCCGCATGCGCGGCGACGTGGCGCATCTGCCGTGCCGACAGCCAGTACTTCAGGCCGAGCATCAGCAGCAGCAGCGCGACAAACGTGAATGTGAAGGTGGTTGCCATCGAAGGCTGTTGCTCTCGGCGCAGGGCGGCGCCGCGATGTGCATGCGACAATTCGCGACCGTGAGCAGGCGATGAACGAGGACAAAATTATCCCACAGGTGGTGGCGGGCAACGGCGTGGCGACGGCGCGCGCCGAGCGTTTCGACGACAGCAACATCGTCTGGGTCGACATGGAAATGAGCGGCTTGAATCCCGACTCCGATCGCGTGATCGAGATCGCGGTTGTCGTCACGGATGCCGAGCTGGAAGTGATCGCTGAAGGCCCGGTCATCGCCGTGCACCAGACGGAGCTCGTGCTCACCGCAATGGACGAATGGAATCGTTCCACGCACGGCCGCTCCGGATTGATCGAACGCGTGCGTGCCTCGACGATTGACGAAGCGCAGGCGGAAAGCAGCCTGATCGACTTCCTTTCGCTGCACGTGCCGCCGCGCAAGTCGCCCATGGCGGGCAACTCGATTTGTCAGGACCGCCGCTTCATGGCGCGCTGGATGCCGCAGCTCGAGGCGTTCTTCCACTACCGCAATCTGGATGTCAGCACGCTCAAGGAACTCGCGCGCCGCTGGTCGCCGACGGCGTATCGGTCATTCGAGAAGAAAAGCCGGCACGAGGCGCTCGCCGACATCTACGAGTCGATCGAAGAGCTGAAGCACTATCGGGCGCAGATGATGAAGTGCTGAAGGCGCCGCGGCTGCGGTGGCGCGCCGGTCGCGCTGCGCGCGCGGCTTCGCGGTTGGTCCCGCCGCCAGGAATCGAACCTGGATCTGAGTCTTAGGAGGACCCTGTTCTATCCGTTGAACTACGGCGAGCTTCGTTGGGCGCCGCCGAGTATAAGGCGCACCCTCGTAGAATCCGGCCGGTTCAACAAAGCGGGATCGAGCGGTGCATAAGCTGCAAGCATGCCGATGCAAACCGCGCCGAGTCTTGTTTCACGTGGCACGGCCTCGCACTTTTCCACAGATTGTGTGGATAACTGGCGCCATTCTGGATACTGACCTTCGTCAATGACGAGTGCACCACGTTCCCGCTCCGGCCGCGCCGCGGGCGAATACGGCGAAGCCTCGATCCGCGTGCTGCGCGGCCTCGAACCGGTGAAGCAGCGGCCGGGCATGTACACGCGCACCGACAGTCCGCTGCACATCGTGCAGGAGGTGATCGACAACGCCGCCGATGAGATCTTGTCTGGATTCGGTGCGCACATCGATGTCACCGTGCATGCCGACGGCAGTGTGAGCGTCGAGGACGACGGCCGCGGCATTCCCGTGGGCCTGCATCCGGAAGAGAAGGTGCCGGTGGTCGAGATCGTCTTCACGCGCCTGCACGCCGGCGGCAAGTTCGACAAGCGCGCCGGCGGCGCGTATTCGTTCTCGGGCGGGTTGCATGGCGTCGGCGTGTCGGTGACCAACGCGCTGGCGACGCGGCTCGATGTCACCGTGTGGCGCGAAGGCAAGGCGCACACGATCGGCTTCGCCGACGGTGAGGTGAAGGAGGCACTGCGCTCGCGCGCCCGCAAGGCGGGCGAGAAGGCCACTGGCACGCGCGTGACCGTGTGGCCGAATCCGAAGTACTTCGATGCGGCCGCAGTTCCGATCGACGAGCTCGAGCGGCTCTTGCGCAGCAAGGCCGTGCTGCTGCCCGGCACCGAAGTCGCGTTGCGCAACGAGAAGACCGGTGCCGAGCAGCGATGGCGCTACGACGGCGGGCTGCAGGAATACCTGCTGGCCTGCCTTGGCGCCGACCCATTCGTGCCCCTGTTCGAATCCGAAGGCTACGCAAGTGCCGAAGACGAGACCTTTGCCGAAGGCGAGGGCGCGCGTTTCGTGCTCGCGTGGACGGAAGAAGGCCCGGTGGCACGCGAGTCGTACGTGAACCTGATTCCGACACCGGCCGGTGGCACGCACGAATCAGGCTTGCGCGAAGGCATGTTCAACGCCGTGCGCGCCTTCATCGACGCGCACAACCTGCAACCGAAGGGGGTGAAGCTGCTGCCCGAGGACGTCTATGCGCGCGCCAGCTTCGTGCTGACCACCAAGGTGCTCGATCCGCAATTCCAGGGCCAGATCAAGGAGCGGCTGAACAGCCGCGACGCGGTGCGCCTGGTGGCTTCGTTCGTCAGGCCGCAGCTGGAGTTCTGGCTCAACCAGCATCCGGAGCATGGCCGCAAGCTCGCGGAGCTCGTGATCCGTCAGGCGCAGGCGCGCGCGCGCGCCGCGCAGAAGGTCGAGAAGAAGAAAGGCTCGGCGGTCGCGGTGCTGCCGGGCAAGCTCACCGATTGCGAATCGACCGACCTCGAACGCAACGAACTCTTTCTGGTCGAGGGAGACTCGGCCGGCGGCTCGGCGAAAATGGGTCGCGACAAGGAGTTCCAGGCCATATTGCCGCTGCGCGGCAAAGTGTTGAACACCTGGGAGGTCGAACGCGACCGGCTGTTCGCCAATGCCGAGGTGCACGACATCTCGGTGGCCATCGGCGTCGACCCGCACGGACCCGACGACGACGTCGATCTGTCGGCGCTGCGCTATGGCAAGGTCTGCATCCTCGCCGACGCGGACGTCGACGGTTCGCACATTCAGGTGCTGCTGCTGACGCTTTTCTTCCGCCACTTCCCGCGCCTGGTCGAGCGTGGCAACGTCCACGTCGCGCGACCGCCGCTGTTCCGCGTCGACGTGCCGGCGCACGGAAAACGGCCGGCACGGCGCCTCTATTGCCTGGACGACGAAGAGCTCGACGCGACGCTGGAAAAACTCATCGACGAAGGCGTGCGCGATGGCAGCTGGAACATCGCGCGCTTCAAGGGCCTGGGCGAGATGAGCGCAGAGCAGCTGTGGGAAACGACGATGAACCCTGACACGCGGCGCCTGCTGCCCGTCGGGCTGGGCGAGGTCGATCTCGCACAGACCCGCTCAACGATGACGATGCTGATGGGTCGCACGGAGGCACAGAGCCGGCGCGCCTGGATCGAAGAGCACGGCGACGAAGTCGAGGCCGACATCTGAACGATCCACGGCGCCCGGCGCCGGGCGTGGACGGCCTCGGGTGAAGCGGCGCAAGGCGCAGGCAATTCGCTCGCGTCGGCCGCACGGCCTTGCCGCCGTCGCCGGACTGAAATCGAGGTTCGACCGCCTCGCGGGGCGCTTGACGGGCGGTCCGGACTGAACCGCGGCTCGTTCTGGCGCACCGAAGCCGACGGCCCCTTGGTCGGCCCCTGGCGCGGTCCCGGGCGGAAGCGGCAAGCTTTGCGGGTCGCTACCTGACCAACGGAAACGCCACTGCGATGTCGTAGTCCTGCACGGCGCGGATCTTCGATTCGAGCTGCAGGTAGCGCGCTGCCTTCCTCGGGGGCAGGGCCTTCATGACGCCGTTCTGGAGCGTTCGCCGGGCCCTGAGTTCGGATTCTTCGGTGGCGATCAATTCCTTGGCCAGGTCGCGGGCCAGCGGGTCGGACAGGGGTTTGTTCAAGGCCACCAACGTCTCCAGGGCCTCGTTCCGACGGCGATTGCTTGCGTCGACGCTGCGCTTGTAGTTTTCATACAGAGGCCAGAACTTCTTCGCCTCGGCCGCAGAGAGGTCCATGATCGATGCCACCAGCGCTTTCTTGTCCGACGCGACGGCGGTCTTCAGCGCCTGCATGTCGGTTACGTCGCTGTTTTTGTCCTGCGCCCAGGCGCCATGCATGGTGATCATCGCCGCAACCCACAAGATCGCGGACAAGTTCTTCTTCATCGTTGTTCCTCCTTCAGGCGGTGCAATCAAGATGGGCAAGCAATCATTTCGATTCGCGCTGGCGACCCGGCTCCGGGAAGACAGTCGTCTGCGCCAGGCGATCATGAATGGTCGGGTGGTCGGGCCGGGGGAAATACTGAACGAAGCCAAGACCGGCCACAACCGACGATAGCGCGTAATCGAGAGCCCGGACCAGACCCGGCTCGGTGCGGATCCGCGCGCTGACCCGAGCGACCACCCGGCCGTCGAGCGCGAGCACGAACACGCGTTCGCGCAAAGACGCCCGCTTGAGGCCCTGCCGTGCCCGATGCCGGGGGCGCAGAGGAGTCGGCGACCCGTTGCGCTCCGATCGAAGCGGCACCCGGGTTCGTGACTCGTGATGGGAAGACTGCACCTGCCAGGCCACAAATTGCGCCGCGCCCGACCCATCGAACCAGCCTCCGGCGTTGACGTTACCGCGCGGCGCGGCCGACGGGAAGCGGAAGGGCCGCTTCGGTAGACTCGCTCGCCTCGCGCAAGCAACCGAAGCGCTCTGCTCATGCCTGAACAGCAATCCCTCTTCAAGCCACCCAGCGATGGGCCGGACGCGCTGACGCTCGCGCATTTCGCCAGTCGCGCCTATCTCGATTACGCGATCTCGGTCGTCAAGGGGCGCGCGCTGCCGGATGTGTGCGACGGGCAGAAGCCGGTGCAGCGGCGCATCCTGTTCGCGATGAACGAGATGGGACTGGCCGCCAACGCCAAGCCGGTCAAGAGCGCACGCGTGGTCGGGGACGTGCTCGGCAAATTTCATCCGCACGGTGATCAGGCCGCCTACGACGCGCTGGTACGCATGGCGCAGGACTTCTCGCTGCGCTATCCGCTGATCGACGGGCAGGGCAACTTTGGTTCGCGCGACGGCGACGGCGCGGCGGCGATGCGCTACACCGAGGCGCGGCTGACGCCGGTGGCACGCCTGCTGCTCGACGAAATCGACGAGGGCACGACCGACTTCACGCCCAATTACGACGGCAGTTTCCAGGAGCCGAAGATCCTGCCGGCGCGATTGCCCTTCACCCTGCTCAACGGCGCGAGTGGCATCGCGGTCGGCATGGCCACCGAGATGCCGTCGCACAACCTGCGCGAAGTGGTCGCCGCGCTGCAGATCGCGCTGAAGAATCCGCGGGCAAAGCTCGACGAACTCCTGGACGTGCTGCCCGGACCGGACTTTCCCGGCGGCGCGCAGATCATTTCACCCGCAAGCGACATCCGCGAGATCTACGCGACCGGCCGTGGCAGCCTGAAGGTGCGTGCGCGCTATGTGTTCGAGGAACTCGCCCGCGGCCAGTGGCAACTCGTCGTGCATGAACTGCCGCCCGGTGTGTCCGCGCGTCGCGTCCAGGAAGAAATCGGCGAACTCACCAACCCGCAGGTCAAGCCCGGCAAGAAGTCGCTGAGCGCCGAGCAGCAGCAGCTGAAGCAACTCGTGCTGTCGGTGCTCGACGCGCAGCGCGATGAAAGCGGCAAGGACGCGGCGGTGCGGTTGGTGTTCGAGCCGCGCACCTCGAAGGTTGACCGCGACGAATTCGTCAACATACTGCTGGCGAACACGAGCCTTGAGTCGAGCGTGCCGATCAATCTCGTGATGATCGGGCGCGATGGGCGGCCGAGGCAGAAGACACTCGTCGAGATCCTCGCCGAGTGGGTCGAGTTCCGCGTCGAAACGGCGCGCCGGCGCACGCAGCATCGCTTGACCAGGGTCGAGGACCGGATCCACATCCTCGAGGGCCGGCAGGCGGTCCTCCTGAACATCGACAAGGTGATCAAGCTGATCCGCAACTCGGACGAACCGAAGCCCGAGTTGATGAAGGTCTTCAAGCTCAGCGAGCGCCAGGCCGACGATATCCTCGATCTGCGCCTGCGGCAGCTGGCACGGCTCGAGGGCATCAAGATCGAGCAGGAACTCGCCGAACTGCGCAAGGACCAGTCGGGCCTGCAGAAGCTGCTCGGGTCGGACGCCGTGCTGCGCAAGCAGGTGGGCAAGGAGTTCGACGACGACGCGAAGAAGTATGGCGACGCGCGCCGCACGCTGATCAAGGCGGCCGAGCGTGCCAGCGTCGAGACGAGAGTCGTCGACGAGCCGGTGACGGTGATCATCTCCGAGCAGGGCTTCGCGCGCGCCCGCACCGGGCACGGCCATGACGCGACACAGCTCACGTTCAAGCCGGGCGATTCGCTCTACGGGGCCTACGAGGTACGCACCGTCGATCAGTTGATCGCCGTCGGCAGTAACGGACGGGTCTACTCGGTGCCGGCCGCGCAGCTGCCGTCGGCGCGCGGCGACGGCGCTCCGGTGACGTCGATGATCGAACTGGAGGCCGGCACCCGGCTCGTCGCGTACCTGGCGGGCGCAACCACACAGGCGCTGCTGGTGGCGACCAGCAACGGCTACGGCTTCGCCTGCCAGCTCGGCGACATGGTCACGCGGCACAAGGGCGGCAAGCAGTTCATCACCGTCGACGAAGGCGCGGCACCGTTGCGCCCGGCGCTCGTCGATCCGAGTGTTGACGATCGCATCGCCTGCCTGTCGCAGAAGGGGCGCCTGCTGGTCTTTGCTGCGAGCGAAATCAAGGCGCAGTCCGGCGGCGGCCGAGGCGTGACTCTGATGGGGCTCGATGACGGCGAGACGCTGATTGCCGCGCAGCCCTGCTCGAGCGCCGGTGTCGTCGTATCCGGGACGTCGAAGAGCGGCAAACCGGTCGAGATCACGGTCGCCCGCGCCGACCTCGACGCGCACGCTGGCCATCGCGCGCGCAAGGGCACGCTCGCAAAGTCGAAGCTGCAGGTGCGCGGGCTGCGGCGGGCGTGAACAGATGAAGCGCAAAGCTGCCGCCGCCGTGCTGGTGGCCGCCGCGGCCGCCGCCGTGCTGGCATCTTTCGTTGTTCCCGGATGCGTGACCGTGAATCCCTACTACGTCGAGTCGAAACCGCATCACCGCCCGGACGGCTTCCAGAACATCGATCCCGCGGCGTGGATGCCGCGACCCTATGGCGAGTTCTTCCGCTGGCAGCAGGAGCGCGTGGGGCGTTCGATTCCCGCACCGAAAGCGGACCTGTCCGCGATCGTGCCGGACCTCGGCTACATCGGCAAGAATCGGCGCGAGCTGGCAGTGACCTGGATCGGCCACGCCACGGCGCTGCTGCAGATCGGCGGCCTCAACGTGCTGACCGACCCGCAGTTCTCCAACCGCGCGTCGCCCGCGCAGTGGTTGGGTCCGAAACGCTGGCAGCCACCGGCCATCCTGATGCGCGAGCTGCCGCACATCGACATCGTCGTGATCTCGCACAATCACTACGATCATCTGGATGCGGACTCGGTCAAGGCGCTCAACGCGCAGGCGGGCGGGCCGCCGCTGTTCGTCGTTCCGCTCGGCGTCGAGCGCTGGCTCGCCGACGAGGGCATTCGCAACGCCCAGGCACTCGACTGGTGGGATGTGGTCGAGCGAAGCGGCGTGCGCGTGCACCTGGTCCCCGTTCAGCACTGGAGCGGCCGCGGCTTGGCCGATCGGATGAAGACGCTGTGGGGCGGATACGTGATCGAAGGCAAGGGCAAGCGAGTCTTCTTTACCGGCGACACCGGCTACTCGAAGGTGCACTTCAAGGAAATCGGCGAACGCTTCGGCGCCGTCGATCTGGCGCTGATTCCCATTGGCGGCTACGAGCCGCGCTGGTTCATGAAACAGCAGCACGTGAACCCCGAGGAGGCGGTGCAGATTCACCTCGACCTGAAGGCGCGCCGTTCGATTGGCATTCACTGGGGCACGTTTCAGCTCACCGACGAGCCGCTCGACCAGCCGGTCGAGGATCTCGCCGCCGCGCGCGACAAGCTCGGCGTCACCGAGCGGCAGTTCTTCGTGCTGCGCCATGGCGAGACGCGGCGGCTGCTGGATTAGGATGTCGCCATGAAGACCTACGCCGTCATGCTGTTTGTGCACCTCATTGCGGTCGTCGTCTGGGTCGGCGGCATGTTCCTGATGCACTTCGCGGTTCGCCCGGCGTGCGTGGCGCAGCTCGATCCGCCGCAGCGCCTGCCGTTGCTGACCGAGATCCTGCGGCGCTTCTTCAACTGGGTCGCCATCGCGGTGATCGTTGTGCTGCTGACGGGCGCGGTGATCATCCTCGTCGTTGGTGGCGTTCGCGTTGCGCATCCATCGGTGCACCTGATGTCCGGCGTCGGCCTCGCCATGATCGCGATCTTCGCGCACATCCGTCTCGCGCCGTTCCGGCGCCTGCAGGCGGCCGTCGCCGCGCGCGACTGGCCCGCAGGCGCACGCAGCCTCGATCAGATCCGCAAGGAAGTGGCCTTCAATCTCGTGCTGGGTGTCGCGACGATTGCGATCGCGACGCTGGGACGCGCGATCCTCTAGGTTCTACAGATACAGCGTGCCCTCGGTCACCAGCACCGAAGAGCCGCCGACGCGAACTGCCGTGGTCTGGCCGGCGCGCTGATCGAACGCGAGCGCAAGTTCGCTCGGTCGCCCCATCTCGTGTCCCTGATGCAACGTCACGCGCGTCGTGTCGTCGCCGTCGGGTCGGCGCTTCGCGAGCCAGCCCGCAAACGCGGCGGCTGCGGATCCGGTCGCTGCGTCTTCGAGCACGCCCAGATCGGGAGCGAACATGCGCACGCGCCAGGTCGCATCGTCCACCGGCGCAACCGCGTAGATCTTGCTGCTCTCGAAGCGGGCGAGCGTCTTCCATTCGTCCAGGTTCGGCTTGCAGCGCGCCAGCGCATCGACCGACCGCAGCGGCACCACCAGGAAGGGCACCCCGCACGACCAGATCTCCGCGCCGTCGATCACGTCGACCGGCGGCAACGACAGCATGCGCGCCAGCACATCGCGCTGCGGGGCGGCAGCGCCCTGCGCCGGCAGCTGTGCGGCCGTCAATGTGCAGCGATCGATGCGGCTGCCGAGCCGGTCGATGCGCACCGTCACCGGACCGACGCCCTCCTCGAGCACGATGTCGCTTTGCGTCGGCGCCACCCGTCCCATCGTCGCCAGCACGAACGCGGTGCCGACGGTGGGATGGCCGGCGAAGGGCAGCTCGCCGCCGGGCGTGAAGATGCGCACGCGCGCCGTGTGGCGCGCGCTGTGCGGCGGCAGCACGAACGTCGTTTCCGAATAGTTGAACTCGCGCGCGATCGACTGCATTTCGTCGGGCCGGATGCCATCCGCGTCGACCACGACCGCAAGCTGGTTGCCGCCGAACTGCGTCGGCGTGAATACGTCGCAGGTGAAGTAGCGGTATTTTCTCTCGCTCATGCTCTTCCTCCCGAGCGGCCGATCGCAATGCTGGCGATGACGGCCGCGGCCGCGAGCCACGTCATCGGATCGACTTTCTCGCCGAAGAGCAGCGCGGCGAAGGCGATGGTGAAGAAGACCTGGAGCAGTTGTAGCTGCCCGACGCGCGCGATGCCGCCGCGCGCCAGCCCGTTGTACCAGGCGAAGAAGCCGATCAGTTGCGATACCAGCGTGACGTAGGCGAATCCGGCCCAGGCCGGCGCGCTCGCGGCCAGCGGCGTCGTGAGCGCGAGCCAGCCGGCCACGGGCACCGTGATCGGCACCGCAACGGCCAGCGCCCACAGGATGACGTCGACGCCACCCATCGTCGCGGCGAGCCGGCCGCCGACGACATAGCCGAGCGCACCGAGAACCACTGCGCCCAGCATCCACAGGTCGCCCGCCGTCAAGGTGGCATCGCCCGCGCGCAGCGCGAACGCGATCACGATCGCCGAGCCGATCGCCGCGCAGATCCAGAATCGCCTGCCCTGCCGGTCGCGGTACAGCCACGCGGCGAACAACGCGGTGGCGAACGGCAGCAGGCCGTTGATGATCGCGCCATGGCTCGAAGGCATCGAACGCATCGCCAGCGACGAGAGCAGGGGGAAGCCAAACACGATGCCGAGCGACGCCCACGCGAGCTGCAGCCATTGCGCGCGGGTTGGAACGCGCGCACCGCGCGCGAGCAGCAGTGCGGCCGCCACCACGCCGGCGATCGACATGCGGCCGAAGGCGACGAACGAAGCGTCGAGTTGCGCGACGGCCACGCGCGTCATGGGCAAGGTCAGGCTGAAGGTGAGAACGCCGAGCAGCCCGAGCAGCAGGCCCGCGCGGGCATCGCGCGGGGGCAAGGCCACAGCGGCGCTCACGTCAAGGGAAGCGTCAGCACGTTCGCGGCGGCCGGACGCGTCGCGACCGCACCGTACCAGCGTTCGAGATTCGGCAACGGCGGCCGATCGAGGGCCAGTCCGAACCAGCGATGAATATCGCAGCCGATCGGAATGTCGGCCATCGTAAACGCGGTGCCGGTCAGGAAGCGGCGCGTGGCGAGGTGCGCATCGAGCAGCGCCAGCAACGGCGCCATCTGCGCGCGCGATCGTTCGATCAGCGTCGCATCGCGCTGCGCACTCGGCGTGCGCACCAGCTGCATGAACGCGTTGCGGCCGGCCGGATTGAGCGTCGTCTGCTGCCAGTCCATCCAGCGCTCGGCGTCGAAGCGCGCGGCCAGATCGAGCGGGTACAGGCGATCCGGTGCGTACCTGGCGCCAAGGTAGCGCACGATCACGTTCGACTCCCAGAGCACGAAGCCATCGTCATCGACCAGCGGCACCAGCCGATTGGGGTTCATCTGCTGGTACCAGGGCTGATCGATCAGGCCGAACGCGGCGCCGGCATCGGTGCGCTCGAACGCGACGCCCGCCTCGTTCGCCGCCCAGACGACCTTGCGGACGTTGATCGAAGACAGACGGCCCCAGATCTTCAGCATCAGATTTCTCCGCGGATGAGATCGGCCAGCACGCGCACGCCGCGTTCGATGGCGGACGGCGCTACGGTGACGAACGACAGCCGCAGCGTATTGCGCGCCGGCGCACCGGCGTAGAAGGGCTCACCCGGAACGTAGACCACGTGGCGCTCGATCGCGCGCGCCAGCAGCGCCGTCGTGTCGACCTGGGCCGGCAGCGTCAGCCAGACGAACATGCCGCCGACCGGGCGTGTCCACTCGACGCCCGCCGGCATCGACTGCTCGAGCGCGGCCAGCATCACGCGGCACTGATCGGCATAGCGGCTGCGCACGCGCTCGAGATGCAGCGGAAAATCGGCGCTGGACACGATGCGATGGGCGGCGCGCTGTGACAGCGTCGCGGTATGCAGATCGGTCGCCTGCTTCAGACGCACCAGCACATCGATGCAGGCGCGCGGCGCAACGACGTAACCGAGCCGCAGTCCGGGCGCCAGGATCTTCGAGAACGAGCAGATGCGCACGGTCCGCTCCGGCGCCCACACCCGCAGGCTCGGCGGCGGCGCGGTGCGGTACCACAGCTCGCCGTAAGGATCGTCTTCCACCAGCCACAGGTCGTTCGCGCGCGCGGCCTGCGCAAGTGCTGCGCGCCGTTCGACGGTGAGCGTGCGGCCGGTCGGATTCTGGAAGTTCGGCATCAGGTAGGCGATGCGCGCGTCGGCGGCCAGCCGCGCGTCAATGGCCTGCGGCATCAGGCCGGCGGCGTCGGTCGGAATCGTGCGAAACGTCGGCTCGAACACCGAGAAGGCCTGCAGCGCGCCGAGGTAGCTCGGCGCCTCGACCAGCAGCGGTGCGCCCGTCTCGGCAAACGCCTTGCCCACGAGATCGAGCGCCTGCTGGCTGCCGGCGACGATCAGCACCTCGTCGGCATGGGTCGCTGCGCCGCGCGCGCTTTCCTGCGCGGCGATCCATTCGCGCAACGCAGCGTAGCCCTCGGTGGTGCTGTACTGCAGCGCGCCGGGCCCGTCCTGCGACAGCACGGCATCGAACGCCGCGCGCATCGCGTCGATCGGAAACGTTTCCGGCGCGGGCAGCCCGCCCGCAAGCGAGATCATGTCGGGGCGCTGCGTGACCTTCAGGATCTCGCGGATCATCGAGCTCTTGACCCGCTCGGTGCGCCGCGCGGGTCGAAGCGCGGCGGTGAGGTCGGCCGCGGGTGCGTTCATTGCTCTCCTCCTTCGGGTCCGTAGAACACCACCCAGGTCTTGAAGTCGGCTGTGGTGTCGACAAAACGATGGGCCACGCCCGCGGCGACGAACAGCACGTCATGCGGTCCGAACGCGACGCGCTCGGTGCCGGTCGCGTGATCGATCACGAACGCGCCGCGGCCTTCGATCACGACGTAGATCTCGTCACGCGTGTGCGGCTGCTGGCGGTCGAGGGCTCCGGGCGCAAAGAGGCGCAACTGCATCGAGCCGTGCGCCAGCGCGACGGCCGAACGCACGCCCTGCGGCCAGATCTCGTTCGGCGCTCCGGGAATCTTCGGCAGGTTTTCGGCGACGGTTGCCCTCATTCAAGCGCCATCCACAACGCGGTCAGGGCGAGCATCGCACCCATGGAGATGTTGAAAGTACGCAGGCGCGTACCCTGCCGCAGCCATTCCTTCATGGCCGCACCGGCCGCCGCCCAGACCCAGAGACTGGCGGCGCAGGCAATCGAGAACACGGTGCAGATGATCGCGATGCGCGTGGCCGCCCGGTCCGCAGCCATGTAGGTGCCGGCCGTGGCCGCGGCCAGCATCCAGGCCTTCGGATTGGCGTACTGGAACGCGGCGGATTGCCAGAACGTCAGCGGGCGCGCCAGCGCCTTTTCGCCGATCACCTCGGCGCGCATGATCGCCCAGGCGATGGAAAGCAGGTAGCCAATGCCGATCCACTTGATCGCCGCACCGAGCGCCGGATGCGCGATGATCAGCGCCGCGGCCCCGAGACTGCCGGCGATCAGCATCGTCGAGAAGCCGAACGGCACGCCGCAGATATGCGGAACGACCGCACGCCAGCCGTGGTTGGCGCCGGTCACCGAGGCGATCGTGTTGTTCGGCCCCGGCGTAAACGAACCGGCGAGCGCGAAGACGACCAGCGCGATCAGTTGCTCGGCGCCCATGCATCAATGGCTCGCGCCCGACAGCACACGAGCGAACTGGTCGGAATCGACGTTGCCGCCGGTGAGCGTGAGCCCCACCGTGCGACCGGCAAGCGACGGGCGCGCCTTCAATGCCGCCGCCAGGGCGGCGGCACCTGCGCCCTCGGCCACGTTGTGGGTGGCCGAGAAGAGTAGCCGCATCGCCGCGGCGACCTCCTCATCGCTCACCTCGACGACGTCATCGACATGGCGCCGGATCACCTCGAGCGCATCGCCGTCCGGCACGCGGCAGGCCAGGCCGTCGGCCAGCTGCGTCGTCACCGGTGCTTCGATCGCCCGTCCGGCGCGGTACGACAGCGAGTAGCAGGGCGCCTGCGCCGACACCACGCCGACGATGCGCATCGTGCATCCAAGCGCTGCGCGCGCCGCGACGCAGGCATTGATGCCCGATCCCTGGCCGATCGGTACATAGACGACCTCGAGCCGCGGAACGGCCTCGAACATCTCCATCCAGTAAGTTGCCACACCGCGCAGCAGGTCGCGGTGAAAGGCCGGGATGAAGTGCAGGCCGCGCAGGGCGGCCAGACGCGCCGCTTCTTCACGGGCGGCCTGGAAATCGTGGCCGTGCTCGATCAGTTCGACGCCGAGCGCGCGCATGGCCGCGTTTTTCTCGCGCGAATTGCCGTGCGGCACGACGATCGTTGCCGGTAGATGGGCGGCGCGGGCGGCGAAACCCACCGATTGGCCATGGTTGCCCTTGGTCGCGCTGATCACGCCGCGACAGGCGGGCTCGCGCCGCCGCAGTTCGTCGAAATACACCAGTCCGCCGCGCAACTTGAACGCACCCACGGGCGTGTGGTTCTCATGCTTGAGCCAGACCTCGGTGCCAAGCGCCTCGCGCAGCAGTGGCCAGCCAAACTGCGGCGTCGGCTTCAGCGTGCGATAGACGACATCGGCCGCGCGTTGCAGCGAGGTGCGATCCGGAAGCATGGGCGAGCCTGATCGGGGCATCACGAAGCTTGCAATCTAGCAGCGATTACCGGTACAGTGCCAGTACAGTTATGCGTCCAATTCGAACAACTGGCCTGCCCGCTTTCCCAGCACAGTTGCGATGAGCCCCGACGATCGCGTATCGATTGCCGAGGCATCCGACGCGGACGGCTCGGCGCCGCCCGGCACGAACGACACCCTGTCGGCGCAGCTGGCAGCGCGGCTCGCCCTGCGCATCGACGAGCATGCCCTGAAGCCCGGCACGCGGCTGCCCTCGATACGCGCCTATGCGGTGCAGCAGGGCGTCAGCCGATCCACCGTGGTCGAGGCCTACGACCGCCTGATCGCGAGGGGATTGATCGAATCGCGCCGCCGATCGGGTTTCTATGTTGCTGCGCACTCGCGCGCCGACGTGCGCCGCATTCCGGCGCCGGGCGACCGCGCGCCCGCGGTCGACGCCGGCGCCCCCGACGTGGTATGGCTCCTGCGCTCGATGCTGCGACAGGCGCCGGCGTCGCACCAACCGGGCGCCGGACTGCTGCCGACGCAATGGCTGGACGCGGACCTGGTCGGTGCCGCGGTGCGCGCCGTCGGCCGCACGATGGGTCCTGCGCAATTGGGCTACGGACTGCCGGAAGGCTACCTGCCGTTGCGCGAGCAGATCGTGCATCGCCTGGCGCGCAACGACATCGGTGCAACCTCGGCGCAAATCGTCACGACCAGCGGCGTGACGCAGGGGATCGATCTGGTCGCGCGTCATTTCGTCGCCGCCGGCGACACCGTCTTCGTCGAAGACCCGGCATGGTTTGTGATGTTCGCGCGTTTCGCCGCGTTCGGTGCGCGCGTGATCGGCGTGCCGCGCCGCGCGGACGGCCCCGATATCAGGGTGTTGCGCAATCTGTTGACGCGCCATCAGCCGAAGCTCATTGTCGTCGGCTCGGTGTTGCACAACCCGACCAGCACCTCGCTGTCGGCCGCGAACGCCCACCAGCTTCTGAAGCTGGCCGACGAGCACGGCTTCACGATCGTCGAGGACGACATCTACGGCGATCTGCACCCGGGCCGCAGCACCGCGGTTCGGCTCGCGAGTCTGGATCAGCTGAAGCGCGTCGTCTACGTCAGCGGATTCTCGAAAACGCTGGCGGCCAACCTGCGCGTCGGCTATGTGGCCTGCGCGCGCGAACTCGCAGAGCAACTCGCAAACCTCAAGCTGCTGACCGGGCTCACCACGCCGGAGGTGACCGAGCGCGTCGTCGCGCGCGTGCTCGCTGAGGGCGGCTACCGCCGGCACCTCGATCGCCTGCGCAGCAAGCTCGACGCCGCCCGCGACCGCACCGCCCGCGCGCTCGAGCGCATGGGGACGACGCTCTTCGCGCCGCCGGACGCGGGGATGTTCCTGTGGGCACATTTCGGTCGTGAGACCAACTCGATCGCAGCCGCAGGCGCGCAGCAGGACATCCTGTGCGCGCCGGGAAGTCTCTTCTCGCCGGCGCAGCTACCGAGTCCCTGGATGCGCATCTCGGTGGCCACGTGCCTGAATCCCGCGGCCATGAAATTCCTGGCGCAGGCGGTGGCGCGCGGATGAAGCGGGGTGAACCATCTTCGCAGGCCGCCTGGAAACGGCCGGCGGTCCGCGCCCGTGCCGGTCCCGTTCTGACCCGCGCCGGCCGGTGCGCATCGTTGCGCGGCACGCAAACCTGCACGTCTGCGCCCTGCGCGCATCGCGGTCCCGCCCCCGGAAACGTGCTCCTTGACGCGGTGGCGAGCGGGCCGGGCCGGTCGAGGGGGACTGGCGGAGGCTTGAACTCGCCCGGGTCGCCCTCATAATCGGCCCGCACGGACAACCTGCCGGAGAAATCAATGGGCGCGACCGACTCCCAGATCAAGGAAACCCTGGGCTTCCAGGCGCAGGTGAAGCAGCTGCTTCACCTGATGATCCACTCGCTGTACTCGAACAAGGAGATCTTCCTGCGCGAGCTGATCAGCAACGCCTCCGACGCGTGCGACAAGTTGCGCTTCGAGTCGATCGCGAAGCCGGAGCTGCTGGAAGGCGGCGCGGACTTCGCGATCCGCGTGGCATTTGACAAGCCCGCGCGCACGATCACCGTCTCGGACAACGGTATCGGCATGTCGCGCGACGAGGCGATCCAGCACCTGGGCACGATCGCCAAGAGCGGCACGCGCGAGTTCTTCGCGCAGCTGACGGGCGACCAGCAGAGGGACGCACAGCTGATCGGCCAGTTTGGCGTCGGCTTCTATTCCAGCTTCATTGTCGCGGACCGGGTCACGGTCGTTTCGCGCCGCGCCGGTGCGGCCGAGGCGGTCAAGTGGGAAAGCGACGGCGGCGGCGAATTCACGGTCGAGCCAGCCGCGCGCGCGGCGCGCGGCACCGACGTGATCCTGCACCTGAAAGCCGGCGAGGACGAGCTGCTGTCGCCGTGGAAGCTCAAGTCGATCCTGACCAAGTACTCCGATCACATCGCCACGCCGATCCGCATGCGCAAGGAGGAATGGGACAAGGACAAGAACGAGTACGTGACGAAGGACGAGGACGAAACCGTCAACCAGGCCAACGCCCTGTGGGCGCGCAGCAAGAACGACGTCAGCGACGAGCAGTACACGGAGTTCTACAAGCACGTCAGCCACGACTTCGGCGAGCCCCTGGCGTGGACGCACAACCGCGTGGAAGGCAAGCAGGAGTACATCCAGCTCTTGTACATCCCGTCGCGCGCGCCATTTGACCTGTGGGACCGGCAGAGCCGGCACGGCGTGAAGTTGTACGTGCGGCGCGTCTTCATCATGGACGATGCCGAGCAGCTCATGCCCCCGTACCTGCGTTTCGTGCGCGGCGTGATCGACTCGAGCGACCTGCCGCTGAATGTCTCGCGCGAAATCCTGCAGGAATCGCGCGACGTGAAGGCAATCCGGGAAGGCTCGACCAAGCGCATGCTCGGCCTGCTGGAAGACCTGGCCGAGAACCGCAAGGAGGACTACGCGAAGTTCTGGGGCGAATTCGGCCAGTGCCTGAAGGAGGGACTGGGCGACGATCAGGCGAACCACGAGCGGCTTGCGAAGCTGATGCGCTTTGCGACGACGGCGAGCGACAGCCAGTCGGTGTCGCTCGCCGATTACGTCGGGCGCATGAAGGACAAGCAGAAATCGATCTACTACCTCGCGGCCGACACGCTCGACGCCGCCAAGAGCAGTCCGCATCTGGAGATCTTCCGCAAGAAGGACGTCGAGGTTGTGCTGCTGACCGATCGCGTCGATGAGTGGATGCTGAGCTTCCTGCGCGAATTCGAAGGCAAGGCGCTGGTGTCGGTCGCCAAGGGCGATCTGGATCTGGGCGAACTCGCCGACGCGCAGGAGAAGGAAGAACAGGCCAAGGTCGCGGACGAGTACAAGGATCTGGTGTCGCGCGTGAAGACGGCGCTCGGCGACAGGGTGCAGGACGTTCGCGTCACGCTGCGATTGACCGACTCGCCCGCGTGCGTGGTGGTCGATCGCGATGCGATGAGCCGGCACCTGCAGCGACTGCTGAAGGCCGCGGGGCAGAAGGCGCCCGAGAGCAAGCCGATCCTGGAGTTGAACCCGAATCACCCGCTGGTGCAGCGACTGAAGTACGAGGCCGAAGACAAGCTCGCCGCGTGGGCGGCGCTGCTGCTCGATCAGGGCGTCCTCGCCGAGGGTGGCCAGCTCGACGACCCGGCGGCCTACGTCAGGCGCGTGAACGAGCTGCTGCTGGAGGCGGCGAAGTAGGGTGGGCGCGCGCGCGCGCCTGCAGGGATTTGCGCCGGTGCTCGATGCCCGCATTGAACGCCTGATTCTCGGCAGCTTTCCGAGCGCGGCGTCGCTGGCTGCCGGCCGGTACTACGCGCATCCGCGCAACCAGTTCTGGCGCCTGCTGGGCGCGCTGATCGGCGAACCACTGCCCGAGCTTGACTACGAGGAACGCCTGAAACGCGTTCTCAGCAGTCGCATCGGCATCTGGGACGTTCTCGGTGCCTGCGAACGCAAGGGCAGTCTCGACAGCGACATTCGTCGCCATCGACCGAATGACTTCGATCGCCTGAAGACCCTGGCACCGAAGCTGCGGCGGGTGATCTTCAACGGCGCGACGGCCGGGAAATTCGCACCGGCATTTGCCGCCGCCGGATTCGAGACGCGCGTTGCGCCGTCCACGAGTCCGGCACATGCGGCGCGCAGCTTCGAGCAGAAACTGGTCCTGTGGCGCGACGCGCTGAACGGCAGCTGACGCCATGAGCCGAACCGATCGTCCGTCCCGAGTGTCGGCGCCGCGCGGGCAGCGCGGCGTCTCGCCGTGCGTGACGATTTCGGAGCAGGCCGGGGTGCGCTACCTGCATTTCGGCACCGAATGGATCCAGGGCGCGATGCGGATGGCTCGTCCGTTCGCGCTCGAGCTCGAATACCAGCAGCAGATGATGGCGCCGCTGCTCTTTGCGCCCGGCGCGCGGCGGGTGTTGCAGCTGGGCCTCGGTGCGGCTGCGCTCGCAAAGGCTTGCTGGCAGGCCCTGCCGGAGGCTGACATCGAGGTGGTCGAGGTCAGCGAAGAAGTCGTCGATGTTGCGCGGCAGTGGTTCAAGCTTCCCGTGAGCGACCGTCTCACGATAACGATCGCTGATGCCGAGTCCTTTGTCGCCCATCCGCGGCGACGCGCGTGCGCCGACTGGCTGCAGGTCGACCTCTACGACGCGGCGGCCCGGGGGCCGGTTTGCGACGACCTGGACTTCTACCGCAACTGCCGGCGGCTGCTCGGCGCCCCCGGGGTGGCGGCGATCAACCTGTTCGGATGCGGCTTCGAACCGAGTTTCGAGCGCATCGCCACGGCGTTTGACGGTCGCCTCATTGCACTGCCCGAGGCCGAGGCCGGCAATCGCATCGTGCTCGCCTTCAGCGGGGCAACCTTGTCGCTACCCTACGAGGCGCTCTACCAGCGCGCGGGCGACATCGAACAGAAGCATCGCTGGCCGGCGCGGCGGTGGGTTTCGGGGATCAAGTCCCTGCTGAGACCGGGGCGCGTGCTGGTTCTTTGAGCCACGCCATTGGGCGCTTCCTGCGCCGTCTCGCGCCGATCCAAGCGGCTGACGCAGGATCACGTGCTTGACAGCGATAGGGTGCTGGATAGGCTGGGATGATTGTGAGAGTGCCGCCGCTCACGCATAATCGCGAACTCATGGAGCAACGACCCGCCGAGTCGGCCACCGCCGCGACCCCGAAAGTCGCGGTGCCGAAGATTTCAGCCCACGAAGCCGAAGCGCTGCTGCGAAGCGGCCTGGGCATGGCCGCGGACATGCTGGGCGCGGCGTTTCCGACGATGTGCCGGCCGGCGGCCGACTCCTTGATTTCGACGCTCGATTCCGAAGCGGGCGCGGCCACGGTGCGGCGCACGCTCAGCGGCAAGACCGCCGAGTTTCGCGACGCGCTGGTGCGCAATCTTCAGCGGCGGCAGGACGAAGCGTTGGGTCGCATCATCGAGCGGCCGCGCGCCGCCAACCTCAAGAACATTTCGGCGGACAACCTGACCCTGGTCGAAGCGGACGATTGGGTTTCGCACCCCGCAATCGACCGCGTGGCGGGGAAGATTCGCGGCCAGCTCGAGACCATTCTGCGCGATGTGCACCTGTTGGTGGGATTCATCGCGGGCCGCGAGGGGCTGCGCAATCCCGACGATCCCTTCTCGCCTGAGGTGTTCATCCACGCGCTCGTCGGTGCCGGTGTCGATCTCGGCCTGCATGCGGAGGATCTCAATCCGCTGGCCGGTGCGTTCGAGAAACCCATGACCGAGGAGTTGCAGCGCATCTATACCGCGGTGCTGGAGCGGCTCCGGACGCGCGGGCTCGACGCCAAGGCGATTCGACGCGAACTGGCCGCCCGCCAGGCCTCGGCGCACCGGGGCTCGCATGCCGCCGCCGCGGCCGCTGCGGCGGCCAAGAAGGATGGTGAGTCAGCGGCCTGGACCGATACGCTGGGGCTGCCTACGGAAGCGATTGCGCCGATCACCCAGGGACCCGTGAGCGGCGCCGGCGGCAGTGCCGGGCCGGCCCCGGCAGGCGGAATTCAGATTTCGATGAATGCCGCGGCCGCGCTCGGCAATCTGATGGCGCGCCTGCAGGCAAACGCACATGGCGAGGCCTTGCCCCGGGGGATGGCCTCGCCGGGGATCGCGCCGGCGCGCCTGCTCAACGCCGTCCAGGAGTTGCAGCACCTCGGGTTGCAGGGTCTGGCCGGCGCGGCGATCAGCACGCCAGAAGGCCAGGGCGGCGTCTGGCGCGAGCACCTGATCGAGAAGTCGAGCCGGACGGTCGACAAGCTCACGATCGAGATCGTCGGCATGCTGTTCGATCACGTCCTGCAGGACAAGCAGGTGCCGGTCGAGATCAAGGCGCTGCTGTCGCGCATGCAGTTTCCGGTGCTGAAGGTCGCATTGATGGATGCGGATTTCTTCGTGACCAGCACTCATCCGGCGCGACGCCTGATCGATCGCATCGCGAGCACCTCGATCGGCTGGGAGCCGTATGGCGACGAGAACGCCAAGTACCGCGCCGAGGTCGAGCGCATTGTGCGCACCGTCCTCGAGCGATTCGACAAGGACTCCTCGATCTTCGAGCGCCTGCTCGCCGAGTTCGACCTGTATGTCGGTGAGACGTCGACGCACGACAACGACCCCGTGTCGCGCGCCAAGCGCGCGCTGGAAGAGGCCGAGAAGCGCGAAATCCTGGTCATCAACACCACGATCCAGGTACGCCGGGCGTTCGAGAAGGTCCATCTCGAGCCGTACCTGCGCGACTTTCTCGTCGGGCCCTGGGTGCAGGCCCTCGTGACCGCCATCATGCGCGACGACGAGACGCCGGGCTTCTCGAAGGATTTCCGGAAGGTCATCCATGATCTCGTCTGGAGCGTGCAGCCAAAGGTGTCGGCCGAAGAGCGCAAGCGGCTCGTCGCGCTGATTCCGCCCACGATGCGCATCCTGCGCGACGGGCTCACGTCCATTCGCATGCCGGAGCACGACCAGAATCAGTTCTTCCACCAGTTGATGCAGTCCCATGCGATGGCGGTGCGCCCGGTCGATCAGGCGACCTACATCAAGCATTCGCTGGCAACGAGCGAACTGCGCTCGCGCATCGATGAGATGCGCATCACGGGCGCGTTCCCGATCACCACGGTTGCGGGTGGCATCAAGGTTTCGGAAGGGGCCTTGATGCGCGCCGCCGAACAGCACTCCGTGCAGATGATGATTCCGGTCGCACCGACCGACGTCGGACCCCTCGACCGCGACGAAGAGGCCGCTCTGGACGAGAAGATTTCGACCTGGCAGCGCGGCACCTGGTTCGATCTGTGGAACGGTACCGATTTCATCCGCGCCCGCTTGCGCTGGATCAGTCCGCTGCGCACGCTGTTCATGTTCAGCTGCGCCCAGGAGTCCCAGGCGCGGGTGCTGGCGCCTGACGTACTCAAGTCGTACCTGAAGCGCGGCTTCCTGAAGCCGCTCGAGCACGATCCGCTGATGAAGCGTGCGGTCGACGGCGTGGTGGGAGATTTCGAGAAGACGCCGAAACGCGCCGAGCAGCTCGCGGAGCGCTTCGAGGCCTGAGCGGCGCGTTCCGATCGGGCCGCTTCGCCGGGCGCGATTCGGTGCTTCGTTCAGACGATGGCATCAACCCGCGCTGCGCCATCGCATGCGGACACGGCACGGGCTGCCGCGCTTCGGCGCGTGAGCGGTCGCGCTTGCCCAAACCGCACGACGTCGATCAGGTTGCCGGCTGCGTCCTCGATGAGAAGGCGCTGCCTGGCAGGCGTTTCATAGCGATCGCCGCGAAACTTGGCCGAGCGCACGCGCAGCGGCGCGATCGCGCAAGCCAGATCGCGGCCGCCCTGGATGAGTTGGTTCCAGCGGCCGGCTCGATGCGCGGTTGCGCCCGGCCATGGCGTCGTGGCAGGGACCGCGGGCGGCTGCGCCCGCGCGGTGGGCCACCGCGCTTCAGCGGCGCGAACGCCGGCGCGGCATGGCGAACGACCCGGAGGCCAACGGTCGAGCCAGGGCGCCTGACGGCGGTGTCGAGATCGGTGCCCTGCGCGGCATCAGGCAATGGGGCCAGTTCCTGGAGCGGTGGGCGGGTTTCCCGGGCGAGCTGCAGCGGGCCTCAGAGCAGTCACGATGAGGGCGGTCCGGCGCGTGCCGCGACGTCGCCGGGCTGCATCGCCCTGCGCTTGCCCTTCGAGCCGTACATCCGCAGGTCGGCGACCTGGGTCAATTCCTTTGCGCTGGGCGCGTCGTCGGGGTACAGGGCGATGCCGACGGCTGACGCCGAGCGTCACCGCGCCTGATGCGAGTTCGAATGGCCGGTCGAAAGGCAGCGCGATGCGCTGCGCGGCCTCCTCTGCGGCGGCGCGGTCCTGAATCCCCGGCAGGATGACGGTGAACTCGTCGCCGCCGAGGCGCGCGACGCGGTCAGACTCGCGCACCTGCGAGCTCAAGCGGGCCGCGACCAGGCGCAGCAGCTGGTCGCCCGCATGGTGTCCAAGCTCATCGTTGATCTGCTTGAATCCATCCAGATCGAGAAACAGCAATCCGACCTTGTGTTGCTCTCGATGGGCGAAGGCCAACGCCCGTTCCAGATGATCGAAATACAAGGTGCGGTTCGGGATTCCCGTCAGTTCGTCGTAGTGCGCGAGGCGACGGATCTGTTCTTCGAGCCGCTGACGCTCGGTGATGTCGAGCAGGATCGCGGTCGTGAGCGTCTGTCCGTCTGCGACGGCTTCGCTCATTGACATTTCCACCGGAAACACCGAACCGTCGCGCCTCTGCGCCAGCACCCTGCGTCTGGCCTTCAGGACCTGGCTGCGGTCGCCCGCGAAATGACGCCGCAGATAGGCGTCATGACGTTCCTTGTCGGGGCCGGGGACGATCAGGCGGATGTTCTGTCCGATGGCCGCGGGGGCCGCGTATCCGAACATGCGCTCGGCCGCGCGGTTGAACGAGCGGATCGCGCCGCGTTCGTCGATCGTGACAATGCCCTCGGCGGCGTGGTCCAGGACGAGCTGGGCGTTTCGCTTCTCGCGATCGAGCGCTTGGCGCAGAGGCCCGATGAAGACCAGCCACATGAACAGCGACAAGAGCAGCGTCAGCATGACCATGTCGATGAGCGCCAGCGTCCACCAGGACAGCGTGCGCATGAGCCCGCCCAGGGTTGCCATGACGGCGAACTCGGTCATGCAGACAACGAGCAGCAAGGCGCCGATCATTCGTGCCGGGCTCGCCAGAGGTGGGGCAAGCCTGATCATGCGCAGATGGTCGCGCGCGCAAAGCCGGCGCGATGTCTTTGCACCGGATGGCCAGCCGGCAAGAAAGGCTGCGCGAGGCTGACACACGACAGCGAATCACCGATGGGCAGCCGATGCCTGGCCGTGCCGCCGTCAGCCAGCACGGGATTTCATCTCCTGCGCGCAGCCCAGCGGCATCACTTCGAGAGCTGTCGCATCGCGCGCGTCAACCCCTCGAGGGTGAGCGGAAACATTCTTCCCGTCACGAGCTGGCTGATCACCGCAATCGACTGACGATACTGCCACAGGCCTTCGGGTTCCGGGTTGATCCAGATGTGCTTGGGAAAGTGGTGCGTGAAGCGCTGCAGCCAGACCGCGCCGGCCTCGGCATTGTTGTGTTCGACCGAGCCGCCGGGCTGCAGGATTTCGTACGGACTCATCGTTGCGTCGCCGACGAAGATCAGCTTGTAGTCCGGGTTGTACTTGCGCAGCACGTCGGAGGTGTCGAACTTCTCCGCGTAGCGGCGCCTATTGTTGCGCCACACGGACTCGTACACGCAGTTGTGAAAATAGTAGAACTCGAGGTGCTTGAGCTCCGCCTTGGCCGCCGAGAACAGCTCTTCGACGCGCTTGATGTGTTCGTCCATCGTGCCGCCGACGTCGAGCAGCATCAGCACTTTGACGGCGTTGTGGCGCTCCGGCACCATCTTGATGTCGAGCCAGCCGGCGTTGCGCGCGGTCGAGGAGATCGTGTCCGGCAGATCGAGTTCGAGATCGGCGCCCTCGCGGGCAAAGCGCCGCAGGCGCCGCAGCGCGACCTTGATGTTGCGCGTGCCCAGTTCGACCTGATCGTCGTAATCGCGATAGGCGCGCGCCTCCCACACCTTGACCGCGGAGCGCCCGCCCTTGCTCGGCCCGCCGATGCGAATGCCTTCCGGATGCGCGCCGCCGGTACCGAACGGCGACGTGCCGCCGCTGCCGATCCACCGGTTGCCGCCGTGGTGCGCACCGTCTTGCTCCTCGAGCCGCTTGCGAAATTCCTCCATCAGCTTGTCGAAGCCGAGTTTCTCCAGCTGCGCCAGTTCCTCGGCCGAGAATTCGCGCTCGAGCAGCTTCCTGAACCAATCGTCCGGAATTTCCTTGCTGATGCCGAGCGTGGTGCGCACGCCGTTGAAGAACTCGCCGAAGGCACGGTCGAACTTGTCGAACAGCGCCTCATCCTTGACCAGCGTTGCACGCGACAGGAAATAGAAGTCGTCGATCGACGGACGGATCACGTCCTTCTTCAGTGCCTCCAGCAGCGTCAGCAGTTCGTTGATCGACACGGGCAGCCGCGCGGCGCGCAGGTGGTAGAAGAAATTGATCAGCATGCCGTCACCGGCGGCGCGCCAGTCGCAGCTCGAGATGGCGCTTCACATCGCGCCATTCGGTTGCGACAATGCTGTAGATCACGGTATCGCGCACGGACCCGTCGCGGCGCGCGGCGTGATGCCGGATCACGCCATCCTTCTTCGCCCCGAGTGCTTCGATCGCCGCCTGCGAAGCAAAGTTGAAGTTGTCGGTGCGCAGGCCGACGACCCGGCAGCCCAGCGACTCGAACGCATGGCCGAGCAGCAGCAGCTTGCACGCGGTGTTGACGTGCGTCTTCTGGCAGCGCCGTGCGTACCACGTGTAGCCGATTTCGACGCGGTCGATGGCGGCGACGATGTCGTGATAGCGCGTCGAGCCGACGATCGTGTTCGTCGTCAGATCGCGCACCGCCCACGGCAGCATATGCCCCGCTTCCTGGCCCGCGTGCGCGGCGCTGACGTATGCGTGCGTCTCTTCGGGCGACGGCACCGACGTGAACCAGAGCGTCCAGAGCTCGCCATCCGCGGCCGCGGCAACGAGGCCGTCGTGATGTTCGCGCGCCAGCGGCTCCAGCCGCACGCCGTGACCCTGCAGCGTCACCGGCACCGGCGCCTTCATGCGGTCTGCAGCGCGCAGCGAAGCGCTCGCGCCCCTGAGCATTGCGCGGCCAGGCGAGCAGAGCGAGACGCCGTGCGCGTCGGAGGCGCGAGTCGGTTCTGGCGGCCACGATCCCGTGTCATCGCGATACTTCCACAACCATCCGCAGGCTACCGGTTGTGCCGGGCCATGAACACCAGCCGCTCGAACAGGTGCATGTCCTGCTCGTTCTTGAGCAGTGCGCCCGCCAGCGGCGGCACGAAGAGCTTGTCATCTTTCGCGCGCAGTGCCTCGGAAGGAATCTGCTCCGCGACCAGGAGTTTCAGCCAGTCGAGCAGCTCCGAGGTGGACGGTTTCTTCTTCAGCCCGGGCAATTCGCGGATCGAGAAGAACACGTCCATCGCGCTCTTCAACAGCTCCTTGCGCAGCCGCGGGAAGTGCACGTCGACGATCGCCTGCATCGTCTCCTTGTCCGGAAACCTGATGTAGTGAAAGAAGCAGCGGCGCAGGAACGCGTCCGGCAGTTCCTTCTCGTTGTTCGACGTGATCACCACCAGCGGGCGGTGCCGCGCCGCGATCGTCTGCCGCGTCTCATAGACGTAGAACTCCATGCGGTCGAGCTCGCGCAGCAGATCGTTCGGAAATTCGATGTCCGCCTTGTCGATCTCGTCGATCAGCAGCACCGACGGGCGCGGCGACTCGAAGGTCTGCCACAGCACGCCCTTGACGATGTAGTGGTGGATGTCCTGCACGCGCGCATCGCCGAGTTGCGAGTCGCGCAGCCGCGAAACGGCGTCGTACTCGTACAGACCCTGCTGTGCCTTGGTGGTGGACTTGATGTGCCACGCCAGCAGCGGCAGATCGAGCGCGCGGGCAACCTCCTCGGCCAGCATCGTCTTGCCGGTACCCGGTTCGCCCTTGATCAGAAGCGGCCGTTGCAGCGTGAGCGCCGCATTCACGGCGAGCTTCAGGTCATCAGTGGCGACGTAGGTGGCGGAGCCTTCGAAGCGGGACATGGGCGGCGCGGCGACAGTGCAGACGAGCTTGAGTATACGCAGCGCATCGCGCCTGCTGCGGGCATTCCGCTAGAATCCGCCCCGCTTTCGGCAGCGTTCTCGGCGCGCAACGGCGCGGCTGAGCCGGTTGCGGCGTACCCGACGACTCCTACGGATTCCATTTCGATGAACAATGCACACACCGCAGCACTGGCGCTGATGCTGGCGCTGCCGCTGGCCGCAGCCGCGCAGTCGGCGGCCCCGGCGGCCTCGGGCAAGGGCGCTCAGGTCAACGTCTCGATGTGCGCCGGCTGCCACACCATTCCCGGTTACCAGGCGTCCTTCCCGCGCGTGTACCACGTGCCGAAGATCTCGGGGCAATCGGCCAAGTACATCGAGGCCGCGCTGAACGAGTACAAGAAGGGGGAGCGCGACCACCCGACCATGCGCGCGATCGCGCAGGGACTGAGCGATGCCGACATCGCCGCGGTGGCCGCCTATTTCGCCGAGCGCGGGGCGCAGGTCAAGTAAGGAGAGATGATGAGACTCGTGATCGCAGCCATGCTTGGCATGGGGCTGGCCGGCGCTTCGATGGGGGCCGACCTCGACGCCGGCCGCAAGATTGCCGAGGCGCAATGCGCGGCATGCCACGGCAAAGACGGCACGACTCCGGCCGATCCCGCCTATCCGAAGCTCGCCGGCCAGTACCCCGACTACCTTGTGAAGGCCCTGAATGATTACCAGTCGGGCGGGCGCAAGAATGCCGTCATGGGCGCCATGGCCAAACCGCTGTCGAAGCTGGATATCCAGAACCTGGCCGCCTACTTTTCAAGCCTGCCGGGGCCGCTGACGCACCGCAGGTAGTCGCCGAGCCGCACGCAGCAACGGGCGCCGGCGCGGGCGCCCGTTTCAGTTCACGCGCCCTGGCGCCGTCTCAGGCAGTCCAGGTAGGCGGCATTGATGGCTTCGGTGTCGGCGGGCAGTGAGCCGCGCTGGGCGCGCCAGACGATTTCTCCCAGGCACTCCATCGCTTCATGCGCGGCGTCATGCTCGGAGCCTGAGCGGATTGCGAACTGCGCAAACACCGCGCGGATGCCGGGCGGCTGGTCGATCGACAGCTGTTCCTCGAGCGCGAGGTGCATCGACAGATGCAGGAACGGATTCGTCAGGCCGCGCTCGACGCTGAAATCCCCCGCCAGCGCCCGCTCGGGCTCGTCGAGCAGCGGGTGGTATTCGGGGTGGACGACGATCCACTTGAGCGCTGTTGCTTCGAGCGCCGTCAGCAGGGCACGGGAATTGTGCTTGCGCCACGTGTCGCAGAAGAAACGGCGAACCTCTGCGCGCGAAGGGTTGAAGATCACGGCCCGGTGGTCTTCGATCTGAATTCGCACCACGGCGCGATACCGCAGCGCCAGCACTCCGGCCGGCGCGCCTTGCAGACGTAGCGGCCGTGCAGGATCAGCCAGTGATGCGCGTCCTTGCGGAATTCGTCGGCCACGAACCTCTCCAGTCTGCGTTCGACTTCAGCGACGTTCGCTCCGGTTGCCAGCCCGGTGCGATTGGCAACGCGAAAGATGTGCGTATCCACCGCGATCGTCGGCTCACCGAAGGCCGTGTTCAGCACGACATTCGCGGTCTTGCGGCCAACACCGGGGAGCGACTCGAGCGCCGCGCGGGCCTGCGGGACTTCGCCTGCGTACCGGTCGACAATCATCTGCGCCAGGCGCACCACGTGCTTCGCTTTCGTGCGAAACAGGCCAATGGCCTGGATGTACGGAATCAGCCCGTCCTCGCCGAGCGCGACGACCGCGGCAGCAGTGTTGGCGACCTGGAACAGGCGGCGCGTCGCCAGGTTCACGCTTCGGTCGGTCGCCTGTGCCGACAACACGACGGCGACCAGCAGTTCGAACGGCGTGCGGTATTCGAGCTCCGTGCCCGGGTGCGGATTGGCGCTGCGCAGCTGCGCGAAGATCGCGCGGCGCTTTTCTGCATTCATCGATCGTCCCCATCGCGTGGCGGCCTGACGGAGCACGAGGGGGCGCAAGCCGGCTCCTTCAAAGTGCAGGTTTGCACCGCCGCCGCGCGCGCCTGCCCTCCCATGATGGGAGCCTGACTCGCCCCATCGCGGCGCGCCTGCGCAACGCGCGCGGCGCGCGCCGCGCGTGCGCGCTCGATGGCCGCCGCAACGGTGGCCCGTTTCTGGGATATCTCGCGCGGCGTCGCGTCATCCCATGTCGCGACCTCATCGGGTTGGGCGAGCGTCCGGGTGGCGAGGCGTTCGTCCTTCCGTGCTTGCGCGCGCGTCAGACGGCCAAGGCGAGCGTCGAAGCGCGCCCGTGCGGCGCCGGCGTCCGCGGCCATCCAACGCCGCGGCGGATGCGTCGCCACCATGGCAATGCAATCCATCGGGCACGGCGCCACGCACAGGTCACACCCGGTGCAAAGCGGCGCGATCACGGTGTGCATCAGCTTCGCCGCGCCCACGATCGCGTCGACCGGACAGGCCGCTATGCACAGCGTACAACCGATGCAGAGCGACTCGTCGATCCGCGCAACCTGCAGCGGCTTCTCGGCGCCGTTGGCGGGGTTGAGCGGCAGCGGCGCGCGCCCGAGCAGCGCGGCGAGCTTGGCAATTCCGGCCGCGCCGCCGGGTGGACATTGATTGATGTTGGCCTCGCCGCGCGCCATCGCCTCGGCATACGGCCGGCAGCCCCGATAGCCGCATTTCGTGCATTGCGTCTGGGGCAGCAGGGCGTCGACTGCGTCGGCGAGCTCGGACCGCGCGGGCATGCGCCGATTATCGCAAGCGCTGCTCGCCGCTCAGCGGCCGGCCTGCTCGATGGTCGCCAAGGTCGCCCGATAGCGATCGGTCCGAGGGCCGCCCAGCGCCACCGCCCGCTGCGCGGCGCGCAGGGCTTGCTCCCGTTGGCCGAGTGCCAGCCAGGCGTTGGCGAGGTTGTTCCACGCATCGCCCGACTCGGCGTCGAGCTGGACTGCGCTTTCGAAGGCGCGCGCCGCCTGCGCGTAGTCGGCGGCCGCATAGGCCGTATTGCCCAGGCCCAGCCAGGCGAGCAACGCGGTCGGCGCGCGATGCGTCAGTGCTTCGTACGCCCCCTGCGCGGCGGCCGCATCGACGCGCTCCAGCGCAATCGCGGCATCGAGAAGTGCCTCGTCCGTCGGCGTCCGCGGCAATCGCGCGGGGGCGTCGGCCACCATCGCCCAGTACCCGCTGCGCGCCCAGGTTCGCTCGAAGAGCGCGAAAGGCAGCCGCTGTCGCTCGGTGCGGCCTGAGTGAAGCACGATCTCGCCGCGATCCAGGTCATAGCCGATCGCCACCGCGTAGTGCCACAGCGGCGCAATCGGCAAAGAAAGGTTCTGCAGGACAATGACCGGACGGCCATCGGCGAGCTCGGCCAGGATCGCGTCGAGTCGGGGTGGCAGCCTGACCGCGAGGCGGCCGTAGCGTCGCGCGCCCGCCAGCATTTCCGCCTGCAGCGAGCCTTCACGCGCGGGCAGGAACACCTGCGGCTGCAGCGTTTCCGGCGCCATCGTGAGTCCGCTCGCATTCAATGTCATGGCCAGCGCGGCCGGTCCGCACTGAAATTGCTCCTGCGCGTAGAAGGGCACGGCCGGCAGCAGCGCCCGCCGCGGCAGGTCGCCGGGGGCAAGTTCGGTCAACGCGGCCGTCTGCGGTGTGGCGCAGCCGGCCAGCACGCCGATCAGCAAGAGCAGCGCATAAAGAGCGACCCCCGCCGCAGCGGGGGTCGCTTTGCCTGAGTATGCCGTGGTCAACGAATCGGGCGTGTGAAAGGAAACACCTTGGTCAGGCCGAGGATGTCGGTGATCAGCAGCAGCACGAAGATGAAGAGGAGCACTTCGATAAAGTCGCCGCCGGCAGGCAGTTGATCGAGCCGCTGTGCCAGGAGCTGCGCTTCGTCGTCCGTCAGGGCGTTCACCCGCGCCTGCACTTCACGCGGATCGACGCCGCGTGCCGCAAGCGCCTCGCGCACGTCTTCGCGCGCCAGCACCCGCGCCACTCGATCCTGAGCCGCCGACGTTGGCCGCGTCACTTCATCGGTCCCGACCAGGCCCGCATGGGCAGGCAAGGGCAGGCTCACGCCGAGAACGCAGACCGCCGCAACGGTGGCGATCGCGCGCCGGTAGAAAGTCATGGGGACTCCTTGCAGAAAAGGCCCTGGCGGCCCGACACACCGGAGTCTGCCACGTGATGCGGCTGCGCGCAGATCAGTCGTTGGTACGAATGAAGTCCCGGATCTGGGGATAGATCATTTCGCGCCAGCGGCGCCCCGAAAAGATGCCGTAGTGGCCGACGCCCTTGGCGGTCAGGTGACGCTGCTTGCTCTTCGGAATGGCCTTGCACAGGCCGTGCGCCGCTTCGGTCTGGCCGCTGCCCGAGATGTCGTCGAGTTCGCCTTCGATCGTGAAAAGCGCCGTGGTCTTGATGTCCTCAGGCGCCACGCGTTGGCCGCGCACGTTCCAGGTGCCCCGCGGCAGCGCGTGCTCCTGGAAGACGACGCGAATCGTGTCGAGGTAGTACTCGGCGGGCAGGTCGATCACCGCGTTGTATTCATCGTAGAAGCGGCGATGCGCCTCGACGTCGTCCTGGTCGCCCTTGACGAGGTCGAGGTAGTAGTCCCAGTGCGAGGTCAGGTGGCGATCCGGGTTCATCGCCACGAATCCCGCGTGCTGCAGAAAGCCGGGATAAACGCTGCGCAGGTACCCGGGATGAGCACTCGGCACCTTGAAGATCACGTTGCTCTCGAACCAGTCGATCGATTTGCGCATGGCGAGCGAATTGACCTCGGTCGGATTGCGGCGCGTATCGATCGGGCCGCCCATCATCGTCATCGACTTCGGACTCTTGGGGTCGCCTCTGCTCGCCATCAGCGACACCGCCGCCAGCACGGGCACGGTCGGCTGGCAGACCGAAATCACGTGCACGTCCGGGCCGATCAGGCGCAGGAACTCGATCACGTAATCGACGTAGTCGTCCAGATGAAATGGGCCGTGCGCAATCGGTACGAGCCGGGCGTCGGTCCAGTCGGTGATGTAGACGTTGTGATCCGGCAGCAAGGCGCGCACGGTGTCGCGCAGCAAGGTGGCATGGTGCCCGGACAGCGGCGCGACCACGAGCACGTTCGGATCGCTTCGACGCCGGGCCTGGCCGTTGGTGAAACCGCGCTTGAAGTGCAGCAGCCCACAGAAAGGCCTGGAACCCGCGACCTCTTCCGTGACCGGGACCGTGCGGCCGTCGATCGTGACCTCGCCGAAGTCGAAGCCGGGTTTTTCGTATTGCTTGCCGATGCGATGCAGCAGGTCGTAGCCGGCAGCGACCCGACGCGAGAACGGTGTGTAGGACAGTGGACTGTAGGGGGAGGAGAACAGCTCCGATGTGGCCTGGGCCCACACCGAAAGCGGATTCATCAACTTGCGCTGCAGGTCATGCAGGTGATAGAGCATCCGCGACTCCGCCCAGTGCCTCCATCCTCAACCCCGAGTTTTTCTACACGCGCGTGTCGAGTCGCGCATTCGCGCGACATTATGCGCTCATTACCGCGGCGCAGCAATCGGCCGAAGAGCGGGTGGGTTCGGCGCTTGCGAGGGCAGCGGTCCACGGCCCCCCCGGCGGCCTTACCAGTAGTTTTCCACTGCGAGCTGCCCGGGAATCCCGCGCCGCGAGGTGGCCAGACCCCGCGCGAGCAGGCGCTTGCGCGTGTCGGTCACCATCTCCGGATTGCCGCAGATCATCACGCGCGAGCGGTCCCGATCGATAGGCAGGCCCACGTGACGTTCCAGCTCGCCGCTGTCTATCAGCGCGGGAATGCGCTGCGTCAGCGCACCCGGCAGCGTGGCTCGCGTTGCGACCTGGACATAGCGCAGCCTGGGCGCGCGGCTTCGAGACAGCTCGTGGCTGCGAAAGCCCTCGACCGTATCCTGATACGCGAACTCGTTGGGGTAGCGCACGCTATGCACGAGGATCAGGGTCTCGTAACCGTCCCAGGTCCCGGGCTCCCGGAGGATTGAAATGAACGGCGCCAGTCCGGTTCCGGTTGCCAGCAGCCAGAGGTCCTTGCCCTGTTCGAACCGGTCGCAGGTGAGAAAACCGTAGTTCATCTTCTCGACGAACACCGTGTCGCCGGTCCTCAGGCGCGCCAGTTCAGAGGTGAAATCGCCGCCCGGTACCACGACGGAGTAGAACTCGAGGTGCTCGTCGTAGCTCGCCGATACGATCGAGTAGGCGCGCCAGACGATGCGCTTGCCGGAAGGGTTCTTCGGATTATCGGGATCCGGCTTGCTCAGGCCAAGGCGCGCAAACTGGCCCGGCGTGAAGCGAAAACCCGGGTAGCGCGTCAGCTTGAAAGAAAAGAGATTCGGCGCCCACGGATGGATCCACCGGATTGTCTCTGCCGTGTACCTGTCGGGCGCCACCATCGAATTCGCGGTATTCGGTGCGCGCTGCGCACCGACCTCATCGTTCCAGCAAGCCGATCTTGTTCCGCACGTCCTTCCACTCGTCCGCATCAGGCGGATGCGGCTTCATGCGCGTGATCGACGGCCATTGGCGCGACAGATCGACATTCAATTGGATGAAGTTGCGCTGGTCTTCCGGCACGTCTTCTTCCGCATAGATCGCGTTGACCGGGCACTCGGGAATGCACACCGCGCAGTCGATGCACTCGTCGGGCTCGATCGCGAGCATGTTCGGCCCTTCGCGGAAGCAGTCGACGGGGCAGACATCGACGCAGTCGGTGTACTTGCACTTGATGCAGGGCTCGGTGACGACGTGTGTCATCGCGTGATCGGATTGGTTCGTTGAAGGCGCGTATTCTATCGCGCCGCGTCGTCGACACCGGCGCTGTCACCTCATCGCCGAGAGGGAATTCGATGCAGATTTCAGTCACGCGCAGGACGCTGATCGCCGCGGGGGCATCGGCGGCCGTCGTCGCGTCCGCGCGCGCGCAGCCGGCAACGAAGACCTCGGCGATCAGGATCGGCGAGATCAACAGCTACTCGACCATCCCGCAGTTCCTGGTGCCGTACCGCAAGGCGTGGGAGCTCGCGCTCGAGGAGGTCAACGCCGCCGGCGGCCTGCTCGGCCGGCCGGTGGAGGTCATTGCGCGCGATGACGCCGGCAAGCCCGACGACGCGATTCGCCATGCCACCGAGCTCCTGTCGAACGAGAAGGTCGACCTCCTCGCCGGTACCTTCCTGTCCAACGTCGGCTTGGCGGTGGCCGACTTTGCCCTGCGCAACAAGGTGCTCTTCGTCGCCAGCGAACCCTTGACCGATGCCCTGGTGTGGGAGAAGGGAAACCGCTACACCTTTCGCCTGCGCGCCAGCACGTACATGCAAAGCGCGATGCTGGTCGAAGAGGCGCTGAAGCTTTCGGCCAGGCGCTGGGTGACGATTGCGCCCAACTACGAATACGGCCAGAGCGCGGTGGCGAGCTTCAAGGCATTGCTCAAGGCGCGTCGTCCCGACGTCGAATTCGTCGCCGAGCAATGGCCGGCGCAGGGCAAGCTCGAGGCGGGCAGCACGGTGCAGGCGGTGCTCGCCGCGCGACCGGAGGCGGTGTTCAACGTGACCTTTGGCGCCGACCTCACGCGCCTGGTGCGCGAAGGCAATCTGCGTGGCCTCTTTCCGCGCGTGCCGACCGTGAGCCTGCTGTCGGGCGAGCCCGAGTACCTCGACGCCCTGGGAGACGAGACGCCGAAGGGCTGGATCGTCACCGGCTACCCGTGGGATCAGATCGCCACAGCCGAGCACGCGAAGTTCTTCAACGCCTACTACCGGCGCCACAAAGACACACCCAAGCTCGGCTCCGTGGTCGGCTACGCCGCGATGCAGGCGATCTTCGAGGCGATCCGCAAGGCCAAGTCGACCGACACCGGGAAGCTGATCGCCGCGTTGCGCGGGCTCGCTTTCTCGACGCCCTTCGGGCCCGCCATGTTCCGCGCGCTCGACCATCAGTCGACGATGGGCGCGTTCATCGGCCGGCTCGACGTGCGCGGCGACAAGGGCACGATGGTGGATTGGCGTTACGCGGACGGCGCGAAGTTCCTGCCCGGCGACGAAGAAGTGCGCCGACGACGACCGGCAGAGGCGATGAGGTAGCCGTCGGCGGCAGGCCGCCTGCAGCCGGAATAGCAGGTGCGCCATGCGCGCCGACCGCGCGCGCGCGCGGGTTTGTGCATTAGTCTGCCGGGTGCCGACTGCTGACTGCCGACGCCCTTGGACCTCTTCCTCGCCCAGCTCCTCACCGGTTTCGCCTACGCCTCGACGCTGTTCCTGGTCGCGGCGGGGTTGACGATCATCTTCGGCGTCACGCGCGTGGTGAACTTTGCGCACGGGTCGCTTTACATGCTCGGTGCGTACCTGGCGTACAGCATCATCTCGCTGCGGCCACTGACCGAGTTCGGTTTCTTCGGCGCTGCCTTGCTGGCCGCGCTCGCCGTGGCGTCGGTCGGCATCGCGATCGAGGTGCTGGTGCTGCGGCGAATCTACGCCGCGCCGGAGATCTTGCCGTTGCTCGCCACCTTTGGCGTGGTGCTGATCGTGCAGGACCTTGTCCTTGCGCTCTGGGGACCGGCGGACCTGTTCGCGCCGCGCGTGCCGGGCCTCAGGGGCAGTGTGGCAATCGCCGGCGCGTTCGTGCCGCAGTACACGCTGTTCCTGCTTGCCGTGGGTCCGCTGGTGTTTGCGCTGCTTTGGTTCGTCTTTCGGCGCACGCGCTGGGGCATCAGCGTGCGCGCCGCGACGCAGGACGGCGAGATGGCAGGCGCACTCGGGGTCAACCGCACCTGGCTCTTCACCTCCGTGTTTGCGCTCGGCAGCTTTCTCGCGGGCCTCGCCGGCGCGCTTCAGATTCCGCGTGAGTCGGTGAACTTGCAGATGGACCTCGGCGTCGTCGTCGAGGCATTTGTCGTGGTCGTGGTGGGCGGACTCGGATCGATCGGCGGCGCGGCATTGTCCTCGATCCTGATCGGCCTGCTGCATGCGTTCGGGGTCTGGTTGGCTCCGAAGTCCGTCCTGGTGCTGGCGTTTGCGGCCATGGCGCTCGTGCTGATCGTCCGGCCCCTGGGACTGCTTGGTCGCGCCGCGGTGTTGACCCACGTGCAGTCGGCGGCACATCCACCCTTCCGTCCCGCCTCGCCGGCGTTGAGATGGACCGCGTGGATCGCCGTCGCCGTCGCCGCCAGCGCACCCCTGTGGGCGGGCGAGTACCTGCTGGTGATCTTTACCGAAATGGCCATCGTCGCCGTGTTCGCCGCGAGCCTGCATCTGTTCATGGGCCTGGGCGGGATCACTTCGTTCGGCCACGCCGCGTTCTTCGGCCTCGGCGCGTACGGGGCGGCGCTGCTCGCCAGGCACGTCGAGGCGTCGTTTGCCTCCGCCGTCGTCGCCGGTCCACTGTTCGCGCTCGTCGGGGCGATTGTGATGGGCTGGTTCGTGCTGCGCGCCCAAGGCGTCTACGCCGCGATGCTGACGCTTGCCTTTGCGCAGATACTTTGGTCGACGGCGGTCCAGTGGGTTGAAGTGACAGGGGGCGACAACGGCGTGCTGGGCCTGTGGCCGCCGGCCTTCATCGCGTCGAAGTCCGCGTATTTCCTGCTCACCCTGCTGCTCGCGGTGGCGAGCCTCGCGTTGCTGCGGCGCGCCGCAGTCTCGCCGCTCGGGTTTGCGCTGCGCGCGTGCCGCGATGCGCGTGATCGCGCAACGGCCAGTGGCATCGATGCGCTGCGCGTCCAATGGCTTGCATTCGCCGCCGGCGGCCTGTTCGCGGGACTGGCGGGCGTGCTGAACGCCTATCAGAAGGGTTCGGTGTTTCCGAATGCGCTGGCGATCCCGCAGTCGCTCGACGCACTGGTGATGGTGCTGCTCGGCGGACTGCAGACACTGGCCGGGCCGATCGTCGGTGCGATTTCATACCACGCGCTGACGGTCGAGCTCACGCGCACCACCGAGCACTGGCGCCTGGCACTCGGCCTGGCCATGGTGATCCTGGTGCTCGCCTTCCCGCAGGGAATCGCGGGATTCCTGCGTTCACGCTTCGAAAAGAACACATGAAGCAGCTGTTGCTCGACGGGGTGCGCAAGCATTTTGCCGGCGTGCATGCGGTCGACGGCGTTTCGCTCGGTCTGGACGCCGGCGAGTTCACCGCACTGATCGGGCCGAACGGCGCGGGCAAGACGACGCTGTTTTCAACGATTGCGGGGCAACTCACCGCCGACGCAGGCCGCATCACGTTTGAAGGACGCACGATCAACGGTTTGCCTCCGGCACGGCTGGCTGCCCTCGGCATCGGCCGGACCTTCCAGACTGCGCAAGTGTTTGCGTCGATGACGCTCGCCGAGAACCTGCAACTCGCGCTGGCCGTGCGCGCCGGCGCGCAGTTCGATTGCGTTCGTCCGCTGTGGGGCCGCCGGCGTCCGGAGGCGTGCGCGCTTCTCGATCGCGTCGGGCTCGGTGCCGCCGCGGACACGGCGGCTGCGACCCTCGGTTATGGCGATGTGAAGCGGCTCGAGTTTGCCATCGTACTGGCCGGTGGCCCCCGGCTGCTGCTGATGGATGAGCCGACGGCCGGCATGGCACTGGCGGAACGGCGGGCCCTGATGGACCTGGTGCGCGACCTCGCGCACGCGACCGGGCTGACGGTGCTGTTCACCGAACACAGCATGGACGTGGTGTTCGGGTACGCGCGGCGCGTGATCGTGATGTCGCGCGGCGCGGTGATCGCGGACGGCGAACCGGACACCGTTCGTCACGACGCGGCGGCGCAGGCGGCCTACTTTGGGGCGGAGGCTTGAACACTGCGCTGCGGGTGCGGCAGCTCGACGCCTACTACGGGCGGGCGCAGGCCTTGTTCGCGCTCGACCTGGACGCCGGCGCCGGTGAAGTGGTTGCACTCATCGGACGCAACGGCGCCGGCAAGTCGACGACGCTCAAGGCGCTGATGGGACTCGTCCGCGCCGCGGGTTCGGTTGAACTGTGCGGCGCGCGCATCGACACGCTGCGCAGCCACGCGCGCGCGCGCCGTGGGCTGGGCTATGTGCCGGAAGACCGGCGCATCTTCACCGATCTCACGGTGCGCGAGAACGTCGTCGTGGGTGCGCAGGGCCGACCGGTGGACATGGAGTCCCTGCTCGCGCCGTTTCCCAACCTGCGCGAGATGCTCGATCGGTCCGCCGCGAAGATGAGCGGCGGCGAACAACAGATGCTGGCGGTTGCGCGCACATTGGCCGCACAGCCGCGCGTGGTGCTGCTGGACGAGCCCTCGGAAGGCATCGCGCCGAAGATCGTCGCGGCAATGATCGACGCGGTCAAGGCCATGAAGGCGCGCGGCGTGACGGTGCTGCTGTCGGAGCAGAACGCGCGCTTCGTGGCCCGGGTCGCGGACCGGGCGCTGCTGCTTGAGCGGGGGCGCATCGTCGGCGTCGCTTCCGTCGACGAAATGGCGCATCCGGGGCCGGTGCTGCGCGGCGTGCTGGGCCTCTAGCGAGCCTTGACGCTGGCATTTCACCCATTACGCTGCGGGTTTGCCGCCGGCAGTGGCCTGTCATGATCATCACCAGCCTGCTCGATACCGACCTGTACAAGTTCACGATGATGCAGGTCGTGCTGCACCATTTTCCCGGTGCGCAGGTGGAATACCGCTTCAAGTGCCGCAATGCCGGCGTCGACCTTGTGCCCTATGTCGACGATATTCAGGAACAGATCCATTGGCTGTGCACGTTGCGCTTCAAGGAGGCCGAGCTCGACTACCTGCGCAGCATGCGCTTCATCAAGAGCGACTTCGTTGATTTTCTCGGTCTCTTCCAGCTCAACACCAAGTACATCGCCGTCAAGCCGTCACCGAACAAGAAGGGCGAGATCGACATCGTGATCAAGGGCCCTTGGCTGCACACGATCCTGTTCGAGATCCCCGTGCTCGCCATCGTCAACGAGGTCTACTTCCGCGCGACGCAGCCCGAGCCCGACTTTGCCGAAGGCCGGCGCCGTCTGGATCGGAAGATTGCACTGATTCGCGATGATCCGACGCTGGCCGGCCCCCACGGCCCCAAGGTGGCCGACTACGGCACGCGCCGGCGTTTCTCGCGTCTGTGGCACGACGAGGTTCTGCATACGCTGAAAGAGAAGTTGCGCGAGAACTTCGCCGGCACCAGCAATGTGAGCTACGCGCTCAAGCACAAGCTGATTCCCTTGGGCACCATGGCGCACGAGTACCTGCAGGCGTGCCAGGCGCTGGGGCCGCGGCTGCGCGATTCGCAGACCTTCGGTTTCGAGACCTGGGCGAAGGAGTATCGCGGCGATCTCGGGATCGCGCTGTCCGACGTGTACGGAATGGACGCGTTCCTGCGCGACTACGACATGTACTTCTGCAAGCTCTTCGACGGCACGCGCCACGATTCGGGCGATCCGTTCGACTGGGGCGAGCGCATGATTGCGCACTACGAGAAGAACCGCGTCGACCCGAAGACCAAGACGCTGGTGTTTTCCGATGCATTGACGATTCCGAAGGTGATCGAGCTGTCGCGTCGCTTCAGCGGCCGCGCGCGCGTGGCCTTCGGCGTCGGCACCAATCTGACCAATGATCTGGGCTATGCGCCGATGCAGATCGTGGTCAAGCTGGTCCGCTGCAACGGGCAACCGGTGGCCAAGCTGTCAGACTCGCCGGAAAAGAACATGTGCGACGACGAGGCCTACCTCGCGTACCTGCGCCAGGTCTTCGAAATCAAAGACTAGATTAGGCCGATGGTTGAAAATGCCAATGAAGCCCGGGAGCGGGCGGCGATCGTCAAGGGCGCCCATCAGCTGGTGAACGAGACGGCCGCCGCGCCGCTGATTGCGGCGGCCGACCAGGGAGAAATGATCGCGACGGTGCCGACCCAGCGCGTGGACCTGGTCCCGGCGGTCGGCCTGATGGGCCACGTGTACGACAACGAGCTGGCCGATGCGCTGGATACGGCCGGGCATCACGCCGCTGCGCTGGGCGTCCGCAAGCTCGTTGCGCTCGGCTTCTTTGTCGCCGCGACGGTGCAGGAGACGGAGGATGACGCCGAGTCGAAGCGCACCCTGAGCATCGAGGGATTGCGGCTCGGATTTGCGAACGCCGAGGAAATCGATGCCTCGCGGCTGGCGATGCCGTTGCTGCGCGGCGTGGTGCTGCCGCCGGCGCATCACTGGCGTCGCCGTGCCACGCAGATGCAGCAGGTGCGGCAGATCGAAAAACGCGTGCTGGCCCTGATCGCCGACGAGGTCGAGCGCGGCGGATCGCGTTGCCGCTTCGATGCCCGCAGGCTTGCGGATGGAGGCCTGCAGGGCGAGATCGCCGAGCGTCTGATCGCCACGTTGCGCGCACGAGGCTTCGACGCCGAGGTCGTCAACCGAGGCGCGCAATTGGGCGTGCGCTGGGATAGCTGACGCCCGGTGCGTCTTCCGCGATACCAAAGTCGCGCCACTCGGAGCGGACGCGGGAATATCGCCGCGGCGCCGGGTGTTCGATGCGGCCCGGGCCCGCCATCTCGCATCACGCCGGCGCGCGATCGAACCTGGCCCCGTGCCGGCGATCATGTTTCAGCACCAGACCGCGATCTCGGTGACGTTGTGTGCCGGTACCGCGACCGTCGCGCCCGCGCGCGCGCACCGACGGTGCACGCAGGGTGGTCCGGCTTTCCTGACGTTGCGGCGGCGGTGTCGACGGCCGGCAATGGCGAGCTCAAGGCAGGGTTCGACGAAGGCGCCGGACCGTGCGGCACGTTGATGGAGGTGATGCGCGCCGGCAGGACCGACATGAACGTGCCGGCGAGCACGCCCTCGGGCGGTGTGCGCGGCGGCGATATCCGCGCCCAGGTTCGCGGCGCGCAAGCGGGGAACAGGAACAATCAGGGCCAGGGCAAAGGCTGATCGGCGCACCACGGTTGCCGAGCAGGGGCGGTCCCGGCCACCCCTTCTTTCGTCCACGGAAGACGCGAAGCAGCGCCCTATAATCGCGCGCTCGCGCTCATGCCCAATCCTTCCCGACGCGCCGACAGCCTCGGCACCGAAAACGCCTTCGTCGTCCTGGCCGAGGTCAATCAGCTGATCCGTGCCGGCAGGGACATCGTGTCCTTCTGCATCGGCCAGCCGGATTTCCCGACGCCGTCGCACATCCAGGAGGCGGCGATCAACGCGATCCGCGCCGGCCGACACGGTTACACGCCGTCAGCGGGCATCGACGAGTTGCGCGCCGCCGCGGCGCAATCCATGGCGCGGCTGCGCGGCATCGACATCGCGCCCGACGATGTCGTGATCGGCGCCGGCGCCAAGCCCTTCATCGCCTATGCGATCGCGTCGGTCACCGACTACGGTGTGGGCGACGAGGTGATCTTTCCGGTGCCAGGCTTTCCGATCTACGAATCGCAGATCCGTGCCAACGGCGCCATTCCGGTCGCATTGCCACTGCGCGAGTCGCGCCGCTTTGCCTTCGATCCAGACGAACTCGCCGCACGCATCACGCCGCGCACGAAACTGCTGATCCTGAATACACCGCACAACCCGACCGGCGGACTGCTCACGCGCAGCGATCTGGAAGCGATCGCCGCCGTGCTGGCAAAGCACCCACAGCTTTGGGTGTACGCGGACGAGATCTACAGCCGACTCGTCTACGACGGCGAGTTCTTCTCGATTGCCGCGCTGCCCGGGATGCAGGAACGCACGATCATCTCGGACGGCGCGTCCAAGACGTATGCGATGACGGGCTGGCGCATCGGTTTCACCGCCAACCGCACGCTGGCGCCGGTTTTCACGCGCTGGATCACCAACACCGAGTCGTGCGCAACGCAGGTGAGCCAGTGGGCGGCGGTGCAGGCGCTCAACGGCCCTCAGCATGAAGCGGAGACGATGCGCGAGCGCTTTCGCGCACGGCGCGATCTGATCGTGCGCCTGCTCAGCTCGGTGCCGGGATTTTCCTGCGCCAGTCCCGGCGGCGCGTTCTACGCCTGGCCAAACGTGACGGAGGCCTGCGCGCTGATCGGCGCAAAGGATTCGGAGGAACTGCGCAAGCGATTGCTGCACGAAGCCGGCGTGGCGGTGCTGGCGGACATCCACTTCGGGCCACGCGTGGAAGCCGACGGGCAGCACATCCGTTTCTCGTACGCCGCCAGCGAGCAGGCGATCGAACAGGGCGTTGCGCGCATCGCCGATTTCGTCCGACGCGCCACCGTTGCGCCGCGGAAATGATGGACACATCGCAAGCACGGGCGGCAATGCCGGCGCGGATTCGCGCCAACCAGATCAAGGAGGCGCTTCATGTCCGATATCAAGTACCTGCGGCAGCACAGCCTGTCGCTGAAGGACGCCAAGAAGGTGGCGCAGAAAACCGCCGACGACCTCGCCGAGGAGTACGACCTGCGCAGCCAGTGGGAGGGCGACACGCTGCACTTCCACCGCAGCGGCATCGAGGGCCGCATGCACGTGACCGAAAAGCACATCGACCTGAACGTGAAGCTCGGTTTCCTGCTGCGACCGTTCAAATCCAAGTTCGAGCAGCATATCGAGAGGCACCTTGATGAACTGCTCGCCGGTGCCAAACCGGTGCAGACGGCCGCCAAGACCGGCGCCAAGACCGGCGCCAAGAAGAAGGCCTGAACCTCAGGCGGGCAGCGCCCGCACTTCAACCGGATTGATGCCGACCTGCACCTTTGCGCCGACCGGCAGCAAGGGTTCGCGGGCGAGGTGCGGGGCATCGACCGTCAGAGGCACCGCCCCGGCACGCACGCCGTAGCGTGTGAATTCGCCGAGGAACTCGCGCGCGATGATCTCGGCGTCGAACCAGACGTGATCCCGGCCGGCGCTTGACCCGGCCAGCGCCAGCACGAGGGTGTGCGGCCGAATCGAAATCGCGCTTGCCGCGCGATCGAGCGGAAGGGCGCCCAGCCCCGGCACGATGAAGACACGCCGCGTCTGGTCGAACGCTCCAGACAGGAAATTGGTGGTGCCGACAAACTCGGCCACAAATCGGTTGCTGGGGTTATCGAAGAGTTCCGATGGCGTGCCGATCTGCTGCACCACGCCGGCATTGAGCACCGCCATCCGGTCTGCGGTCGTCATCGCTTCTTCCTGATCGTGCGTGACGAACACCGTCGTGATGCCGAGCTTGCGCTGCAGGGCCAGCAGTTCCTGCCGCATCTGTACGCGCAGTTTCTTGTCCAGACTCGACAGCGGCTCGTCGAGCAGCAGTACCTGCGGCTCGATCACGATCGTGCGTGCCAATGCGACGCGTTGCTGCTGGCCGCCGGACAACTGGCCCGGCCGGCGCGCGCCCAACTGGCGCAGGCCCACGAGGTCGAGCGCCGCCTCGGTGCGACGGCGAATGTCAGCGCGCGGCAGTCTGCGCTCGACCAGGCCGAACGCGACGTTGTCGAACACGGTCAGGTGCGGCCACAGAGCGTAGCTCTGGAACACCATGCCGATGTTGCGCGCGTGCGGCGGCACACCGGTGATGTCCTTGCCGTCGACCAGCAACTGGCCGCGACTGTGCTGGTTGAAGCCGGCAATCAGGCGCAGCAGCGTCGACTTGCCGGAGCCGCTTGGACCGAGGAGCGCGAAGAACTCACCCGGTCCGATTGAGAGCGTCACGTCCTTCAGCACCTCGGTGGCGCCGTAGGCCATCCCGATGCCGCGGCATTCGACCGTGACCTTCTTCATGCCGGGGCTTGCCTCGATTCGGGCGCACCTGCCGATGCCTGGCCGAAGAGCACGTGCGATGCGTAAGTGCCCGCCCCCACCAGCAGCACCGCCAGCACGCCGAGCGCGGCGCCCGGCCCGCGCCCGGCGACCGACTGCAGGTACAGATAAATGCCGTAGCTCATCGGCGCCTGCGATTCGCTCGCCACCAGCAGGATCGTCGCCGACAGTTCCACCGCCGCCGTGATGAAGCTTGATACGAAACCGGCCAGGATTCCGCCCGCCATCAGCGGAAGCACCACGCGTCGCACGATGCGCCAGCCGCTCGCACCGAGCATCTCGGCGGCTTCTTCAAGACTCACGTTGATCTGCTGCAGCGCTGCCGTGCACGAGCGCAAAGCATAGGGCAGGCGCCGCACCGCGTAGGCGAGCATGATCAGCAGCCACGTCTGTGTGATCGAGATGCCGAACCATTCGAACTGCTGGAAGGTGCGCAGGTATCCGATCGCGAGCACGATGCCCGGAACCGCGATCGCCGCACTGGCCACGAAGTCGAGCCATTGCCGCCCCGGCAGGCGCGTGCGCAGGATCAGGACCGCGATCGCCACGCCGATCGCCACGTCGATCGATGCCGCCAGCCCGCAATACAGCAGCGTGTTGCGAATCATGTGCGCACTGTCGGTGAACACGGTCGCATAGTTGGCGAGTGTGTACGTGTCGGGCAGCACCGAGAAGCTCCACACCCGCGCAAAGGACAGGATCGTGAGTCCCAGGTGTGGCGACAGGACGACCAGCAGCACCAGCACGATGCCGCCGTAGGCAAGGAGTGATTCCCAGGCGTTGAGGCGCCGTTTGCTGATGCCGGCGCCGCCCTTGTGCAACGTCGAGTAGTCCTTGCCCTTCGTCACCCGCACCGACAGCCATAGTGCGAGGATGGACAGCCCGATCATGATCACGCTGATCACGTAGCCGAGCGGATCCTCGAGCCCGACCTGCGTGATGCGCAGGTACGCCTGCGGTGCGAGCAGGTTGGTCTGCCCCAGCACGAGCGGCGTGCCCAGATCGTCGAACACCTTGACGAACACGAGCGCAGCGCCGGCGAGGTAACCCGGAAGCGCCAGGGGAAACACGACGCGCCGGAACAGCCGCCAGCCGCGGCAGCCGAGGCTGAGCGCGGCTTCCTCCATCGTGCCGTCGATGTTGCGCAGGGCAACGGCAAGGTTCATCAGGATGAACGGGAAGTAATGAAGGCTTTCGACGAAGATCACGCCCGTCAGCCCCTGCATGATCGGAACCGACCAGCCGAAGTGGTCCTCGAGCAGCAGATTGACGGAACCCGATCGGCCGAAGATCAGCTGCATTGCCACCGCGCCGACGAAGGGAGGCATCACGAGCGGCAGCACACCGAGCGTCTGGATGAGTACGGCGCCGCGCAACTGGAAGCGCACGGTGACGTAGGCGAGCGGCACCGCGATCAGCGACGCGACGACGACGCTGGCGCCGGCGACGTACAACGAGTTCGCGAATGACTCGCGCATCAGCGAGGTGGTGAAGAAGGAGCCGAAGTGCCCGAGCGTCAGGCTGCCGTCGGCGTCGCGAAATGCGGTGATGAAGACGGTGCCCATCGGCACCAGCAGGAACGCGGCGAGAAACAGCACAATGGCCGTGGCCACCGCCAGCGCGCCCCACGACGCGCCGTAACGCTGGCGCAGTCCTTGCGTCAGCCTGGGCAAGACGTGGGCAGCAAAGGTGGCGGCCATGATTTCGTTCCTCCCCTTCGTGGGGGCGGCACCGGGGTTTGCGAAGCACGGCGGCGTGACGGCGTTGCCGGACGGCCCGACGAGGCCGGCCGTGGTCGGCGAGGAGCGGACGGGCCGGGTCGCACGGCAGCCCCATCCCCACGCCACCCGCAACGCCTGCCTCGAAGGGGAGGGGATGGCACCTACTGAATCAATCCCGCGGCCCGGCGCGCCACATCCGCGGCCCTTTCGTAGTTGGCTTTCGCCTTGCTGTTCCAGGTTTCTTCCAGAGCGGTGATCTGCTTGGCCACGCTCAATTCGCGCTTATTGGAGGCGAAGAGTTTCTGGAAGTCCTTTTGATCCGCGATCTGCGCGGAGATGACCGGCGCGTACGCCAGTTCGCGCGCCTGCCTGAGCAACGCCTCCGCGCCGGCGTTCTTCTTGCCGGCGAGCTTGGCCTCAGCGTCCGCAATCGCCTTGGTCGCGGCCTGCAGTTCCTGCAGACGGAACGTGATCGTTTGATCGAAAAGCGAGTGCACGAGCGCGTAGCGGTCTTCCGACAGATCGGCATTGAATTGCACCTTGCTCCGTCTCACGATCACCAACGGGTCGGGATAGCCCGCTGGAATCTTGCCGCCGAAGGCCGCATAGGGCAGCACCGGCAGGCGTGAGATCGCCGGCATCAGCAGCAGCTCCTGCCCCTCCTGCGACAGCGTGAATTCGACGAACCTGCGCGCTTCCGGCGCGTTCCTGCTGCCGGCAATCAGCGCGATGTTGGCCGGGACGATCGAGGTCATCTGCGGATAGACGAACTCGACCGGGAAGCCCGAGTACTTGCCCGCAAGGCCGAAGAAATCGATCACCGGGCCGGCGCCGAACTGGCCGCTGTTGATGCCGTCCGGCACGCCGAAACTGCGCTCCGTGATCTGCGCCGAATTCCCCGCCATGCGCAGGATCGTCGACCAGCCCTTGTCCCAGCCTTCGCCCTGCAGGATCGTCTCGACGGTGAGGTGCATCGTTCCTGAACGCGACGGCGAGGTCATCGCCACGTGGCCCCACCACTGCGGCTTCAGCAGGTCGGCCCATTCCTGCGGCGCCTCGAGCCTGTTGGCCTTCAGATACCGGGTGTTGTACATGATGCCGTAGCCGGCCAGTGCCTGCCCGAGATAGAACCCTTGGGGATCGTTGATCGGATAGTTGCCGATCTTGCCCGGCACCCGGGCATTGGCCAGATCGTGCACCGAGGCCAGCAGCTTGTCGCGCTTGAGGACCTCAAAGGCGTCCGGCGCGCTGGCCCAGAAGATGTCCGGCCGCCGGCCGGCGACGGTCTCGCGCACGAACGCAATTCCCGCCACCGTGCTCTTGTTGAGGATCTCGAGCGTGATGCCGGGGTTGCGTTTCTCGAATGCCGATTTGTACGCAGCGGTGAGCTCCTTGGGAAATGAGGTGACGACGGTGACGGTGCCGGCCCAGGCCGGCGGCGTGGCCAAGGCCGCCACCAGTGAAAGCGCGCAAAGCCTGCGCATGACGGGCTCCAGCAATGTGATCCGCAACGGCGGCAAGACAAACAGCGACGGCCCGCGGCGCGGGCCGTCGTGGCCGCGATCGGCCTTCTTCAAGCCTGCAAATCGCCGATGAGCGCGATGTACTGCTTCATCGCCTCCTCGGCCTTCGTGCCCTTGATCTCGTTCCAGGCGTCCCACTTGGCGCGGCCGACCATGTCGGTGAAGCCTGGCCGCTTGCCTTCGACGTCGCCCACACTCGCCTGCTTGTACAGCGCATACATCTTCAGCAGCGTCGTGTTGTCGGGGCGCTCAGCCAGATTCTTGGAATCGGCCACCGCCTTCTCGAATTTCGCCTTCAGGTCGCTCATCGTCTCCTCCGCGCAGGGGTGCTGGCACAAAGCTAGCATAGGCGGCAGGCAAGTGGCAGACTGCATGCCCCGTCGGCCCGATGCAGCCAACGTCCCTCAGACCCAGGAGAAACCCGATGCCCAAGCGCGTTCGCATGTCGCCCGTGGACACCGCGTGGCTGCGCATGGATTCGCCCGGCAACCTCATGATGATCGTCGGCGTCGACGTCTTCGAGGGGGCGTGCGACCTGCCGCGGATGCAGCGCGTTCTCGAAACGCAGCTGCTTCAGTATCGCCAGTTTCGCAGCCGGGTCGTGCAGGATGCCAGTGGTGCGTGGTGGGAGGAGGACGAGAACTTCGACATCGGACACCACCTGGTGCGCATTGGCCTGCCGGGCCGGGGGGGCAAGGCCGAGTTGCAGAAGCTCGTGGCGCAACTGGCGGGGCAGGGCCTCGATCCGCTCAAGCCGCTGTGGCAGTTTCACCTGGTCGAGAACTACGACGGCGGACACGCCTTGATCGTGCGCATCCATCATTGCATTGCCGATGGCATTGCGCTGATGGGCGTGCTGATGGGCATGACCACGTCGGACCCCGACGCCGACGACGCCACGCCGGAGCGGCGTCGCACGCGTGCAGGCGATGCCGGCAACCTGGTCGAAGACTGGCTGCGCCCGTTCACTGCAGCCACGGTCAGGGCGCTCGACGCCACGGGCGACATCGCGGCCACGGTCCTGCAGGCTTCGACCCGGGCCATCGACGATCCTGAGGCGGCCGCGGAGGCCGCATCGGGCTACGCGCGCATCGCGGCACGGGTCACGCGGGACGTGGCGGAACTTGCTCTGATGGACAGCGACACGCCGACGAGCCTCAAGGGCAAGCCGTGTGGGTCAAAAGTCGTCGCCTGGAACGAGCCCCTGCCGCTGAGCGACGTGAAAGCGGTCGGCAAGGCGTTGGGCAGCTCGGTGAACGATGTGCTGCTTTCGTGCGTGACGGGCGCAATCCGCGGCTATCTGCTGGAGCGCGGCGAAGACCTGGGCAACGCTGAACTGCGCGCGATGGTGCCGGTCAACCTGCGTCCGCCGGGCCTGCCGAAGTCGTTGGGCAACAAGTTCGGCCTCGCGCCGCTGCTGCTGCCGATCGGCATCGCCAGCCCCGTCGAACGCGTGCTTGAGGTGCGCAAGCGCATGAGCGAAATGAAGGATGGCTATCTGCCCGTGCTGGCGATGGCGGTGCTCGGGCTCGCGGGCGTGGTGCCGCGCGCGGTGCAGGCACAGCTGCTCGACGTCTTCGAGCGCAAGGCCACGGCGGTGATGACCAATGTTCCCGGCCCGCTGCAGGCGCGGTACATGGCGGGTGCGAAACTCAAGCAGATGATGTTCTGGGTGCCGCAATCGGGCGACATCGGCGTCGGCGTGTCGATCCTTTCCTACAACGGCGGCGTGCAGTTCGGCCTGGTGACGGACAGGAAACTCTGCGCCAAACCCCAGGACATCATCGATCGCTTTGCGCCCGAGTTCGAGCAACTCGTGTATTCGGTGCTGCTGATGCCGTGGGAGAAGGACGCCGATCCGCAGCTCGCGCAGCAGGCACTCGACGCAACCGAGGCACTGGCAGGAGCGGCGCAGCATCTGGCCGCGCACGGCGAGGTTGGACAGGCCAGGCCGGACGCGGCCGAGCCGCAGCAGGCCGACGCGCCGCCGCGGCCGAAACGGCGCAAATCGGCGTTCGCCGCGGCGCGCGCAAGCGGCGCGCACTGAATGGCCACGATCGCACTGCATCGGGAAGACGCCCAGGCGCGCAGCTGCGAGGCGGTCGTCACGCGTGTGTTCGACGACGGCGTCGAACTCGATCGCACGGTGTTCTATCCGCTGGGCGGCGGACAGGCCGGCGACACGGGCGTCCTTGTCCTTGACGACGGCACGCGGCTTGCGGTCGTCGATGCGCGCAAGAGCAAGCGCGAAGGCGCGACCCCGGACGACACGTTGCATCTGGTCGATCCGGCGGCGGACTGGAAGGCGCGCCTGGTGCCCGGCGCGCGCGTGCGCGCCGAGATCGACTGGGAGCGCCGCCACCGGCACATGCGCTTTCACACCGCCACACATCTTCTGTGCGCCATCGTGAAGGAACTGGTCGACGGCTGCAGCATCACGCGCGACTACGCGCGGCTCGATTTCGCGATGACGGCGCTGCTGGACAAGGAAGCGGTGCAGGCGGGGCTCGATCGGCTGATCGCCGAGGCGCATCCGGTGTCGTGCGAGTGGATCAGCGATGAGGAACTGCTTTCCAATCCGCAGCTCGTCAAGTCGATGAGCGTGAGCCCGCCGATCGGCTTCGGCCGTGTGCGCCTGGTGCGCGTGCTCGACGTGGACCTCCAGCCGTGCGGCGGCACGCACGTGCGCAACACGGCCGAAATCGGCGCGATCCGCGTCGCAAAGATTGAAAAGAAGAGCGCACGGACACGCCGCGTTGTACTCGAGTTCGCGTGAGGCCACGGCGAACGGGGTGCGCGCCGGGCTTGCCGAAGCGCGCAAGACCACTCGATTGACGGCACGGTTTTTCGGCCCCGGCTGGCGCGCCAAGATTCACCTTGACACGCCGGCCCGCCTTGCCAGAATCCGCGCCACCCGTGCCGCCGGTCCTGCTCCCGGGACGCGACGGCCGTCACCTCACAGAAGAGCAATTCCTCATGCATGAACGTGGCTACCTGCGCCAGCCCGCGATTCGCGGCGACACCCTCGTCTTCGTCTGCGACGACGACCTGTGGCGCGCCGATGTGAACGGGGGCCTCGCGCGCCGCCTCACGGCCGGCGTCGGCGAGCCTTCGACGCCGGCAATCTCGCCCCACGGTCAGTGGATCGCCTACGTCGGACGCGACGAACTGCACCCCGAGGTCTACCTGATGCCGGCCGAGGGGGGGCCCGCGCGGCGGATGACCTGGCTTGGGCCCGACGTGATGGTGCGCGGATTCACACCCGAGGGCCGCATTTTGTTCGTCACCACGCATGGTCAGCCGTTCTTCCGCAACTATCGGGCCGGCACGCTCGGGCTCGACGGCGGGCTGCCGGAGTTGCTGCCCTACGGGCAGGTCAACCACCTGGCGTGGGGCCCGAACGGTGCCAAACTCATCGGTCGCAACACCGCCGACCCGGCGCGCTGGAAGCGCTATCGCGGCGGCACCGCCGGCGCGCTGTGGATCGATGCCGCGGGCAGCGGCGAATTCCGCCGCATGAAAGAGCTGAAGGGCAACATCACGAGCCCGATGTGGATCGGCGAGCGCGTGTTCTTCCTGTCCGACGCCGAGGGCGTGGGCAACCTTTACTCCTGCCTGCCCGACGGTGCCGATCTGCGCCGCCACACGGATCACGATGACTACTACGCGCGGCACGCCTCGACGGACGGCGCGCGCATCGTCTATCAATGCGGCGCGGCGCTGTGGCTGTTCGATCCGCAGGCCGAGCGCACGCGCCCGCTCGACATCCGCGTACCGGCCCATCGCGCGCAGGCGGCGCGGCGCTTTGTGCCGGCGGCGAACCACCTCGCCCAGGTGAGCATGCATCCGTCGGGGCACAGCCTGGCCGTCGAGGCGCGCGGCAAGATGTTCTCGTTTGCCTTGTGGGAAGGCGCCGTGCGCCAGTACGGCGAGCCCGACGGCGCGCGCTACCGGCGCGCCCAGTGGCTCGCCGATGGCGCGACGCTGATCGCGGTCAGTGACGCTTCCGGGGAGGAACGGCTCGAGGTCTTCGACGGCGCGACGGCTCGCACGCTGCCCTGGGACATCGGCCGCGTGCTGGCCATGAGCGCCGCACCCAGGGGGCGCAAGGTCGCGCTGGCCAATCACCGCAACGAATTGCTGCTGGCCGATCTCGACAACGACACGCTGGCCACCCTTGACCGCAGCGACAGCGGCCGCACCGAGGAGATTGCCTGGTCACCCGACGGCGCGTGGATCGCCTATCCGTTCTGGACGAGCGTGCGCCACTGCGCGATCAAGCTGCACGATGTGACGGCGGCGAGGAGCATCGTCGTCACGCAGCCGGAGTTTCGCGACTGGAGTCCGGCGTTCGATCCGGACGGCAGGTACCTGTACTTCATGTCGGTGCGCACCTTCGATCCGGTGTACGACAACGTGCAGTTCGAACTGAGCTTTCCGCGCGCCGCGCGGCCGTACCTGATCGCGCTGCAGGCCGATGCGAGGCCGCCGTTCGAGGCACCGCTCAAGGGCATGAAGCACCGCCGGCAGGACCACGAGCGCGACAACGGCAACGAGAAGAGCAACGACACGGTGGTGAAGGTCGATCTCGACGGCATCGTGCGCCGGGTCGCGGCGTTTCCGGTAGCCGAGGGCCGCTATGGGCGGATCGCCGGTCTGCGCGGCAAAGTCGCGTGGACCGCGTTTCCGATTCCTGGCGCCCACGGCCGGGGCGGGCACAAGGAAACCCCGGGCAAACTCGAGGTCTTCGACTTCGAGACGATGCGCGCCGAGACGCGCGTCGAGCGGGCCGACGACTTCGTGTTGTCCGCGGACTGCTCGACGCTCGTCGTGCGCGACGGCCAGCGTTTGCGTGCGTTCGATCCGGCGTACCAATCGCACAACGGCGATCCGCAATCGAATTCGGACGAGCCGTCGCGCGCCAGTGGCTGGATCGACCTGGCACGCGTACGCATCTCGGTCGATCCGCGCGCCGAGTGGCGCCAGATGTTGCGCGAGGTGTGGCGACTGCAGCGCGACCAGTTCTGGGTCGCCGACATGTCGGGCGTCGACTGGGACGCGGTGTATCGGCGCTACCTGCCGCTGCTCGAACTGGTGTCGACGCGCAGTGAACTGTCAGACCTGATCTGGGAGATGCAGGGCGAGCTCGGCACGTCGCACGCCTACGAAATGGGGGGCGATTACCGCAAGCCGCCGGCGCTCGCGCTCGGGTTCCTGGGCGCGGACCTGAAGCTCGGCGCCGACGGGTCCAGCTATGAGATCGACCACATCGTCAGCGGCGAACCGTGGGATGCCACCGCCGATTCGCCGCTGAATGCGATCGGCGTACTGGCGCGCCCGGGCGAGCGCATCGTCGCCGTCAACGGTCAATCAGTCTCGCGCGAGCGGCCGCCGCAGGCGCTGCTGGTTCATCAGGCCGGCATGAAGGCCGAGATCGCGCTCGCCTCTGACAACGGTACGCGCAACGTGCTCGTCACGCTGCTCGCCGACGAAGTGCCGGCGCGTTATCGCGAGTGGGTCGAGCGCAATCGCAGCTGGGTGCATGAGCAGTCGAACGGCCGCGTCGGCTACCTGCATCTGCCCGACATGCAAAGCGCCGGCTTTGCGGAGTTTCACCGCTACTTCGGTCCCGAATGCGATCGCGAGGCGCTGATCGTCGACGTGCGCTACAACCGCGGCGGCCACGTATCGCAGTTGCTGCTGGAGAAGGTCGCGCGCCAGCGGGTCGGCTACGACCTGTCGCGCTGGGGCCAGCCCGAGCCGTATCCGTTCGAATCGCCCGCGGGCCCGGTGATCGCGTTGACGAACGAACATGCGGGCTCCGATGGCGACATCTTCTCGCACTGCTTCAAGCTCATGGGCATCGGCAAACTCGTTGGCACGCGCACCTGGGGTGGTGTGATCGGCATCTGGCCGCGGCACAAGCTCGCCGACGGCACCGAGACGACGCAGCCCGAGTTCTCGTTCTGGTTCAAGGACGTCGGCTGGGCCGTCGAGAACTACGGCACCGATCCGCAGATAGAAATCGACAACGCGCCGCAGGATGCGATGGCGGGGCGCGATCGGCAGCTGGAAAGGACGCTGGAAGTCGCGCTGCAGACAATCGCGCATGTGCGGCCGGCGGTGCCGCAGTTCGGCATGCGGCCCAATCTCGCGCACAAGCCGCTGCCACCGCGGCGATGACCACCGCGCACGAGGTCCTCGACTTCTGGTTCGGCGCGCCGGGAACGGCTGAGCACGGCAGCACGCGCGACCTTTGGTTCAAGAAATCCGCCGCGACCGATGATCTGATTCGCTCGGGCTTCGGCGCCGTGGTCGAATCCGCGCTGCGCGGCGAATGCGATGCCTGGGCCCGGACGACCGACGGCGCGCGGGCGCTGATCCTGCTGCTCGACCAGTTCAGCCGCAATGTCTTTCGCGACACGCCGCGCGCGTTTGCCGGCGATGCGCGCGCGCTTGGCCTGGCGCGACATCTCGTGGCCTCCGGCGCCGATGCAAGACTCGAACCGCTGCAACGCTGGTTCGTCTACCTGCCGTTCGAGCATGCCGAGTCCATCGAGGCGCAGCGCGAGTCGCTGCGGCTGTTCGGCGCACTCGCCGCCGCCGGGCATGCCGAAGCGCTGGTGTGGGCGCAGAAACACTACGACGTCATCGCGCGCTTCGGGCGCTTTCCCCACCGCAACCGCATTCTGGGCCGGGCATCGACGGCCGAAGAGATCGACTACCTCGCCCGGCCCGGCGCGGGATTCTGACCCTCAGTGCCTGCGCTGATGCGCGACCCGCCGATGCGGAATGCCCGGTTTGTGCCGTCCGTCGCGCTCGATCCACGCCCGCGTTGCTGGCGCCGGCCATGTCGATCCGCCCGGCGCGGAGGAAATGGCTCCCATGGCCACAACAACGGCGAATTCAACCGTGCCCGACGCTGCCCTGTCCCCGCCAATTCCCAACTCGCTCAGGGTCGGCGCCACGCCGCCTGCGCTGCGCGAGCGCGGCGATGACGAGCCTGGCGCCCTTGTGCCGCGGGCGCGCAATGCCGCCCCCTTCGTGCCCGGCGCGAGACGGTCGCGCCAGAGGCAGCGTGTGGCTGGCCAAGGCAAGCTCAACGCGAAGCCGCCGTTTGAGCAACGGCGCAAGCGGGTGCTGCGAACGACGGCCCCAGGCTGCCGCCTGCCAGCACGAATGCCGTGCCCGCGGGCGTCGACCCGACCGTTGCGCCTCAGTCCTCGAGCTCGGCCTTGGCCAGTTCGACGTCGAGCTTTTCCATCGCATCATGGGCCTCGCAGGCGGCCGCCTCGGCGTAGAGTCTTTCCGCCTTCGGCAGTGCTTTCTTGCCGTCGAGCATCACGAGCCCGTTCGCGTATTCGATGCGCGCGATCGCCGAATCGGGAGTGAGCTTCAGCGCCATTTCGTAGTGCTTCAGCCCGATGTCTTTCTTTGCGCCATAGGTCAGCCCTCCCACCATGGCGCCCACCTTGTCGATGATTTCGGCGTGGTACGAACCCAGCGCGATGTGGGCGTCGGCGTGTTTGGGCGCGAGCTTGGTCGCGGAATCCAGGCCCGCTTTGACCTTGGTGCCGATCCCCTGCGACAGCGCCTTGATGATCGAGATGCCCTGCGCGTAGCGGCCGAGTGCGTACGCCTGCCAGTAGAACGCGTTGGCGTTCTTCGGCGCCTTCTTTTGCTGTGCCTCGGCGCGCGCGGCGACTTCTTCGAACAGCGCAAGCTTGGTCTGGTCGCTTTCTTCGAGGTAGTTGGCATAGATCGCGGTTGCCTTGTTGGCGACCGTGATGCCGGCGCCGCCCGCCTTCAGCCCCGCCTCGGCGGACTTCTGGAAATCGCCGGCATGAAAGGCGATCCACGCCTCGACGACGGCGGCGTCCGCAGGCCACGGTTCGCAGTCGCCCATGTGCAGCCGATCCCAGGCCTTCTTCAGGGTCGCTGCGGTATAGCTGAACTTCTTGTCGGGATACGGGAACTTCGCCCAGGCCTTTGCCATGTTGCCTCCGTCGTTAGGTCCCAAGAGCTTGTCGGTGCATGGTTGCCGCGGTGCGTTGCCACCAGAAAGTCCGGTTGCCAGGCGCGCAGCCGCAGGACTGCAGCCGGGTCTGCGGCCACGCCGCGCAACGCCCCAGCCGGGTCTTCTGGCGGCAACCCTTCAGGACGGACCTACGGGGCTCGCATGGCGTCGTTGCTCGTCGCACGCACGAATTATTCACCGACGTGCGCTACGCCTTCACGTACTCGGTTGCGAGCCGATCGAACAGGATGCGCCCGTCCCCAATCAGGTACGGCGCGGTCAGTGCCATCACCTGATAACAGCCGCGCGACAGCGCGGCACCGACCACTTCGAGTTCGCTGAACTTGCGTGGGTTGAGCACGTACTCGTACGACAGCCAGTAGGTCGCCACGACGACCATGTTGGTCGCCAGCGCCTCGAGCTCGGCGCGCGTGCCCTTCAGTTCGCCGGCCTGTGCCAATCCGTCGGTGAGCCAGCGCGCCATCTTCGTCTTCTGCGCCAGCAGGGTCTTGAAGCGCATCTCGAAGGTGCGGTTGTTGATCAGCAGGTTGTTCAGGTCGCGGTAGAAGAAGCGGTATTTCCAGATCAGCTCGAACAGCAGGTGCAGGAACAGCCACGCATCCTCGACGGTGGGGCGACGCTCGCCCGGCACCGTCAGCAGTCGATCGGCTTCCCGGTCGAACTGCTGGAAGATGCTGTTGATGATGTCGTCCTTGTTCTTGAAGTGGTAGTACAGGTTGCCGGGAGAGATGTTCATCTCCTCGGCGATGATCGTGGTGTTGACGTTCGGTTCGCCGAAGTCGTTGAACAGCCGCAACGACGTTTCCAGAATTCGTTCGCGCGTGCGGCGCGGCGGCTTGCGTTCCATGATCGAGCTGCGCGGGCGCGAAGCGATTCTTACCGTTGGACGATGAATTCGCGGCGAGGATAGCACCGCGTGTCGCAGCGGGAACTACGCGGCGGCGACGGCGCCAATCCAGCGCTCGAGATCGTCAAGCGTGTGTTTCAGTTCGCGCGCGGTGATCGACGAACTGGTTTCCAGCCGCAGTTCACGGCTCCGGCGCAGGCTCTTCACGAGCGTCATCTTCTCGTCGCGCAGGCGCTCGGCATCGATCTCGACACCGTGCCGCGCAAGCCTGGGCCCCAACTCGTGCCGGCGCTCCCACAGTTCGCGCCGCGTCTTCTGGTACGCGTGCTCGCACAGCCGGCGTCGGCTCGAATACGAGAACAGGTTGGTGAAGAACATGTCGGCATCCGCGCGGTTCGGCTCGAAGAGCACGATGTCGGTGTCGGGATAGACGGTCTTGTAGCGTTCCATGCCGGCACCAAGCCGCGAGTGGATGATCGAGCGAAATGTCTGCGCCAGCACCACCGGCAGGCCGCCTTCGACCAGCTTGTCGAGTCGGTGCGCGCGATCGCGCGTCGGATGATGCGGGCGCGAGTCATAGGGCACGAGCGGGTTCACGCACACGAGCAGGTCGACGCCGTGTTCGAGTGCAATCGAGGCGTGCAGCGTCTTGCGCAGCGCGCCATCGACGAAGTAGCGGCCTTCAATCGGTACCGGCGGGAACACGCCCGGCAGCGCGGCCGAGGCCTGCACCGCGCGGGAGATCGGTACGCCATCGAAGCCCTTCGACCCGAACGCAACCACTTCACCGGTATCGAGGTCGGTCGCCACCAGATACAGTTTGTGGCGCAGCTCACGGAAATCGTTGGTGCGACCGGTCTGCGCAAAGATGCGGCCCAGGTACTTGTGGACCTCGTCACCCTCAAAGAGTCCGGTCGGGATCGCGCGGCCCAGCCGCTCGATCGAACTCATCAGGTTGCCGGACCGGGCGACGTAGTTCCAGGCGGCTTCAAACAGCAGCGGCGGAACCGACGCGGCGCGCCGCAGGTATTCGCCCAGCGCGGGCCGCAGCAGGATCGACGGATCGAACCGGTCTTCGCTCTTGTGGCCCTCGATGAACAGGCGCGACATCTGGTGCGGCGTGAACCCGTTGACCAGTCCGGCCGCGATGAAGCTGCCGGCGCTGACGCCGACGTAGACCTCGGCGTCGTTGAGATCAATGCCGCGCAGCGCCTCCGCCAGTGCCGCGAGCGCGCCGATTTCGTAAATGGCTCCGAGGGGGCCCCCGCCCGCCAAGGCGAGGCCGATGCGGGCAGCCCGATTTCCGCGGGCAGTCGGTGCGCTGATCCGAGACACCATGGCGTGCGCAGGATGACACAAAGCCGCGGGGCCGGGGCCCCGCGGCTTTGCGAATGATCAACTGCTTAGGCCGCGGCCCGATGCGTACGGCTGGCCGTCTTCCTGGCCGGCTTGCCGCCGCCCAGCTTGTGCACGCTGGCGGTCAGCGCTTCGACGCGCTTGGTCAGCGATTGCACTTCCTTGCTGGTCGGCACGCCCAGGCGCTGCAGCGCGCGCTCGACACGCTCTTCGAATACCGACTCGAGCTTGTCCCAGCCGTTGGTGGCCTGCTTCTGCACCTCGCCCGCCACCTTGGTGACACGGCTCGTGACTTCGTTGACTTTGTCTTCCGTCATGCGCAGGGTGCGCTTCTGGATCGAATTGCCTTCGCGAACCAGCGCCTCGAACACCTTGTTACCTTCCTCCTGTGCCTTCGAGAAGGCGCCGAGCCCGGCCAGCCAGATCTGCTGTGCCGAATCCTTGATCGCCGCCGCCAGGTTGCCGTCTTTGCCGGCGCCCGCCGCCATTGCTTTGAGTTTCTTGACCATCGTGTGCTCCTTTGCGTGAAATCCGGGATGCTGCAGAACGAAGTCTAGGTACCGGGCCTAGAGGCGGTGTACTAATGCACTAGAGGGCCGAGACTAGGTTCTGGTCCGAGGACTTGATGGCAAGCAGGGAAACCGCCGGTGGTTAGAATCCTCAGCCCAAGAGAACAACACGGCGCGCCAGCCGCCCACAAGGAGACAGAGCATGGAGTACTTCGTCACCGGTGCGTCCGGCTTCATCGGCAAGCGGCTGGTCAGAAAGCTGCTGTCGCGCAAGGGCGCGGTGGTGCATTTCCTGATCCGCGAAGAGAGCAAGGACAAGGTCGCCGCGCTGCTGGCCGACTGGGGCGTGGACGAAAGGCGCGCGCGACCGGTCCATGGCGATCTCGCGCAGCCGAAGCTCGGTCTGGCCAAGACGGCCGTGAAGGCGCTCGCCGGCAAGATCGACCACTTCTTCCATCTGGCGGCGATCTATGACCTGAAGGCCGATGCCGAGAGCCAGGCCCTCGTCAACATCGAAGGCACCCGCAACGCGGTGCAATGCGGCAACGAACTCAAGGTCGGCTGCTTTCAGCACGTCTCGTCGATCGCCGCCGCCGGCCTGTACGAGGGCGTGTTCCGCGAGGACATGTTCGATGAGGCCGAAAACCTCGACCATCCGTACTTCCGGACCAAGCACGATGCGGAGAAGATCGTGCGCATGGAGTGCAAGACGCCGTGGCGCGTCTACCGCCCGGCACTCGTGGTGGGTGACAGCAAGACGGGCGAGATGGACAAGATCGACGGCCCGTACTACTTCTTCAAGCTGATCCAGAAGATGCGCGACCTGCTGCCGCCCTGGATGCCGACGGTCGGCATCGAAGGCGGCCGCATCAACATCGTGCCGGTCGATTTCGTCGTCGATGCGATGGACCACATTGCGCACGCCAGGGGCCAGGACGGCAAGGCATTTCACCTTGTTGATCCGACACCGTATCGCATCGGCGACGTGCTCAACATCTTCGCCAAGGCCGGTCATGCGCCGCAGTTCGCGCTGCGCATCAACGCGGCGCTGTTCGGCTTCATTCCCGCGAGCCTGCGCAAGGGAATGCTGGCGCTCACGCCGGTAAAACGCATCCGCAACGCGGTGATGAAGGACCTCGGGCTGCCCGAGGACATGCTGCAGTTCGTCAACTATCCGACGCGCTTCGACTGCCGCGCGACGAGCGCGGCTCTGAAGGGCACCGGCATCGAGGTGCCGCGGCTCGACGACTATGCCTACCGGCTGTGGGACTACTGGGAGCGCAATCTCGATCCGGATCTGTTCATCGACCGGACGCTCAAGGGCCAGGTGCGCGGCAAGGTGGTGCTGGTCACCGGCGGTTCGTCGGGCATCGGCCTGGCCGCCGCGCACAAGATCGCCGCCGCAGGCGCGATTACCGTGATCGTCGGGCGCGAGCAGGAGAAACTCGACGCCGCGAAGAAGCAAATCCAGGACGCATTGAAGGACGCCGGTAACAAGAACGGCGGCAAGGTCGTCACTTTCTCGGCGGACCTGGCCTCGATCGAAAGCTGCGACAAGCTGGTCGCCCACGTCGTCGAGACCTACGGCGGCGTGGACGTGCTGATCAACAACGCCGGGCGATCGATCCGCCGCGGCATCGAGTCGAGCTACGACCGCTTCCATGACTTCGAGCGCACGATGCAGCTCAATTACTTCGGCTGCCTGCGCATCACGATGGGCTTGTTGCCGCACATGGTGGCCAGGCACAAGGGCCACGTGGTCAACATCAGCTCGATCGGCGTGCTGACCAATGCGCCGCGTTTCTCCGCCTACGTCGCCAGCAAGTCTGCGCTCGATGCGTGGACGCGCTGCGCGGCGAGCGAGTTCATCGACGTCGGCGTGACCTTCACCACCATCAACATGCCGCTCGTGAAGACGCCGATGATCGCGCCGACCAAGATCTACGACAACGTGCCGACACTGAATCCCGACGAGGCGGCCGATCTGATCGTGCAGGCGATCGTCTACAAGCCGGTGCGCATCGCCACGCGCCTCGGCGTTTTCGGCCAGGTGCTGCATGCCCTCGCGCCGCGCATCGCGCAGATCACGATGAATACGACGTTCCGGATGTTCCCTGATTCGTCGGCCGCCAAGGGCGCGAAGGAAGACAGGCCGAAGGCGACGCCGGACCAGATCGCCATGGCGAATCTGATGCGCGGGATCCACTTTTGAGGAAGCGGATGATTTCAGCGCCGCTTCGTCATCTCGCGTGCGGGCCGGACCGCGGCGGCGCGGCCGCGCAGCGCTCGGGTGTCTGACGTGCCGAAGACCGCAGCGGCGGCGACGATCCAGCTCGCACCCCGCAGCGGCGCGTTCACGCTGTCGTGCGTGGTGCCGGTACACGATGAGCAGGAGATCGTCGCCGACTTCCTGCGCGCGCTGCGCGCGGCCGCGGCGAAGATCACCGCCCGCTTCGAGATCATCGTTGTCAACGACGGCAGCACCGATGCGACCGGACGCGTGGTGCGCGAGCTGGCGCCCGAGCTGTCGTTGTCGCTGGTCGAACTGTCGCGCAATTTCGGCAAGGAGGCCGCGCTGACGGCCGGCCTCGATCTGGCGCGCGGCGATTGTGTGCTGCTGATCGACGCCGACTTCCAGCATCCGCTCGAGAGCGTGGCCGAACTGGTCGGCGCCTGGCGGGCGGGGTACGACATGGCCTATGGGCTGCGCACCGATCGCTCGGACGAATCGTGGGTGAAGCGCGCCGGCTCGCGCCTCTTCTACCGCCTGATGGCAAGCAGCCAGTCGATCGACATTCCGCCCGACGCCGGCGATTTCCGCGTGCTGGATCGGCGTGTGGTCGAGGCGCTCAAGCGGCTGCCGGAGCGCCACCGCTTCATGAAGGGCCTGTACGCGTGGGTCGGTTTCCGGTCGGTCGGCATCCCGTTCGAGGTCCGCAGCCGCGCCGGCGGCACCACGTCCTTCAGCATGCGGCGTCTGCAATCGCTGGCGATCACCGGCATCACGGCGTTTTCGAACCTGCCCCTGCGCATCGGCGGCGCCGTTGGCGCCGTGATCGCGGTCCTCGCGTTCGTATGGGGCGGATGGATCGTGATCGAGCGGCTGGTGTTCGGCCAGCCGATCCAGGGCTTTGCGACGCTCGCGGCCTCGGTGCTCCTGTTCGCCGGCATTCAGCTGATCTCGATCGGCGTGCTGGGCGAATATCTCGGCCGCGTCTATGATGAGGTCAAGGCGCGGCCGACCTATCTGGTGGCGCGTCTGGACGACTACAGCCCGCTGCGAGACGCCGAGCCGGCCGCATCGCCGCCGTCGCCTGCCATGACGCCTCAATGATCGGGCAGTTGCTGCGCTTTGGGATGGTGGGCGCGGCTGCGGCGGCGACCCATTTCGCGGTGGCGGTGGCCTGCGTGCGGATCGCGGGTGTCGATCCGCAGATTGCCAACTTGATTGGATTCCTCTTTGCGTTCGCGGTGAGTTTCCTTGGTCAATGGCGCTGGACCTTCGCAAACCAGGCGGCCCCCGTCGCGCGGGCGCTGCCGTCGTTCTTCTTCGTGTCGATCCTCGGCTTTGCCACCAATGCGCTCGCCTATCGCTGGCTGCTCACGCACACGGCACTGCGCTATGACGTCGCGCTCGCGCTGGTGCTGGCTGGCGTGGCGGCGATGACCTTCGTCCTGAGCCGCTACTGGGCATTTCGGAGGGCGCACTGATGGCGCGCCGCGTCGCCGTGTGCGCGGACGACTATGGCTATAACGCCGCCATTGACGAGGCGATCCTGGCGCTGGTTGATCAGGGCCGGCTGGGCGGTGCGAGCTGCATGGTCGAATCGCCCCGTTTCGCCGCGGCGGCGCCCGCCTTGCGCGAGCGCGAGCGCCAGCTCGATCTGGGATTGCACTTCAATCTGACCGAATCGTTTCCGGGGGCACCGCGGGTCGGTGCACTGCCGACCATAATTGCCACGAGCTGGCTGCGCGCGCTGGGTCCGGGTGATGTCGCGCAGCGGCTGCGGCGCCAGCTGGGGCGCTTCGAAAGCGCATTCAAGCGCATGCCGAGCTACATCGACGGCCATCAGCACGTGCACCAGTTTCCCGTCGTCCGCGACACGCTGCTGCACGAACTGGATCTGCGCTACGGGACGCGGCGTCCGCTGATCCGCAACACCGCTTCGTCCGCGGGCGACACGAAATCACGCCTGCTGGCGCTGCTCGGCGGACGCGCGCTGCGGCACCGGCTGCTGATCTACCGCTGGCCGACCAACCTCGATTTCGTCGGCGCCTATCGCTATCAGCGCGGCGTCGACTTCGCGCGGCTTGCGGGCGACTGGATGCGCACGCTGAAGGAAGGTGCGATCTGGATGTGCCATCCCGCCACGCGCGCCGAACCGACGGACCCCATCGGCACGTTCCGCGTGGCGGAGTACCAGTGGCTGTCCTCGCCTCAGTTCGATCCGGCGCGCCTGCCGGCCAGCATCGAACTGGTGCGGCCGACCCGACTGCTAAGAACGAGCTACTGAGCGGATTTCCTCGGCGACGAGGCGCCATGCGCGCTCGTCTTCGGTCAGCGCCAGGTGGCCAACGCCGTCGAGCGTGACATGGCGCGCGCCGGCCAGCAGCGGGCTCGTGCGCGGCACAATCAGATTGTCGTCGCGCGTGGCGATGCAGACGAACTTCGCGCGCCGCGCGTCGCTCTCGCTGGCGGCAAGCCCCGTCAGAAATGCCGACCCCGTGGCCATCTGCTTGGCGTTGCGGCCGATTCCCAGTCGGCCGAACACCGTGCCTTGGTGCGGCGTGGCGAGCGTGATCACACGCCGGACATTCGCGTCGCCAAATCGGCGCAGGCAGGCGCGCGCCGCCAGGCCGCCCATGCTGTGGCAGACGACGATTGCCTCACGCGCGCCGCTGGCGGCGAGCAGCCGGTCGATTGCAGCGCGCACCAGTTCGGCGTATTGATCGATTGAGCCGAACACCGGTTCCAGGTTGACGGTCGCCACATTGCAGTCGCGCAGCGCGCCGGCGGCAAGCAACGGCTGCCAGACCGCGCGGTTGCACAGGTAACCGTGAATCAGCAGCACCGCCGGCCGCCGCGGATCGTTGACCATCTCGGCGTCACGGCGGGTTGCAAAGGGTTGCCGCCAGAGGAACACGCGCAGCGACACCATCGACTCGCCCCACCACACCGCCAGCACCTGCGCGAGCGGCGCGCGCGGCTGCCGCGGATCGACGATCGCGCCGACCATGAGCTCGATCGCCAGCAGCAGCGGCGTGAAGGCAAACGGAAGTGCGAAGCCGAGCGCCGGTGCCAGCCAGAGCGGTGCCGTGTCGGGCAGCCACCACGATGCGAGCACAGCGCCGCCCGCCACGGTGATCAGCAACGTCCAGCGCAGGTGATGGGCGAGTGTCATGCGTGCGCCAGCGCGTCGCGGTCGATGTCGACCCGATCCCACCAACGGCGCGAGAACGCGTGGCGCTGAAACCCGAGCAGCCAGGGTTGCACGAGATCGTTCTGGATGCGATGCGAATGAAATTTGTACGGCACGTAGGCGGCGAGCAGTCGGTTGGCTTCGTTCAACAGCGCCATCCGCTCAGGCCCGTCGGGGAGCACGCGGCTTTGTTCGTACAGGCGATCGTAGGCGGGCAGTGCAAAGCGCGCATCGTTGGTCTGCTCGCGATTGCCGCTGTAGGCAAATCCGAAGAACAGATCGCTGTCCGGTCCCAGCGCCTCCCAGCCGAAACCCCACATCATCAGCTTGCCGGCGAGCGACTGTTTCAGCAGCTCCGGCCACTGCGCGACCCGAAACGCGATCTTGATGCCGATCGGATCGAGATAGCGCTTCCACAGTTCGTTCTGCTTGCGATCCAGCTGCGAGCTGCTGGCCGCCATTTCGAGCGTCAGCGGCGACCCATCCGGGTGTTCGCGCCAGCCGTCGCCGTTGCGGTCGAGGTAGCCGTAGGTGTCGAGCAGCGCCTTGGCGCGCGCGCGATTGAATTCCGACAGCGGCGAGCGGCGACCCGGATCGAATCCGAACGTGCCCGGCACGAACGGCGACTGGGCGACAATGGCATTGCCCTGGTACATCAGCTGCGCGTACTCGCGTTCGTCGAACGCGAGCGACACCGCGCGCCGCAGCGCCACCTTCTCCGGGGTGTAGCCGCCGACCACCGGGTGCTCCATGTTGAAGTACGACAGCGTGACGTCCGCGAGCGTCGTACGCGTCAGGCGCACGCCGCGCCGCGCGAGGTGCGGTGCGAGCCTGCCGCCCGGCGCGGCGAGATTGCCGAAATCGGTGGGCACCGCGAGCACGTCGAGCTTGCCCTGCTGGAAGGCGAGCCAGCGCGGCTGACTTTCTTCGACAATCGTGACTTCGACCCGATCGATCATCGGCATCGATCGCCCGCGCAGTCGTTGCACCTGCGCGGCGAGCATCGCGTCGCCGTCCGCCGCTTCGAAGTCGAAGCGCTCGCCGCGGTAGTTGGCGTTTCGTTCGAGCACGATGCGTGACGAGCGGCGCCACTGCACGACGCGAAAGGGACCGGTACCGACCGGGTGTTCGACGATGGCCTCGCCATAGGATTCGACGACCTCGCGCGCCACGGCACCCATCGGTTGCGCCGGCGTGAGCGTGTAGATGAAGCGCGGGTTCGGTGCGGCCATCCGGATCTGCAGCGTGAATCGGTCGAGCGCGCGCAGGCCTTCAATGTCGCGGTCGTAGTCGAACGGCTGGCCGGCGAGCGCGCGCTTGCGCAGTTCGCCGAGTCCGATGATCCCCGCGCCTTCAAGCAGATACAGGTTCTGGCTCTTCCAGCGCGGATCGAAAATGCGCTTCCACGAGTACACGTAGTCGTGCGCGGTCAGTTCGCGTTTCTGGCCCTTGAAGGCCGGATCGTCGGCGAAATAGATGCCGGGCCGGATCCGCAGCGCGACGGTGCGAAAGTCGCTGCTCATTTCCGGCATCGACGCCGCGGTGTTCGGGCGCAGGCGCACCGGGCGCGCGAGGTAGTCGTACTCCAGCGGCGCGTCGAACACGTGCGCGTTGATCGTGGCGGAGTACAGGTCCTGCGACTGCACCGGGTCGAAACCCGTTTCGGCGACCGGGAAGGCGACCCGCAGGGTTTTGATCGCAGCGGCCGGTTTGTCCTGCGCAGCGGCGCGGATCGACCAGGGCGCGAAAGCGGTCGCGGCCAACAGCGTCCGGCGACGGATCAATGGCATCGGCTCACGTCGGGCGGCGTGCGTCCGGATCGATGTCGATCCATTTGAAGAAGTCGCGCGCGAACGGATGGCGCCGATAGCCGATCAGCCATGGGTGCGAGACATCGTTGGTATAGCGGTGGCCGTGAACCTTGTACGGCATGTAGGCGACGAAGATACGCTTCATCTCGCGAATCAGGGCGTTGCGTTCCGGTCCGTCGGGAAGCTGCCTTTGCCGGTCGTAGAGCCGGTCGTATTCGGGCAATTTGAAGTGCGCGAAGTTCGAGCCGCCGATGGCACGGCTGGCGCCGAACGCGAGGAAGTCGTCCGGGTCGGCCGCCGTGGCGGTGTTGCCGAGCTGCCACATCATCAACCTGCCGGCCCGCGCCGCCTTCAGATTCTCGGGCCACTGGTTGACTTTGAAATCGACGCGAATCTGCAGCCGATCCAGCTGGCGCTTCCAGATCTCATTGAAGGCGCGGTCGCTCTGGCTCGACTGGGTGGCAAACTCCAGCAGGAGCGCCGAACCATCCGGCTGCTCGCGCCAGCCGTCGCCGTTGCGATCGACATAGCCGAAGGTGTCGAGCAGGGCGCGCGCGCGCGCGCGATCGAACTGGCTCATTTCACTGACGAACGCGGGGTCGTAGCCCGAGGTGAGCGGCGGCACCTGCGACTGCGCGGGGATCGCAGCGCCGCGGCGCAGGAGCCGAATCTCCTCGTCGACGTCGTAGCCAAGGGCGATCGCGCGCCGAAGCGCGATTCTTTCCGGCGAGTAACCACCGACCACCGGATCGTCCATGTTGAAGTACGTGATGGTCACGTCCGGATTGATCACGCGTTCCAGCTTGATGCCGCGTCGCGCCAGCGCGGGCGCGATTCGTCCATTGGGTGCCGCCACGTTGATGAACTCGAGTGGCACGTTGACGGTGTCCTGCTGGCCGTTGAGGAAGGCGAGCCAGCGCGGCTGGCTTTCCTCGATGATGGCCAGTTCAACCCGATCGATCATCGGCAGCCTGCGGCCCTTGAGCTTGGCCAGTATCGACTGCCCGTGCGCGTCGTCCGCGGCCGGTTGCGCGTCGTAGAACTCCTCGCGGTACGTCGGGTTGCGCTCGAGCACGATGCGGGAGGAGTGCTTCCACTGCACCAGGCGAAACGGCCCGGTGCCGACCGGCTTGCCCATGATCTCGTCGGCGTACGCTTCGACCACTTCGCGCGCCACGCCGGCGAACGGACGGGAGTCGGCGAATTGTTCGTAGAAGCGTGGGCTCGACTCGGCCAGCCTGACCTGGAAGGTGTACCGATCGAGTGCACGGACGCCCTCGATGGGCGTGCCGTAGTCGAACTTGCCGCTCGCCTGGGCCTGCGTGCGCAGGTCCGCGAGGCCCAGAATCTTGGCGCTTTCGATCGTCGGGTAGATCGGGCACTTCCAGCGTGGGTCGGCGATGCGCTTCAGCTGATAGACGTAGTCAGCCGCGATCAGCTCGCGCGGTTGACCTTTGAACACCGGGTCGTCCTGAAAGAAGATGCCGGGCCGGATGCGAACCGTGAACGTGCGGAAATCACTGGAGATCTCCGGCATCGCCGCCGCCGTGCGGGGTCTGAGCACCGCCGGGCGCGCCAGATAGTCGTATTGCAGCGGCGGCTCGAAGATGTTCGACACCACGTAGGCGGAGTACAGGTCGTTGATCTGGGCCGGATCGAATCCGGTCTCCGCGGCGTTGAAGGCCCAGCGGAAGATCTTCGTCGTCGCCGCGTTCGCGGCAACCGCCTCGCAATCAAGTGCTCCGGATACGCCGAGTGCGCCCGCGGCGCGCAGGAATTCGCGCCTGCTCACCGGCTCGCCTGCGCCTGCGCATCGGCGTCCAAGTCGACGTAGCGCCACCACTCCTGCCAACAGGGGGGGCTGCGATAACCGTGCCGCCAGGGATGCGCGCGATCGGTCAGGATGCGATGCACGCCGTTCTTGTAGGGCGCGTAGGCGAGGAGGATGCGCTTCGCCTCGCGCAAAAGCTTCAACCGCTCGGGGCCGTCTTCGATATCGTTCATGCGGCTGAAGATGCGGTCGAACTCGTCGTTCTTCAACCGCGCCAGATTCTGGCCACCGAGGTGCCGGCTGAAGCCCCGCATCAGTGCGCCCTGACCATCGGCAGATCCGGCCGCCGAGCCGACCCGCCAGGAAACGTACTTGTGGGCGCGGACGTTCTTCAGATTCTGCGGCCACTGCGCCGGCTTGAACCCGGTGCGGACACCGAGCGCGGTCATGTCCCTGCGCATCAGTTCGTCGAGCCGCCGAGACGTCTGGTCCGGCTGGGTTGCGATTTCCAGTACCAGCGGCGAGCCGTCCGGCAGCTCGCGCCAGCCGTCGCCGTCCTTGTCGACGTAGCCGAACGTATCGAGCAGGGCCCTGGCGCGCGCCAGGTCGTACGCGCCGGCTTCGCTGCGCAACAGCGGGTCGTAGCCATAGGTATTGGGCACGAGCGGCGAGTGGGCGGGGATCGCCTGTCCCTTGCGCTCGGGTCGGATCTGCTGGTCCGTGTTGCTCGCCAGGCTCGGTGCGCGCCGCAACGCCACCTTGTCCGGCGTGTGGCCGCCGGTCACCGGGGGGTCCATGATGAACACGGCGAGCGTGATGTCGGAGGCGAGCACGCGATACATCTGCACGCCCTGGCGGGCAAGATTCGGTGCCAGCTTGTTGTTGGGAATGGCGAGATTGACGAGCTCCTCGGGCAGCCGCTCGATCATGTCGTGTTGCCTCTGCAGGAACGCAAGCCGGCGCGGCTGCTGCTCCTCGACGATCGAGATCTCGACGCGGCCGATCATCGGCAGCCGCCGGCCCTTGAATTTCGCCCGCATGGCCCGGCCTTGCACGTCGTCGGCGTTCGGCTCGGCATCGTGGTTCAGTTCGCGAAAATTCCCGTTGCGCTCCAGCACGATCGGCGACGAGCGCCGCCGGCGGCCGAGGCGAAACGCTCCGGTGCCGAGCGGCTTGTCCATGATCCTGTCGCCATAGGCTTCAACCACCGCGCGCGCGGCCGCACCGTCCAGATCGCCACCGGCGAGCGTCTGCGCGAAGCGCGGGCGCGGCTCGGCGAACCTGAACTGGATCGTGTCGCGGTCGAGCGCGCGCATGCCCTCCACCGGTGTGTCGTAGTCAAAGGCGGTCTCGTTCTTCAGCGCCACTTCGCGCAGTTCATCGACGCCGGGCATCTTCAGGTCGTTCGGCGACGCATAGGCGGGCGCCTTCCAGCGCGGATCGAAGAACCGCCTGAGCGAACAGACATAGTCCTCGGCGACCAGTTCGCGCTTCGTGCCGTTGAAGACCGGGTCGTCGGCGAAGCAGATGCCGGGACGCACGCGAATCGTCCGGCGCTTGACGTCGTTCGAGGCCTGCGGCATGGCCGCCGCGGTGCCGGGTTTGATCTTGAACGGCCGTGCCAGGTGGTCGTAGCGATACCGACCGTCGAAGATGTGCGCGGTCACGATGCGCGAATACAAATCGGTGACCTGCGCCGGATCGAAGCCGGTTTCCGCGACGCGTAACGCGTGGCGCAGCACCTTGGGCCGCGCGCCCGCGGCCGGCTGCGCTGGCGTCGCGGTGCCGGCGGCGGCCGGCCACGCGAGCAGCGATTGCATCAATGCGCCTCTGGAGCGCGAAACCTTGGCCATCGTCAGGCAGTCGTTGCCGGGAAAGTAGAGTTGATTGCGGCGTGCGCATCGGCATAATGCCGGCCTTCGTTGGCCAAACCAAGCGCCGCGGGTCAGCAGTCGCCACCGCAGAGCAACAGCACGCGAAGCTCGACCAAGCAGACAACGTGGCCGCCTACATCGTACGCAGACTGTGGCAGATGATTCCGACGCTTGCCGGCGTCATCCTGCTGGTCTTCTTTCTGTTCAAGTTCTTCGGCGGCGATCCGGCCGAGATTCTCGGTGGACTCCTGGCCACGCCCGAGCAGATCCAGGCGATCCGGCAGCAACTGGGGCTGAACGATCCCTGGTACGTGCAGCTGTGGATCTTCGTCAAGGCGATCTTCAGCTTCAGCTGGGGCAACTCCTGGGCCACGAGCGAGGCGGTCAGCAACATCTTTGCCACACGATTGCCGGCCACGCTCACCGTGATGATTCCGATCCTGATCTTCGACGTCGTGCTCGGCGTGACGGCGGCGATGGCGGTCGCTTACGTGCGCGGTTCGCTCACCGACCGCATGATCATGGTGATCACCACCGTGATGCTGTCGATCTCGTTTCTCGTCTACATCATCATCGGCCAGTGGCTGTTCGGTTTTCTTCTCGGCTGGTTTCCCGTGCAGGGCTGGACCGACAGTTACTGGACCAACCTGACGACCTACGCGGTGCTGCCGGTGATGCTGGCGGTGTTCGTCGGGCTCGCACCGCAGACGCGGCTGTACCGCAGTTTCTTTCTCGATGAACTCGGCCACGACTACGTGCGCACGGCACGCGCCAAGGGCGTGAGCGAAAACAAGATCCTGTTCAAGCACGTGCTGCGCAATGCGTTGATCCCGGTGCTCACCAACGTGTCGGTGCAGTTGCCGGGAATCTTCATTGGCTCGTTCCTGATCGAAACCTTCTTCTCGATCCCGGGGCTGGGGCGCGAGGTGCTGCTGGCGGTCAATCGCAGCGACTATCCGGTGATCCAGGCGGTCACCGTGTACCTGGCGGTGCTGACGATGTTCATCAACCTCATCGCCGACATCCTGTACAAGGCGGTCGACCCGCGCGTGGTGCTGAAGTGAGTCGCCCGCGGTGAGCGCCGTCGCGCATTACCCGATCGCCGAGCCCGAGCGCTCGGAGGGCGTGTGGATCGCCGCCGGGCGCCGCCTGCGCAACGATCGCGTCGGCATGGTGTCGCTCGCCATCGTGATCGCCTTCCTGCTGCTGATCCTCGGATCGGCGCTGGGCTTCGTGGCGCAGGACTGGCAGAAGGAAGTCGGCGTGCCGAATGCGCCGCCGACCTTTGCTGGGCCGGCGCCGAAGGACACGGGCGCCGACCCGTTGGCGATCGTGATGAAGGAGGCCAAGCCGGTCGATCTTTCGGATATCGATCCGCTGGCGCCGAAGTACAAGGAGTGGGCCGAACGCGCGGCGAAGATCCAGATCACCGAGACACCCAAGGCGGAGACGCTGGCGTTCGGCGCCGATCGACTCGGCCGCGACGTTCTTTCCAAGGCGATCAAGGGGGCGGAGATTTCGATCTTCGTCGGCGTGTTCGCGGCGGTGCTGGCGACCTTGATCGGCACGATGCTGGGTGCGCTCGCCGGCTACGCCGGCGGCCGGATCGGCGACTTTCTCGAGTGGGTCTACAACGTCTTTACTTCCGTACCGGACATCCTGCTGATCTTTGCGTTCGCGGCGGTGTTCGGGCGCGGCATCGGCACCGTCGTGCTGATCCTGGGACTCGCGGGCTGGACCGGCATGTACCGGCAGGTGCGCGCCGAGTACATCAAGCACCGCACGCGCGAGTATGTGCGCGCGGCCGAGGCGATCGGCGTGACCCATGTGGCACGCATGTTCGTGCACATCCTGCCGAACGTGAGCCACGTCGTGCTGGTGCGGATGTCGCTGCTGGTGGTGGGCTTCATCAAGGCCGAGGTGATCCTGTCGTTCCTGGGGCTGGGCGTGCCGGTGGACCAGGTTTCATGGGGCACGATGCTGTCCGAGGCGCAGTCCGAACTCGTGCTCGGCTACTGGTGGCAACTCGCGGCGGCGACGATCTTCATGGCGCTCTTCGTCACCGCGTTCTCGCTGCTCACCGATGCGCTGCGCGACGCGCTCGATCCGAAACTGCGATGAGCACGCCCGACCTCATTGCGGTGCGCGACCTGCGCGTGTCCTTCCGGCTGGGCAAGACCCGCATCGTCGATGCGGTCAAGGGCTTGAGCTTTGAAGTGCCGGAAAACGCCACCGTCGCACTCGTCGGCGAGTCCGGCTCGGGCAAGAGCGTCTCGGCGATGTCGATCGTGCGCCTGCTGCCGGACAACGCGATCGTCGGCGCAGCGAGCCGCGTGGAGTTCGGCGGGCGCAACCTGCTGACCGAGCCGGTCGATGTGTTGCGCCGGATCCGCGGCAAGGACATCAGCGTCGTGTTTCAGGAGCCGATGACGTCGCTCAATCCGGTGTTCACCGTCGGCGACCAGATCGCCGAGGTGCTGCGGCTGCACATGGGCCTCACGCGCCAGCAGGCGAACGACCGGGTGATCGAAGTGCTGACCGAGGTCGGCATTCCGGAGGCGAAGGCGCGCGTCGACGCCTATCCGCACGAACTGTCGGGCGGCCAGCAGCAGCGGGTGATGATTGCGATGGCGATCGCCTGCGAACCGAAGCTGCTGATCGCCGACGAGCCGACCACGGCGCTCGATGTGACGGTGCAGCGGCAGATCCTCGAACTGATTGCCAATCTGCAGGACAAGCGCCGCATGTCGGTGCTTTTCATCAGCCACGATCTCGGTGTGGTCGGAGAGATTGCCGATCAGGTCGTCGTGATGCGCGACGGCGTGGTGCGCGAGGCGGGCGGCGTGGACCGGATCTTCACCGCGCCGCAGGATGCGTACACGAAGGCCTTGCTGATGTGCCGGCCGCGGCTCGACGTGCGGCCGAAGCGGCTGCCGGTGATCGATGACTTCATGCGCGGCGGTGGCCAACCGATCGCGGTCACCGAATCACGCGTCGCGCGTGCCGCGGAACCGAAGCCGCTGCTCGACGCCCGGGGCCTGCGCAAGGAATACCGATTGAAGACGGGGTTCTTCGCACGCAAGACGATCGAGGCGGTGAAGGAAGCCTCATTCACGCTGTCGCGCGGCCGCACGCTCGGCGTGGTGGGTGAATCGGGGTCGGGCAAGACGACCATCGGGATGCTGCTGATGCGCCTCATCGACGCCACCGGTGGCCAGGTGTTCTACGACGGCACCGATCTGCTCGCGCTCTCGGATGCGGAAATGATGGCGTACCGGCGCCGCATCCAGATCATCTTTCAGAATCCGTACGCGTCGCTGAATCCGCGCTTCACCGTCGGCCAGATCCTGACCGAGCCGATGAAGATCCACGGCATAGGCACGAGCGACGACGATCGCTTCTCGATGGCGGCGGCGTTGGCCCAGCGCGTGGGGCTGGCAGCCGACAGCGTGCACAAGTATCCGCACGAGTTTTCCGGCGGGCAGCGCCAGCGCATCGCGATCGCGCGCTGCCTGTCGATGAAGCCCGAGGTACTGATCTGCGACGAATCGGTGTCGGCGCTCGACGTGTCGGTGCAGGCCACCGTGCTCAACCTGCTGCTCGACCTGCAGGACGAGTTCGGCATCAGCTATGTCTTCATCAGCCACGATCTCGCGGTGGTGAAGTACATGGCCGACGACATTCTTGTGATGAGCGAGGGCGCGATCGTCGAGCGCGGGAGCGCCGAAGCGATCTACGAAAGCCCGCGGCACGATTACACGAAGAAACTGCTCAGCTCGATTCCGCGCGGTTACCAGTCGCGTCCGTAGCTCAGCCCGGCGCGCAGCAGTGGGCGCAGCGCGAACAGCCCGAGAACCGGCCCAAGCGCCAGCCACGGCAGAAGCATCGCCAGCGGCATGCGGGTGGCGGCACCGGCGAAGATCTGGATGCTGACGATCGTGATCGCAAAGCCGATGCAGTTGACGAAGGTAAGCACACTGCCGACCGCATCGCGCGGCGCGTTGAGGGCGGTGAGCGATGAGAACTGCGGCGAGTCGCCCACGACGGTGACGCCCCAGATGACGAGCCAGGCCCAGAAGAGCGGCAACGGTGCGTCGAGCAGAAGAGGTGCCAGCAAACAGCAGGCGCCGCTGGTGGCGAGCTGAGCGGCGGCCACCCGCGCGCTGCCATGCCAGCGTGCCAGCCAGCCGCCGCCGGCGCAACCGACGGCGCCCGTCGCAATGATCCAGAACGTCGCCGCGGAAACCTGCGCCGAATCGATGCGCGTGGCGACGATCAGCGGCATGAGCGCCCAGACGACGTACAGTTCCCACATGTGGCCGAAGTAGCCGAAAGCCGAAGCGCGCACCTTGGGGTCTTGCCAGATCACGGACAGTGCGGCGGGGCGGATGCGAGCCGCGCGCGGCAGTCGGGGAGAATCAGGAACGAGCAGATACAGCATGAGGCCGCCGCCGGTTGCGATCAGCGACACCGCCAGCATCACCTCTTGCCACGACCAATCGGCACCCAGTGCGCGCAGCCCGTGCGGCATCGCCGTGCCGATCACGAGCGCCGCGATCAGCAGGCCGAGTGCCGCGCCCAGACCGCGCGTGTACCACGCGGCGGCGATCTTCATGCCGACCGGATAGATGCCGGCGAGGAAGAACCCGGTCGCGAACCGCAGCAGCAGCAGGGCCGCGTAGTGCGGCGCCAGGGCGATGGCCAGGGCATTGAAGAACGCGCCGGCGAGTGCGCACAGCAGGAACACGAGGCGGGGCGAAAACCGGTCGGCGATCGTCAGGAGCGCAAAGACGAGGGTGCCGGCGATGAAGCCGAACTGCACCGCGGAGGTCAGCGCACCCAGTGCGGTCGCCGGCAGCGCGGCCGCCTGCTGCAGATCGGGCAGCACGGCGTTGACCGCGAACCACAGCGAGGTGCCCGCGAGCTGGGCCCCGACAATGGTCGGCAGCACGCGACGCGGAACCCGCAACTCGGAGCCGGCTGGCGACGACATGGACCGCGACTGTAGTCGCGCGCTGGCCGTCAGTCGAGCGCGGGGGCGCTGGCGTGCGTCAGATCGGCGGCCAGTTGCTGTGTCATCCGGTTGACGATGCCGTAGATCGACAGCTGAGGGTTGGCGCCGATCGACGTCGGGAAGATCGAGCCATCGTGCACCGACAGGTTCTCGATCTGGAAATGCCGCCCGCGCGCATCGACCGCGCCGTTGCGCGGGCTCGCCGCCATGCCGCAGCCGCCCATCACGTGCGCGCTGACCACGCGCGTCAACAGGGGTTTCATGGGCAGTTGCGCGATCGCCTGTTTCGCGTCGGCGAAGTTCGTGTAGCCGCCGGCGAGCTCATGCAACGGGTAGACGGCCTTGGCGTGGGCGGCGAACTGGATCTGCGCCATCACGGCCAGTGCGCGCCGCGCCGCCTCCCAGATTGGCGCATTCAACGGATAGTCGAGCACCGGGCTGCCGTCGCGCCGCAGCTCGACGCGGCCGCCCCGGCTTTCCGGATGGAAACCGTCGCGCAACAGCGCCAGGGTCACCTGCGCGCGCGTGAAGTCCTTCATCAGTTGCGCATGGGCGTTGCCGAAGCCGTGCAGCGTCGATGCGAACAGCACCGGATGCAGTGGCGCCGACTCGAGCTTGAAGCCGAGCGGCCCGTCGATCGCATCGGTTTGCAGGAAGTGGTCGGAGTACACACTTTGTGGCGCACCGGCGAAGCCGTCGACTTGACCTTCGAACAGCGCCGCCGAAACGAGCGTCGGGTGCAGGAAAGTGCGCCTGCCGAGCAGCGCGTACGGATCGGGTGTGCCCGATCGCAAGAGCAGTCCGGGCGAGTTGATCGCACCGCCCGCGGCGACGTAGTGGCGGGCGCGGATCTGGATCGCGGTGCCGCTTTCCGTCAGGCCATCGGCACGCAGCGCGGCACACATGAGCAGCGTCACCCGATCGCCGTCGAATTCGAAGCGCTGCGCACGCAGCCGCGTGTAGAGCTGCGCGCCACGCTCGAGCGCGGCGGGAATGGTCGTGACCAGCATCGACTGTTTGGCATTGACCGGGCAGCCCATGCCGCAGTACCCGAGGTCCCAGCAGCCACGCACATTGCGCGCAATCGTGCGGATCGGTATGCCGAGCGCCGCGCCCCCGCGCTTCAGGATGGCGTTGTTTTCGTTGGGAGCCGCTGCCCAGGTGGCGACGTTGAAGCGGCTTTCGACCTGGGCGAAGTAGGCCGAAAGCGCTTCGACCGTGTAGTCGTGCAGGCCGAATCGTTCGCGCCAATAGGCAAGCGTCGCCGGCGGTGTGCGAAAGCTCGAGGTCCAGTTGACCGTGGTCGAGCCGCCGACCGCGCGGCCTTGCAGGATGTTGATCGCCTTGTCCTTGGTCTTGCGCGCCGCGGATTCCCAGTAGAGGTTGGGATACGCATCGGCCTCGCGCATCTTGAAATCGCGCGAACTCTTGAGCGGCCCTTCCTCGACCAGAATGACGTTCAGTCCCGCCTTGCTCAGCAGGTCCGCGCTGACGCCGCCGCCGGCGCCGGCGCCGATCACGACCACGTCGCACTCGAGGGTGAGCGGCGTGGTGAGCGGCGCGGGGAGCGTCGCGGCGTCGACCACTTTCCAGCCGCGCGCAAGCCCCGCGGCGATCGGATCGGCGATCGGGGGCGGGATCTCTTCGTTCATAGGCTGATCGGGCCCGGATAGCCGAGCGCTGCCCAGGTCGAGGCTTCGGCGTAATAAGGGCCCAGCACAAGGTCGTGCAGTGCGTGGTAGCCGACCTGGAACAGATCGAATGAGTGGGTGCGCCATCGCTGCAGAAACGCACCGACCTGCTCGATGCTGGCGTCCTCCCAGCGATCGACGCCGGCGAGCCAGCGTCCCGGCGCCGACGCGAGCAGCGCGAAGAGCTCGCCGAGCTCGATTCGCGTCGGCAGGGGCAGCCCGGCAATGGTTGCCAGCGTTTGTTGCAGGCCGCTGTCGAGCGCACGTGCGCGCGCGCGGGCATCGGTGGGCAATGCGCCCGCCAGCAGGGCCGGCATCACGCCGCGCAGAACGATCCTGGTTTCTTCGTTGGTCGCGGCGTCACGCGCCGTGCGCCTGAGAAAATATGCCGCGCCACCGGCCGCGGCGAGCGCGGCACTGCCGATCAGGCCGACCTTCAGGATCGTTCGTCGCTTCATGTCAAGACGATGCGCGATTGCCTCACGTATTGTCACGTTGCATTCTAGGAAGCCGCCGTAGAACAGCTCGTCTAAACCGGGCCGCAATGATCGAAGCCGGTTCATCCAGGCAACGCCTCGCCGCCGCTTTGACGCGGGTCATCGAATTGCGTCGCCAGCTCGGAGCCGACTCGGAGCTGCGCGACCGGTGGCGAGCCGTCAAGCGCTGGCAGGCCGAGCGCCTGCGCCGCACGTATCCGGATCTGCTGGCCACGCCTCGCTTTGCGCCGGCGTGCGAATTCTTCCTGTCCGAACTGTACGGCGCGAAGGATTTCGTGCAGCGCGATCAGGAGGCGCTGCGCGTCGTCCCCAGGCTGGCCGGCATGCTGCCGGAGCGTGCCGTGCAGACCATGGCGCTCGCGGTCGAACTCGACGAGTTATCCGAGGAACTCGATGCGCGCGTGGCGCGCCATGTCTCCACGCCGATTGACGAGGCGCGCTATGCGAGCGCCTATTGCGCGGCCGGCACGCGCGCCGAGCGTGAACATCAGATCGATACCATCGATCGAATCGGCCGCTCGCTGGAAAGGCTGGCGCGCATTCCGCTGCTGGCGCCGATGCTGCACATGATGCGTGCGCCCGCGGAGGCGGCAGGTCTTGGGCACCTGCATCACTTTCTGCAGACGGGCTTCGACGCTTTCAAAGCGATGGGTGCGGCAGGCGAGTTCCTCGACACGATTCGGCGCCGGGAAGACGAGCTGATGGTGTCGTTGTTCGAACGCGGGAAGGTCCGCATACCTACCGTGGCCGATCGCACGTGACGCGCGTGCCGAGCCATCGATCGTGCAGCAGCTGCCGATGCGGAGGCAGGCGACCGACCGACAGCATGGCGATGAATCCGACCGCGAGCGCCACCGCGTCCCACCCGGCGGCTGCTGGAAACAGCGCGACGAACAGCAGCCCGGGAAGGAAGAGCGTCCACGCGAGCAGGTAACGCAGGATGGCGGTGCGCGGCGACAGCCTGCGGCCATCGCGGTCGGCGAGCCGCAGACGCCACGCCTTCATCGCCAGGGTCTGACCGCTGCGGGTCCAGCTGGAAACGAAGTACGCACCGATGGCAACGAACAGGACCGCCTGCAGGAGCCAGCGCTGATGCGCGGCGAGCGGATAGGTCCAGCGCAGCGACGCGAGCAAGGCATAGCCGACGATGAACGTGACGCCGAACAGCAGGACGGCTTCGTAGATCATCACCGCCAGCCGAACGAGAAGCCCCGGAACCTGGGCCGGCTCGGACGGATCGGCCGCGGACCGAAACATGGATTCAGTCTAGCGACGTGGCCGGACGGGCTATTTCGATTCGGCCTTTTTCTGTTCCGCGGCGCGCCGGCTTTCGCGGACCGACGGCGGTGCCGTCGCGCTTGGCGTCGCGGCCTTGTCCGACAGCTCTCGCTTGCGCTCGGCCGGCAGGTCCTGGTATTGCTGGATCAGCGCTTGGCGCTGATCGAACGGCAGTTCGTAGGCTTTGCGGAAGTTTTCCCGCACGTTGCGGCGCTGCTCCGGCGAAAGCTTGACGAACTCGGCCATGCGTTGATGCATGCGTGTCTTGCCGTCCGGAGACAACTGCGGGTATTTCTTTGCGACCTCGAGCCACTTCTGCTTGCGGTCGCGATCGAACGTATCCCAATCGGGGGCCAGTGGCGCCAGTGCTTCCTTCTGCGGCCCGGTCAAGTCTTTCCATGCAGGCTTGGGAACCTTTGAAGGTGTCGCGGCCGCCTTGCCGGCGCCCGGAGATGCCTGCGCATCGGCCGGGGCGAAAAGCACCGTGGCCGCAACAGCGGCCACGGCGATGCAGAGGCGAACTGCGTCGAACATCGCCGTCAATCGGGGCATCCTACTCGGCGCTTTCGCGGCTATTCAGCAGGACACCGAATCCCGGCTCGGCGAAGGTGTCGATGGGACTTTCATCGAGCAACACGGCGAAATCGAGATCGGCCAGATGCTCGATCATCTGGGTCCGCTGCCACTGATAGATGCCGACGAACCCGATCACCAATACGGCAATCGGCGCCGCCAGCCGGGCACGATGCAGCCAGCCCCAGGAACCGGCCGGCGCGTTGCCGCTCGCCGCCCCTGCGGCGGCGGTCTGTAGGGACGGGACCCAAACAGGCGCCTCAACGCCGGCCCGATGGCGCGCCAGTGCCCGACCGCGCGCCTGCTCCAGCCGATAGGCGGTCTTGTAGTCGAGACGCTCCGCGCCCTCGTTCAGGGCCTGGCGGATGCGATAAGCGAATTCATTCTCATTCATAGCGTAATACCCCGCTCCCGCAACGCGCGTGCCAGGGTGTGCGTGGCACGCGAACAATGGGTTTTTACACTGCCTTCGGAGCATCCCATGGCCGCGGCCGTTTCTGCAACATCGAAATCTTCCCAGTAACGCAGCAGAAACGCCTCTCGTTGACGCGCCGGCAGTTTGGCGACCTCTTCCTCGATGATGCCGATGACCTGGGCCCGTGAAACCTCATCGGCCGCGCTTTCGGCCCCCGCAGAGCCGGTCAGTGCCTCGAGGGTTTCGAGCGGGTCGGCATCTTCGTCATCGCCAGGCGCCAGGGCCGAGAACAGCGTCGTCCAGGTCGAACGGACCTTCTGGCGGCGGAAGAAGTCGTGGATCGTGTTCTGCAGGATGCGCGTGAACAGCGGCGGCAGCTCGGCCGCGGGCCGGTCGCCGTAGTTCTCGGAGAGCTTGATCATCGCGTCCTGGACGATGTCCAGGGCATGATCGTCGTCGCGGACGGCAAAAGCGGCCTGTTTGAAGGCGCGGCGTTCGACGCTGGCGAGGAATTCGGAGAGTTCTTCTCGAGTGGCCATCCACGAGTGCCGTACACGACGCGCTGCGCGACAGCGGTCCGGTGAGGGCGGCGCGGAATCCTATCAGAGCATCAAGGCAGTCCCGCGACCGGGTGCACGAGGCATTCGATCTGAGCACGGCAGGCGCCCGCGATTTGCCCAATCTGGTGCGCTGCAGTATTGTTTCACGTTCTTGCATCACAAGAGTTGGCTCGGTCTCAGACATCTCAGCCCAGCGCGCAGTGCCGCACCCTCCGTCACGAGCGGACAAGGAACGGCATCCAATCAATTTCCAGCAGGACCTTGAGAGGAGAAAGGCAATGCAGTCAGTCAGCGCGGAAATGCGCACGGAGACTCGTCCCGCGGCCACGGCCGCGTTGTTGACCGGTGCCGAAATCGTCGTCCGCTGCTTGCAGGAAGAAGGCGTCGAGCACGTCTTCGGCTACCCCGGCGGCGCGGTCCTGTACATCTACGACGAGATCTTCAAGCAGGACAAGTTCCAGCACATCCTGGTGCGTCACGAGCAGGCGGCCGTGCACGCGGCCGACGCGTATTCGCGTTCGAGCCGGCGCATCGGCGTGGCGCTCGTCACCAGCGGACCGGGCGTGACCAACGCGGTGACCGGCATTGCGACCGCCTACATGGATTCGATCCCGATGGTGATCGTCACCGGGCAGGTGCCGTCGCACGCCATCGGCCAGGACGCGTTCCAGGAATGCGACACGGTCGGCATCACGCGGCCGTGCGTCAAGCACAACTTCCTCGTCAAGGATGTGCGCGACCTGGCGGCGACGATGCGCAAGGCCTTCTTCATCGCCGCCAGCGGGCGCCCGGGGCCGGTGCTGGTCGACATCCCGAAAGACATCACGATCGCGAAATGCGAGTTCAGCTACCCGCGCGATCTGACGATGCGTTCCTACAGCCCCGTGGTCAAAGGGCATCAAGGGCAGATCAAGAAGGCCGTGCAGCTCCTGATGACGGCCGAGCGGCCGATGATCTACACCGGCGGCGGCGTGATCCTGTCCGACTCATCTGAACTGCTCAATCGGCTCGTCAACGTGCTGGGCTACCCGTGCACGAACACGCTGATGGGCCTGGGCGGCTTCAAGGCATCGGACCCGAAGTTCATGGGCATGCTGGGCATGCACGGCACCTACGAGGCCAACATGGCAATGCAGCACTGCGACGTGCTGCTGGCGGTCGGTGCGCGCTTCGACGATCGCGTGATCGGCAATCCGAAGCACTTCGCGCAGAACCCGCGCAAGATCGTCCACATCGACGTCGATCCTTCGTCGATTTCCAAGCGCGTGAGGGTCGACGTTCCGATCGTCGGCGACGTCAGGGAAGTCCTGGCCGAACTGCTGACGCAGATCGAAACATCGGCACTGAAACCGAATGCGCCGGCATTGAAAGCGTGGTGGACGCAGATCAACGACTGGCGCAAGCGGGAGTGCCTCAAGTACGACCGCGCGAGCGAGATCATCAAGCCGCAGTATGTCGTCGAGAAGCTGTGGGAAATCACCCACGGCGATGCGTTCGTGACGTCCGATGTCGGCCAGCACCAGATGTGGGCCGCGCAGTACTACCGCTTCGACAAACCGCGCCGCTGGATCAACAGCGGCGGGCTGGGCACCATGGGTGTCGGGCTGCCCTACGCGATGGGGGTGCAGATGGCCAATCCCGGTGCGCAGATCGCGGTGATCACTGGCGAGGCATCGATCCAGATGTGTATCCAGGAGCTTTCGACCTGCAAGCAGTACCGGTTCACGCCCAAGATCTGCAACCTGAACAACCGCTACCTCGGCATGGTGCGGCAGTGGCAGCAGATCGACTACGGCAGCCGCTACTCGGAGTCATACATCGACGCGTTGCCCGACTTCGTCAAGCTCGCCGAGGCCTACGGACATGTCGGCATGGTGATCGACAAGCCGGCCGATGTGGAGCCGGCCCTGCGGGAAGCGTTCGGCAAGTACAAGGACCGGTTGGTGTTCATGGACTTCATCACGGACCAGACGGAGAACGTGTGGCCGATGGTCAAGGCCGGCAAAGGGCTCACCGAGATGCTTCTGGGCTCGGAGGACCTTTGACATGCGGCACATCATCTCGGTCCTGCTGGAGAACGAACCGGGCGCATTGTCGCGTGTGGTGGGATTGTTTTCGGCGCGCGGCTACAACATCGAAACCCTCACCGTCGCACCCACGGAAGACGCGTCGCTTTCGCGCATGACGATCGTCACCGTCGGCTCGGACGACGTGATCGAGCAGATCACCAAGCATCTGAACCGGCTGATCGAGGTCGTCAAGGTGGTCGACCTGACCGAAGGCGATTTCACCGAGCGCGAACTGATGCTGATCAAGGTGCGCGCCGTCGGCAAGGAACGCGAGGAGATGAAGCGGATGGCCGACATCTTTCGCGGCCGCATCATCGACGTCACCGAACGCACCTACACCATCGAGCTCACCGGCAACACGGACAAGATCGATGCGTTCATCCGCGGTGTCGATCGGGCGTCGATACTCGAGACCGTGCGCACCGGCAGTTCGGGCATTGGCCGCGGAGAAAGGATCCTGCGCGTCTAGGGCGCTGAGCGCCCCGATGCGCATGCGCGCAAGGCAAGCAACGGGGGGCCCGGCTGGCCCCCTCGTGTACCCCCCGGCCGGGATTCGGCTTGATCATTAGCTGAGGAAGACAGATGAAAGTCTATTACGACAAGGACGCGGATCTCTCGCTGGTCAAGGGCAAGAAGGTCGCCATCGTGGGCTACGGCTCGCAGGGACACGCGCACGCCCTTAACCTGAAGGAATCGGGCGTCAAGGTGACCGTGGCAGTGCGCAAGGGCGGGCCCTCCTGGACCAAGGCGGCCAACGCCGGGCTCGACGTCAGGGAGGTGGGCGACGCGGTGAAGGATGCCGACATCGTGATGATCCTGCTGCCCGACGAAAACCACGCCGAGGTCTACCGCGAGTCGATCGAATCCAACATCAAGCGCGGCGCCGCGCTCGCGTTTGCGCACGGTTTCAACATTCACTTCGGTCAGATCCAGCCGCGTGCCGACCTCGACGTGATCATGGTCGCGCCGAAAGCGCCCGGCCACACCGTGCGCTCGACCTACACACAAGGCGGCGGCGTGCCGATGCTGATTGCCGTTCATCAGAACGCCTCGGGCGCGGCGCGGGATATCGCGCTGTCCTACGCGGCGGCAATCGGCGGCGGCAAGGCGGGCGTGATCGAGACCAACTTCCGGGAAGAGACCGAGACCGACCTGTTCGGTGAGCAGACCGTGCTGTGCGGCGGCTGCGTCGAACTGGTCAAGGCCGGGTTCGAAACCCTGGTCGAGGCGGGCTACGCGCCCGAGATGGCGTACTTCGAATGCCTGCACGAACTGAAGCTGATCGTCGACCTGATGTACGAAGGCGGCATCGCGAACATGAATTACTCGATCTCGAACAACGCCGAGTACGGGGAGTATGTGACCGGCCCGGAAATCATCACGGGCGAGACCAAGGCGGCGATGAAGCGCGCGCTGGCGCGCATTCAGACGGGCGAGTACGCCAAGAGCTTTATCCTCGAAAACCGCGCCGGGGCGACCACGCTGCAGGCACGCCGGCGACTGATGGCGGAGCACGAGATCGAGAAGGTGGGCGAGAAGCTCAGAGCGATGATGCCCTGGATCAAGGCGAATCGCCTCGTCGACCGTTCGAAGAACTGAGCGTGCCCGGGGGCCGCATCTGGCGCCGTTTGCTGCGATCGTCCGGTGAGGGGCGAGTGATCCCGACTCGGAATTCGACATGACCCGGGGCCTGTTCCTGCTTGGCGCTGCCCTGGTCGCCTCGGCCGCGGTCGCCCAGCCGCCGCCAGCGCCGCGTTTCGAGGGGACGCTGCTGATCATGACCGGCGCGGCAGAACTCGAGGTGGCGAACGATGAGGCGCTGGTCTCCTTCTACCTCGAAGTGCAGGAGCCCGATCTCGAGCGCGCGCAATCGCAAGTCAATCAGCGTGTCGCCGAAGGCGTGGCGGCGATCAGGCGCGCGGATCCGAAGGCGGTGGTCGAAACATCCGGCTATGGTACCTATCCCGTTTATCAGCCCGGTTCGGGCCGCAAGATCATCGCCTGGCGGGCGCGGCAGGGCGTGAACGTGCGCACCACTGAACTCGCCGGACTGCCGAAGGCAATCGCGGCCGGCCAGCAGCAGCTGGCGCTGGGCGGTCTGGAATTCCGTCTGTCGCGCGCGGCGCGCGAGCGCGTCGAGGGTGAACTGATCCAGCGTGCGATCGCCAACCTGAACGCGCGCGTCGCGGCGGCGGCACAGGCGCTGAACGTCCCGGCATCACGGCAGCGGATCGAGGAAATGAACTTCGGCACGCCAGCCGGCGGGCGTCCGCCGCCCATTCCAATCGCGCGCATGCAGGCGTCCGCAGCCGAGTCGGTCGCCGAGCCGCAACTCGACGCGGGACAATCGACGCAGCAGGTAACGCTGGCCGCCAAGGTCCGGTTCCTGGCACCCTGATCCACGCGCGGGGTAGCGGCTCCGGCGCCCCATCTGCAGTTCGTATCCGTCGCCATCAGCGGCGATGAATGTCGAGGAAGCAGTCATCGCTCAGAGAGGTCCACTTCTATCTGACACTCGAAGATTGCGCGTTTTCACACAAGCTCGGCCGGGCACCGGCATTCGTCGCAGCCACGGAAGACAGACCGAAGCGGACTGTTGAAGCCCCGTCGGTCGCTTCAGTATCGCCGGTCGCCAAGCTCGTTTCGTCGATCGCGGGCCACAGCCACCTGGGATTGCGCAATGTGCATCAATCTGGGTGAACATGGCGTGTGTGCGTGCGATGTGCGTGCCACGGATCAATCCGTGGGCGGGCTGCGCCTGCGGAGGCCCTTGGGCTCGGCACACGATGCCGCCGACCCGGCCGGTGGCTCCGCAGCCGGTTTTCGCTGTTCCATCCGTCTTTGGCCCCGCGCCCGTTCCTCCCGCTCCGGCGTGACCCGCCGCATTGGGCATGGCCACGGTCGCCCCACAAGTCCACGCCGTCGGGCACGAGGCCAAATCCTTGTTCGCGGTCGAGAGCAACGAATTTCCGTCGTCGGCCAAAGCGCAGTCCGAGCCATGTCGCAAAGCTCGGGCAATAGCGGTCGCTCGATCGTGGCGAACGCGCCTGAACACGCCGGCGACGTCGGCCCGAAATGCCGTCTGCGCCCGAGCACGGCGTGGTTCGATCGCGCGTGAGCGAGCCCAGGCTCGGGGTATTGCTTTGTCCCCCCTCTTGCACAAAGAACATGAACGGGACAGTGAATCCGGCGTCACGGTCCAATCGTGTGCTCACGTCGCAGGTACCGAAAAGCGATCGCGCCGCAATGCATGGCGCAGACCAAGCGCTCGGCGCCGAATCCCAGCACGGCAACTATTCGATGCGCTGTGCGTCGCTTACAGATTCTGCACGAACCGGACCATGCGCTGACGCAGCGCCGCGTCGGGCAGCCGGCCGCGCACGGCGCCGAGGTTGTCCGCCATATGCGCGGGGTCAGCGGTCCCGGGGATGACCGCGGTCACTCGTGCGTCGCCCAGCAGGAACTTGAGGAAGAACTGCGCCCAGGTGCGGGCAGCGAATTCGTTCGCCCACTCGGGAAGCTCCTTGCCTCGTACCGCGCGGAAAAGCCGGCCGCGGCCGAAGGGAAGCGCCGTCAGCACCGCGACCTGGGTCTGCGCAGCGAGCGGCAGCAGCCGCTCTTCCACCTCGCGGTTGTCCAGCGAATAATCGAGCTGCACGAAATCGGGCTTCTCTCGTCGCAGCACCGCTTCGACGGCGGCGAAATCGCGGTGAAAAGTCGAGGTGATCCCGACGTAGCGGCAAATACCTTGCGCCTTCCAATCGCGAAATTGAGCCAGTGATTGGTCGCTGTCGCGCACATTGTGCAGTTGCAGCAGGTCGACATAGTCCGCGCGGAGCCGCTCGAGCGAACGCTTCAGCTCGGCCGCGTCCGGCGCGACGAGCTTGGTGGCGAGGAAGACCTTCGCGCGCACGCCGGCCGCAAGGAGCTCGCCGAGCACGCTTTCCGCGCTGCCATACGCCGACGCGGTGTCGATGATCCGGCCGCCGCCCGCGATCAGGGTCTGCACGACCTGACCGAGCGTCGCACGCTTGGCCGAATCGCCGTTGACGTCGAAGACTGCGGCTGTGCCAAGACCGACGGCCGGCAGCCGCTCGCCGCTGCTGGGGATCGCGCGCAGGACGATGTCGCCCGCGTCGGTTTGCGCGAATGCGCGCAGCGGCAACAGCGACGATGCGCCGACGCGCGGGGCGAGGGCCAAGAGCCTGCGCCGCGAGATCACGGGATGATCGGTCATGTCGCTTCCCCTTTCCTTTCCGTATGCAACTGCGCCGCGCGGCGTTCCTGGTTTCGGCCGAGCGCGACCGATAGCGCCATCCAGCCAAAGGCCGCCGGGATGGCGCAGGTGGCGATCGCGCCGAGCTTGAGGCCAACGACTTGCAGGCTGTCGAAGAGCCAGCCGTACAGTGCGTCCGATCCACGGAACACGACGACGTCGATCAGATTCTTCGCCTTGTACTTCTCCTCTCGCGAAACAATGGTGTAGAGCACCTGCCGCGCCGGATTGGCGATGGCGAAGTTCATCGTCCGTTGCACTACCTGCACGAGCAACACCACGATCAAGCCGGGCATCAACGCCAGAAAGGCAAATCCGGCGATATAGATCGCCGGCAGCGCCGCCGCCGCTCGACCGACACCGAAACGCGCGATCAGTCTTCCCGTCGCCAGCGCCTGCGTCGCCAGCGTGAGCACGCTCACCGCCAAATCGATACCGGCGAAGAGACGGGTTTGCGCTGACCGGTCCAGAATGGTCGCGGCGACGATGTGGGCCTGTTCGAAATAAAGGAACGTTCCTCCGAACGAAAGCAGGCTCACCCAGAGGGCGAGCCCGAGAAGGTAGGGCGAGCGCGCGACTTCGACCAGCCCCGCGAAGGCGCTGCCGCCGACGCGCTCGTCGGCCCCTGGCGTGGCATACGAGGCCGCACCGCGCTCGCGCGGTGCGCCGGTTGCCGCTCGCTCGAGGCGGTAGACGCAGAACACCGCGATTTCGAGCAAGACGGCGGCGGCGATCAGAAGATTGACCGGCCCGAGCGGCATGGACAGGGCGATGGTGATGAGCGGGCCGAGCAGCGCGCCCGCCGTGCCGCCCGCGCCAATGAAGCCGAAGAGACGCTTGCCCTGCTCGCTGGTGAAGAGGTCGGCCATGAACGACCAGAACACGGTGACCGCAAAAAGATTGAACACGCTCACCCAAACAAAGAATATTCGCGCCACCTCGACCGGGAAAATGTTCAGCGTCAGCAGCAACCAGAAGATCGCAAGGTTGGCGACGAAGAAGTGGTAGACGATGGGCATGAAGCGGACGCGCGGCAGCCTGGCGACGAGGGCGCCGTAGATTGGTTGCAAGCCGAGCAGCACAATGAAGGTCGCGGTGAACAGCCATGGCAGATTGCCCACACCGCCAGCGATGCCCATCTGATCGCGCAACGGCCGCAACACGTAATAGCCAGCAAGGAGCAAGAAGAAATAGGCGAAGGACCACAAAAGCGCGCCGAGTTCCTGCGGCGTGACGGGAACTACCCGCGCGACCCAGCGATACGTTGTCGACGCGCGGTCTGTCACGGGCCACCTACGGCGCGATCGAGAGCGTCCGCTTGAGTTCCGGTGCGGTCACCTGCTGGCCGTAGCCGGGCGCGCCCATCGCGAATTCGCTCGCTCGCGCCAAGGGCCCCACGATCACCGGATCGAAACCGGCGTCGTGCACCAGGTCAGCGGCCAGTTTGAGTGCGTCGGCATCGTCGCCGGCGATCGGGATGGCCATCCTGGGATCAGGACGGCTCGCTTCGCGCGCCAGAACGCGCGAACCCAGCGTATTGAAAGCACGGACGAGGCGCGTGCCCGGCAGATATTTCTGGGAGGTGATCCCGATGCCGTTGGCCTTGGCTTCGTCGGTGATGGCACCATCGCGACTGGCGACGGCGTTGCAGGCGTCGAGCACCACCTTGCCCTTGAGCGTCGGGGCGAGATCGCGGCCGACCTGCGGCAACGCACCGTACGGCACGGCGACGAAGACGACGTCTCCGAAGGCAGCCGCCTCCTGTGGCATGCCAGCGCGCGCCAGCGGCCCCAGTTCGGCGACCAGGTCCTTCAGTTGGTCCGGATGCCGTGACGAGAACAGCACGGGATGCCCGGCCTTGACCCAGAGCGAACCGACCGTGCCGCCGAGGCGACCCGAACCGATGACGCCGATCTTCAGCTTCGCCGCACCCAAGTCTTGAGCGAAGGCGCACAGGGGCAGCGCGCCGAGCAAGACCGTGCCGGCGCCTGCTTGCAGCAAACCGCGTCGTGTTGCGGCGCGGGCATCATCCTTGGACATCGCGGCCTCCCTGCGCTATGGGACGACGACGGTGCCGTCGTCAGATCGCGCATCGCTGGCCAAGCGCCGACACCATGCGCTTGAGCCTAGCAGAACACGGTGCGGCGAATGTGCTCCTTTGTGACGTGCGGTGAACGGGTTGTGTCACGGCGCGCGGCCCACGCTTGCGTGCCATCGTCGAGCCGGTGGCGCACCGCGATGTGACATCTGAACGCCCGGCAATGCGATGTCGGCGCGGTGCTGCGCGGACCCACTCGTAGAGAAGTCCGCGTCAGCCCATGGGAGCCGTCTCAACCACCGCTTCGCGCCGGCTCGAAGGGCCGGAACGGGTCGCCATGGAGCGATAACCAGGGAGACCCCTCAGCACAGAACCCGCCGGCCCATCGTGGCGGTGTGCCATCGGGCCGGCACACGATGCGGGAGCGCCGACCGTGCATGGTTCGGACCGGTGCATCGGGGTCGAGGGCAGCCATTGCCCGCGGGTCGGGGGCGCGTCGCTTCCCGACGGTTGACGCCTGATGCGCACGCGCTGCCGGGGCAGGTTGCGGACCTCCGATACCATATGGCCTTCGAACTCGAAGATCCCGATCGGTGTCGACCTATCCTCATCCGTGGCTCGCGCGTGAAGGCTGGCCATTCGTTGCCGTCGCGCTGATCGCCGCACTTGCCGTCGCGGCCCTCGCCGGTTTCTGGTGGTCCCTGCCGCTGTGGCTGGCGCTGGTCTTCGTCATCCAGTTCTTCCGCGATCCGCCGCGTGAGATTCCGACACAGGCCAACGCGGTGCTGTCGCCCGCCGACGGCCGCATCGTGAAAGTGGAAAAGGCGCGCGATCCCTACACCGATCGCGACACGCTGCTGATCAGCGTGTTCATGAACGTCTTCAATGTCCACAGCAATCGTGCGCCGGTCGATGGCACGGTCGAGCGAATCGATTATCGCAAGGGCAAGTTCATCAACGCCGATCTCGACAAGGCCTCGACCGAGAACGAACGCAATGCGATGGTGGTGCGCCTCGATGGGGAACGGATCACGGTCGTGCAGGTCGCCGGCCTGATCGCGCGCCGCATCCTGTGCTACGTGAAGGCCGGAGATCGGCTCGCGCGGGGACAGCGCTACGGCTTCATTCGCTTTGGTTCGCGCGTGGATGTCTATCTGCCGCTCAGCGCGCGGCCGCGGGTTGCGGTGGGCGATGTGGTCGCCGCGACTTCCACCATCCTCGCGGAGATCTGAATCGTGCGCTTTCGCCGACGCAAGCCGCGCCCGTTCGGGTTTGCTGTTGTTCCCGGCGCCGGCGACGAAATCGCGCCGATGCGCCGTCGCCGCGGGATCTACCTGTTGCCGAACCTCTTTACCCTCGCGGCACTCTTTGCCGGTTTCTTCGCGATCGTGCAGTCGATGAACCAGCGCTTCGAGTGGGCGGCGATCGCCATCTTCGTTGCCATGGTCCTGGATGGCATGGACGGGCGGGTGGCGCGCCTGACCCATACGCAGAGTGCCTTCGGCGAACAGTTCGATTCCCTGTCCGATATGACCTCTTTCGGGGTTGCGCCGGCGCTGGTGATGTATGAATGGATCCTGAACGACCTCGGCCGCTGGGGATGGGCCGGCGCCTTTGTCTACTGCGCCGGCGCGGCCCTGCGCCTGGCCCGCTTCAACGCCAACATCGGCGTCATCGACAGGCGCTACTTCCAGGGGTTGCCGAGTCCCGCCGCGGCCGCACTGATCGCCGGATTCGTCTGGCTCGCCATCGACAACAAGTTCCACATCAAGGACGCCTGGATGCCGTGGGTCGCGTTCAGCCTGACCGTCTACGCGGGGCTGACGATGGTGTCGAGCGCGCCGTTTTATAGCGGCAAGAGCTTTCACCTCGCGCGCAGCGTGCCATTCTGGGTGATGGTGGTGGCGATCGTGCTGATCTTTTTCGTGTCGTCGGATCCGCCGATCGCCCTGTTCAGTCTGTTCTGCTGCTACGCGTTGTCCGGCTACGTCTTCTGGGCGTGGCAATGGTGGAACGGCCGACCGAATCCTGCCAAGCCGGTGCCGCCGTCGATTGATGCGTCGGGGTAGTCGTGGCGATTTGCAGTTGTCGCGCCGTTCGATTCCGCCTATAGTCCGCTTCATGGTTTCGCACGCATCCGCCATCCTGTCCTCTGCGGCCGACCTCGGTCTGCTGCTGCTGCGCCCCGCGCGCAGCTAACCCCCTCCCCACAATTTGTTGCAACACCCGGCCTGCACCGTGCAGGCAGGACGATCCTTTACGGAGACGCCCATGGACCGCCTGATCATCTTCGACACCACCTTGCGCGACGGCGAGCAAAGCCCCGGCGCGTCGATGACGCGCGAGGAGAAGCTGCGCATCGCCAAGCAGCTCGAGCGACTGCGCGTCGACGTGATCGAGGCGGGTTTCGCGGCGAGTTCGAACGGCGACTTCGAGGCCGTGAAGGCGATCGCCCACACGATCAGGGATTCCACCGTCTGTTCGCTGGCGCGCGCCAACGACAAGGACATCAGCCGCGCCGCGGCGGCGCTCGAAGGTGCGAAATCAAAGCGCATTCACACCTTCATCGCGACCTCCCCGCTGCACATGGAGAAGAAGCTGCGCATGACGCCCGAGCAGGTGTTCGAGCAGGCCAGGCTATCGGTCAGGTTTGCGCGCCAGTTCACCGACAACGTCGAGTTCTCGCCCGAAGACGGCTATCGCTCCGAGCCCGACTTCCTGTGCCGCGTGCTCGAAGCGGTGATCAAGGAGGGCGCAACGACGATCAACATTCCCGACACGGTCGGTTATGCGGTTCCGGAACTGTATGGCAGTTTCCTGCACGATCTGCGCCGGCGCATTCCGAACTCCGGCAAGGCGGTCTGGTCCGTGCATTGCCACAACGACCTCGGTATGGCCGTGGCGAATTCGCTCGCGGGGGTGAAGATCGGTGGCGCGCGTCAGGTCGAATGCACGATCAACGGGTTGGGTGAGCGGGCCGGCAACTGCTCGCTCGAAGAGGTGGTGATGGCGGTGCGGACGCGGCGCGATTACTTCGGGCTCGAAGTCGGCATCGATACCACGCAGATCGTTCCCGCCTCCAAGCTGGTGTCAGGCATTACCGGATTCGTGGTGCAGCCGAACAAGGCGGTGGTCGGCGCCAACGCCTTTGCCCATGCGTCGGGGATCCATCAGGACGGCGTTCTCAAGGCGCGCGACACATACGAGATCATGCGCGCCGAGGACGTGGGATGGAGCGCCAACAAGATCGTGCTCGGCAAGCTGTCGGGGCGCAATGCGTTCAGGCAGCGCGTTCAGGAGCTCTCGATTCCGATCGAGAGCGAGACGGAACTGAACGCGGCATTTGCCAGGTTCAAGGAGCTCGCCGACCGCAAGGCCGAGATCTACGACGAGGACATCCAGTCGCTCTTCTCCGATGAGGCCGTCACGCCGCATGACGAACACTTCAAGCTGCTGTCGCTGTCCCAGCACTCCGAGACGGGCGAGCGGCCGCACGCGCGCATCGTGTTCACGATGGGCAACGAGGAAGTCGTCTCGGAGTCCGACGGCAACGGTCCGGTCGACGCGTCCTTGCGCGCGATCGAGAACCGCGTGCAAAGCGGCTCCGAACTGCTGCTGTATTCGGTCAATGCGATCACCACCGGCACCGAATCGCAGGGCGAGGTGACGGTCCGCCTCGGCCGCGCCGGCCGGATCGTCAACGGCGTCGGTGCCGATCCCGACATCATCGCCGCGTCCGCCAAGGCCTATCTGAACGCACTGAACAAGCTGTACACGACGTCGGAGCGGCTCAATCCGCAGACCTCGATGGCGCCTTGAAAGGCGCAGGGACGCGCCGCGATTGGAAGAAGAAGCCGCACGCCGGCTCCCGGGCTCCGCACGCGCGACCCGGGACGCGCCAACGCGCTATACTGCAGCCCTCACGGCGCGGCCTTCCTTCCGCGTTCGCGTGTTGATTCGAAAGGGAAATCCATGTCAGTTGCAGACATCAAGAAGGGCGACATCGTCGCCAAGTACCAGCGCAGCAAGTCGGATACCGGTTCGCCCGAGGTGCAGGTTGCGCTGCTGACGGCTCGGATCAATGAATTGACCGAACACTTCAAGGCACATGTCAAGGATCATCACTCGCGACGCGGCCTCTTGAAGATGGTGAGCCGGCGCCGCAAGCTGCTTGACTACCTCAAGGGCAAGAGTCCGGAGTCGTACAAGGGGCTGATCGACAGCCTCGGACTGCGCAAGTAGTCGTGTTCGGAAAATGACTCAGACAGCCTGCGGGCCTTCGCTCAGCGGGCTTTTTTCATTTTCCGCTTGGCCTCGTTGTAGCGCGTCGCGCTGTGGACGTGAGCAGATCAGGACACCGATCTTCGAGTCGTCGACACCGCGGCGCGCCCGGCCCGATGATGTTGTGACTGCGTAATGTTGACGCAGAGAGGATGGCTCAAGTGTTCGAAAAAGTGACGAAGACGTTCCAGTACGGTGCGCACGCGGTGCGGCTGGAAACCGGTGAAGTTGCGCGCCAGGCCGGGGGCGCAGTCCTGTGTTCGATCGACGATACGGTGGTGCTGGCCACCGTCGTGGCGCAGCCCAAGGCCAAGGCCAGCCAGGACTTCTTTCCGCTGACGGTCGACTACGTCGAGAAGACCTACGCCGCCGGCAGGATTCCCGGCGGCTTCTTCAAGCGCGAAGGGCGGCCGAGCGAAAAGGAGACGCTCACCTCGCGCCTGATCGACCGCCCGATTCGTCCGCTCTTTCCGGACGGCTTCTTCAACGAAGTGCAGGTGGTCATCCACGTGATGTCGGTCAATCCCGAGATCGATCCCGACATCGCCGCGATGATCGGCGCATCGGCGGCGCTTTCGGTGTCGGGGGTCCCGTTCAAGGGACCGGTGGGCGCGGCGCGCGTCGCCTACATCGATGGACAGTACGTGCTGAATCCGACGGCGACGCAGTTGAAGAGCTCGAAACTCGATCTCGTGGTGGCGGGCACCGAACGCGCGGTGCTGATGGTCGAATCCGAAGCCGACCAGTTGCCCGAGGAAGTCATGCTGGGCGCGGTCGTGTTCGGCCACGAGCAGATGCAGGCGGCGATCAACGCGATCCACGAACTGGTGCGCGACGCCGGCAAGCCGGCGTGGAACTGGCAGGCTCCGGCGAAGAACGAGGCGCTGATCGCGAAGGTGATCGGCATCGCGGGCGCCGACCTGCGCGCCGCCTACCAGATCCGCAGCAAGCAGGCCCGTTCGCAGAAGATCGAGGAGACCTACAGCCACCTGTGGGCCAGGCTCGAAGAAGAGGCGGCGACCAACGGCCAGCCGAAGCCCGACGACCATGAGATCGACAGCATCATGTTCGATCTGCAGGCCAAGATCGTGCGCAGCCAGATCCTTGACGGCGAGCCACGCATCGATGGCCGCGATACGCGCACCGTACGGCCCATCGCCATCCGTCTCGGCGTGCTGCCGCGCACGCACGGCTCGGCGCTCTTCACGCGCGGCGAAACCCAGGCGATGGTGACCGCCACGCTCGGCACCAAGCAGGACGAACAGATCATCGACGCACTGATGGGCGAATACCGCGAACGCTTCATGCTCCACTACAACATGCCGCCGTTCGCCACCGGTGAGACCGGGCGCGTCGGTGCGCCGAAGCGGCGCGAAATCGGCCACGGTCGGCTGGCAAAGCGCGCGCTGCTCGCCTGCCTGCCGAGCCCCGACGATTTCCAGTACTCGATCCGCGTCGTCTCGGAGATCACGGAATCCAACGGCTCCTCGTCGATGGCCTCGGTGTGTGGCGGCTGTCTCGCGCTGATGGATGCCGGCGTGCCCATGAAGGCGCACGTGGCCGGCGTGGCGATGGGCCTGATCAAGGAGGGCAACAAGTTCGCGGTGCTGACCGACATCCTCGGCGACGAAGATCATCTGGGCGACATGGACTTCAAGGTGGCCGGCACCGTCGGCGGTGTGACTGCGCTGCAGATGGACATCAAGATCGAGGGCATCACCCGGGAAATCATGCACGCAGCGCTCCTGCAGGCGCGGGAAGGCCGCATGCACATCCTGCAGAAGATGCAGGAGGCGATGGACGCGCCGCGCGGCGAACTGTCCGCCTATGCGCCGCGCCTGACGAAGATGAAGATCAATCCGGAGAAGATCCGCGACGTGATCGGCAAGGGCGGTGCGGTGATCCGTGCGCTGACCGAGGAGACCGGCACGCAGATCGACATCGAGGACGACGGCACCATCATCATCGCCAGCGTCGACCGGGAGAAGGCCAAGGAAGCCGAGCGCCGCATCCGCGAACTGACGGCGGAGGTCGAAGTCGGCAAGATCTACGATGGCACGGTGCTGCGTCTGCTCGACTTCGGTGCGATCGTGCAGATCCTGCCGGGCCGGGACGGCCTGCTGCATATCTCGCAGATCGCCGCCGAGCGCGTCAACGCGGTCGCCGACTACCTGAAGGAAGGCCAGGCGGTGAAGGTCAAGGTGATCGAGGCCGATGAAAAAGGCCGCGTGCGCCTGTCGATGAAAGCGGCCGCCGCCGAACTCGGCGGGGCGCAGCAGCAGTAGCCGGGAGGGGCGCCGTCGGTTCGCCACGGTGCCCGTATCGAGATGCAAGTCATCGAGATCGTTCAACCGGGCGGGCCGGAGGTGCTTCGGCTCGGTGATCGGCCGCTCCCGCAGGCTGGGGCGGGCGAAGCGCTGATCCGTGTTTTCGCCGCCGGCATCAATCGCCCCGATGTCCTGCAGCGCAAGGGCGGCTATGCGCCGCCTCCCGGTGCGTCGGACATTCCGGGACTCGAGGTTGCCGGGGTCGTCGAAGGCGGCGATCTCGCCGGCAGCGGATTCAAGCCGGGCGATGCGGTCTGCGCGCTGGTTGCCGGCGGCGCCTACGCGCAGTTCTGCGTGGCGCCGCTCGGCCAGATGCTGCCGGTGCCACGCGGTTTGACCTTCGCCGAGGCGGCCGCGTTGCCGGAGACGCACTTCACGGTGTGGAGCAACGTGTTCGATCGCGCGCACCTGGCGCCGGGCGAATCGCTGCTGGTGCAGGGCGGCACGAGCGGCATCGGCGTTGCCGCAATCCAGATCGCGGCCGCGCTCGGCAGCACCGTGTTTGCGACGGCGGGCAGCGACGAGAAGTGTCGCGCGTGCGAGGCGCTGGGTGCGCGCCGGGGGATCAACTACCGGAGCGAGGATTTCGTCGCCGTGGTGCGCGAACTGAGCGCGCGGCGTGGCGTTGACGTGATTCTCGACATGGTCGCGGGCGACTATCTGCCGCGCGAGATCGAGTGCCTCGCCGACGACGGCCGGCTCGCCATCATCGCGCTGCTCGGCGGCACCAAGGCGATGCTCGACTTGAATGCCCTGTTGCGGCGGCGCCTGACCGTCACCGGCTCGACGCTGCGGCCGCGCTCGGTCGCTTTCAAGTCGGCGATTGCCAGGCAGTTGCGCGATCGGGTATGGCCGCTGATCGAGGTCGGGCGCGTGAAGCCGATGCTGTACAAGACCTTCGCGCTCGCTGAGGCGGCCTCGGCGCACGCGCTGATGGAATCGAGTCAACACATCGGCAAGATCGTGCTCGGCGTGGCCGATCGGGCCGCGACCCAACCGTAGGAATCGACATGTCGACCCGTCGCAAACTGGTTGCCGCGAATTGGAAGATGAATGGCTCGCGCGCGGCCAACGCCGCGTGGCTCGCCGAGTTCCGGGCGGGGAAATGGCCGTGTGACGTGGCCGTGTGCGCCCCGTTCGTGTATCTGCCGCAGGTGGGCGAAGCGTTGTCCGGCGCGGCCGCTGATCTCGGGGCGCAGAATCTCGGGGTCGAGGCGCCCGGCGCGTTCACCGGCGAGACTGCGGGAGAAATGCTGATCGACATCGGCTGCCGCTGGGTGATCGTCGGCCACTCGGAGCGGCGCGCGCTCTACGGCGAATCGAACGACCTCGTGGCCGCCAAGGCGGCACGCGCCAATGCCGTCGGATTGAAACCGATCGTCTGCATCGGCGAAACGCTGGCCGAACGCGAGGCGGGTCGCACCGTCGAGGTCGTGACAACGCAGCTCGACGCGGTGCTGAAGCGCTGCACGGTAGGCCAGATCGTGCCAGGGGCACTGGCCTATGAGCCGGTGTGGGCGATCGGCACCGGACGCACCGCATCACCGGCGCAGGCGCAGGAAGTGCACGCGGCAATCCGGGCGCGCTTGGCACGCGCTGATGCCGTCAACGCGCCGTCGGTGCGCATCCTGTACGGCGGCAGCGTCAAGCCCAGCAATGCGGCGGAACTATTCGCACAGGCCGACATCGATGGTGGATTGATCGGCGGCGCGTCGCTGGTCGCGAAGGATTTCCTGGCGATCTGCCGTGCCGCCGGTTGAAGATGAACGTGACGAGGAAATGACATGGCGTATCTGACCACACTGCTGATCGTGATTCAGGTGATCTGCGCGATCGCGATCATCGTTCTGGTGCTGCTTCAGCACGGCAAGGGCGCCGACATGGGTGCCGCGTTCGGAGGCGGCGCTTCCGGCAGCCTCTTCGGAGCGACCGGTTCGGCCAACTTCCTGTCGCGCAGCACGGGGGTGGTGGCGGCGGTGTTCTTCATCGCCACGCTGGGGCTCGCCTACAGCGCCACGTCGATCCGCGCAGTCAAGGCGCCGCACGGCGGCGTGATGGGAACGATGCAGCAGAGCGAACCAGCCAAGGCCGAGGACGGCACGCAGGCAAAGAAAGAGGTGCCCGCGGCCGACGACGGCAAATCGGCGAGCAAGGCGGCCGATATTCCGAAGTAATCATGCGGGTTTCCCGCGCGGCGCGCGGCGCGCCATACGAGTGATTCAAGTAGAATGCGCGCCGATGCCGACGTGGTGGAATTGGTAGACACACCATCTTGAGGGGGTGGCGGCGAAAGCCGTGTGAGTTCGAGTCTCACCGTCGGCACCAACCACCGAGCATCCAGTCGTGATGGCGCCATTGCGCGGGTCGGCAAGACTCTCGCGATGACGGGAATGTGCGGCAAGAACCGTATCGCGATGAATCGTTTAGCGCCCTGATGGACCGGGAATGAGCCTCGACACTTACGTTCCAGTGCTTCTGTTCATCCTGGTCGGCAGCGTCATCGGCGTCGCGCCGATCGCGCTCGGTGCGCTGCTCGGCCCGAGCAAGCCGGATCCCGAAAAGCTCTCCCCGTACGAGTGCGGGTTCGAGGCGTTCGAAGACGCGCGGATGAAGTTCGACGTGCGTTACTACCTCGTGGCGATCCTGTTCATCCTGTTCGACCTGGAGATTGCGTTCCTGTTTCCCTGGGCCGTCGTGCTCGGCGATCTGCCGCGCTGGAGCGCGGGGTTCTGGTCGATGATGCTGTTCCTCGCGATCCTCACGGTCGGTTTCGTCTACGAGTGGAAGAAAGGCGCGCTGGACTGGGAATAGCATGGGAATCGAGGGCGTCCTGAACGAAGGTTTTGCCACCACGCAGCTCGACAAGCTGATCAACTGGAGCAAGACCGGATCGATGTGGCCGATGACCTTCGGCCTGGCCTGCTGCGCGGTCGAGATGATCCATGCGGGCGCGTCGCGTTACGACCTCGATCGCTTCGGCGTGATGTTCCGCCCCAGTCCGCGCCAGTCCGACGTGATGATCGTCGCCGGCACGCTTTGCAACAAGATGGCGCCGGCGCTGCGCAAGGTCTATGACCAGATGGCGGAGCCGCGCTGGGTGATCAGCATGGGCTCGTGCGCCAACGGCGGCGGCTATTACCACTACAGCTATTCGGTGGTGCGCGGCTGCGACCGCATCGTGCCGGTCGATGTCTATGTGCCGGGCTGTCCGCCGACCGCGGAAGCGTTGCTGTACGGAATCATCCAGTTGCAGAACAAGATTCGCCGGACCAATACGATCGCTCGATAGAAATCTCGCTCGGACGATCGCCCGCCGGCTCATTCCCATCACCGCATGACCCGCATCGAGACCCTCGTCGAGACCTTGCGCAGCGCGCTGGGCGAGCGCCTGGTGAGCCATGCGGTCGCGCTCGGCGAGGTGACGATCGTGGTCAAGGGCGATGCGCATCACGACGCGGCGCTCATCTTGCGCGACGATGACCGGCTCGGGTTCGCGCAGTTGATCGACCTGTGCGGAGTCGACTACCTGACCTACGGGGACGGCGCCTGGGAAGGCGCGCGCTTCGCGGTCGTGATGCATCTGCTGTCGATCAGGCGCAACTGGCGCGTGCGCGTGCGCACGTTCTGTCCCGATGACGAGTTGCCGCTTCTGGCATCGGTGACCGACGTGTGGAACTCGGCCAACTGGTTCGAGCGCGAGGCCTTCGACCTGTACGGCATCGTGTTCGAGGGCCACAACGACCTGCGCCGCATCCTCACCGATTACGGATTCGTCGGCCATCCGTTCCGCAAGGATTTCCCCATCTCCGGCCACGTCGAGATGCGCTACGACCCGGAACAGAAGCGCGTGATCTATCAGCCGGTGACGATCGAGCCTCGCGAGGTGGTGCCGCGCGTGATTCGGGAAGAAGGCTACGGGCGGGGGCGCTAGGTCGTGGCCGAGATCAAGAACTACACCCTTAACTTTGGCCCGCAGCACCCGGCGGCGCACGGGGTCCTTCGCCTCGTGCTCGAACTCGACGGCGAGGTGATCCAGCGCGCCGATCCGCACATCGGGCTGCTGCATCGCGCGACCGAGAAGCTGGCGGAGACGCGCACGTTCATCCAGTCGGTGCCGTACATGGATCGGCTCGACTACGTGTCGATGATGTGCAACGAGCACGCCTACGTGATGGCGATCGAGAAACTGCTCGGCCTCGACGTGCCGATCCGCGCCCAGTACATCCGCGTGATGTTCGATGAGATCACACGGCTGCTGAACCACCTGCTCTGGATTGGCGCGCACGGGCTTGATGTCGGCGCCATGGCGGTGCTGCTGTATGCGTTCCGCGAGCGCGAGGATCTGTTCGATATCTACGAGGCAGTTTCCGGTGCGCGCATGCACGCGGCGTACTACCGGCCAGGCGGCGTGTATCGCGACCTGCCGGAGTCGATGCCGCAGTACCAGGCGTCGAAGTACAAGAGCGCCGCGGAAATCAAGCGTCTCAACGGGAACCGGCAGGGCTCGCTGCTCGACTTCGTCGAGGATTTCACCCGACGCTTTCCAACCTACGTCGATGAGTACGAGACCCTGCTCACCGACAATCGCATCTGGAAACAGCGCCTGGTCGGGATCGGCGTCGTTTCGCCCGAGCGGGCGCTGCAGCTGGGATTCACCGGCCCGATGCTGCGCGGCTCGGGTGTCGAGTGGGACCTGCGCAAGAAGCAGCCGTACGAATCCTATGACCGCGTGCAGTTCGACATCCCCGTCGGCAGCAACGGCGATTCGTACGATCGCTATCTCGTGCGCGTCGAGGAAATGCGCCAGAGCAACCGCATCATCAAGCAGTGCGTCGACTGGCTGCGCGCCAATCCGGGTCCGGTCATGACCGATAACCACAAGGTGGCGGCACCGTCGCGCGTCGGCATGAAATCCAACATGGAAGATCTGATCCATCACTTCAAGCTCTTCACCGAGGGCTTCCATGTCCCGGCCGGTGAGGCGTACGCGGCGGTCGAACACCCGAAGGGCGAGTTCGGCATCTACCTCGTCAGCGACGGCGCCAACAAGCCGTTCCGCCTGAAGATCCGCGCACCGGGGTTTGCGCATCTCGCAGCACTGGACGAGATGGCCAGGGGACACATGATTGCGGACGCGGTCACGATCATTGGCACGCAGGACATCGTGTTCGGGGAGATCGACCGGTGAGCGCCGTTCCGCAGCCCGGGTTCGAGCTGTCCGCCGACGCGTATCGCAGGATCGACCGCGAGGTGGCGAAGTTCCCGCCGGAGCAGAAGCAGTCGGCGGTGATGGCGGCGCTCGCCATCGCGCAGGACGAGCACGGCTGGATCTCGAAGGACGTGATCGAGGCGGTGGCCGAATACCTCGGCATGCCGCCCATTGCGGTGTACGAGGTGGCGACCTTCTATGCCATGTACAACACCGCACCGGTCGGCAGGTTCAAGATCACGGTCTGCACCAACCTGCCGTGCGCGCTTTCCGGCGCCAACCAGGCGGCCAGACATCTGAAATCGAAGCTGGGCATCGACTTCAACGAAACCACGGGCGATGGCCATTTCACGCTGAAGGAAGGCGAGTGCATGGGCGCCTGCGGCGACGCGCCGGTGCTGCTCGTCAACAACAAGCGCATGGAGAGCTTCATGAGCAACGACAAGCTCGATGCCCTGGTCGAAGAATTGAAGCAGGCGAAATGACATGACCGCGCAGACCTGTTTCCACGGCCGCCACGTCAGCCCGATGATTCTCGCCGGGCTGGACGGCGGCAACTGGCGCCTGAAGGACTACGAGAAGCGCGGCGGTTACAGCGCGCTGCGCAAGATCCTCGGCGAAAGAATCGCGCCCGACGTCGTCGTGGCCGAAGTGAAGAAGTCGGCGCTGCGCGGGCGGGGCGGCGCCGGCTTTCCGACCGGACTCAAGTGGAGCTTCATGCCGCGCCAGTTTCCGGGCCAGAAGTACCTCGTGTGCAATTCAGACGAGGGCGAACCCGGCACGTTCAAGGATCGCGACATCCTGCGCTACAACCCGCACATCGTCATCGAAGGCATGGCGATTGCCGCCTACGCGATGGGAATCACGGTCGGCTACAACTACATCCACGGCGAGATCTGGGCGGACTACGAACGCTTTCGGGAAGCGCTCGAGGAAGCGAACGCGGCAGGCTATCTCGGCCGCAACATCATGGGGTCGGACTTCACGTTCAATCTCCATGCGGCGCACGGCTACGGGGCGTACATCTGCGGCGAAGAGACGGCGCTGCTCGAATCGCTCGAAGGCAAGAAGGGCCAGCCGCGTTTCAAACCGCCGTTTCCCGCGAGCTACGGGTTGTACGGCAAGCCGACCACGATCAACAACACGGAAACCTTCGCGGCCGTGCCGTGGATCATCAATCACGGCGGCGACGCATTCCTGAATGTCGGCCGGCCCAACAACGGCGGGACCAAGATCTTCTCGGTGTCGGGCGATGTCGAGAAGCCCGGCAACTACGAAGTGCCGCTCGGCACGCCGTTTGCGAAGCTGCTCGAGCTGGCCGGCGGCATGCGCGGGGCACGCAAGCTCAAGGCGTGCATTCCCGGCGGCTCTTCGATGCCGGTGCTGCCGGGCGACATCATGATGGTCACCGACATGGACTACGACTCGATCGCCAAGGCCGGCTCGATGCTGGGCTCTGGCGCGGTGATCATCATGGACGACACGCGCTGCATGGTGAAGAGCCTGGAGCGCCTCTCGTACTTCTACTTCGAGGAGAGTTGCGGCCAGTGCACGCCGTGCCGCGAAGGAACAGGGTGGCTTTATCGCGTGGTGCACCGGATCGAGAGCGGCCACGGCAAGCCCGAGGATCTCGAGCTGCTGAACTCGGTCGCCGACAACATCCAGGGGCGCACGATCTGCGCGCTCGGCGACGCCGCGGCGATGCCCGTGCGGGCGTTCGTCAGGCATTTCCGCTCGGAGTTCGAGCATCACATCGAGCACGGTCACTGCCTCGTGCCGGAGTACGTCTAGGCCATGGTTGAGATCGAAATCGACGGCAGGAAGGTGGCCGTGCAGGAAGGCAGCATGGTGATGGATGCGGCGAGCAAGCTCGACATCTACGTGCCGCACTTCTGCTACCACAAGCGGCTGTCGATCGCGGCCAATTGCCGCATGTGCCTCGTTGAGGTCGACAAGGCCCCCAAGCCGCTGCCTGCGTGCGCAACGCCGGTGGCGCAGGGCATGATCGTGCGCACGGCAAGCGAGCGGGCGAAGCAGGCGCAGAAGGGCGTGATGGAGTTCCTGCTGATCAACCATCCGCTCGACTGCCCGATCTGCGACCAGGGCGGCGAGTGCCAGTTGCAGGACCTCGCGGTCGGCTATGGCGGTTCGGCGTCGCGCTATGCGGAGCCCAAGCGCGTCGTCTTTCACAAGAACCTGGGTCCGCTGATCTCGGCGGAGGAAATGACCCGCTGCATCCACTGCACGCGCTGCGTTCGCTTCGGGCAGGAGATCGCCGGCATCATGGAACTCGGCATGGCCGGGCGCGGTGAGCATTCGCAGATCCTGTCGTTCGTCGACAAGACGGTCGACTCGGAGATCTCCGGCAACATGATCGACCTGTGTCCGGTGGGCGCACTGACCAGCAAGCCGTTCCGGTACGCCGCGCGCACCTGGGAGCTGTCGCGACGCAAGAGCATCAGCCCGCACGATTCGCTCGGGGCCAACCTGATCGTGCAGGTGAAGAACCACCGTGTGCTGCGCGTGGTGCCGCTGGAAAATGTCGAGGTCAATGACTGCTGGATCGCCGACCGCGACCGTTACTCGTACCAGGGGTTGTACGCGGCCGATCGCCTGGCGCGGCCGATGCTCAAGCAGGGCGGCCAGTGGCAGGAGGTCGACTGGAGCGCTGCGCTGGCGTACGTGGCCAATGCGCTCGCGCACGTGCGGGCAAAACACGGTGCCGCGGCGATCGGTGCGCTGGCGGCGCCTGGGAGCACGGCCGAAGAGCTCTTTCTGCTCGGCAAGCTGATGCGTGGACTGGGCAGCGACAACGTCGACTTTCGCCTGCGCCAGTCCGATTTCTCCGCCGACGGCAAGCGTGCCGGCGCGCCGCATCTCGGCCTGCCGGTCAACGCCATCGACCAGCTCGACCGGCTGCTCCTGATCGGCTCATTCCTGCGCAAGGACCATCCGCTTCTCGCGGCGCGCGTGCGCCATGCCGTCAAGCGCGGCTGCCAAGTGAGCCTCGTGCAGGCGACCGACGATGAACTGCTGATGACGGTGGCGCGCAAGGTGATCGTGCGGCCCTCCGCGTGGATCGAGCACCTCGCGCAGATTGCCAGGGCGGTCGCGCAGGTCAAGGGCGTGGCGGCGCCGGCGGCCGACGTCGATGCGAACGAAGACGCGCGCGCGATCGCCGCGAGTCTTTGCTCGGGCAAGGCGGTGGCGATCATGCTCGGCAATGCCGCCGTCCAGTCGCCGCACGCGGCGCAACTGCAGGCCTGGGTGCAGTGGATTGCCGATGCCGTCGGCGCAACCCTGGGTGTGCTCGGTGAGGGCGCGAACAGCGTCGGCGGCTATCTGGTCGGCGCCCTTCCGCTGGCGGGCGGCATGAATGCGCGCGCGATGGTCGAGCAGCCGCGCCAAGCCTACGTGCTGTGGAACATGGAGCCGGAGTTCGACACCGGCGATCCGGCGGCGACGATGAAGGCGCTGGCGGCGGCGCAAACCGTCATCGCCTGCTCGCCCTATCGCGGCGGGGCGCTCGAATACGCGGACGCGATCCTCCCGATCGCGCCCTTCACGGAGACCTCGGGCACGTTCATCAATGCCGAGGGCCGCGCGCAGGGTTTCAACGGCACCGTGGATCCGTTCGGCGAGGCGCGCCCGGGCTGGAAAGTGCTGCGCGTACTCGGCAACCAGCTTGACTTGCCCGGCTTCGGGTACGAAACCCCCGAGAGCGTGCGCGCCGACGCCATTCCGGCCGACATCGCCGCGCGGCTGTCCAATCGCATCAACGTCGCGCCGCAGCGAATGACCGCTGCGCCAGAGGTGGAGCGCGTCGCCGACGTGCCGGTGTATTGCACCGACGCCATCGTGCGCCGCGCGCAGTCGCTGCAGCAGACGAGCGATGCGCGTGCACCGAAAGCGGGCGCCAATGCAAAGACGCTCGCGGGCTTCGGGCTCGCGGCCGGCCACCAGGCGCGCGTGACGCAGGGCGAAGCCACGGCACTGCTCGAGTGCGCGCTCGACGACCGCCTGCCGGACGGGGTGGTGCGCGTGCCTGCGGGTCACGCTTCGACGAGCACGCTGGGCGCGATGTTCGGCCCGATCAGGCTGGAGCGCGCCTGATGCAGAGTGTGATCGGCTTTGGCGTAGACGTGTTCGGCCTCGCCTGGCCGCCGGTGTGGGCGCTCGTGAGGATCGTCGCCATCGTGCTGCCGCTGCTGATCCTGGTCGCCTACCTGACGCTGTGGGAGCGCAAGCTGATCGGCTGGATGCACATCCGCCTTGGCCCGAACCGCGTCGGCTACGGCGGGCTGCTGCAGCCGTGGGCCGACGCCGTCAAGCTGATCTTCAAGGAGGTGATCGCGCCGACACAGGCCGACAAGCCGCTGTACTTCCTCGCGCCGATGCTGGTGATGATGCCGGCGCTTGCCGCTTGGGCGGTGATTCCGTTCGGCCCCGGGGTGGTGCTGGCAGACATCAACGCCGGGCTGCTGTTCGTGATGGCGGTGACATCGATCGGCGTGTACGGCGTGATCATCGCCGGCTGGGCGTCGAACTCGAAATACGCTTTCCTGGGCGCCTTGCGTGCGTCGGCGCAGATGGTGAGCTACGAACTGGCCATGGGATTCGTGCTGGTCACGGTGCTGCTGGTGGCGGGCACGCTGAACATGACCGGCATCGTGAACGGACAGAACACGGGCATGTTCGCCGACCGCGGCCTCAATTTCCTGTCGTGGAACTGGCTGCCGCTGCTGCCGCTCTTCGTGATCTATGTCGTCTCCGCGGTGGCCGAGACCAATCGCCATCCGTTCGACGTCGTTGAAGGCGAGTCGGAGATTGTCGCCGGCCACATGGTCGAATACTCGGGCATGGGCTTCGCGGTGTTCTTCCTCGCCGAGTACGCCAACATGATCCTGCTGTCGACGCTGGCGACGATCATGTTCCTCGGCGGCTGGGCCGCGCCGGTCGATCTGGAAAGACTGCTCGGCCTGCACTTCCCGGGCTGGATCGCTTCGCTTTCCGCCTGGTTCTGGCTGAGCGCGAAATCGTTCTTCGTCGTGTCGCTCTTCATCTGGTTCCGCGCCTCGTTTCCGCGCTACCGGTACGACCAGATCATGCGGCTCGGCTGGAAGGTATTCATCCCCATCACGCTCCTGTGGCTGGTCGTGATCGCGGTCTGGATGCAGACACCGTGGAACATCTGGAAGTGAGTATGCAAACAAGTCTCCAGACCGAAGCCACGCCGATCCGCGATTTCTTCAACTCGCTGCTGTTGAAGGAACTCTTCAAGGGCCTGTCGCTGACCGGGCGCTACCTTTTTTCGCGCAAGATCACGATCCAGTTCCCGGAGGAAAAGACACCTGCCTCGCCGCGCTTCCGCGGACTGCACGCGCTGCGCCGCTATCCGAACGGCGAAGAGCGCTGCATCGCCTGCAAGCTGTGCGAGGCGGTCTGCCCGGCGCTCGCCATCACGATCGAGAGCGAGCTGCGCGCGGACGGCACGCGGCGCACCACACGCTATGACATCGATCTGACCAAGTGCATCTTCTGCGGCTTCTGCGAAGAGAGCTGCCCGGTCGACTCGATCGTCGAGACGCACATCCTGGAGTACCACGGCGAGAAGCGCGGGGATCTGTACTACACCAAGGACATGCTGCTGGCGATCGGCGATCGCTACGAAAAAGAAATCGCCGCCGCGCGCGAAGCGGATGCGAAATACCGTTGACCCATGGATACCAAGACGGTCCTGTTCTTGATCTTTGCCGGCTTCCTGCTGCTTGCCGCACTGCGCGTGATCACCGCACGCAACCCGGTGCACGCGGTGCTGTTTCTCGTGCTTTCGTTTTTCTCCGCCGCCTGCCTGTGGATGCTGCTGCAGGCCGAATTCCTCGCCATCGCGCTGGTGCTGGTCTACGTCGGCGCGGTGATGGTGCTGTTCCTGTTCGTCGTGATGATGCTCGACATCAACATTGATCGGCTGCGCGAAGGCTTCTGGCGCCACTTTCCCCTCGCCGCGGCGGTGGGCGTGGCGATCGCGCTGCAGCTGTGGCTGGTGCTGTCGCACGGGGGCTGGCAGTTTCTCACGCAGCCGCGGCCCGGCATGCCCAAGGGCCCGAACATCGAGGCGCTCGGTGTGCTGACCTTCACCGACTACGTGTATCCGCTGCAGATCGCCGGCGTGATCCTGCTGGTGGCGATCGTCGCCGCGATTGCGCTGACGCTGCGCCGGCGCAAGGACAGCAAGTACCAGAAGCCGGCGGACCAGATCCGTGTCAAGCGCGCGGAGCGCGTGCGCATGGTGCCGATGCCGTCCGATCGGGACGCACGACAGAGCGGCAAGTCCTGAGCGGACGACGAGCGCAGAGGGGGAGCGAGCGACAACAATGGTTTCACTGTCCTGGTACCTCGGTGTCGGCGCGCTGCTGTTCGCCATCAGCGTGATCGGCATCTTCCTGAATCGCAAGAACCTGATCGTGCTGCTGATGGCGATCGAGCTGATGCTGCTCGCCGTCAACATGAACTTCATCGCGTTTTCCCACTACCTCGGCAACCTGCATGGGCAGGTGTTCGTGTTCTTCATCCTGACCGTCGCCGCGGCCGAATCGGCGATCGGGCTGGCGATCCTGGTGGTGCTGTTCCGCAATCTGTCGACGATCAGCGTCGACGAACTCGACGCCTTGAAGGGCTGACCGCATGACGTCGATGCAGAAGCTGTATCTGCTCATCCCGCTCGCGCCACTGATCGGCGCGATCATTGCGGGGCTGATGGGCAAGGTGGTCGGCCGCGCGGGCGCGCACACGGCCACGATCCTGGGTGTGCTGGCGGCAACGATCGCCTCGTTCATCGTCTTCGTCGACGTCATGAAGGGCGCGGCCTTCAACGGCAACCTCTACACGTGGACGACGGTGGGCGACCTGACCATGGCGATCGGATTCCTGATCGATCCGCTGACCGCAACCATGATGCTGGTCGTGACCTTCGTGTCGCTGATGGTGCACATCTACACCATCGGCTACATGGCCGACGACCCCGGATACCAGCGCTTCTTCTCGTACATCTCGCTCTTCACCTTCAGCATGCTGATGCTGGTGATGAGCAACAACTTCCTGCAGCTGTTCTTCGGCTGGGAAGCGGTGGGCCTGGTCTCTTACCTGCTGATCGGGTTCTGGTGGACGCGGCCGACCGCGATCTACGCCAACCTCAAGGCGTTCCTGGTCAACCGCGTCGGCGACTTCGGCTTCGTGCTGGGCATCGGTCTCGTGTTCGCGTTCGTGGGTTCGCTCGACTACGCGACCGTGTTCAAGGCCGCGCCCGGGCTCGTCAGGCTGACGCTTCCGGGCACCGACTGGATGCTGGTGACCGTCATCTGCGTCTGCCTCTTCATCGGCGCGATGGGCAAGAGCGCGCAGTTTCCGCTGCATGTCTGGCTGCCCGATTCGATGGAAGGCCCGACCCCGATCTCGGCGTTGATCCACGCCGCGACCATGGTGACCGCCGGCATCTTCATGGTCGCGCGCATGTCGCCGCTGTTCGAACTGTCGGAAGCGGCGCTGTCGTTCGTGATCGTGATCGGCGCCATCACCGCGCTCTTCATGGGCTTCCTCGGCATCGTGCAGAACGACATCAAGCGCGTGGTCGCCTATTCGACCCTGTCACAGCTGGGCTACATGACCGTGGCGCTCGGCGCGTCGGCTTACCCGGTGGCGATCTTCCACCTGATGACGCACGCGTTTTTCAAGGCGCTGCTGTTTCTCGCCGCCGGCAGCGTGATCATCGGGCTGCGCCATGAACAGGATCTGCGCAACATGGGCGGGCTGCGCAGGTACATGCCGGTCACGCACTGGACCTCGCTGATCGGCGCGCTGGCACTGATCGGCACGCCGTTCTTCTCCGGTTTCTACTCGAAGGACAGCATCCTGATCGCGGCCGAAGCCGCATACCACGCCGGCCAGCCGGGGGCGATGTTTGCGTACTTTGCGGTCACGGCGGGGGTGTTCGTCACGGCGTTCTATTCGTTCCGCATGTATTTCCTCGCCTTCTGGGGCAAGGAGCGCTTCGGTCATCCCCATCAAGAAGACCATCACGACGAGGAGCCGGGCACGGATCACCACCACGGGCTGGGGCCGGGCGAAAAGCCGCACGAATCGCCGTTCGTGGTGACGATTCCGCTGGTGCTGCTGGCGATCCCGTCGGTCGTGATCGGATTCGTCGCGATCGACAAGTTTCTGTTCGGCGACTTCTTCGGCAGTTCGATTGTCGTCAACGCCGACAAGCACTCGGCCATGCGGCATCTGCAGGAGCACTTCCACGGCGCTACCGCGATGGCGGTGCACGGGCTGACGAGCCTGCCGTTCCTGCTCGTGGTCGCCGCCATTGCGCTTGCCTGGTTCTTCTACCTGAAGCGGCCCGACATCCCGGCGGCGATAGCGAGGCGGTTCTCCGTTCTTTATCGCCTGCTCGACAACAAGTACTACCTCGATCGCATCAACGAATTCGTGTTTGCCGGCGGTTCCCGCCTGATCGGGCGCGGGCTGTGGAAGCGCGGCGACCAGGGTCTGATCGACGGCATCGCCATCAATGGCAGCGCGCGCCTGGTCGGCTGGTTTGCCGGGGTGATCCGCTATGCGCAGTCGGGGTACATCTATCACTACGCGTTCGCGATGCTGGTCGGCATCGCCATCGTGCTGTTCTTCTACCTGACCCTGCCGTACGTGATGTCGGGTCGCTGAGCGACGGTAGCCGACAAGAACAATGCAGACCTTTCCCTGGCTTAGCCTCGCGATCTGGATCCCGATCTTCTTCGGCGGGGTGATTCTCGCCGCCGGACGCGATCAGAACGCCGGCGTGCTCAGGACCGTTGCGCTCGCCGGCGCGCTTCTCGGCCTGCTGGCAACGGTTCCGCTCTATCTCGGTTTCGATCCCAGAGTGCACGGCCTTCAGTTCGCCGAGAAGGCGCTGTGGATCGAGCGGCTCAACAGCTACTACCACCTCGGCGTCGACGGCATCTCGATCTGGTTCGTGCTGCTGACCGCGTTGATGACGGTGATCGTCGTGATCGCCGGCTGGGAGGTGATCGGGCAGAAGGTCGCGCAATACAACGCCGCCTTCCTGATCCTGTCCGGCCTGATGGTCGGCGTGTTCACCGCTGCCGACGGGCTGCTGTTCTACGTCTTCTTCGAGGCGACGCTGATCCCGATGTACATCATCATCGGCGTCTGGGGCGGGCCGAACCGCGTGTATGCCGCGTTCAAGTTCTTCCTGTTCACGCTGGCCGGCTCGCTGCTGCTGCTGATCGCCCTGATCTATCTGTACTACGCGTCGGGCGGCAGCTTCGATCTCTTCGGCTGGCATCGACTCGCGATCCCGCTCGCGGCGCAGGTGCTCCTGTTCCTCGCGTTCTTTGCCGCGTTTTCGGTCAAGGTGCCGATGTGGCCGGTGCATACGTGGCTGCCCGACGCGCACGTCGAGGCCCCCACCGGCGGCAGCGTCATTCTGGCGGCGATCATGCTGAAGCTCGGTGCCTATGGTTTCGTGCGCTTCTCGCTGCCGATCGTGCCGGATGCGGCGCACCAGCTCGCCTGGTTCATCATCGCGATCTCGCTGGTGGCGGTGGTCTACATCGGCTTCGTCGCGCTGGTGCAGACCGACATGAAGAAGCTGGTCGCGTATTCGTCGATCGCGCACATGGGCTTTGTCACGCTCGGTTTCTTCATCTTCAACCAGATCGGCGTCGAAGGCGCGCTGGTGCAGATGATCTCGCACGGCTTCATCTCCGGGGCGATGTTCCTGTGCATCGGCGTGATGTACGACCGCATGCACAGCCGCAACATCGCCGACTACGGCGGCGTCGTGAACACCATGCCGAAGTTCGCGAGCTTCATGATGCTGTTTGCGATGGCCAACTGCGGGCTGCCGGCCACCAGCGGTTTCGTCGGCGAATTCATGGTGATCCTGGGTGCCGTCAAGTACAACTTCTGGATCGGCGCCATCGCCGCCACGACGATGATTCTCGGCGCTGCCTACTCGCTGTGGATGTACAAGCGCGTGATCTTCGGCGCCATCGCCAACGACCACGTCCGCGAACTGACCGACATCGGCTCACGCGAGTTCCTGATCCTGGCGCTGCTCGCCTTGGCGGTGCTGTGGATGGGTGTCTATCCGAAGCCGTTTACCGACCTGATGCACGTGTCGGTCACCGACCTGCTGCAGCACGTTGGCCAGTCGAAGCTGCCAGTGGGGCAATGATGGACACGCTGCTTTCCTTCCCCGCCCTGTCCGAGAGCGTGCTGCTGGCGGCAGTACTGGCGGTGATGGTGATCGATCTGTTCGTCAGCGACGCGCGCCGCAATTTGACGTACGTATTGACGCTGATCTCGCTCGCCGTGGTGGCGGCGATCTGCATCGCGCAGCTCGCCGACGGCATGGTCGCTTACGCGTTCGGCCACATGTACGTGGCCGATCCGATGGCGCAGGTGCTGAAGATCTTCTCGTGCCTGTGCACGGCGCTGATGCTGGTGTACGCGCAGGGGTACGCGCGCGACCGCGGGCTGTGGAAGGGCGAACTCTTCACGCTGTCGGCTTTCGCGCTGCTCGGGATCTTCGTGATGATCTCGGCCAACCATCTGCTCGTGATCTACCTGGGCCTCGAACTGCAGTCGCTGTCGCTGTACGCGCTGGTGGCACTGCGGCGTGACGATGCCAAGGCGACCGAGGCGGCGATGAAGTACTTCGTTCTCGGTGCACTCGCCTCCGGCTTCCTGCTGTACGGGATGTCGATGCTTTACGGCGCCGGCGGCACGCTCGACATCAACCAGCTGGCGCGCAACATCGCCGGCGGCCAGGTGGCGAGCCGCCCGGCGCTCGTGCTCGGCACCGTGTTCATCGTTGCCGGGCTGGCGTTCAAACTGGGCGCGGCGCCGTTCCACATGTGGGTTCCCGACGTCTATCACGGCGCGCCGACACCGGTCACCATCATGATCGGCTCGGCGCCGAAGCTGGCGGCCTTCGCGATCGCGTTCCGCCTGCTGGTCGAGGGCCTGCTGCCTCTCGCGGTCGACTGGCAGCGGATGCTGATCCTGCTCGCGCTCGCATCGCTCGCAATCGGCAACGTGACCGCGATCGCGCAGACGAACCTCAAGCGCATGCTGGCGTATTCGACCATCGGCCAGATGGGCTTCATGCTGCTCGGCATGCTCTCGGGCGTGGTCGGCGCCGACACGCTTTCCACGGCCAATGCCTACAGCGCGGCGATGTTCTATGCGATCACCTATGCGCTGACCACGCTCGGCACCTTCGGCATTATCCTGCTGCTGGCGCACCAGGGTTTCGAGGCGGAGGAGATTGCCGATCTGAAGGGCCTGAACAAGCGCAGCCCCTGGTACGCGTTCGTGATGCTGCTCTTGATGTTCTCGCTCGCCGGCATACCGCCGACGATGGGCTTCTACGCCAAGCTGGTCGTGCTGCAGGCACTGCTGGGCAACGGCATCACGACCGGCATGGTGTGGCTGGCGGTGCTTGCGCTCTTCTTCTCGCTGATCGCTGCCTACTACTACCTGCGCGTCGTCAAGGTGATGTACTTCGACGAGCCCACCGATACGCGGCCGATCGTTGCGACCCAGGACATGCGCGTGGCGCTGTCGCTCAACGGCGCGCTGGTGCTGCTGCTCGGCATCCTGCCGCAGTACCTGCTGGCGCTGTGCGCGAACGCGATGATCAAGGCGCTGGGCGGCTGATTCTTGATCCGTGACCCGCTAGCACCATGGCCGCAGCTCCGCCCGAGAAGGATCCGCTGACCGAAGAAACCCTCGAGTCGCGGCTCGCCTACCAAGGCGTGTTCCTCAAGGTCTTCGAAGACCGCGTGCGCTGCCCCGACGGGCACGTCGCGCCGCGCGAGTACCTGCGCCATCCCGGCGCGGTGATGATGATTCCGCTGCTGGACGACGGCCGGCTCGTGCTCGAGCGCCAGTATCGCTATCCGCTGCGCAGAAGCTTCATTGAGTTTCCAGCGGGCAAGATCGATGAAGGCGAGTCGCTGCTTGGCTGTGCGCAGCGTGAACTGCTCGAAGAGACCGGCTATCGCGCCCGCGAGTGGACGTATCTGGGCGACTTCCACAACGCAATCGGCTACTGCGACGAGAAGATCTACGTCTATCTCGCCCGCGGACTGACGCTCGATACCGCACGGACCGACGATGGCGAGGTGCTGGAGGTGTTCCTTGCCACGCTCGAGCAGCTGCTCGACTGGATTCGCGATGGCAACCTGACCGACGTCAAGACGATCGTGGGCGCCTACTGGCTGCAGAAGCATCTGGCGGGCGAGTGGCCCGCGCGCTGACCGCCACCGCAACCGCCGCGCGTCGCTGCGCTGATCTACCTGTCGGTCTATGTGCTCGCCCTGCGGAAGAAAATCGCGGCCGCGCCGCCATGGGAAGTGGTCGGGCAGGGCGCATCTCAGGGCCTGGCGTCAGTGGTCGCCACTAGGCTGCTCAACACGCGGATGCTCGCCAGCTCTGGGCCGACACGCAGTGCAATGACCACCGCCGTCGTAGCGGGGCTGGCCGCAGTGCTTGCCGTGCCGTTGCTCGGCGAGCCTCTGGCCGCGACTGCGGTGATCGGTTGGCTGTTCGTGACGATTGGCATGATCGTGGGCGTCATGCGCACGCGCTGAGCGTCAGCACGCCCGCAACGCGCCTTCCAGATCCGCGATCAGATCCTCCTCGTGCTCCAGGCCGATCGACATCCGGATCAGCCCCTCGGAGACGCCGACCTGCTTGCGCACGTCGGCTGCCACGCCCGAATGGGTGGTCGATGCCGGATGACAGATCAGCGACTCGGTGCCGCCGAGGCTGACCGCCGACTTGAAGAGCGTGAGCGCGTTGATGAAGCGAAACGCCATCGCGCGCCCGCCGTCGAGCACGAGCGAAAAGGTCGAGCCTGCGCCGGTGCACTGGCGCCGATAGACCGCCTGATACGCGGGGTCGGCGATCATCTGCGGATGCAGCACTTCGACCTTGCGCACGGCATTGTCCGCGAGCCAGTGCGCGACTCGGCTCGCGGTCGCCGCCGCGCGGCGCATCCGCAGCACCAGCGTTTCCATCGAGCGCGCGATCATCCACGACGAATGTGGATCGAGCTGCGAGCCGAACGCACCGCGCAGCAGCCGCAGCTTCTGGATCAGATCGGCGCGCCCCGTGACGCCGCCCGCAACCAGATCGCTGTGCCCGCCGACATACTTGGTGAGCGAATAGATCGACAGGTCGATGCCGTCGCGGATCGGATGCTGGAAGATCGGCCCCAGCATCGTGTTGTCGCACGCCGAAATCGGCCGGTAGCCGTATTTGGCTTCGAACGCGGCGAGCACGTTCGCGACGGCCTGCAGGTCGATCAGCGAATTGGTCGGGTTCGCCGGCGTCTCGATGTAGAACAGTGCGACTTTGCCCCGTGCAGCGGCGGCTTCCAGCGCCGCTTGCATCTCCGGCAGCGACAGCCCGTCAATGAACGGGTGCCCGCCGATGCCCCACTCGGGCAGGATCTTGCGGATCAGGGTTTCGGTGCCGCCATAAAGCGGTGTCGAATGCACGATCTGATCGCCCGGGCGCAGGAACGTGAGAAACACGGTCCCGATCGCCGCCATGCCGCTCGACGTGACGATGGCCGACTGCGCGCCGTCGAGCAGTGCCAGGCGGTCTTCGACAATCTCCAGGTTCGGATGGTTGAAGCGGCTGTAGACCAGTCCCGCGCCGGAGTCGGTGGGCGGCGGCTTGCGGCCGGCGACCACGTCGAAGAAGTCCGCGCCGTCTTCCGCGGTCTTGAACGCGAAGGTCGAGGTCAGGAACACCGGTGGCTTGACCGCGCCCTCGGACAGGAACGGGTCATAGCCGTACGACATCATCTGTGTCTCGGGGTGCAGGTCGCGATTGAGGATCGATTTCTTGTGGTAGTTCGAGTACGACATGGCCGGTCTCCCTGACGATCTGATTCCCAATGGCGACATCGTCGGCCGAAAAGCGCGCGCCGACAAGCGGTGTGCAATCGCCTGCCCCCGGCTGGCGGGCTTGTTCGGGGGTTGGTGTTCAATGAGGGGTGAGCGGGCCGTGTCCAAGCCTTCGCCGCGCTCAATCCGACCCTTCGCCGCGCTCAATCCGACAACGAGGAGAAATCGATGAGAAAAATCGCTGCACTGATCGCCATCGCTGCGATCGCCGGCTACGGCTTGCACGCCTTTGCCCAGGGCCGGCTGGATGCGCGCGCGTCGGTCACGCCGATCGGCAGTTCTTCTTCGAACGGCATTTCGTTCGCGTGGTTCTACGATTCGACCGAACGCACCGTGTATGTCTGCCGTGCTGGCCACGGCAGCGGCGATACGCTCGAATGCAAGGCGAGGGTGAACCTGCCCTGACGCCATTGCGCGTGGCCTGAGCCAAGCGGCGGCACAACCTCACTCATCGCATCCCGGCTGAAGCGCCGGGGTGAGCAGGGGCGGACCGGGGCCGCCCAGCGGCCCGCGATGCGCGCTGGTCGGTATCGGCTGTCAGTCGCGCCGTGAGCCGAAAAAGATCCAGTTCGTTGGACGCGGCCCCGATGTCGATCCGCCGGACGCGTTCGGTGCGCGCGACGAACCCCTCGTAGTCCTGGTTGTCGAGCACGGTGGCCTGCACCAGACCACAGGCGGCCAGATCGAGGCCCGACGCGTCGCCGTCGCGTGAGAAACATTGCTCCGCGCGCAGCCAGTCGGCGCGCGCGCAGCCGAGATCGTCGAATTGCGCCGCGTAGCCGCGCCAGAAGAGCGTCCAGCCGTTGTCGGTGGCGGATTCGCGGTCGGCGATCAGGACCGCGCGCAGGCCGCCCAGACCCTGCACACGCAGCAGCGCCGCACCGTCGTCCGGGCCGGCCGGGGCCTTGGGCGCCAGCGCCTCGTTCGCCGCCGCGGCAAGGCTTGAAACTGCGGAGTCGGGCCCCTTTTACATGTTCGTGTAATTCGGCCCGCCGCCGCCTTCGGGCACGACCCACACGATGTTCTGTGTCGGATCCTTGATGTCGCAGGTCTTGCAGTGCACGCAGTTCTGGAAGTTGATCTGCAGCTTGTCCGCATCATCAACCCTGACGAACTCGTAGACGCCGGCCGGACAGTAGCGTGATTCCGGCCCGGCGAACTTCGGCAGGTTGACCTGCACCGGCACGGTCGCGTTCCTCAGCGTCAGGTGTGCGGGCTGGTTCTCTTCGTGGTTGGTGTTCGACAGGAACACCGACGAGAGCTTGTCGAACGTGATCGTGTTGTCCGGCTTCGGGTACACGATCGGCGTGCACTCGACCGCGGGCTTGAGCTTCTCGTGATCGGCCTTCGTGCGGTGCAGCGTCCACGGCGCCTTGCCGCGGAAGACCAGTTGATCGATCCCCCAGAGCATCGCACCGGTGACGAGGCCCTTGTCGAGATACGGCTTGAAATTGCGCGCGCGATGCAGCTCGTCGAACAGCCACGACGAATTGAGCCCATCCGGATAGGCAGAAAGCTCGTCGTGCGAACGTCCGGCGGCGACCGCATCAGTCGCCGCTTCGCCCGCGAGCATGCCGGTCTTGATCGCCGCATGCGAGCCCTTGATGCGCGGTGCGTTCAGGAACCCGGCGTCGCAGCCGATCAGCGCCCCGCCGGGAAAGACGAGCTTCGGCAGCGACTGGATCCCGCTCGCGTTGATCGCGCGGGCGCCGTAGGCGACGCGCTTTGCGCCCTCGAGGAACGCGCGGATCGTCGGATGCGTCTTGTAGCGCTGGAATTCCTGGAACGGTTCCAGATACGGATTGGAGTACCCGAGCCCGACCACCAGGCCGAGCGAGACCTGGTGGTTCTCGAAGTGGTACATGAACCCGCCGCCGTAGGTCGCGTTGTCGAGCGGCCAGCCGGCGCTGTGCAGCACCAGGCCTGGCACGTGCTTCGCCGGTTTGATTTCCCACACTTCCTTGATGCCGATGCCCCAGGTCTGCGGATCGCGACCTTCGTCAAGGTGGTACTTGGCGATCACCTGCTTGCCCAGGTGCCCGCGCGCGCCCTCGGCAAACAACGTGTACTTGCCCAGCAGTTCGACCCCGGGCTGGAAATTGCCGGTCGGCTGGCCGTCCTTGCCGATGCCCATGTTGCCCGTTGCGACACCGCGCACCGCGCCGTGATCGTCGTACAGCACTTCGGCCGCGGCGAAGCCCGGGAAGATCTCCACGCCGAGCGCTTCGGCCTGCTGGCCCAGCCAGCGCACCACATTGGCCAGGCTGACGATGTAGTGGCCGTCATTGATGAAGCAGTTCGGCAGCAGCCAATGCGGGTTGTACAGCGCGCGTTTCTCGGTGAGGATGTAGAAGCGGTCTTCGGTGACGGGCGTATTCAGCGGCGCACCGAGTTCCTTCCAGTTGGGGAACAGTTCGGTGAGCGCGATCGGATCCATCACCGCGCCCGACAGGATGTGCGCGCCGATCTCGGAGCCTTTCTCGAGCACGCAGACCCCGATGTCCTTGCCCGCCTGGGCCGCGCGCTGCTTGATCCGGATCGCCGCCGCCAGCCCCGCCGGCCCGCCACCGACGATCACGACGTCGTACTCCATCGACTCGCGCTGCATGCCGGGCATCCGAAGCTCCTGAGGTTTTCTCGACGCGGACGATTGTCCCCGCCGCGCGTAGAGCGCGGATTCTAGAGGGGGCGGTTATGCGATCATCGGCATGATTGTGCGAGAGGAATCATGCGAACGAACCTGAAGGAAAAGATTGCGCTCGTCACCGGTGCCAGCAGCGGACTGGGCGAGCGCTTTGCGCGGGTGCTGGCCGCCAACGGCGCGCTGGTGGTGCTGGCGGCACGGCGCGTCGAGCGGCTGAAGGAAGTGCGCGCCGAGATCGAAGCGGCGGGGGGCGAGGCGGATGTGGTGCCGATGGACGTCACCGACCAGCATTCCGTCAACGCGGCGGTGGCCAGGATCGAAGCCGAAAACGGTCCGATCGACATCCTGGTCAACAACTCCGGCGTGTCGACCACGCAGCGCCTGACGGAAGTCGAGCCGACCGATTTCGACTATGTGTTCAACACCAACGTCAAGGGCGCCTTCTTCGTTGCGCAGGCAGTCGGGCGGCGGATGATCGCCCGCAGCAAAAAGCAGCCGAACTTCCGCGGTCGCATCGTCAACATCGCGTCGGTCGCCGGACTGCGCGTGGTGCCGCAACTCGGCATCTATGCGATGAGCAAGGCCGCGGTGGTGCAGATGACAAAGGCGCAGGCACTCGAGTGGGGGCGCTACGGGATCAACGTCAACGCGATCTGTCCCGGCTACATCCGCACCGGCATCAACGAGGAGCACTGGGACACCGAGGCGGGACGCAAACTGGTGCAGATGCTGCCGCGCAAGCGCGTCGGCAATCCCGAGGACCTCGATGGCGTGCTGCTGCTCGTGGTGGCCGAGGAGTCGCAGTTCATCAACGGCGCGGTCATCGCGGCGGATGACGGGCTGAGCGTGGCATAGCGCGGAAGAGTGCGATGAAAGAATTTCTCGCCGAAATTCCCCTGCGCTGGGGCGACATGGACGCCATGGCGCATCTGAACAACGTGCAGTACTTCCGGTTGATGGAAGAAGCGCGCATCCGGTGGTTTGCGCAGTTCGGTTTTCCGACGCTGCCGGCGCGCGAAGCGCCGATCCTGGCGCATGCGGCGTGCGATTTCGTCAAGGCGATGACCTATCCCGGCACCGCGGTCGTCAGGCAGATCGTGACGCGGCTCGGTCGTTCCAGTGTGGAAATGTCGATCGTGATCGAGCGGTCCGGCGAACCCGGTGTGCCGTATGCGACCGGCCGCACGGTGATCGTCTGGTACGACTATGCGGCCGGCCAGTCGGCACCCTGGCCTGAACATGTCCGCGCGGCGCTCGGCTGAGCCCCCTTGCCGTCAACGCGCCGCCGGCACGAAGGTTCAACCGCAAACCCGCAGACAACCGATGCGGTCGGTTCGGTGGATCGGCCTCTCGGCGTGGCCGGCGCGCTCTTCGTCGGCGCCGCGCTGGCGCGGCCGCAAAGTCCTTCCGCATCGACACCCGCTTCACCGCGGGCACCTATGACCCGGTAACAGGGTCATAGGTGCCCGTCTTCAACTCGTCGTTTGCGCCGGCCCGGCTGCCGGCGACCCCGGGGCTTCACCGGGTATGGGTTCTTCGTCACATTCACCGGCGGTGTGCTCGGCATCGTTGCGCTGTCGAAGTTCTTCCTGGTCGAGATGCGGGTGTGGCAGCACGCCGTGGCGGTGTTCGCGGCCGTGCTGCTGATCGCGCCGGGACGGATCTCGTCCCTGATCGGCATCGCGCGGGTGTCGCCGATTGTCTTGCGTCACGTGCTTGCAGTGCGCGATGCCGCGCCGGTGGGAGCCGCCTGAGGATCACCGCTAGAATTGGACCCGCGGGCTGTCGAGCCGGCCCTATTGCACTTGAAGCACTCCGTTCGGGCTCAGTCCTTCGACTGTGCTCGGGACAGGTTCGTCGAAGCCTGGCGCGGCGCTCTGAGAAGCGCAGCGCGAACGGTTCCATGTTCGCTCGCCGGCTCAATCACTGCGAATTGCGACCAGTCAAAGGATAGGCATGAACAAGATCTACCCATCGGCCGCGGCGGCGCTTGCGGGCGTGGTCAAGGACGCACAGACGATCGCCGTCGGCGGTTTTGGCCTGTGCGGCATCCCGGAGGCCTTGATCGCCGCGCTGCGCGACAGCGGTGTCAGGCAGCTGACCTGCGTCAGCAACAACGCGGGGGTCGATGGCTTTGCTCTTGGACAGTTGCTCGCCACGCGCCAGATCCGCAAGATGATTTCGTCGTACGTCGGCGAGAACAAGGAGTTCGAGCGGCAGTATCTCGGCGGTGAACTCGAGCTGGAGTTCACGCCGCAGGGCACGCTGGCCGAGCGCATGCGCGCCGGCGGCGCCGGCATCCCGGCGTTCTACACGGCCACCGGGTACGGCACCGTGATCGCCGAGGGCAAGGACGCGCGCGAATTCGACGGCCCGTGGGCCGGGCGCCACTACATCATGGAGCGCGGCATCCGCGCCGACGTGTCGCTGGTCAAGGCATGGAAAGCGGATAAGCAGGGCAACCTGGTGTTCCGCAAGACTTCGCGCAATTTCAATCCGGTGGTGGCGATGTGCGGCAAGGTGACGGTGGCCGAAGTCGAGCAGATCGTCGAGAACGGCGCGATCGATCCCGATCACGTGCACACGCCCGGCATCTTCGTGCAGCGGATCGTGCTGAACCCGAAGCCCGAGAAACGCATCGAACAGCGCACCGTGCGATCAAAGTGAAGCCACCCGACCGTTGGCACTTCAACTGGCTCAGCATCCATGCCAGCTTTTGACACCTGAGGCGTTCGCCCTGAACTCCCGAGCCAGTCGGAGGACGAAGGGCGGGCCGAGAAAGAAGAGACGATGCCCTGGACCCGTGAAGAAATGGCTGCCCGCGCAGCCCAAGAGCTGCGCGATGGTTTCTACGTCAATCTCGGCATCGGCCTGCCGACGCTGGTGGCCAACTACATTCCGTCGGGAATCGACGTGATGCTGCAGTCGGAAAACGGCCTGCTCGGCATCGGCCCATTCCCGACCGAAGACGAAATCGACCCGGATCTCATCAACGCCGGCAAGCAGCTCGTCACCGCGTTGCCGGGGTCGAGTTATTTCTCGAGCGCCGATTCGTTCGCGATGATTCGCGGCGGCCACATCAACCTCGCCATCCTCGGCGCGATGCAGGTGAGCGAGACAGGCGATCTCGCCAACTGGATGATTCCCGGCAAGCTCGTCAAGGGCATGGGCGGCGCGATGGATCTCGTCGCCGGCGTCGAGCGCGTGGTGGTGCTCATGGAGCACTGCGCAAAGAACGGCGAGCACAAGATCCTGCAGAAGTGCACGCTGCCGCTCACGGGCGTGGGGGTGGTCAATCGCATCATCAGCGAGCTGGGCGTGTTCGACGTGACGGCCGACGGTTTGAAGGCGGTCGAACTGGCGGCGGGCGTGACGCGTGAGGAGGTGCGGTTGAAGACCGGTTGCCATGTTCACGTCTCGCATCTGCCAGTGAGCGCCTAGTTCGGCCCGCGGCATGAGTGGTACCCACAACCAGCTCGGCGAACACCGCGACGGCGACAGCGCCTACACGCATCAGTCGCGTGCCGCTGGTTCGCGCCCGCTGGCGGTCGCGGTGGTACTCACCGCAGGCTATGGGATCGTCGAGTTGGTCGGGGGCGTGTGGTCCGGCTCACTCGCGCTGCTCGCCGATGCGGGGCACATGGCGACTGACTCGGCGGCGCTGCTGTTCGCACTCGCCGCCAGCCTCATCGCGCGCCGGCCGGTTTCGGACCGCCATTCGTTCGGCCTGGCGCGCGTCGAAGTCATCGCCGCCTTCGTCAACGCGCTGGCGATGCTGGCGGTGGTGGCGTGGATCTTCACGGAGGCGATCGATCGCATTCGCGCCCCGGTCAGTGTCAAGGGTGGCGAGGTATTTGTGATCGCCACCATCGGCCTGCTGGTGAACGTCGCGGTCGCCTGGTCGCTGTCGCGCGATCGCGAAAACGTCAACACGCGCGCCGCGTTCATCCATGTGATCGGCGATCTGCTCGGGTCGGTGGCCGCGATCGTCGCCGGCGTGGTGATCTACTTCGGCGGGCCGCTGATCTCGGACCCCTTGCTGTCGATGTTCGTCGCCGCGCTCATCCTGCGTTCGACGATCGGCGTGCTGAAGGAAACCACCTTCGTGCTTCTCGACAGCGTGCCCGCCGGCGTCGACTACACCCGGGTGGGCGAATTGCTGGCGCGCGTGCCCGGCGTCCTGCAGGTTCACGACCTGCACGTGTGGTCGATGGTGCCCGGGCGCAGCGCGCTGTCCGCGCACATCCTGGTACAGGATATCGAAAACTGGCCGGTGATCCTGCGCCAGGCGCGCGGCATCCTCATCACGCAGTTCCACATCGATCACGTGACGCTGCAACCGGAGTGGTTGCGCCGGGAACCGCCGCCCGTGGCGGTGCCGATCAGGAAAGCTTCCTGAGCAGGAACAGCGCACCCATCAGCACCGGCTGATGGACGAGATACACGGTCAAGGCCCAGGTGCCGAGGAACGTCAGCGTGCGTGGCGGTGACTCGTTCAGGGGCGCCATGGGCATGGCGAGTGCGAATCCGCGCCTCGCCCACAGCGAACCGAGCCCCGCGCCGATCAGCACCACGCCGATCCATGGAAACAGGGGCACGTAGTCCTCGTTGTGCGGTTTCTGTGTCACGAAGCCGATCGCATTGAGCGGCGCGGGGTTGAACGCGGGGTCGGCGAGCAGCAGCCCCAGTGCGAGCGCACCCGCACCCAGCGCCAGATTCCACGAACCCAGGGGCGCCAGCAGACGCACCATGATCAGGGCGACCGCGATGAAGTGCAGGATGCCGAACCAGATGAAGCGCGCGCCGAACAGCAACCCGCTGCCCGCGGAGACGAGGGCCGCGGCAGCGACGATCTGCAGCCAGCGATTCCAGAAGTCGCGCCAGCCCGGCTTGTATGCGGTGCGCAGCACGAGGCTCGCGCCCACCAGCAGCAGGAACTGCGTGACGATCGCCGTGCGCCAGCCGACCCAGGGCTGATCGATCAGCAGGCGCAGTCTGACCCAGCCGAAGTAGTTGAGGTCGTAGATGAAGTGATAGACGATCATCTGCGCGACCGCGAAGCCGCGCAGCGCATCGACGAGCGGGAGACGCCGCGTCTCAGCCACGGAAATTGCCTAGCTTTCGTTATGCGACACGTTGATGCGCTCGCGCCTACCCGCCGCCACGTCGTACACGTGAAACGAGTTCATGTTGCGCCCATACAGGTGCAGCGTCAGCGCGGATCGCTTGCCTTCGGGCACGCCCGTGACGTGGATGTGATCCGGATTGGGCACGAAGCTTGTCACGCTGCCCGAGTCAAGTATCAGCGCGCCGCCGGCCACGAGCTGGATCGACTGATCGCGGCCATCGTCGGGGCTGGTGCGCAGCCAGGCCTGCTCGTGCAGCGCGCCTTCGATCACGCCGACCACGCCCCAGCTGCCGTGATCATGCACCGGTGTCCACTGTCCCGGCAGCCACACGAGCGCGTACAGCGACAGGTGCTCGCCGACCAGCACCGCGTTGCGCGTGTAGTGGGTCGGGTCGGAGCGGCGCTGCATCGGGTCGAGCAGCGCTCCCGCATGCGGCAGCATGTCGTACATCAGCGGGGCGATTGCCTCGACATACTGCGCCGGCGTGTCGCGCGAGGCGAGCACGCGGCGGCACTGGTTGAGAAAATCCTCAAAGCGCGAGGGCATACTCCGCTCCCGGTCGGGTCAGGCGCGGGATTATCGCCTGCGACCGCAGGTTCAGGACCCAAGGCGAATGCCGGCCGTCGAGCCGGTCGCCGAGATCCCGGGGCCGGGCCGCGCCAGCCGCGCGGGCGCGGACCGCCGCACCGCCATCTTCGCCGAACAGGCCGAGCGGCGATGCGTCGGTATACTTTGCTTTTACCGGCAGCGCTTCCGTGCGGGGAAGCGGAAGGCTCATGACCAAGTACGTCTTCGTCACCGGCGGCGTGGTGTCCTCCCTCGGCAAGGGCATCGCCGCCGCCAGCCTCGCCGCGATCCTCGAATCGCGCGGCCTCAAAGTCACGCTCGTCAAGCTCGATCCCTACATCAACGTCGATCCCGGCACGATGTCGCCGTTCCAGCACGGCGAAGTGTTCGTGACCGAGGATGGTGCGGAGACCGACCTCGACCTCGGGCATTACGAGCGCTTCATCTCCGCCAAGATGCGGCGCGTGAACAATTTCACCACCGGCCAGATCTACGAGTCGGTGATCAAGAAGGAGCGGCGCGGCGAGTATCTCGGCAAGACGGTGCAGGTGATCCCGCACGTCACCAACGAGATCCAGGAATTCATCGAGCGCGCGCCGCGTGCGGCGTGGGATGGCGCGACCGAGGTGGCGATCGTCGAGATCGGCGGCACGGTGGGCGACATCGAATCGTTGCCCTTCGTCGAGGCCGCGCGCCAGATGAGCCTGCGGCTCGGGCGAAACTCGTGCTGCTTCGTGCACCTGACGCTGGTGCCGTTCATTCCCAGCGCGGGAGAACTCAAGACCAAACCGACGCAGCACAGCGTCCAGAAGCTGCGCGAGATCGGCATCTATCCCGACGTGCTGCTGTGCCGTGCTGACCGGCCGATTCCGGATGAAGAGCGCGCAAAGATCTCGCTCTTCTCCAACGTGCCGGTCGACAGCGTGATCTCGGTTTGGGACGTCGATTCCATCTACAAGATTCCGTCGATGCTGCACCAGCAGAACCTCGACGCGATCGTGTGCGACAAACTCGGCCTGCACGCGAAGCCCGCAGACCTGGCGGCGTGGGATGCGCTGGTGCATTCGCTCGAGCATCCGCAGCAGGAGGTGAGGATCGGCATGGTCGGCAAATACGTCGATCTGTCGGACTCGTACAAGTCGCTGAACGAGGCGCTGACGCACGCAGGAATCCATACGCGCACGAAGGTGACGATCGAATACGTCGATTCCGAACAGTTCGAGAAGACGGGCCAGGTGAAGCTCGACCATCTCGACGCGATCCTGGTGCCAGGCGGGTTCGGCAAGCGCGGCACGGAAGGCAAGATCAAGGCGATCCAGTACGCGCGCGAGCACAAGGTTCCGTATCTCGGTATCTGCCTCGGCATGCAGCTCGCGACCATTGAATTCGCCCGCCATGTGTGCGGGCTTGCGGGTGCGAACTCGACCGAGTTCGATCCCGACACGCCGCATCCGGTGGTGGCGCTGATCACCGAATGGCTCGACCGTACCGGGCGCATCGAGCGGCGCAGCGAGAAATCCGACATTGGCGGTACGATGCGACTGGGTGCCCAGAAATGCCCGGTCGAGGCAGGCACACTCGCTGCGCGCATCTACGGCACCGAGGTCAACGAGCGGCACCGGCATCGGTATGAGGTCAACAACGTCTACGTGCCGCAGCTCGAAGCGAAGGGCTACAAGGTGTCGGCACGCACGCCGAGCGAAAACCTGCCGGAGATGATGGAACTTCCGGGGCATCCGTTCTTCTTCGGCGTGCAGTTTCACCCCGAATTCACTTCGACGCCGCGCGGCGGCCATCCGCTGTTCAAGGCGTTCGTGGAGGCGGCGGTTGCGAATCAGCAGGCGCACGAGCCGCAACTGGCAAAGGTGGCGGCTTGAGTCCGGCGATGTCCCCCTCTGCCGCGAAGCGACGGGGGCAAGCGCGCGCAGGATGCGGGCAAGGCTCGACATGAAGCTGTGCGGTTTCGACGTGGGCCTCGACCGACCGATGTTCCTGATCGCCGGGCCGTGCGTGGTCGAAACCGAGGCGATGGCGCTCGACTCGGCGGGCAGACTCAAGGAAATCACCGGCAGGCTCGGCATCAACTTCATCTACAAGTCGAGCTACGACAAGGCGAACCGCAGTTCGGGCAAGTCGTTTCGAGGGCTGGGCATGGAGGAAGGACTGCGCATCCTGTCCGAGGTGAAGAGGCGCATCGGCGTGCCGGTGCTGACCGATGTGCATGCCGAGGACGAGATCGCGCAAGTCGTGCAGGTCGTCGACGTGATCCAGACCCCCGCGTTTCTGTGTCGGCAGACGGATTTCATCCGCGCCTGTGCGCAAAGCGGCCGGCCGGTCAACGTCAAGAAGGGCCAGTTCCTGGCGCCCGGCGACATGAAGAACGTGATCGACAAGGCGCGTGCGGCGGCGCGCGAGGCGGGACTGAGCGAGGATCGCTTCCTTGCCTGTGAGCGCGGTGCAAGCTTTGGCTACAACAATCTCGTCTCCGACATGCGGTCGCTCGCGATCATGCGCGAAACCGGTTGCCCGGTCGTGATGGACGCCACGCATTCGGTGCAGTTGCCGGGCGGCCAAGGCACATCCAGCGGTGGCCAACGCGAGTTCGTGCCGGTACTGGCGCGTGCCGCGGTCGCCGTCGGTGTTGCGGGGCTGTTCATGGAAACGCACCCGGACCCGAAGAACGCGAAGTCCGATGGTCCCAACGCGGTGCCGCTCGATCGCATGGCCGAGCTGCTCGAGACGCTGGTCGAACTCGACCGCGTGGCGAAGAGGCGCGGTTTCATCGAAGTCAACTTCAACTGAAGCGCACCGAGGGAAATGACATGCCCGCCGCCTACGTGATCGTTGAAATGAAACTTTCCGACCCCGAGCAGTACAAGCAGTACATGGCGGCGGCGCCAAGCTCGATCGCCGCAGCGGGCGGCGAATACCTGGTGCGCGGTGGCCGCTGCGAGTCGCTCGAAGGCGACTGGCGGCCTGGTCGCGTCGCCGTCCTGAAATTCCCGAGTTTCGAGCAGGCGAAGGCGTGGTACGACGGCGGGCCGTACCGCGCCGCGCGTGCCAAACGCGCGGGCGCCACCGAGTACTTCAATATGATCCTGGTCGAAGGCATTGCGCCCACACCGTAACCGCTGCGAGACAAAACCATGTCGTCCATTGTTGACCTGATCGGCCGCGAGATCCTCGACTCGCGCGGCAATCCCACTGTCGAGTGTGACGTGCTGCTGGAAAGCGGCGTGATGGGCCGCGCGGCGGTACCGAGCGGCGCATCGACCGGATCGCGCGAAGCCATCGAGCTGCGCGACGGCGACAAGGGCCGCTATCTGGGCAAGGGTGTGCTCAAGGCAATCGAGAACATCAACACCGAAATCTCCGAAGCCGTGATGGGGCTGGAAGCCAACGAACAGGCGTTCCTCGACCGCACGCTGATCGATCTGGACGGGACCGAGAACAAGATGCGTCTGGGCGCCAATGCGACGCTGGCGGTGTCGATGGCGGTGGCCAAGGCGGCCGCGGAGGAGGCGGGCCTGCCGCTGTATCGCTACTTGGGCGGCGCCGCGGCGATGCAGATGCCGGTGCCCATGATGAACGTGATCAACGGCGGCGCGCACGCGAACAACAACCTCGACCTGCAGGAGTTCATGATTGTGCCGGTGGGCGCGCCGAGTTTTTCCGAGGCGGTGCGGTACGGTGCCGAGACGTTTCATGCACTCAAGAAGCTGCTGCACGACAAGGGCATGAGCACGGCGGTCGGCGACGAAGGCGGCTTCGCGCCCACCGTGAAGAATCACGAGGAGGCGATCAAGCTGATCCTCGAGGCGATCGACCGGGCCGGCTATGAGGCCGGAACGCAGATCGCCATCGCGCTTGACTGTGCGGCGAGCGAGTTCTGCAAGGACGGCAGGTACGCGCTGGAAGGCGAGGGGTTGACGCTCGACGCCAGCGGATTTGCCAGTCTGCTGGCAAGCTGGTGCGACAAGTACCCGATCATCTCGATCGAAGACGGCATGGCCGAAAACGACTGGGATGGCTGGAGCGGCCTGACCAAGCTGCTGGGGCGCAAGGTGCAGATCGTCGGCGACGATCTGTTCGTCACCAACACGCGCATCCTGCGCGAGGGCATTGCGCGCGGCGTGGCCAATTCGATCCTGATCAAGATCAACCAGATCGGCACGCTCACGGAAACCTTCGCCGCCATCGAAATGGCCAAGCGCGCCGGCTGGACCACGGTGATCAGCCATCGCTCCGGGGAAACGGAAGATGCGACGATTGCGGATATTGCGGTCGGCCTGAACGCACTGCAGATCAAGACCGGCTCCATGAGCCGCTCGGACCGCATCGCCAAGTACAACCAGTTGCTGCGCATCGAGGAAGATCTCGGGGATGTCGCGAGCTATCCCGGGCGCGGCGCGTTCTACAGCGTGAGGTAAGCGCGCATGCGGCTGCTCGCGCTTGCGCTGACGGCGATGGTGGCGGCAATCCAGTGGCCGCTCTGGTTGGGCAAGGGCGGATGGCTGCGCGTGTCCGAGTTGGACCGGCAGTTGACCGCGCAGCGCGCGATCAATGCCGAGCTGGACGCACGCAATGCGCAACTGGCTGCGGAGGTGGCGAGCTTGCGGAGCGGCCACGAGGCCGTCGAGGAGCGCGCACGCATGCAGCTCAACATGATTCGCAGCGACGAGCTCTTCTTCCAGTTTGTACCGGCCGGGAACCCGGAAAAGAACCGCAAGCCGTGAACCTGCACGCGAAGCTTGTGGAACGCGAGCAGCAGGGCCGAGCCCTGCGGGTCGGCCTGATCGGCGCCGGCAAGTTCGGTTCGATGTACCTGTCGCAGGCGCGCCGCACGCCGGGCATCCGGCTGACGAGCGTCGCGGACCTGGACCCGGCACGGGCGCGCGAAGCGCTCATGCGCGTGGGCTGGAGCGATGCCGAGCTCAAGGAAGTGCGTTTCACCGACGACGCGACACGACTGATCGACAGCGCGCGGGTCGACATCGTCATCGACGCGACGGGCGCACCTTCGGCCGGCATTGCGCACGTGCTCGCCTGCTGCGAGCACCGCAAGCACATCGTGATGGTCAATGTCGAAGCCGATGCGTTGGCCGGTCCCCTGCTGGCACGCAAGGCGCGCGCGGCCGGGATCGTCTATTCGCTTGCCTACGGCGATCAGCCGGCGCTGATCTGCGAAATGGTCGACTGGGCACGCGCGTGCGGATTCGAGGTGATCGCGGCCGGCAAGGGGACGAAGTACCTGCCCGCGTACCACGCGTCGACTCCCGAGACCGTGTGGGGCCACTACGGCATCACGCCGCAGGAGGCCAGGCTCGGTGGCCTCAACGCGCAGATGTTCAACAGCTTTCTCGACGGCACCAAGAGCGCGGTCGAGATGTGCGCCGTCGCCAACGCGACCGGCTTGATCGCCCCCGATGGCCTGGCGTTCCCGCCCTGCGGCGCCGACGACCTGCCGCGCGTGCTGCGCCCGAAGGCGGACGGCGGTGTGCTGTCCCACCGTGGTCAGGTCGAGGTGATCTCCAGCCTTGAACGCGACGGCCAGCCGGTGGCGCGCGACCTGCGCTGGGGCGTGTACGTGAGCTTCGCCGGCGGCAGCGACTACGTCGAACGCTGCTTCAGGGAGTACGGGCTGGTCACCGATCCGAGCGGCCGGTACACGGCGATGTACAAGCCGTTCCATCTGATCGGACTGGAACTCGGCATCAGCGTCGCGAGCGTGGGACTGCGCAACGAGGCGACCGGCGCACCGATCGCCTTCACCGCGGACGTGGTGGCAACGGCCAAGCGTGACCTGCAGATGGGCGAGATCCTCGATGGCGAAGGCGGATTCACCGTCTATGGCAAGCTGATGCCCGCGGCATTGTCGCTGCAGCTCGGCGGGCTGCCCCTCGGGCTTGCGCACAAGGTGCAACTCGCGCGCCCGGTCGCGGCGGGAAGCCCGCTGCGCTGGGACGATGTCACCGTGGATAGCGATTCGCTCGCCGTGCGGACACGCCGCGAGATGGAGCATCTGGCAGCACGGGAGCTGGCGCGCATCGCCTGATCCGCGCGGCGTTCGAAGGGCGCGCGCGGCGCTACGGCAGCGGCCCGTACCCGCCCGGACCGAGCGACCAGCCCGGACGCCACCCCCAGCCGTGCCAGCCCGGGTAGCCCTAGTGCAGATCGACTGCCCATTGCCGCTGGGCGCGACGCCACGTCTCTTCCCGCATTTCACGCTCGCGCGCGGCCTGCTGATCGGCGAGCACCTGCGCATTCAGCTGCGCGAGGCGCTTCGGCTCTTCCGGGCTCGAGACCGGGGCGATCGCGGCTGCATCGGACGGCGCAAGGCGCTGGATCCTGCTGCCATCCGGCAACCGCGTGGTCGCGCATCCGGCCATCCCCAGGGCAAGTGCGATCAGACCCGCGTGCCGTCTCATGTTGCCTCATGGGGAATCTAATGCGGGCGCCTCGAGAGGGATGGCTCCGCCGTCGAGCCGGTAAAGAAGAGCTGCCCCACGTCGACCGCATCGAAGACGCGCCGGGCGTTGCAGAAGTCGCAGGTCACCTCGACCCGGCCCTGCGCGGCCACGATGTCTTCCACTTCATCGCGCCCGAGTGAAACCAGCATACGGCCGATCCGGTCGCGCGAGCAGCTGCATTCGAAGCGCGGTGCCAGCGGTGCGTACGGCTCCAGCTTCTCCTGCCAGAACAGGCGATGCGTCAAGGCGTCCGGCGCCACGCTGAGCAGTTCATCGCGCGACAGCGTGGCGGCGAGCGTCGTGGTCCGCGTCCAGGCATCCTCGTCGGTCATGGTCGAATCGGCCCTGCCGCCTTCGTGGGGCAGCTTCTGCAACAGGAGCCCCGCGGCCGCACCGGCATCGGCGGCAAGCCAAAGGCGCGAGTCGAGCTGTTCCGATCGCTGCAGGTAGGCCTCCAGCGCCTGCGCGATCGAATCGCCTTCGAGCGGTACGACGCCCTGGTACGGAAGCTGACCCGGCAGGCGGTCGATCGGGTCGAGCGTGATGACACAGCGGCCGCGCCCGCGGGTATTGACGAGGCTTTGCAGGCCGGTGTCGCCCGGCGCCACATCCTCATTCAGCTTGGCCGTCGCCCGCAGACGCAGATCGGCCTGGCATTCGACGACCAGCAGTTTGACCGGTCCGTCGCCGTGAATCTGAAGGATCAGCGCGCCATTGAACTTGATGTTCGTCGCCAGCAGGGCGGCCGCCGCCGTCATCTCGCCGAGCAGTTTCGTGACAGCGCTCGGGTAGTCGTGGAACTCGGTCATTTGCCGCCACGCGCTGTCCAGCCGCACCACACCGCCGCGCACCGGCGCGCCCTGGAACAGGAATTTGAGTAGGGTATCGCTCATGCGCCGGCGGGCGCCGGCGCCGCGGCCTGCACCCGGGCCAGTTCGCGTGCGTAGCCGCAGTAGGTCGGGATCGTGTCAGCGATGATCTTGCGCTTGGCGTCGTCGAGTTCCCCGACCCGGCGCGCGGGCGAACCGACCCAGAAGCCGCTTTCAAGCACCTGGCCCGGCGTCGTTTCGCCACCGGCGGCGAGGAACACATCGTCGGCGATCACCGTGCCCGCCGCCACCACGGCGCCGATGCCGACCAGGCTGCGATCGCCGATCGCGCACGAGGCGAGCTTCACGTTGTGGCCGATCGTCGAGTCGGTGCCGATCACGATGCGGCCGCGGCCGGCATCCAGCAGTGAGTTGTCCTGCACGTTGCTGCGCGCGCCGATGACGATTTCTCCCGTGCCCGCGTCGAGGTCACAGGCGTAGTAGACCTGCGCCTGTGCGGCCGCAACGATCCTTCCGCGCAGTGTGGCCGTGTTGGCGATGAAGGCGCTCGGGTCGAGAGCGCGCGAACCGCCGCTTGCCGGCACGACGCTTGCAGCGCTGTGGATGTGGCTGCGCAGTTGCTCGCGCAATTCGCTGAGTTCCCCCGGCGCGAGCGGCCGCACCGGTTTGGCCGGCCGTCCCGAATAGAGGAAGCCGCCCACGAGTGTGGTGCGCGGGAAGACGATGCTGCCCGCGCTCAGCACGAGCCCGGCCTCGAGCACGCAGCCATCGAGGACGACTGCGCCGCCTTCTATCACGCAGTCCTCAGCGACCGTGCAGGCGTGCACCACGCCGTACTCGCCCACCGTGACGCGATCGCCGATCAGGGTTGGGTAGAGGTCATGCGCGATATGCACCGTCGCGCGCGGACCGAGGCACAGTTCGCTGCCGGCGCGCACGTAATGGCCGTCGGCGCGGATCACCGTGCTGCGGCTGAGCCAGGCATCGGCGCCGAGCGAGGCGCGGCCGATGACCGCCGCGTTGCGCCCGAAGTGCAGCGGTTCGGCGGCGAGCGACGGGGTCGCCCCCAGATACGAGAGCAGATTCAGGGGATTTTCCATGGGCGTTGGCAGGGTGTTGGAAAGCGCCGTCGAGGCGACTTCGCCCGGGCGCGGAAAGGAGGATCTCGCTATCTGGAACACCGTCGGGTTTCGGGGGGTGCAAAACGGGGCATGCCCCCCCAATTTTCAACCGCCCGCTAGGTTAGCGGAATTCGGGCGAACGACTCGTGACGCGCGTCTAGGAGCTGCGGTTGCGCCAGCGGCGCTCGGCCTCGTCCCACGCCGCGAGCGGCTGCAGGTCGGGCACCCAGGCGAGGCCTGACCGGGCATCCGGGGACACCGCTTCGGGCGTGACGACGACGTCGAGCAGCGCGGGACGGCCCTTGCCGACCGCGGCCAGTGCGCGCTCGATCGCCGCGGGCAGATCGAGCGCGCGTTCGACGCGCTCGCCGAACAGGCCGAACGCGCGCGCCATCGCCGCGTAATCGGAAAACTGCAGCCGTGTGCCGACGACCTTGCCATGTGTCTGTGCCTGGTCATGCACTTCGATCTGCCATGCACCGTTGTTGGCCACGACGATCAGCAGCGGGATGCGGTGGCGCGCGGCCGTATCGATCTCCATCGCATTGAAGCCGAACGCGCCATCGCCGGTGAGCACCGCCACGGTGCACCCGGGTCGTGCCAGTGCGGCGCCAATGCCGAACGGCGTGCCCACGCCGATGCAGCCGAGCGGCCCCGGGTCGAGATAGGTCGATGCGCTGATTCCCACGCGGGCGAACGAGAGAAAATCGCCGCCGTCGGCGACGACGATGGCATCGGCCGGGAGCCGCTCGTGCAGCGCCGCGAGCAGGCGGTTTGGGTGCATGCAGCCGTCGCTGCCATCGGCCGCGCCGCGCATGGCGGCGCGCATCGACTGCACGCGGTCCAGATGCTTTGCGCGCAGCGACTGTGCCCAGGCGCGGTCGAGTGCGGGCGCGCGCCCGTGCGCGGCGCGCACGATCGCATCGAGCGCCGCGGCAGGGGCGGCCAGAATCTCCACATCGCCGCGGCGGTTGTCGGAGAGCTCGGATGGCGCGTCGGCGATGCGCAGGAAGCGCGCGCTGCCGAAAATCGCGGGCGAGCCGTAGGCGAGCTGGAAATCGAGGCGACGGCCGACCGTCAGCACGAGATCGGCCGCACCGATTGCGCTGCCGCGCATCGCGGCGACGACGCAGGCGTGGCCGTCGGGGACGAGGCCGCGGCTTTCTCCGGTGTCCAGATAGGGCGCACCGAGGGCGTCGAGCAGGCCGACCAGTGCGGCGCCCGCACCGCGCGCACCGCGGCCGCTGATCACGAGCGGACGCCTTGCCGACCACAACAGGTCGACGGCGTCGTGGACCGCGCGCGGATCGGGCATGAGCGGCGCGCGCGTTGCAGGCTGGAAATACTCGGCCGGCTGTGCCGCGGGCGGAACCTCGGCGCGCAGCGTGTCGGTCGGGAAATCGAGATAGACGGGTCCGGGGTCGCCGCCTTCGCCCCATGCGTGCGCGACGGCCAGGCGAAGCTCCTGCAGCACGAGTGCCGGCTCGCGCACGGTGCGCGCATGGCGCGTGATCGGACGCACGAGCTCCGTGTGGGCGAGATCCTGCAGCGCGCCGCGCCCCGCCTGCGCCGTCGGCGGCACGCCCGACAGCACCAGTACCGGCGCGCGGGCGACGTGCGCATTGGCGATGCCGGTCATCGCATTGGTGAGGCCCGGGCCGGCGGTCACGAGCGCCACGCCGAGCGTTGCGCTCAGTTCACCGTAGGCATGTGCCATATACACGGCGGCGCGTTCGTCGCGCACGTCGACCAGCCGGATGCCCTCGGCGTCGAGCCGCATCCAGATCGGCATGATGTGCCCGCCGCACAGTCCGAAGACGCGCTCGATCCCGCGGGCCTTCAGAAAGCGCGCAATGACGCCGGCGGTGCTGTCGGCGGTGAGTGGTGGCGGTTTCGGCATCGGGTGGTGGGTCTGCGCCGGCCTCAAAGGGGGCGAAGGCGGCCGTTCGGCGCGCGCGCTTCGCACCCGCGCAGCCGGCCGGCCCCAGGAGGCCGGCCGGGGAGGGCGCGAACGGCACAGGATCAGAACACCGGCGTCTCGCGGTAGGTTCCCCACAGGCCTTTGAGCTTCTCGACGATGTCGCCCATCGTCGCGCCGTCTTTCACCAGCTCGATCGTGACCGGCATGATGTTCTGCTGTTCGTCCCGCGCCACCGCGACCAGTTTCTCGAGCAGGCGCGCGATCTGGGCGTTGTCACGCTCGCGCCGCACGCGTTGCGTGCGCGCAATCTGTCGCTCAGCGGTGGTCACGTCGTATGGATGGATCTCTATGTCGTGCCGCTCATCGGGCTCGACGAAGCGATTGACGCCGATCACCGGTTTGTCGCCGGACTGCTTGCGCAACGCGGTTTCGTAGGCGAAATCGGCAATGTGCTTCTGGAACCAGCCCTGCTCGATCAGCTTGATCGTGCCGCCGCGCTCCTCGACCTCCCGGAGGATTGCGAAGATCTTCTTCTCGTATTCAGTGGTCAGGGCCTCGACGAAATACGAGCCGCCGAGCGGATCGATCGCGCTCGTGACATTGGTTTCCTCGGCGATGATCTGCTGCGTGCGCAACGCCATCTTCATCGCGTCTTCGGTCGGGATCGCGAACGCCTCGTCGTAGCCGTTGGTGTGCAGCGACTGCGCGCCGCCGAGCACGGCGGACAACGCCTGCATCGCGGTGCGCACGATGTTGATCTTGTACTGGGGCTTGGTGAGCGTCGCCGCCGCGGTCTGGCAGTGGAAGCGCAGCCGCATGCTGTCCGGATTCTTCGCGCCGAAGCGTTCCTTCATGATCTTGGCGTAGCAACGGCGCAGCGCGCGGAACTTGGCGACCTCTTCGAAGAAATCGCCCTGCGAGACGAAGAAAAACGCCAGTCTGGGGGCGAACTCGTCCACGTTCATGCCCGTCTTCATCACCTCCTCCACGTAGACGATCAGGTTGGCCAGCGTGAACGCCGCTTCCTGCAGCGGTGAGGAGCCCGCCTCGGAGATGTGATAGCCGGAGATGTTGATCGGGTTGTAACGCTTCAGATGCCTGGCGCTGTAGGCGATGATGTCGCGGCAGATTCGCACCGATGACGCGATCGGATAGATGTATTCCTTCTGCGCCATGTACTCCTTCAGGATGTCGGCCTGCACCGTGCCGGACAGCTTGTGCATGTCGCAGCCGCGCTTCTCGGCGAGTGCGACGTACATCGCGAGCAGGATCCAGGCGGTCGGATTGATCGTGAGCGACACCGAGATCTCTTCCAGGTCGATGCCGTCGAGCAGCGCTTCCATGTCCGCGAGCGTGTCGACGGCGACGCCTTCCCGGCCCACTTCGCCGTCGCTCATCGGATGGTCGGAGTCGTAGCCCATCAGCGTCGGCATGTCGAAGTCGGTCGAGATCCCCGTCTGTCCCTGGGCGATCAGGTACTTGAAGCGTTTGTTGGTGTCCTCGCCCGTGCCGAAGCCGGCGATCTGCCGCATCGTCCACGTGCGGCTGCGATACATGGTCGGGTAGGGCCCGCGCGTGAACGGGTACTTGCCGGGCAGCCCGATGTCCTCCAATGGCGTGCCGGCGACGTCGGCGGCGGTGTAGACGCGCTTGACCGGCAGGTCGCCAATGGTGAAGAACTTCTCCTTGCGCTCGGCCTGCTTCTTCAGGAAGCCGGCGACTTCATTGGACTCCCAGTCGCGTTCCTCTGCCTTCAGTTTCGAGGCCGTTGCCGGATCAAGCCAGTTCATCTGCGTACCCCTTGCGAATCGTTTGGAGGATCAGCGCGCGGGCGAGCGAGTAGGGATCGGCCTCCCGCTGCGCCAGCTGCTTGGCGAGTGGTGCGGCGAGCACCTGGGCGACGCGCTTGAAGCGTTCGAGCAGAACCGTCTCGGCGGTCTTGGCGAGGCGAAACGCAGCTACGCGCTGGCGCCGCTGCGCGCCGAGTTCAGTGGTCTTCAGCACGACGCGGTGCGCGTCGATGCGCGCCACCAGTTCCTCGAGGCCGGTGCCGGCAAGCGCGGCGACGCCCACGACCGGGATCTGCCACCGGGGCTGCGTCTTCGTCAGCGCGCCGAGGGTCAGCATCTGCTTCAGATCGGTCAGCGTGCGGTTGGCGTCGTCGCGATCGCACTTCGATACGACATGGATGTCCGCAATCTCGAGGATGCCGGCCTTGATTGCCTGAATCTCGTCGCCCAGCCCCGGGGCGGAGACGACGATCGTGGTGTCCGATGCGTGCGCGATCTCAACCTCGTCCTGGCCGACGCCGACGGTTTCGATGATGATCGTCGAGAAGCCGGCGACATCGAGGATGTCGACCGTGTCGAGCGCGGCGCGCGCCATGCCGCCGGTGGCGCCACGCGTGGCCATGCTGCGGATGAAGACGCCGGGATCACTGGCCAGTTCCGTCATGCGGATCCGGTCGCCGAGGATCGCGCCGCCCGAGTACGGACTCGACGGATCGACCGCGACGATGCCGACCCTCTCGCCGCGGGCGCGCAACAACCGCGTGAGCTTGGCAACCAGGGTCGACTTGCCGCTGCCGGGCACGCCGGTCAGTCCGATCACGTGCGCGGTCCCGGCGCGGCGATAGATTTCGGCCAGCGCGGCGCGCGCTTCTTCGGTGCCCGATTCGGCACGCGACATCAAACGGCCGGCGCAACGGACATCGCCCTGCGCGATGCGCTCGACCAGCGCGGCGGAGGCGACGTAGTTCATCCGCGCGCGAGCCCAGCGTTCAGCGCGCGGAACACTTCGCGGTCATCGATGACACGGCGCGCCTTGAAATCGGTGCGCGGCAGCGAGTGGGGCGCGACGATTTCGACTCGCGTGCGGATGCCGAGCATCGCGTGCAGTTTCTTTGCGACTTCATCGCGGAATGCGGATACCTTCTCCGCACCGGCGCGGTGCGTACCTTCGTCGGCCTCGACGCGCAGCAGAAGCTCATCCATCGCCGCGTCGCGCGTGATGACGATGCGGTGTTCGCCGCCGTAGTGTGCGAGCTGATTCAGCGCCGCATCGATCTCGCTCGGATAGATGTTCTCGCCCCGGACCGTGAACATGTCGTCGATGCGGCCGAAGATGCCCTGCGGCAGCCGCGGATAGGTGCGCCCGCACGGGTTGGGCTCGTCGACCCAGAGCGTGAGATCGCCCGACAGCAGGCGGATCATCGGCTGCGAAGTGCGTTCGAGGTGCGTATAGACCGGCGTTCCGCGGTTCCCGTACGCGACGCGCCGCATGGTCTTCGGATCGCACACCTCGGTGTAGATGATGTCCTGCCAGCACAGCATGCCCTGGTTGCTCTGCTCGCTCCCGGCGACGTTCATCCACGGCGACATCTCGGCCATCGAGCCGCAGTCGTAGACCCTGGCGCCGTACAGATCCTCGATGCGCTCCTTGACCCCGGGGACCGAGGCGCCCGGTTCGCCGGAGAAGAACAGGCACCTCAGGCGGAAGTCGCGCGGATTCAGTTTCTCGTCGCGTGCCACCTCGGCCAGGTGAATCGCGTAGCTCGGCGTGCCGTAGAACGCCGTGGGTTTCATCAGGTTCAGCCATTGCACGCAGCGCGCGCTCATGCCCGGTGCGCCCGCCCCGAATGGAAATGCCTTGGCGCCGAGCCGCTCTGCGCCGGCGAGCGCGCCCCAGCTGCCCATATAGAGACTGAAGATCGCGGCGACGCAGATCATGTCGCCGGGCCGCAGCCCCATGCCCCACATGATGCGGGCGTGCGCGTTGGCGATGGCGCGCCAGTCGTTGCGGCCGATCGCGAACGCCGTCGGCCGCCCGGTTGTTCCGCTCGTGCCGTGCACGTGAAAGACCTCGGAGTCCGGCACGCACAGATAGTCGCCGAACGGAGGACTGGACGCCTGGGATTCGCGCAGGTCTTTCTTGCTGACGACGGGAACCCGGGTTTCGAAATCCTCGAGCGACTTCAACTGGCCCGGATGAAACCCGGCCTCGTCCCACTTGCGGCGGTAAAAGGGGGCGTGCTCGTAGGCATAGCGGCAAACTTCCTGCAGGCGTTGCAGGATCGCGCGCTCGCGCTCGGCCGCTGCCATCGTCTCGCGCCGCGCAAACCAGTAGCGGCCGTCGCGTGCCGGGAAGTAGGCCTCGTCGTAGCGGGGCGGATACGACCACTGTTCCATCGGCATCGGCTCTCCTCAGCGTGGACCGCGTTCCCGCACGAGGCGCGTCAGTGTGTCAACGATCGCCTGCGGCGGCGTGTCCTGCAGCAGCACCTCGCGCACCCCCATCTTCTTGATCGCGGCGACATCCTCGTCGGGCATGACGCCGCCGGCCACCACAATGATGTCGTTGGCGCCGCGCTCATTCAGGAGCTTGAAGATCTTGGGGAACACGGTGAGTTGCACGCCGGACAGGAGGCTCACGCCAAGGACGTCGACATCCTCCTGGATCGCGGTGTTGACGACTTCTTCCGGTGCACGATGCAGGCCGGAGTAGATGACGTCCATGCCGGCGTCGCGCAGCGTGCGCGCGACGACCTTGACGCCGCGGTCATGCCCGTCGAGGCCGACCTTGGCTAGCAGTACTCGAATGGGTGTGCTCATCGATGGCATCGCACTGGCCGGGAAAGCGTTGGCTGGGGGTTGCTGCGTCGGGCCTTTTCGTATACGGTATACGATAAGGCAGTCTGGCAGCCGGACGCCGCGGTGTCAATGGTCACGCACGCGGCACCGCCTGGATGTGGGAGAGCCATGAAGACGCTCAAGCCGCAGAAAACGCTGGTCGAGCAAGCATATGAGGCGATCCTCGATGCGATCTGCGACGGGTCGCTGGCGCCCAACGAGCGGCTGACGCAGGACGAACTCGCCGCGCGCCTGAATGTGTCGCGCCAGCCGGTGCTCAGTGCGTTGGGCCTCTTGCGCCAGCAGGGTTTCGTCATCGAGCACGGACGGCGCGGGGTTGCCGTCGCGCCGGTGGACCCGGCGCGATTCGACGCGATCTACCAGATTCGCTCGGCCCTTGAGCCGTTGGCCGCCCGCCTGGCCACCGGCCGCATGACGCCGGAACTGATCGAACGCGGACGCCGCATCGTCGCCCAGGGTCGCAAAGTGGCGGCGGCCGGCGATGCGAAGGCCACGCTGCAGGCCGACGTGGACTTTCACATGTTCATCTACGAAGCGAGCGGCAATCCGCTGATCGCCGAGGCCATGCAGCTGCACTGGCAACATCTGCGGCGCGCGATGGGCGAAGTGTTGCGCCGGCCGCGCATGACGCAGCAGGTGTGGCGCGAGCACGCTGCCGTCATGGAGGCGATGGCAGACGGCGACGCGAAGACATCAGCGCGATTGCTGCAGGAGCACGTCAATGTGGCGCGTGTGCGTGTCGGTGACGAACTCGCCGCCGGCGCGGAAACGCGCTCTGCGGCATGAACCCGGGCGGCACCACGGAGTGTGGCACTCGCCTCGCTCGCGGCCGGGGTGCCGACAGGGCGAGTCACGTGGGAGAACTTCGACGCGCCGCGCTGCACGCGCTGAAGCTGCGTGCGCCTGCCGACAAGCTGAAATCGGTCGCGGAAGCGACGGCGGCAAGGCTGCCCATCGACAAGCGCGCGACCCGGGCCGGGCCGGGCGGCACGCTGGTGCCCGGACGGCCAGAGCAGGGGCGACTCGTCGCCCCCCGGGCCGGTCGCGCGAGTAGGTACGGGAACTGCCCGTGGCCGGGCGGCCCTGCGGCACGCCCGGGCCCACATTGAGTTCAACGCCATCAAGAATGCGCACGACTCGCACGAGAAGGCGAGGCAGAACACCATGGTCGACTTTCGGCCATGAACCGACATTCACGTGCTCGTAAGGCGACGTTGGGAA